>Ga0209985_10001220_pt1 | contig 25830 bp, 18 predicted proteins | sample NOAtaG_FD_187305 | JGI IMG/M metagenome (GOLD analysis project Ga0209985, IMG submission 187305) | Freshwater lake microbial communities from Lake Erie, under a cyanobacterial bloom - NOAA_Erie_Diel6S_1000h metaG (SPAdes) (version 2) | ecosystem: Environmental > Aquatic > Freshwater > Lake ...
GTCGGCGCCCCCGCGGCCCGACATCGCGCCGTCGCAGCAGCAGGGCCGACGCATGCCCGGCGACAAGAAGATCGAGCCACCGCGCGCGCCCGGCTTCCACAGCAAGCCCGCGAAGAACGAGCCCGGCCGACCGATCGAGCCGCCGCGTGCGCCGGGCTTCGGATCTCGCCCGGCCAAGAATGAGCCGGGAGCACCCATTGCCCCGCCACGCGCGCCGGGCTTTGGGTCTCGTCCCGCCAAGAATGAGCCAGGAACACCCATTGCCCCGCCGCGCGCGCCAGGCTTCGGCTCGCGTCCCGGCCGAAATGAGCCAGGAACACCCATTGCCCCGCCGCGCGCGCCAGGCTTCGGCCCGACCGATGGCCGTCGCGAGCCGGGTACGCCAGTGAACCCGCCGGCGCCGCCCGACCTCGATCCGACCGACGACCGCCGCGGACCCGGCACGCCGATCAACCCGGGCTGTACTCCCAGCGGGAACCGCGGAACCCCCGCGAACCCGCCGAAGCCGCCGCTCTTCCGCTAAAGCTCTCGCGGCGACAGCCGCGCGCAACGAACCGTGCTTGAACACGACGCCGACGACCGAGTTCGTCGGCGTTGTGTTTCTGAACTCAGTCGTATACCAAGCGGCGCACACGATCGGGCTCGCATCGAGCGCCCATGTCGCGGAGGTCAGCGCCTGCGCCGCGCCGTCAGCAGACCAGCGAGCCCGAGCAGCGCAAACGCTCCTGGGCTCGGTACAGGCTGGGTCCAGAGCAGCGCTTGAATCCCCGTGGCGTTGGTGCCGTAGCCCGAGATGAAGATGTTCGCACCGTCGCTCGAGATTCCCGTCGCGTAGGTGTCCGTGAATCCGGCCGGCAGGAAGGCGGCGAGATCGACCCATGAACCGGCGGCCCCGCTCCAGAGACTCGCGCGCGCCTGCCCGCCGAAGAAGGCGACTCCCACCTGCTGCCCGCCGCCGACGGCGTTGACGGCCGAAGACGACGCTCCCACCGGCGCGAGGTCCACCCACGATGCGGCGGTTCCGCTCCAGAGGCTCGCGCGGCCCATCCCGCCCACGACCACCCATCCCGCCTGCTGCCCGCCGCTCACCGCATTGGCGACGGAGTACTGAGCGCCAACTGGGTTGAGATCCACCCATGACGCGGCGGTCCCGCTCCACAGCCCTGCACGGGACACCCCTCCGACGATGGCATAGCCCGCCTGCTGGCCGTCGCCGACGGCGAACGCGCGGGACTCCGTCGACCCCGTTGGGCTCAAGTCGACCCACGATGCGGCGCTCCCGCTCCACAGGCTTGCGCGGGTAACCCCGCCCACCGTCGCAAAGCCCGCCTGCTGACCACCGCCGATGGCTCTGGCAACCGAGGATGTCGCCCCCGCTGGGTTGAGGTCCACCCACGAGGCGGCGGTTCCGCTCCACAGGCTCGCGCGGTTGAACCCGCCGACGCTTGCATGACCCGCCTGCTGCCCGCCGCCGACGGCGTAGACGGCTGAAGACGACCACCCAACGGGATTGAGGTTGACCCACGAGGCGGCGGTTCCGTTCCACAGGCTTGCGCGGGCTAGGCCGCCGACGCTTGCATAACCCGCCTGCTGCCCGCCGCCAGCGGCGAACGCGTAGGCCTGAATCGAGCCCGGCGGATTGAGGTTCGTGACCGTCCACTGCGCGTGCGCTGCGGTGGAAAGCCCCGACAAAGCCGCGGCGGCAATGATCGACGGCACACGGCAGCGGGCTGCTGCGGGAAAGCTCTGCATGAAGGACTCCTCAAACTTGGGATACACGGCCGAAGCCGCGGACGAGCGGTGAGCGCCGCACCCAATAGGTACGCAGCGCCTTCGCACCCATTGGCGGCCGCGCCGAGAAAGTCGTGCCGCCTCGGTGCCGGATACCTCGCGGGGACGAGCGGGTACAGAGGGGTCGTTGGACGGCACTCGTTGCAACCGCGGCCGAACGGAAACGCCCTGCCGAAAGGCAGGGCGTTGGAGAGAGGTCGTGGTGGGATTTGAACCCCGCGAGCGAAGCGAGCTCAATCCCGCCGCGACATGAAGACGCCGACCCCGCTTTGGCGGGGTCGGCATTGAAAGGTCGTGGTGGGATTTAAACCCCCGCGAGCGAAGCGAGCCTCAATCCCGCCGCGGCCGAACGGAAACGCCCTGCCGAAAGGCAGGGCGTTGGAGAGAGGTCGTGGTGGGATTTGAACCCCGCGAGCGAAGCGAGCTCAATCCCGCCGCGGCCGAACGCAAACGCCCTGCCGAAAGGCAGGGCGTTGGAGAGAGGTCGTGGTGGGATTTGAACCCCGCGAGCGAAGCGAGCTCAATCCCGCCGCGGCCGAACGGAAACGCCCTGCCGAAAGGCAGGGCGTTGGAGAGAGGTCGTGGTGGGATTTGAACCCCGCGAGCGAAGCGAGCTCAATCCCGCCGCGGCCGAACGCAAACGCCCTGCCGTGAGGCAGGGCGTTGGAGAGAGGTCGCGGTGGGATTTGAACCCACGAATCACGGATTTGCAATCCGTTCCCTTAGGCCACTTGGGTACGCGACCGTGGCTTGGTCAGGCGAACCATATTCGCACCAACTCACCCCCGCGTCAACGCAATTCCCCGTCGATTCCGACCGCGCAACTCGGACCAAACCCTACAGCCAGACCCCCTCCGCAGCCCTCGGGGCAAGCTACTCTTCCCCTTTGACGGGGACGGTCCAAAACTGCCGAAACACCTCTCGATGCCGCGCAATCCGACCACATCGCTCGCCGCTCTCGCGGCCTTCACGCTGCTTCCCGTGGCGATGGCCCAAACCGCGCCAAGCAAGCCCTCGACTCCGCAGACGCCCCCCGCATCCGCCGCAGCCCCGGCCGCAAGCAACGCTGCGCCACCGAAGGGCGATCTCGTCGGCTACCGGCTGCCGCTCCTGCGCGAAGGCAGCATCATCGCGCGCGTCGTCGGCGACATCACGCTCGACCCCGACGAGAAGCACTGGGTGTTCCGTCCGATCCAACCGGAGTCGGGCAACCTGCGCCGAGAGTTCATCCTGCTTCCCTCGCCGACGCTTGCGGACATGCTCCGCACGCGCAGCCTCACGCCGTCGCCGCTCGAGTACGAGCTCACGGGCCGAGTCTTCATCTACAAGGGACGCAACTACCTCTTCCCCGAGCTCGCGCCTCCGATCGTGCGCTTCGACACGCGTCCGAGCCAGACGCCCAAGCCCGATGTGAAGCCCGAAGCCACGCCGAACGGACAGGCGAAGTTCGTGCCGCCTCCGTCCGTGCCTCCTCGTCGCGATCCGAGCATCGGCAAGGACGACGACGCGACCGTCGAAGCGATCGAGCGCCGGCTCGAGCAGCGCGTCGGGCGCACGCCGATCGGCAAGCTCAGCGACGACATCGAGGACGGCACTGGCGACAAAGGCAAGGCGACCGAGGCCGGAGGCTTCACGCAAGGCACGCGCCTCGTGCTGCGGAGCGGCCGGCTCATGCGCGATCCGTCGGCCGGATCGTGGCGCTTCGTGCCCGAGCAGGTGACGGGCACGGGTGACAACTCGCTCGAGATCCTGCCGTGCCTGCTGCTCGAGAGCCTCGAGCTCACGACGCGCGAGACCGACTCGCCGCCGGCGATCCTGATCTCGGGACAGGTCGTGCTCTTCAACGACGCGGCATACCTGATGCCGACAAGCTTCCGCCGCGCCCGCGAGGGCCGCGGACTCGGTCGCTGACGCAGCACCATCGCGCGATCAGATCACGGGGTCCACGCGCCGAGCAGGATCGCGAGATCCGACGCACCGACGCTGCCGCTCGCATCGAGGTCGGCGCTTCCGCCCTTCTGACCCCACTGCCCGAGCAGGTCCGCGAGATCCGCGGCGTTCACGAGGCCGTCGCCGTTGAGATCCGCGGGATTGCCCGCAGGCGGCTGGCCGAGCGTTCCATCGTCGCCGACGCGCGCGGCGAAGACATCGCTCGCGCCCGTCGACACGCCGCCCTGCCACGCGAGCACGCATCCGCTCGACGCGCCGGGCGCCGAGGTCAGTCGATACTTCACGCCCGAACTGGTGGCGACATCCGCCGACCACTCGACGGCGCCCGTGCCCGACATGCGCTTGCAGCGAACTGCATCCTGCACGGCGCTTGCCGACTCGACATAGAAGCAGACGACCGCGTCGCCGACGCGGCCCGCCGTCGCCCAGCCGCGCGAGTAGGAGACGACCGACATCGGCTCGACGGCCGCGCCGTTGTTGCCCCACTGGCGCACGCCCTTCGCGAAGCACTGGCCGTAGATGCCGTAGATCGAGGTGTTCGGCGTCTGCTGCGACCAGAACACATAGAGCCTGTTGTCCGCGCCGCGCACCATCGACGGCGACACGCGGTTGTCGGTGGTCGTGGTCGTGACCGCGACGCCGTTCGTGCCCCAGAGGACCGCGCCCGACGCATCGACGCGCTGCGCGTAGCTCTGCAGCGGGCTTGTCGCGTACCAGCAGAAGTAGGCGCCGCCGTTGCCGTCGGGAATGAAGCTCGGGAAGTTGCCGAACTGGAGCGAGCCGGTCGTGAAGACGGGCGTTCCGATCGCGGCCCACGGACGCGTGCCGTCGGCGTTGATGCGGTGCGCGCGGAGCACCTTCGCGCCCGTGAAGGTCGTGTACCGCACGCACGACACGATGACGGCGCCGTCGATCGACGGCTGGATGTCGGCGGGAATCTGCGTGGCGCCCGTCTCGGTGATCGTGATCGGCGTCGCGAAGGTCGGCGCGCCGGTCGCGGCGTCGAAGCGCTGCACGCGCGGCGTCGCGTTGAGCGAGTGGGTCACCCACACGGCGCCGTCGCTCGCGACGGTGACGCGGCCGACATTGACGCCCGAGAGCGAGGTGACGATCTGCGACCAGCGGGTGTTGCCCGAGGAGTCGAGCGACTTCACGCGGATGGTGGGCGTCGCCGCGTTCGGGTGGTCGTACGCGAGGTAGACATTGCCGGCCGAATCGCTCGCCAGCCCGTAGTCCGTGGTCGACGACTGCGTGCGATCCTCGACGACGACGGGCGCCGCCCAGACGGCGTTCCCGTTCTTGTCGAGCCGCGCGACCATCACGTCGTAGCCGCTCCCCGAGAGGAAGCTGATGTAGTGGCCCTCGTTGGGCGCAGGCGCGAGCTTGGGCTGCACATCGTCGGTGCCGGTCGCCCAGACCGCGAGCGGCGCGGACGCGTCGGAGGAATACTGCCCGAAGGCGGGGACCGAGAGGGAGGCGACGGCGAGCGTCGCGAACGCGGCGGAACGGGCCAGGAGCTTGGGCATCTGCATCAGGGCAGCATGACCGACCCGACGGGATCCGCCAAGACCCAGCGAACCGCTTGTCGGGAATCGGGCGAGATTCCGATTGGTTCGACGGATCTCGGACGCGACAATCGGATTCCCAAAGAACTCGAAGGAATCAGATTCCGTCGGAACGCTTCACTCTGCGACCCCGCACGGCCTCTGCCGCGCCGGCCGAACGACACCCGTCGGAATCCAAGATTCTGCATGCAGGAGCGCACGATGCAACGCTGTCCGTCTGTCCGCCGCTCGCTCTTCTCGCCATCGTGCGTGACGACCACCTGCGTCGCCGCGCTTCTCGTCAGCGCACCCGCGTGGTCGGACGACGGCGTGAAGCCGGGGCGCGGGCAACCTCCGGCGCAGCCGCCGATGCGCGCGCCGGCACCGCCATCGGCGACACCGCGCGACATCGCGCCACCGCCTGCTCCGAAGTTCGAACCGCCGGCGCCTGCGCCTGCACCTGCGCCGAGGTTCGAACCACCCGCGCCTGCGCCGCGCGCTCCGAAGCTTGAACCACCCGCGCCTGCGCCGCGCGCTCCGAAGTTTGAACCACCTGCGCCTGCGCCGCGCGCTCCGAAGGTCGAGCCACCGATCTCCGCGCCGCGCGCTCCCAAGGTCGAGCCGCCGATCTCCGCGCCGCGCACTCCCAAGGTCGAGCCGCCGCTCCCCGCGCCGCGTTCCCCCAAGGTCGAGCCGCCGATCTCCGCGCCGCGTTCCCCCAAGGTCGAGCCGCCGATCTCCGCGCCGCGCACTCCCAAGGTCGAGCCACCCGTGGCTCCGTCGAAGCCTCGGCCTGGTTCGATCGACGACGACGCGCCGATCCGTCGTCCGGACAAGCCCGTGGTGCAACCAACCGGCCCACGCACGCCCGATGTGCGCAAGCCTGAGATCGACCGGCCGCCGGTGAAGCGCCCCGAGGTGAAGCGCCCCGAGGTACAGCGGCCGGACGCCGCGAAGCCCGATCGCGGCAAGCCCGTGGTCTCGCCGACCGAACCCGGACCGCGATCGCGCCCCGATGTTCCGTCGACGAAGACGCCGACCACGCGCGACACCGTGACCAAGCGCCCGACATCCCAAGGTGGCCCCACGCGCGTCGACACCGATCTCTCGTCGCGCCCCACGCGCTTCATCGCCGACACGGTTGGCGGCGTGCGCGTCTCCAACCGCCCCGCGGACGGATCGGGTGGCGGCAACACGACCATCAACAACACGATCAACAACACGACCATCAACCAGACGGTCATCAACAACAACTACAACCAGTACATCAACAGCGTCTCCTACGCGAACGGCTGGCATCCGAACGCGCATTGGTCGAGCGCCGGGCCGTGCCATGTGTGGCAGCCGTACACCTGCAGCAGCGGGCTCTCGGTGTCGGTGGGCTTCGGAAGCGGTGGCTTCAGCTTCGGCCTGTTCTTCGGCTCGAGCGGCGCTCCGCTCTGCTCGAGCTGGTACAACCCGTGGTGGGACGGCTACGCGTCGTACTGGACCTGCGCGCCGACCTACTCGGCGTGGCCGACGCCGTGGCGCAGCCCGCACTGGCGCGCGCATTGGCCGGTCTGGTCGTGCTGGGAACCCTACCGCCCGTGGTGGCACCACTACTACCCGTACGGACCGTGCCCGCAACCGGCGTTCATCCCGTGCTACACCTACTCGCCGTTCGTCTGTTCGACGGTGATCTACGCGCCGCCCGTCGTCGTGGTGCAGCCCCCTCCGCCGCCGGCGCTTCCGAATCCGAACGCACTGTGGACCTTCCTCGCGGAGGGCTACGACGACGACGCGGAGGACGGCTTCGCGGTGCTCGGCGCGAACGATCCGAACGAAGGCACCTGGATCGTCGGCAAGGCGTTTGCGCGCGCGTTCCGCGGCGAGACCGCACGCGCGTCCGACACGCTGCGCGATGCGTTCCTGCGTGATCCGGCCGGCATCCTCAGCACCTCCGCCGATCCACGCTTCATCGCACGGCTCGACGCCCTCGAGCGGTCGCTCGCGCAACTCGCGAGCGGCCCGCGTCCGAGCGTCGATGCGCTTGTCGTGATCGCCGCAAGCCAGGCGGCGCGCGGCGACCTGAGCGGCGCCTACTTCAGCGCGACGAGCGCGCAGGCGGAAGGCGACCGCACCGCGGGCACCGCGTCGTTCGTGTCATGGTTGCGCGCGGAGATCCGCGCGCGCGGAACTCCGTAAGCGCTGCGACGGCCGCCGGTCAGGCGCTCGTCCAGGCCGAAAGCAACGCCGCGAGATCGGCGCCGTCGACGGAGCCGGAGTTGTTGATGTCGCCGGGGCCGGTCGTGCCCCACGCGCTCAGCAGGATCGCAAGATCCGCGGCGTTCACCACGGTGTCGTTGTTGAGATCGGCCGGGTTGGCGACAGGCGGCGTGTACACGACCGTCAGCTGCGGACGGGTCGCGGCGCCCGCCTCGCGGCTGTCGAAGCGCTTGACGCTCTGCAGCGTGACCTCGTTGCCCTGCACGAGCCAGCCGAAGTTCGTCGTCGGCTGGTTGACCCAGCCCTGCACATCGGCCACGAGCTGCGCGGTCGAGTTCCAGGTGTAGGTGCCCTGCCCGCCGACGCTGCGGCTCGCGCTCACGGTCGACGAGAACTGCCCGCCCACCGCCGACCACGGCGTCGACGGATAGAAGCGATGGACCCAGGTGACATCGCCGGTGGTGCTTGGCGCGCCGCCGCCGCCGAACGCGACGCTCGTGCCCTCGCCCCACGACGCGTTCATCTTCCTGATCGAGATCGTCTGCGCGGTGTTGGCTCCCGCGGCCGAGCAGTAGAGCTTGAGCGAGACGCTCGTGATCGTCGACCCGGCCGGGATCGAGGTGAGGTTGAAGCGCAGCGCACCGCGGCGAAGCGTCGAGCCGCCGTTGACGCCCACGCGGCCCGCGAAGAAGTACTGCGCGGCGCCGCAGCTGTACGCGCCCGTCGGATCCTCGATCAGCGTGTTGTCGGCGACGCTCGTGAGGATCACCTGATCGGCGAGCGCGGGGGCGGACGCGACCGTGATCGCGGAGATCGCGAGCGGAAGGATCATGTTGCGCAGGGACTTGGTCATGGTCGGTCCGTTCGTTGTATCAGGTTCGTTCGATTCGGCCTTCACCTTGCATTGTGCGTCTGCGCGCGCGACTCACCCCGTCCACGATGCGAGGAGCACGGCGAGGTCGCTGCCGCCCACCGAGCCGTCTCCGTCGATGTCGGCAGAGCCGTTTCCGCCCCACTGGGCGAGCAGGATCGCGAGATCGGTCGCGTTCACGAACCCATCGCCGTTCAGATCGGAGGGGATCGAGGATCCGGTGACGGTCACCACGAACGCGAGGGTCAGTGGCCGCGTGGCGGCGCCGGGGAGATTCTCGTCGCTCGTCCAGACGGTGAACGACTGCGTGTAGTCGCCGGGCGTCAGGCCCGCGGTGTTGAACGAGAAGCGAAGGTTCGCGGGCGTCGCCGCGATGTTGGCCTCGGTGACATCGATGATCGCAAACGGCGCGGTTGCCGCGCTTGCTCCGTCGGCGTCGAGCCGCGCCATCGCGGCCGTGTAGCCGCGGTTGTAGAGCGGCACCTGGATCTCCTGCACGCCCGTGTCGCGGCCGAAGCTCGCGGTCACGGTGCGCGCGGTCTGGTTCGACTTCGGGCTCCACGACGGGTTCGACGACGCGAGCACGGTGCCGTTCACGGTTCGGGTGACGAGCGCGTTCTGCGTGCCCTCGACCGAGGACGACACCGTCGCGGTGCCGGAGAAGGTTCCGGCGACGGCCGTGTTGACGGGAAGCGACACGGTCGTCGACGAGGGCGACAGCGCCGCAGTGATCGACTGCGAACCGCTGAGGACGCCCGATCCGCTCACCGTCGCGGCGAGCGCGTCGACGCCGAGCGGCGTCACGACGGACGCTGCGTTCGAGACCTGGATCGACATGCCGATTCCGGTCGCGCCGCGGATGACGGGGCCGAAGGTGCTCGGCGCGGTCACCTGCATCACGGGCGGCACCTGGTAGTCGACGATGACCGGCATGTGATCGCTCGCGTTGAAGAGATTCGTCGCGAGCGCGTTCGAGCGCGCGGCCTGGCCGGGGAAGTAGCTGTTGCCCCCCGTGTTGATGGCGAGGTTGTAGTGGAGTCCGTCGTTCCCGAGCGTGCGGTAGGTGTTCGGCACCATCGAGAGGCCGTCCGCATCGTTGAACTCGGGCGTGATGAACTGGAAGTCGAAGCGGTCGTCGACGCCGCCGCCGATGAGCGTGCCCGCGATGTCGCGCGGCGACTGCGTGTGCTTGATCGCGCCGGCCGCGCCGACCCAGTTGGCGGGGCCGAGCGGATCGATCGCCTGCGCGTTGCCCGCGGCGGTCATCGTCGCGTAGGCCGCCTCCGCGTTCGTGTAGAGGTTGTAGTCGCCGCAGTAGACGATGTGCACGCCGGCGCCGAGCGCGTTGGCGTTGTTGCGGAGCGCGATCGCGCCCTGGTTGCGCTCGGCCTCGTCCGAGGAGGTGTTGCTCGCCTTGAGATGCGAGCCGTACACATAGAAGCGCGTGGCGTTCGAGGCCGTGTAGCCGTTCAGCTGCAGCAGCCAGCGGTCGCTGTTGCGCGACGCGCCGGTCGAGATGTCGGCGTGCGCGCTCGTGATCTCGGTGAGCACATCGCTGCGGTAGTACATGCACTGCGCGCCGCCCGCGCCGTCCTCGGTGGTCGAGGTGGTGTAGGTCGCGCGCACGAACGGCACGCCGGGGAACGCCGCCGCGATGTGGCCGTCGAGTGTCGCCAGATCGGAGGCGCGGACCTCCTGGAACGCGAGCACCGAGGGCGTCACCGCGAAGCCGTAGGCGTTGTCGGCCGCAGCCTCGGCAAGAACTGCGCGCAGCGCGGTTCCGCTGCCCGCGAGCTTCGCGATGTTGTAGTTGACCACGCGAACCTGCGCGGAAGCCGTCGCTCCGCTGAGGAGCGCCGCGACGAGGGCAAGGGCGATGGAGAGGGGGCGGTTCTTCGGCATGAGGTTCTCAGGGGTCGACCGACAGGCGCCGCCATCCCTTGCGCCTGGCTGTCCGCCGCCGCGGGTACGCGGAGCGGGGAACCCTTCAATGTAGACCCGATTCTTGGAAGGGGAAGCGGGGAGCCGCTCGGATGGTGGCCGATTGATCCGCCCCGTGCGGGTGAACGGATGCCGAAGGGTCCCGAAACGATGAAATTCAAGGGCTTTCGTTCGGTACCATCCCCCCTTTCCCGCTGACGCAGCGGGATCACGCTCCCGGAGCCCATCCATGCGCAGAACCGTTGCCGCCCTCGCGGCGCTCGCCGTCTCGGCCCCCCTGTTCGCCCAGCAAGTCAAGCCGGAGGTCTTCACCCTCGACAACGGGATGAAGTTCCTGCTGCTGCCCCGCACCGACCAGCCGAATGTGATCGCCGCCGGCTGGGTCGCGAAGGTCGGCTCGGTGAACGAGCGCCCGGGCATCACGGGCATCAGCCACTTCTTCGAGCACATGATGTTCAAGGGGACCGACACGATCGGCACCGCGTCGCCCGAGGCCGATGCGCGGTACCGCGAGGCCCAGAAGGCCGTGCGCGACCGCATGAACGCGCTGATCTGGAACGAGCAGTACCGCCGGTTCTTCAACGGCGAGATCGACGATCCGTGGGATCCGGTGAACGACACCGAGGAGCTCGCCAAGCTCCGCGCGGAACTCCGCCAGCTGATGGACTCGCAGCAGGGCCGCCTCGGCGCGGACCGCATCGCGGCGCTCTCGTCCGAGCTCGCCACCGCGGCGGAAGCGGACAAGGCGAAGATCGAGACCGAGCTTGCGCTCCTCAAGGCCGAGCAGGAGAAGGCCCGCACGATCGTCAAGGACGAGTTCGACAAGGTCTACACCGGCCAGGGCGGCTCGGGCATGAACGCCTTCACGAGCTACGACCTCACCTTCTACTTCATCAATGTCCCGTCGAACAAGTTCGAGCTGTGGGCGTGGATGGAGTCGGACCGCCTGTCGGACTCGGTGTTCCGCGAGTTCTACTCCGAGCGCGATGTCGTGCATGAGGAGCGCCGCCTGCGCACCGAGAGCACGCCGACCGGCATCTTCCAGGAGCAGTTCGAGTCGATGTTCTGGACCTCGAGCGGCTACTCGTGGCCGGTCATCGGCTGGTCGAGCGACCTCAACAGCTACACGATGGAAGAGGCGATGCGGTACTGGAACATCTACTACCGCCCCAACAACCTCTGCGGCGTGATCGTGGGCGACTTCGATCCGGCCGAGGTGAAGCAGACGATCACCCGCTACTTCTCGCGGCTCTCGCGCGGCGAGATGGAAGTGCCGCCGGTCATCACGCTCGAGGTCGGGCAGATCGCCGAGACGCGCATGAACGCCGAGTGCGACTGCCAGCCCTCGGTCGAGGTCCGCTACCACACCGTGCCGTTCCGCCACAAGGACGCCTACGCGCTCGATGTGCTTTCCGCGGTGCTCAACGGCCGCTCGGGCCGCCTCTACAAGGCGATGGTCGAGGGCAGCGAGATCGCGTCCGACGCCAGCGCGCGCCAGGACAGCCGCAAGTACGGCGGCGCGTTCAGCTTCAGCGCCGAAGTGAAGGGCGACGCGACGCCCGCGCAGCTCGAGGAGGGCTGGTACGCGGAGATCGAGAAGCTCAAGAACGAGCCCGTCCCCGCGGCGGAGCTCCAGAAGGTCAAGAACCAGTTCGCCGCGTCGAACTTCCGCCGCCTGAAGTCGAACTTCTTCCTGCTCGTCCAGCTCGGCTACTACGAGGGCCTCGGCACCTGGGAGGAGATCAACGACTCGCCGAAGCGGATCGAAGCGGTGACGGCCGACGACATCCAGCGCGTCGCCAAGACCTACTTCACGAAGACCAACCGCGCCGTGGCCACCTACACGCGCAAGGCCGGAGCCGCGGCGCAGGTCGATGATCCGGCGCTCGCCTCGCTGCCCGCGCCGATGCAGGCGCAGGCGCGCCAGGCCGCGCAGCAGATCGCGAAGGAGACCGACGGTGCGCGGCTGCGCATGATGCTCGAGCAGATGACGGCGCAGGCGGCGCAGGTTCCGCCGCAGATGAAGCCGATCTTCGACTACATCCAGACCAAGATCGAGGCGCGGCTCGCAGAGCTCGACGCCGCCGAGAAGAAGTGAGCACAAGAAAGGACACCCCCACCATGAAGCTCTCCCACTGCATCCTTTCGTCGCTCGTCGCCGCATCGGCGCTCGTCGCCACCGCCGCCGCGCAGGACCTTCCCGCGCGGCCCGAGCAGCTCGCCTTCCGCCCGCTCACCTTCAACGCCCCGAAGGCCTCGGACTACCGCCATGTCCTCTCGAACGGCGTGGTGGTCTATCTGGCGCCGAGCAAGGAACTGCCGCTCGTCGAGCTCTCGATGACCTTCCGCGGCGGCTCGTACCTCGAGCCGGCCGACAAGGTCGGGCTTGCCGGAATGACGGCCTCGCTCCTCCGCACCGGCGGCACCGAGGCGCTCGCGCCGGCCGAGCTCGATGAGAAGCTCGACTTCCTCGCCACCGAGATCGGCATCGGTTCGTCGGCCACGGCCTGCTCCGCGTCGATCGACTCGCTGAAGTCGAACTTCGACGAGAGCCTCGGCCTGCTGATGGACATGCTCGCCAAGCCCCGCTTCGACGAGGCCAAGACCAAGATCGCGGTCGACACCGCGATCGAGGGCATGAAGCAGCGCAACGACGACGCCGATCCGATCCTCGCACGCGAATGGCGCACGCTGATGTACGGCGCCGATCACTTCGAGGCGCGGCAGCCGACCGAGGCGTCGATCCGCTCGATCACCAAGGACGACATGGCCGCCTACGCGAAGAAGGTCTTCAACCCGGCGAATGTCATCGTCGCGGTGACGGGCGACTTCGAGGTTGCCGAGATGCTGTCGAAGCTCGAGCAGGCGTTCGCCTCGTGGCCGACCGGCGAGCGGATGCCGATTCCGCCCGCGCCGACCGCGACGCTCAAGCCCGGCCTGTACCACGTGGAGAAGGAGATCCCGCAGGGCAAGGTGTTCATCGGCATGCGCGGCATCACCCGCGACGACCCCGACTACTTCGCCGCGCTCGTGATGAACGAGATCCTCGGTGGCGGTGGATTCACCAGCCGCATCATGAAGACCGTGCGCTCGGACGAAGGCCTCGCCTACTCCGCGGGCAGCGGTCTCGACGCGGGCGTCTGGTACCCCGGCCAGTTCCGCGCGAGCTTCCAGTCGAAGAACGCGACGGTGGCGCTCGCCATCAAGCTGATCGAGGGCGAGTTCGACAAGATGCGCGAGACGCCCGTGACCGCCGAGGAACTCGAGGTCGCGAAGCAGTCGTTCATCGAGACCTTCCCGCGTTCCTTCGAGTCGAAGGACGCGATGCTCGGCATCTTCGTGTCGGACGAGTGGACCGGCCGCGACAACGCCTACTGGCAGACCTACCGCGAGAACATCTCGAAGGTCACCGCGGCCGATGTACAGCGCGTGGCGCAGCGCATGCTCGACTTCGACAACATGGCGGTGTTCGTGGTCGGCGACTGGGACACCATCGCGCCGGGCGACGGACTCGGCGGCAAGCCGGGACGCGCCAGGATGGCCGACTTCTTCAACGACCAGGTCGAGCACCTTCCGCTGCGCGATCCGATGACGATGCAGCCGATGAAGTGACGGCAGGCCGTTTGCTCGTACATGCACGAGGCCGTCCATCGATCGATGGGCGGCCTCGTTCTTTCTCCGGCGACGCGCCGGACGCCCTCAGCGGATCGACTGAGGTCCGCGCCGCGGCCGCTCGACGGGCCGCGGATCGGACGCACTCACGGGCGTCGCGCCGCATGCCGCGCGGCTTCCCCACGACACGACGACGCCTTCGCCGCACAGCGCGACGGTGTGCGCGCCGCCCGCGGCGATCGCGGTGACCGCGATGGCGTGCGGCGGCACATCGCACTGGCCCTCGTTGTTCACGCCCCAGCATGCGACGCTGCCGTCCGCGCGGATCGCAGCGGCGTGCCGCGAACCGAGCGCGACGCCGCGCACGGGCCCGAGCCCGACCGGCACTTCGCACACGCCGGTCTCGTCACGCCCCCAGACGAGGAGCACGCCGTCGCCGCGCACCGCCGCGGTGGCCTGCCCGCCCGCGGCGATCGCGATGGCGCCGCGCAGTCCGTCGGGAACATCGGTTGCGCCGTAGGTCGCGTCTCCCCAGGCGAGCACCGCGCCGTCCCCGAGCAGCGCGGCGGTGTGATAGGCGCCCGCCGCGATCCCGACGGCATTCCTCGCGCTCCGTGGTGCGCTCGACTGGCCATGTCGATCGTCGCCCCAGCAGACGACGCGGCCGTCGTGCGTGAGCGCGGCGCTATGAAAGGTGCCCGCCGCGACCGCGACGACGCGCTCGTCCCCTGCGCCGAGTCCTTCGGGAGGCGAGGCCTGTCCGAAGATTCCGTGCCCCCAGCACTTCACCGAACCGTCGGCGAGCAACGCGACCGAATGCGCGCATCCGGCGGCGACGGCGGCGACGCGTCCGATGCGGTGCGGCACCGATGCGCGGCCGCCTTCGGTGCGGCCGTAGCAGCGCACCGTGCCGTCGTGCACGACGATGGTGTGCTGCATGCCTGCCGCCACCGACGCATCGGTGCCGAGCGGACGGGCCCGGACCCGCGGAATATCGGCGTCGGCGCTGCGCTCGGCGGCGCCCGACTGCGAGGCGAGGGAGGCAATCGTGACCACGATGCCGGTGCAGGCGGTCGCGAGAAGGACGCGGCGGCGGTGCGTGGCTGGCTGCGGAGAGTCGTCGGCGAGATGCATGATGCGCACGAAGGGGTTGCGTCGCGTGTCCCGCCGTTGCTCGGTCGATCGCGCATCGCGCGCACGACATCGCCCGGCGCGTCGAGACGCGCCGTCGGACGGATTGCACGCGACCAGGGAGTCGACTCGCGCAGGGTTCTTCCCGAGGCGAGGAGCTGCGTCCAATCACGCGCTCAATCGGAGATACGCGCGCCGGCCGCTGCGGTGAGCGGGATCGCCAAAAAGCGAACGACGCCGCCTTTCGGCAGCGTCAGTTCTTTCCCCTTACCCCACTTCTTCACCCCATGGGCTACTGCAGCCGCTTACGCGGCCTTCGGGCCCTCATCGCCGTGCGCAGACTGGAGCTGCTCACGGAGCTTGTCGATCGAGAGATTCACGCGGTCGAGCGCGAGAATCGCCTGCGCTGCGGCGCAGCCGCCGTGGCTGCCGATGGGCAGCTCGCGGACGCAGGTTGGAAAGGGCAGCGGCCCAGGAACTTCGTCGGTCGAGCACTCCTCGACACCATCGACCGGCAGAGTTCCAACGAGCCTGAGTCGTGCGTATCCGTGCATTGCAAACCCCTTTCCGCGGCGCGATCCTTGCGCCGCCTGCGACATTCGGAAGATCGGCGCGATCGGAGATCGACTTCCACGCTGCCCGTGCGATTTCGTCGGATCACCGGTCCTCGGCGGCGCGATGTCGGCCACGGGCAATAAAGCCCGCGGTCACTTCTTCGCGGCGGGCTTTGCCTGTGCTGGGGTGGACGCCCCTGATGCGGCGGCCGGGGCTGCCGCGGCCTGGATCCTGCGGCGCGTCTGCAGCGTGAAGTACGCGAATCCGCCGCCCGCGACCGTGAGCACCATGCCGAAGAGGACGCCGGTCCGCATGAGATGCGTCTCGTCCTTCATCAGCATGCCGCGCGAGACGACGGTGCGGCCGAGTTCCTGCCGCGCGCCGAGCACCGTGAGGCGGAGCTGGTCCGCCGCGCGCTCGGGCTGGCGTGCGGACTCGCTGATCGCGACCGCGACGAGGGCATCGAGAAGCGCGACGCTCTGGTCGACGCCCTTCCCGCGCATGGTGAGGAGGATCGACGAACCGAGGTGCTCGACATGCACGGACTCGGCGATCGGAGCGACGAGCGCATCGGCATCGGCGCGCGAGTAGCCGCGGTCCGTGAGACGACCCGCGATGGTGCCGCGGAACGCCTCGTTCTTCAGCATCTCCGTCAGCCAGGTCGCGATCGGACCCGCGTCGGCGAGCGTGGCTTCGGTCACGCGGTTCGCGGTCTGGAGCTCGACCGACGCGACGGCGTCCTTCGGGGCGATCGCGGCCGCGACGACCCAGCACATCCACGCGCTCGACGCGAGGAGCACCATGGCTGCGCCGACCATCGCGCCGACCTTGCCGACATGCATGACGCGCGCCAGCAGCCGGTTCTGGCGCTTGAGGCGCGCATCGAGCGTCGAGACCGACGCGGCCTGCTTCTCGAGCTGCGCGCGCTGCGCGTTGAACTCGACGCGTTCCTGCTCGAGCATGGCGCGCTCGGCGGTGACCGCCTCGGCCTCTTCGGCAAGGATCTGGGGCTGCGCCTGGTAGAGCTGGCGCAGCAAGCGGAGCGCCTGCGCGCGGCGCTTCAACGCCTGGTGCAGACCCACCAGGCGCTGCTTGCGCACGCGGAGGAACTCCGCGACATGCGCAAGGCGCGGCATGATGGTCTGCTGGATCTGGGCCTGCGTCTCCGCCGAGTCGCCGAGCGGAATCACGCCGTCGCGCTGCAGCTTACGGGCGACCGCGACTTCCGCGCGCAGCGACTCGACCTCGGACTCGAGCTCGCTCGAGCGCAGGGCGTGCTTCTCGGTGATCTTGAGGACCGCGGTGAGCTTCGACATCGCGACCGCGAGTTCCTGGCGCGCTTCGGCGCACTGGCGCTCGAGCTCGTCGGCGCGGGCGTGGTCGGCGGCGGCGCGGGCCTCGAGCGACTTGATGAAGTCGGTCTCGCGGCTGATCTGCGTGTTGAGGGTCTCCTGCTCGAACCGGGTGCGCGACTCCTCGGCGCGGCGGGCGCGCTCCTCGGCGACCGCGCGCGTGGCGTGTGCCGACGCGAGCTGCGACTCGAGCGCGAGCTGCTTCTCGAGCAGCTGCGAGCGCTCGTCGCCAAGCCGCGACATCTCGCGCTTCAGGCGCTCGATCTCGTCGACGAGCAGACGCTGGGTGTCGGCCTGCGTCGAGCCGGCATCGGCGCGTGCACGCAGCGCGCCGAGCGAACGCTCGACTTCCGCGATGATGCGGAGCACATCCTTCTGCTCCGGCGCATCGGTATGGATTGGCTTCTGCGTCGCACTCGACGCAGGGTCTTCAGCCGACATAGGAAGGCCTCCCGTCTCTTGGGATCGGCGTTTCCCGAGGGGTGCTGAAGCGTGACGGGCGAGAATGCAGGGTCGATCTGTGCGGGCGGATCCGATATCCCGCCTGCATCCCGCGCGCGAGGCCGTCAGGGCTGCTGCGGAGGCGCCGCGCCGCCGCGGCCGCCGCGGCGCAGGACCTCGCGCACTTCGGGCATGCCGAGCAGCGCGGCGATCGCAAAGAACGCGGCCATGCCGACGACGACCCCGGTGCCGAGGCGCAGCGTGTAGATCGACCAGCGGTCGACATCGGGAAGCATGCGCTCCGCCGCAAGCACCGCCACCGTCATCACCGCGGCCGCGATCGCCGTCGAGCGCCAGCTCAGGAGCACCTCGCGGTCGACGATGCCGGGCACGCGCCGAGCGAGCAGGCGGCCGAGGATCGCGACCTGCAGCACCGAGCAGATCGCGGTCGACCACGCGAGCCCGGCTTCGCGCAGCGGCGTGAAGATGAGCGTGACATTGAGCGCGAGGTTCAGGACCACCATCGCCACCGAGACCTTCACCGGCACCATCGGTTCCTTGAGCGCGTAGAACGCCCGCGTGAACACATGGTTCATCTGGTAGCTCCAGATGGCGGGCGCGAAGCCGATCACCACGAAGGCCACGCGCCGCACATCCTCGGCGTCGAACGCGCCGCCGCGGAAGAACGCGCCCGCCGCATCGCGCGCAAGCACGACGAGCCCGGCGCTCGCGGGAAGGCCGATGAACACGGTCAGGCGCAGCGCACGGCGCACGGTGCCAGCGAAGGCGGCCATGTCGTTGTTCTGTCGCGCAAGCAGCGGAAACACCGCCGTCGCGATCGAGATCCCGAAGACGCCGAGCGGGAACTCGTAGAGCCGCTGCGCGTTCGCCATCGCGCTCATCGCGCCGGTCGCAAGCGGATAGTCGAAGCCGAAGATCGTCGGGCCGACGACCGTCGGCCAGCTCGCGATGAGGCCGTCGATCGCGGTGTTGATCTGCAGGACACCGAGCCCGAGCATCATGGGCAGCGTCTGGACCATCGTCGCGCGCACCGAGGCCCACGCCGCCGGGTCGCGCGGCGCGAACACGGGCTTCACCGCGCGGAGCGCCGCGAAGGTCCACCAGAGCTGCAGCACGCCCGCGACGAGCACCGCGCCTGCGACGATGCGCAGGTGGGTCTCGGCGGAGACTCCGCCCGCGTGCACGAGCGGCAGCACGCCGAGCGTCGCGGCGATGAGCGCGATGTTCAGGATGATCGGGCTCGCCGCGGTCGGACCGAAGCGGCCATGCACCTGCAGCGCCGAGCCCGCGACCGCCGTCAGGCAGACGAGCGGCATGTAGGGCAGCATGAGCGCGGTGAGTTCGTACCCGAGCCGCACATAGCTGACGCTCATCGACTCGACCATGACGCCGGCGAACATCATCGGCGGCGTTCGGGTGAACTCGATCGGCGGGCTCGCAAGCCAGCGGCTCAGGAGAAAGAGCTCGCCGACGATGACGATGCCCCAGAGGACCGCCGCGAGGAGCGCGAGGAGCAGGCCCGAGTAGCGGCGAGCCTGCGCGGGGTCGTCGCGCTCGAGCTCGGCGTAGCGCGGCACGAACGCGGCCGAGATCGCGCCCTCGCCGAAGAGCCGGCGGAAGAGGTTCGGGATCAGGAACGCGAGGTTGAACGCGTCCATGAGCGGCCCGACGCCGAACACGCGCGCGAGCGCCGCATCGCGCACGAGGCCCGTGACCCGGCTCACGAGCGTGAGCACCGTCATCAGGCGCGCGTGGTGTTCGAATCGTTCGGCCATCGTGGAGTGCGTTGCGGTCGCCCGCGATCAACCCGGCGGCGTGGAGGGCGATGCGCCCGCGACGGTCGTGACTTCGAGCGTACCCGTCGACATGTCGGGTTCAAGCGTGCGGCGCGCGATCGAGAGCGTCACGATGCGCGAGCCCTTGCTGAAGCGCGCGGTCGAGAGATCGAGGCCTGCGTCCTTCGCGTCGACGCGCCACCCGTTCGCGACGAAGCGCGCGGCCGTCGACTCGAGCGTGGCGGCTGCGTCGGGCACGCCGCCGGCGAGCAGGAAGCGACCGCCCGTGACGGTGCCGTCGGCGCGGCGGATGTCCGCGCTGCGCACGGTCGACATGCCGTCGGGCATCGGGACATCGGAGTCGAGCAGCGTCGGCATGCTCGAGCAGGCCTGGAGGACTGCGGCGAGCGCTGCGGCGGCGAGAACGCGGGGGCGAAGGGCCATGTGCGGAGAATAGCGCGGGATGCGGCGGCCGTCGGGCACGATCTGCGGCCGGTTCACGCGAAGCTGCGCAGGCACGCGGCGGCGGCGAGGCGGCCCGAACGGAGCGCGCCGTTGATCGACGAGTCCTCGAGGTGGTCGCCCGCGATGAAGACACGCGGCCCGAGCGAGGCGGGCAGATGCGTGGAGAGGTCGCGCGGCCACTGGCGAGGAATCGCGTGGCGGATGCGCTGGAGCGAGATCAGCTCCCATCCCTCGGTCGCACGGCGGCCGATGATCTCCGCGACCGTTCGGCGCATGTCCTCGGCGACATCGCGGCAGGTATCGATGCCGTGCGGAAGGTACGACGAGTTCGCGACGAAGAGCCCGCGTCCGCTCGGCGCGTACCCCGGGGCGATCGCGCTCATCGCGGCGCCGTGGTTGAACGCGCCGAGTCCCGATCCGTTCAGCACGAGCCAGTGCGGCAGGATCGACGGATCCGGCGTCGCGAACCATGCCGACAGCGTGCTGCACCACGCGATCTCATGGAGCCGAGCGAGATCGGAGAACGCAGGCAGGATGCGCGCGAGCTGGTGTGCGCCGGTCGCGAGGATCACGGCGTCGGCCTCGCGCGTCTCGCCCGACTCGAGCTTGACATGCGTTCCCTCGACCGCGACGACGCGGGCGTTGAGCATCAGCCGCCCCTGCGGGATCGACGCCGCGAGCTGCTCGGGGATCGCGTGCATGCCCTTCGCAGGAACGCAGGCGAATCCCTCGGCGAACATGCGCAGCAGGAACTGCATGCGGCTCGAGTCGGTGTTGAGCGAACGGTCGAGGAACACGCCGCCGAGGAACGGCCGGAAGAAACTGTCGATCGTGCGCCGCGAGACGCCCGCCGCTTCGAGTTCCTCGAGCACGGTCTTTCCGGTCGGCGTGCCGGGGCCGCCGGCCGGGCCGTGGGCGGCGGCGCGCGCGAACGGGATCATCCGCAGCGCATCGCGCACGGGGACGACGCCCTTGAGCGCGCCCATGAGCGCGGCGAGCGGCTCGCGCAGCGGATGCGCGATGGTGGCGCTGCGCGCACCATCCCACACCAGCGCTCCCGGCATGAAGGGCTTGAGATCGAGGTCATGGAGATGCAGCAGCCGCTCGCCTTCGGGATAGGCGGAGAGGTAGACCTGGAAGCCGCGGTCGACGGTGAAGCCGTCGATCACATCGCTCGTCACGCGTCCGCCGAGCCGGTCGGAGAGTTCGATGACCTCGAGGGATGCGCCGCCGTCGGCGAGCACCTTCGCGGCCGCGAGTCCCGCGAGTCCACCGCCGACGACGGCGATGTGCTTGCCGGCAAGGTTGTTGTGGTGATGCGTGCTCATGCGAGGAATCCTCGTCCTTCATGGACGGCTTCGCTGCGCCTGGAATCCGCGTTTCGCTCGGCGCAGTCGGACCATGGCGCTGGCGGCCAGAACCGCTCCCGCAAAGGCGAGCATCGCTGCGAGGATCGGCCGAAGCACCACAAATCCTGCAGAATCGACCATGGTTTCCTCGGTGGGCTGCCCGAAGAGAATGCGCTCGAAACCCTCTGCAGCCCACCAGGCGGGGAAAGCGAGCAGCCCGCCCACCACGAGCGGGATGCGCAGGACCTGTGCGAACTCGCCGACCCCGAACCGCGTGCCTTCGGCCTCCGCCACGCCGGTCCACGCGTCGATTCGCCCGCGCGCGACCCGCGCGTGCGACCGCACGAAGGCGCCGACACCGCCGTAGGCCACGCCGACGATGAACGCGAGCGTGCCGCCGGCCACCAGTCTCCCGACGCTGATGTCCCGGCCGCCGACGAGCAGACCGCCGATGAACACCGCGGCAAAGCCGAGCACGCTGAGCCCCACGGCGCGCCAGCCGCCCCAACCGCCGTAGACAAGCCGTTCCGCGGTCAGATCGTCGAGACGGTCGTCGGTGCCGTGCGGCGCGCGCTGGCGCAGCCCTATCCAGATGAGGCCCGCGACCGCGCAGCCGAGCCAGCCCGCGATCATGTCGTAGGTGCTGAAGGTCCGGCCGAGGATCTCGATCGCCTGCGTGACTTCGTCGAGATACACCCAGAAGACGCCGAGGGCGAAGTTGAACACGGGGCGTCGGAAGAAGGCCGCGTTGAGGAACAGCCACGCAAGCAGGCCGAACCCGACGAAGTGGATGAACTTGTCGGTCGTGCCCGCTCCCTCGAAGGCAAGGCGCGGCCAGTGCGTGGCGACCGTCATCGGGACGAGATAGCACGCGAGCGCGATGCGTGAAGCTCGTCGGGCGCGCTGCGCAAGCGGCGCGTCGTACCAGTCGTCGGCTCGCCACATCGATCAGGTTCCACGCGCGCGCGAGGCGGCTCGGAAGGGATGCGATGGGTCGACCGGCTCGGGTTCGCTCTCCGCGTGGGGCGCGGCGGGCGCGGGCGCGGGCACCGGCTTCGCGGCGGCGGGCGGCGCGACGGTGGCCGCAGGCTTCGGCGGCACGGGCGACGCGGCCACGGTGGTGCTGGGCTTCGCCTTCGCTGGCTTCTTCTCGACGCGCGGCTCGACGACGGTCGCGGGTTTCGCTGCGGGCTTCGTCGCGGCTGCGGGCTTCTTCGCGGGCGCGGGCTTCTTCTCGGCGGTCGGCGCGGGCTGCACGGGCGGAGCGATGGCCGCCGGTGCTGGCGGCGCCTTCTTCACGGCAGGCGAACTGGCGGGCAGCGAGACCGGCGTTGCCTGGACGCTCGGCGACGGACGCGAGGAAGTGCGCGCGGCCTTCGCGGCGCGCGCGGCGGCCGCTGTTTCCGGCGTGAATCGCGAGGCCTGCACGGCCGCTGCGGCGGCGGCTGCTGCGGCGGCGGCGGCGGCTGCTGCGGCGGCGGCCGCTGCCGGAGTCGGCTTGCCCGCGATCGACGGGTCGACGCCGTGCGCCATCTCCCAATCGCGCACGAAGCGCTCGGCGAGCGCGCGGTAGTCGATCGCACCCGGGCACCACGGCGCGTAGTCGAAGATCGTCTGCCCGAAGCTCGGCGCCTCGGCGAGCTTGATGTTGCGACGGACCGCCGGCATGAAGACCTTCGCGCCGTCCCACGGCATGCCGCTTCCGACATGCTCGTCGAAGAAGCTCGAGAGCTCCTGCACGACCTCGCGGCTGTGCGAGGTCTGCGTCTCGTGCATGCAGAGGATCACGCCGCCGACCTTGAGCGCGGGATTGAGGCCCTGCGCGAGGATCTCGACGGTCTCGAGCAGCTTCGTGAGCCCCTGCATCGCGAGGAACTGCGCCTGCATCGGCACCACGACCTCGTCGGCGAGGCAGAGACCGTTGAGCGTCAGCACGCTCAGGCTCGGCGGGCAGTCGATGAGCACGAAGTCGAAGTCGCCGCGGATCTCCTCGAAGCGCTCGCGGAGGATGCGGTTGCGGTCCGGATGCGACGCGAGTTCCGTCTCGGCGCCCGCGAGGTCGGTCGTCGACGGCAGGATCCACAGGTTGTCGCGCACCTGGACGAGGCACTCGCGGATGTCGCACTCGGGCTCGACGAGCGCGTCGTAGACGGTCTTGCCGACCGAGCTGCCGTCGACGCCCAGATGAAGCGACAAGTGAGCCTGCGGGTCGAGGTCGATGAGCAGCGTCCGCCGACCAAGCAAGGCGATCGCGGCGCCGATGCTCACGGTCGAAGTCGTCTTTCCCACGCCGCCCTTCTGGTTGAGAAGTGCGGAGATACGCGGCGGAATCTGCGTCATGCGGCCGAGTATACGGAATCGCCGCCGCCTATCGCGCGAGGAGATCGAACGACACCGTGCGGGGCGTCTCGCGCCACGGAACCGACGCAAATGGCGCGTCCACCGAACCCTGCGCATCGGAACGGCGGAAGCCGAGCGCGACATCCGCCCTTCCCGCGACGCGGTCGATCCACGCCGGAGGCAGCGGGAACGCGAGGCGGAAGCGGTCCTTGTACGCCTTCCACTCGACCGCCGCCCCCGCGAGGACGCCGTTCGGATCCTCGATCGTGCCGTCGCCGCGCACGCGCACCATCGTCGCGCCGGCACCGACGATCGCGAGCGCATCGGCTGCGGTCGGGCCGTCGGGGCAGCGCACCTCCGCGAACACTTCCCAGCCGTCGAGACGCGGGCGGAGCGACACGAAGACGCGCAGTCGATCGGGCGCGGGCAGCGGCGCGCCCGTCACCGCGGAGACGAGCGTCAGCGGCTCGCGGAACGACGCGAGCGACGGCCCCGTGGTCCCGACCGGAAGGACCTCGGGCGAGACCGCCACGATGCGCGCCTGCCCGCGGTGCTCGATGCGCAGCGAGGGCGCCTCGACGCGGCGCGCGAGTCCGCCTTCCGTCTCTGCGGGCGGCGGCGCGTTCGGATCGGCTTCGGGACGGGACGGACGCGGAATGCGGACGCGCAGCGACTCCGCCGGCGGCACGAGCGCCGCGAGCGGCGGATCGTTCGCGTCGAGCCAGACGCTCTCAAGCCACGAGATGCGCACGACCTCCTCGGAGGTCGTCGGGTTGGCGATCGCGAGCACGACCGAGTCGCGCGTCTCCTCCTCGATCCAGAGGATGAGCGGCGAGCGCACGCGGAACCACGACACGATGCTGTCGACGAGCACCGCGCCGTCCTTCGAAGGATCGATCGCGAGCGAGAGGAGCGTGGCGAGCTCGACCGGATCCGCGATCCACGCTGCGATCGGGGCCGGTGCGCCCTCCTCGCGGCAGGTCGCGACGAGCGCCTCTGCGAATTCGGCCGCGGTTCCCTCGCTGACGGCGGCGAGCCGCTCGAGCGCGGCGAGCCACATCGCGGTGGTCGCGCGCGCAGCGATGCCGTCGGGCGAGTCCTGCTCGAGCGCAGGCGGCGCGGGCCAGTTGCGCAGCGCGCAGCCGAGCGCGAAGCGGAATCGCTCGAACGGCGCGTCCGGATCGGGAAGCGTCAGCCGCGCGTCGGGCGCGCCTTCGGGCACGATCGCGCTCACGCGACGCGCGAGGCGGTCAAGAAGATCGTCGGAGGGCGTTGGAAGCCAGCGCGGCGCGATGCGGCCGTTCGGCAGCGCGATCGAGGTCGCGCCGCGCGCGGCAGGCGGCAGGTCGATCGCGAGATACGCGTCGGCCTGGTTCGCGGGACGCTCGGCGACAAGCCGCAGTTCGTTCGAGGCGGTGGCCCATCGCGCGCCGTCGGCCCGCGCGGAATCGGGTCGCACGGGCCACAGCAGCCGGCCTTCGCACGCGATGGTCGCGCCGCCGGAGGCCGTCGCGCGCAGTTGGACCGCGCCGCGCTCCGCACCGGTGACGCGCACGGGCACGAGGAGCGGCGCGCCCTCGACGGCGGCGGGCCGCTCGACGAGCACGCGGATGTCGGCGGACGCGCGGCCGTCGAGCAGGCAGACCGCAACCGCGGCACCCCACGCGAGGCGCGAGACCTGTCCGAGAAGGCGTGCGATCGACTGCCGCTGCCGCGCGAGCATCGCTGGATCGTACGGTTTCGTGCACCGCTCGCGTATGCTGCCGCCACGCCCTTCAACGGAATGACCACCATGAAGCTTCCATCAGCGTCCGAGTTGCTGCCGTCGACCGTGCTTCGTTCGATCGCGTCGCTTTCCGTGCTCGCCACCATCGCGTTCGGCATGACGGGATGCGGCCAGGACAAGAGCGCTTCGACCGCGGCCGCGCCCGCGCCGGCGGCTGCCACGCCTGCGCCCGCTGCCGAAGCCGCGGCGCAGGCCCCGGCCGCGACCACCGCGGCGCCCGCAGCAGCCCAGCCGGCCGCGAGCGCACCGGTCGCCGAGGCGCCGAAAGACCCGAAGGCCGCCGAGGCGCCGAAAGACCCCAAGGTCGCCGAGGCGCCGAAAGACAACGTGAAGATGAGCAAGGAGTACTGGCCGAACGGCAAGCTCAAGTACACCTACGAACTTCGCAAGAGCTCGAACGGCAAGTGGGCGAAGAACGGCATCGGCCGCGCGTACTACGACAGCGGCGAACTCGAGCGCGAAGGGCCGTACAAGAACAACATCCGCGTCGGCAAGTGGACCTACTTCGCGCCCGATGGAAAGGTGCTGCGCACGGAAGAGCGCGGCACCGACGGCAAGGGCGGCAACGCCGGCGACCCACCGCTGCCCTAAGAGGCCACGGTATACCCAAGCGCTCGTATTGCCAAAGGCGGCTGCCGCAAGCAGCCGCCGCTCAAGACTCAAGCGCTCGTATCGCCAAAGGCGGCTGCCGCAAGCAGCCG
>Ga0209985_10001222_pt1 | contig 25789 bp, 48 predicted proteins | sample NOAtaG_FD_187305 | JGI IMG/M metagenome (GOLD analysis project Ga0209985, IMG submission 187305) | Freshwater lake microbial communities from Lake Erie, under a cyanobacterial bloom - NOAA_Erie_Diel6S_1000h metaG (SPAdes) (version 2) | ecosystem: Environmental > Aquatic > Freshwater > Lake ...
GGGTTGCATCACCACACTGGAGACTGTATGCGATTTATGTCTCCTGCGTCTGCCTTGCGGGCTTACCAATTTCGCCACCCCCGAATGTTGGATACTTCCCACAAATCAGCCGTTATTGTCGGATATATCCACCTCTCCACGTTGGATTGCAGCGGCAAGGTCATCAACACCTCTAAACCATGCACCCTGCTCCATATTGTTTTCTTTTTTCCACTCATCCAACGTCATCACATTTACGGTGCGGTACATGAGTAGGTCTTTTGAGGTTTTTCCATGCACACCCCACTGCCCATTGATCTGATGTACATATGTATCTGGTCTATTGCTAATACTTACTACTACTGCCCAATCATTTTCCCACAGTACTTTATAAGGATAACACCCGTCTCTGTATCTCACCACTATACCATCCTGGCCGATTAACTTGTGGTCGAAGTCGATTTGTTTGAGTTTCATGCTTTCTTAATTAAAAATTCCGATGGCCAATATTGTTTACACTTCCCTTTCCGATGTGGCGGCTTGACGAAGTAGGACTGCCATTTACTTGGGATAGCCCTAAATCGGTAACAGGTTTCTTTTAATGGACACTTACCGCCCTTGCACATTGTTATGTCTGGCATATCTAATTATTTATACCCGGACATCCCCCTTGTCGCTGAACAACCCCTGTGCTGCTTGCCGCTGACGCAGCCTGACGCCACGATCAATAACAGAAATGCGGCTAATAGAATGTTTTTCATTTTGCTCGTTGTATTTGTTTGACTTTGTGAAATTTGCAGATCCTCACCCGGTAATAACTGCCGTGCTTTCGGCTCCACGGTCTAGTCTTGAACCTGCACTCAAAAATGTGTTCGTACACCGGACACCAGGTGCTGTCCACATTGGGTTTGTAATGGTGCTGCCATTGCCCATCTATCCACTGGCATTGCACTCCATCAAGATGGTTGACTGAACAGGCAGTATAAACACCTATTGGGTAATGGTACTTTAGTCTAAGACGAAAACTGTCCAGTTCTTTGGTGTGCGAAAAGAGGTCTACATTCTTTACATCTTGGGCCGAAACGGAACCCGCTGCCAGTAAGGCAAGTAGGATTAGTGTTTTCATATTACGCCTTTGTCTTAAACTTGGAATAAACCGAGTACCCGAATGCGACGACACCCCTGTGGCCGTGTCTCCTGGAAAACAGATATTGCATATCAAAATGGATAGCGAGGATCTTTGGGTTGGCTATTGAACTGGCCACCGCCACCACCGAACTGGTTCATCTTCATCTCTTCCTTGTGCTTGGACAAGATCGTGATGAGAGTCGAATTCTGGTGTGTGCAGGTCCTGTTAACCCGCTCGGCCCACTTGCAAACGATGTTAAAGTCCTTAGCCAAGGCGGCGATCTTGTCCTGTATGACCTTGGCTGGCCAGCCTCCGTCTTCTAAGGCCGCCTTGATCGTCTCCGCGATAGCGCCATTCAAGAATGCGTCCCGGTGGTGTTCGGCATCGGCCAAGAGTTTCCCCGACCGTGCCATGTACACCCCAATGTCTACCGCTCTGTACACGCAGGCTTGCGGGTTGTCAATCTCATAATGGGCTTCCAGGTAGGTCTGCATCTCCTGCAACTCGGTCTGGATACTGTTGAAATCCGATATAATCATTGTTGATTTTTTCAATTTCTGATGTAATGACTTTTGCGATATTGATCAGACTCATGTTTGCCTGGTTAAGCTGATCCCTGAGACTATTGCGCTCCTCGGATATCTTGGCCACTTCTTGCCGGAGCAGGCGGTTAGCCACCTCCAAGGCTTCTACTTCCGATAGATTTGGCAGGGCCGCAATCATTTTGTCTACCTCTTTGTGAGTTTTGTCCATACTTATTAAATTAGGATTGATGAATTAATGGATTATAATTTGCGTTTCTTGTTTTTGTGGTTCACATATTGTGAGTAGCCTGCTGCGAATAGTAGGAATACGGTTAGTCCCGCCAACCCCACCAACTGCATCCCATCCCATATGATCACTCCCATCACTTCGGCATTTTAACGGTGACAGATTCGGTTGCTTGGACTGGGACCGGGGTAGCCAAGACTTCGCCATCCTCGGTAATAAGCGCAGCGCCATTCTTTGTGGCCGTCTTGACCCTCTCCTCCTGTGCCTTGAGTCTTTGCTCATACGGAGCCATCTCTGCCTTTATGGCGGCCCAGGATGCGTCCTGTGCGTAGTCGTAAGTCGGGCGTGTGGTAACACTAAGTGCCGCACCCAGTTTGGTGGCCCTACCCTCAGCCTTGTATTTGGCGATCTCAGCCAGGATCAGGTCTTTAACGTCTTTATCTTTGGCCACCAGTTCCAGGGTCTCCTCGATAGCCTTCTTCTTGACCATAAACTCCAGCGGGTCCATGGCGCCATCTAAAATGGCCTGTTTCAAATTAGTGTACATCTCACCCCTGAGTGATGGGGTCATTAGCTTGATCTGTTCAACTTGGTTCATATGTGAATCTTTAATTTGCGAATTGAGAAGTGAAAAAAGAGGCCGGGGTAGAAACCCCCGCCGTTAACATCCAAATCCTAAACAAAAAACTGCGAGACCGGAGTGGGGGTCGAACCCACATCTCCCTGCCGCAGCAGGGACGCTGCCCCGAAGGGTTTCCTTTTCAGCGGATCTTAACCCGCTTGCGCCATCCGGTCTACCTGATTACTTAACCTTCCTACCCGCCCGTCTCGCATCCCTGCGTTTCTGGCGTTGGTTCTTTGGCCTAGCTGGCCAAGGATAAATATTACCCCGTGATGGGTCGAGTTTAACCATCGCGCCGAACTCCATGTCCGTAGACATCTTGGCCGCCTCCGCACGATTGCGGTCGTTCTCGGAAGCCATGATCGCTGAAGCAAAGGCCAACATTTGTCTTACAACTCCTTTTGCCATATCTGAAACTGTTTAATTGGTTTAAAATGGGGCAGCCTTTCGGCCACCCGTAATTATTAGATCAGAAGGGCATATCTGAATCGTCCTGTGGAATGTCCGACCTGACCGCACCCTGCCATTGTTGGTACAGCGGCTGCTGCACCGGGGCTTGCTGAGGCTGCTGGTACTGCTGCTGTGGCTGTACCGCTGCAGCGAACCCGCCACCCTGCTGCGCTGGCTGTGCATACTGCTGCTGGGGATGTTGTGGGTACTGTTGCTGCGGGGTGTTAGCCAAAGTAACACCAGTCAACTTCCTGAACTCCGGTGTCTTCTGGATCATCTCCTTCAAGAACTTGGGCAGGGAGTCAAACAACTGCTGATTCCAGTTATCATACGCCAAGTACTTGCTTGGGTTGAATTGAGGCGGAATCTGGATGCCCTGCATCACAGGCATCACGCTGTCGATGTTGGCATATGTGTTCTCACCCTTGGTGGTATGGATCACATTCAGCATACAGGTTACGCCAAGCATACGGGACAGGTCTACGTTTTCGAACTCGCCATCTTTGTACTTTGCGCCCCTCCAGGATTCCATGAACTTGCGGAGCTTTGCCTTTTCGTGGGCAGATAACGTGAATGTCTGCGAGATCATCGCTGGCTTCTTTACCGCCACCCCGTTCTCTTCAAAGTCAAGTAAATGATTCGGTAGCTCAAAGCCAATGCTGACCTTGAACTGGGACTTGGCCTGCCCCTCAAAGACATCCTCTACTGTGCCAATTTCATAAAGAGCCACACATCGTGCGGCGTGAAGACCGGATGGAGTGGGGTCGCGTTTTTCAAAGTTGCCACCACCTGCGATAGGTTTTGTTGCCATAATTATAAATGATTAAAATTTTACTTTGTTTTAAACTTGCCCAGATACTGATGACCTACCACGATGTCCTTACCCCTTCTCTGGTATGGGATGTTCATGGACTTAATCAGCACCCTGAGGTGAGACCGGGAGTACCCGGTTATTTGAGCCAACTCATGCGTGGTGTACTCCTCACGCTGAACCCTGCCGGACAAAATGGCCTTGATTTCGCCCATCTCCCGCAAGAACTCTTCCCTGGTTACGCCTTCAATGATTACGCTACTCTGCATGATCATCGCCCTCCGTGACTAAGTCAATAGCTGCGTTAAGCAACTTGTTGTACGCAGAGGCATTGTGAGACCTGGCGTAAACAATGTTCCAATATGTATCAATTGAGGTGTCTGCTTTCGTGCAGGTTTTGCGAATTCCGGCCTTTTTAGATAAGACTCTGAGCCGGGTAACATCTTCCGTACTGATCGTTTTCTCTACCATACACCACAAATATAGGTAGTTAACGCATACTATTGTAATTGAATGTCGCAGAAATTATTTATTTCTACACATTTATATTAATTATCTAAAACATCCACAGTTTTGTTACGTTGTTTTAGCGTAATTCACGAGAGTGTTTGACAATGTTCAATAAAGCGGCTTTAGAATTATGAGTTTTTAAAACAGTTATTGCCGATTTGGGCGTAATGCCATACTTTTACAATTGTAACAATGTAAATAGATTACAAACTAAATCCTTAAAGCTATGCTTGCCAAAAAATCAGACCATAAACAGGTCATGAGAGATTACCGCTTCAAGGCTGGTCTATCCCAGGCCGAGATGGCCGAGAAGATGAACATGAGGCAACAACTCTACTCCAATGTAGAGACAGGACGCACTAAACTGTCCGTTGAATTCGCCCAGTCGTTTAAGAAAATTACTGGCCTTGATCTGATTACCCCCAAGAACGAACATATTGTTGAAAATACGCCCACGCCCGTGCTGACTCAGCAGCAAGACGACGAATGCTCAGTCCTTCGTGAAAGGCTATCCATGAAGGAGGAGATCATCGCAGCACTAAAGGCACAGATTGCCTTGATGGAGCGGGTGATCGGTAAATAGAAAAAGGCCGGATCGCTCCGGCCTTTGCTTTTAATGTGGCTTTACTTTTACTTATTCATCCCCCACCCTTTCAATCGATGCCGTGACGGCATCTAAACACAATACCATGTGCTTGTCTATGTCCTCTGCCCTGTCTTTGTACTCGTCTTCAGTCATGTCTGACTCATATCTGTATTTGTCGAGTCTGCTATGGAGGAACTTTCGAGCATCCTCCAAGTCTTCAAATTCGGCCTCTGCTGAAAAGGATCCGCCAGGGTTCTTGTCATACCCCATTCCAAAAAGGCTAAGTGAACTGAGCTGGTAAACCGTTGGTGCGTGTGCTATAATTTTGTAAGACATATGTTCTGTTTAATTGGTTACTAATTTACTACTTACTTACCCTAATATCAACCCCGTATCCGTTCTCTTCCAGGATTTCTATTGCCTGGCCCAGTTGTATCCTTCTCTTTGTGCCGTCCTGTCTCGTGTACTTGCCACAGTAGTTGACGTAGAATGACTGGAATTTCTTGCGATCCGACTTTATGAGTTGATCCAGAGCCTCAACCAAAGCAGGGTGTCTGCGGTTCAGTTCGTCTCTCGTGTATGTTGTCGTTCTTCTTGCCATGATTAAAATTTGGTTTTAATTAGTGCCTTAACCTTCCTCTTCATGCCTGAGTCCCATGGCAGGATACGCCTGTCGTAGTGCGGGGCGGTGTACTCCCACCCGAACCCACCACCTGGCCCCTCGCCCATTACTGGCTCTTCGGCTGCGAAGTATTGCCCAAGTGTCTTCCACTTGCCGTAGCTGATTTCGATGTCCCCCTCCGTGACAGATTCGCCCCATGTGGCGAAGTTAATCACTCTGCCGTCATCGAGGTGGAACATGAGATGCCATTGGCCGCCGCCAGAGTACTCTTCCATCACCCGTGTGACGTTGTCGTGTATATCCAGTTCAGTTAAACGTATGTGGTCTGCCTTCCAATGTGGGGCGTGGTCTGCTAAATGTTTCTTGAACTCTTGCTTATCCATGAGTGCGTTTTAGTTGGTGTTGAGATGCGTTACCTCTGCGACCTCTACCGAAAGATCGCCGATCTGTTCTTGGATGTTGGCCTGTCTGGCGTAGAGCATGGTGTCTGCGATCCTACGCAATTCCTGGGCAACAGCCTCCAATGGGCCGCCACCCGTGATCGTGATCTCAATTAAGCCGCCTTGCATTTTGTTTCCCTGTTTTTAAGTTCTTCTTTGATTTTGGTGATCATAACCCTTCGTGATGTCATCCTGGCTGCGAATAGACCCGCTTCTCGGATCGTTTTGGCCCTGGTTGACTTCAGTTCTTGGTAATGCTCCTCGCACTCCTGTAGGAGCTGCTTCAGTCTCTTGGTGGAAAGTGATGGGATTGACATATGAATGTTTATTTGGTTTGAATTCTTGCCGTCTTCCGAGTCCCTTTAAATATCTAAGGTCGTTTCGTCATTGCCAGTAGCTTCGCCATTAATTTCAACGGCATCATACGGTATGTAAGCATCCCCGTTGATTTGTAGGTTTTCAATCCCAAAGTTGGCACTCCTTAGTGCCTCCTCTATCTCTTTCTTAATTGCATCAAAATCTGTTGTGTTGGTTGAGTACGTGACCCCGACTCTAATGAAAATAGTTGTCATATAACTGGTTTTATTTGGTGAGAGGCACGGGTGGGAGACGAACCCACCCTGCGACCATCGTGCCTTGGCGAGTCCTACCTGTGCCTCTTGGCACGGGTAGGGTTCACGGTCTCCTTCCACTTCCGGAAGTGCAGATCGGCCTGCTCCTTGGCCTTGAGATATTGAAGGATTAGGAACACGTTTAACACGATTGAAATGGCGAACAAATTTGCGAGTAGTGTCATATACTGGTTTATTTGGTTTGTGAATGTGATTGGACAGATTCGCACATAGCCTTCAGACTGTCAAGAGACTCTGAAATACCTTGATGATCATAATCGGTAAGGGAGTGCATATTCATCAGCATGGTATACACGATGACCGACTTTTGTGCTGCCGATACCAAGTCTTCGTTGGTGCAATTCAAGGGCAAGTAGTCGTTGATGACATCATTGATATCGCCAAGCGATATATCAACAACGCTGCCGCCAGTCTTTCTTCTGAGCAGGGTAAATAAGTCACCCCTAATGTCGTTTTCATCGTTCTTTAGAAATTCAAAGATTAGGTTCATGGTATTACTGTTTATTTGGTGAGGTTTACAATTGCCCCTGCCTTATTCTTGGCATCGAACTCAGCAAAGGTGATGAGACGGTCTTCGTCTGTAGTGGTCAATTCACCGGGTGTGAGGATCGAGAAGTCTCCGTACCACTTACCGTCATAGAAGATTAGGTCTTCGTCTTGGACAAGTTCTGAGTCTGTGCCGTCCACATCGTAGACCGTGAGCGTACTGTAGGTGAATCCGAATCCATCAATGGGAACGATTGGGCCTTGATCGCCCCATCCTTCCATGTCTTGGTTCTTACTGTCACGGCCATGGAACAGGTTTAAATACATTTTTGAGTCGAGCATAATAACTGGTTTATTTGGTTAACGTAAAAATAAGCCATAGGCAGGTAGTTTACAATGTTTTTGAGTAAGGTTTAACACATTCCCTGGATTTTGACCCACCCGGTGGTGTCATGGACTCAGGAGAAGACCAGCTCTTCAACGAAATTCGTGTCTATTTGAGACAGGATCTCCAAGACCTCGTCGATGACGTTGGACGAGATCTCGGATTCAATGATGCCTTCTATTTCATCCACCATGTTGCATATCTCTGCCGTATCCGGTAACGAGTCCAGACCCATGCCTGAGACTGCGAATACTTGGGCATTGACAATGGTTCTGGCAGCCTTTCTCGCACCATACTTCTTGATGAGGCTTGGCAGTTTCTCTGAGACCGTTTTCTTGGACATTTTGTAAGTAGCCATGATTTCTGTTTATTTGGTTTAGAAGTAGGGCAGGGAGTCGAACCCTGCCATAAGACCATCCTACTTGGTTTAATCTCCGTAGTAATTCAGCAGTTAGTACTCCTCAACAATTTCATAGAAATTAGGCGTATACGTACCATCAGCCTTATCAACTTCTTCATACATTGCAAGTGCTTTTTGAGCCTCCGATAAGGTGTTGAAAGAGTCAATCTTGTTCCCAGCTTCACGGTCTTGAATATTGAAGATTTTTGTAGTTACCAAGACCAATTCGGTAGTGTATACGTCATCCCTGTAACTGGTGCTTTCTTCGGATATGGTGAAGTTTACGTGGCCTGGATTCGGGTTATCCATCCAAATATCATATGACAAATTTTCATCATCCACCTGCTCTATTATCTCCCTTATTTGCTCTTCCCACCTGGTCAGGATGTCCCTTACCTGCTCTATGTCAGCCTCATCGGGGTGCATCTCAAACAGGGCTGCGGTGATAGATTGGTTGCCGCCTATAACGTGGTCTCGTGCTAATGCGGCAATATCATCGGAGGGGCGATAACGAATGACCGTGTCGCTATCATCCAATTTCATGCCTAATAGGCTATCGGAAGGCCAATAAGTCGGATCCCCCCAATTTTGGCCGTCTCTTTTTTTGCGGATCATAATTTCGCCTCCGTGTTCTTTTTGAAGCGATCTCAATTCAGTCATTGTACTGGCTTGCTTATACATGGCTTGTGTTTTTTGATGAGGAACTGGGGACTGGAACGACCAGTCTTCGGTACTTTCCTCCCAGTTCGGGGGCACTATTTAACGTCATCTATCGTGTAGCTGATAACCTCTTCATTTTCTACATCAATATTGCCAAATGACAAATCTGATATTACATCATCTAAATTTTCATCGGTGACAATAATGGCTTGCATCTGAATAGTTACATAGTACTTTTTCATGGTGTGTTTTTTTTGATGAGGAACTGCCATTGGAGTCGAACCAATGTGAAGACCATCGCAGTTCGGGGATTACCCCATTTGAGGTACACTCAAGCATGAACACATATATTCAGCTATAGACACAGGGTCACCGCATTCATCAGACATTTGGCAGACATCAAATAACTCTCCGTCTTGTTCATAGCGGATGAATATCTCTGATGCGTTTTGTGTGCGGTTGTAATCTCCATAATCAACGAAATACCTTTTCATATGTGTGTTGTTTTGATGAGGAACTGAGGGTGGTAACGAACCACCTTCGCACATTGCTCTCAGTTCGGGGGGTATAACTGGCGTTAATTGGTTTAGAAGGGCGGGGTGGAGTCGAACCACCCCTGCAACCATTGCCCTTGAATTACTTTGCCCACTTGAAGTTGATGTCGGCAAACCTCCCCATCTCATCGATGTCGTTCTCAGCGTCATCAGCATCATGGTAGCCTTCAATGTCATCAAGGGCGGTGCTGAATGAGATGCTGAACATCTTATTGCCATCCCTATCTACTCCACCATCGACTATCTGAGCATCGACAGACTCAGCAGTCAGGTTTACACGCCATATGGCATTGAGGCATCCCGAAGTGGCATCGAACTTGTTCTTGTACACCTCCCAACAATAGCAGTAGTATCCGATGGGATAATGCCTCTCACCTTCAATCATTGTGGGATGGATGACCTCATGTGTTGCTGAACCTGACTCATAATAGACCTCAACCAACTGCTGAGAGGACTCATCCCATGTATAAGTCGTGCCATCCTCATTAACGTCAGCGAGGATGTCAAATAAGGCACATATACGCCTTGTATTGGCCTCATTGAAGTATGGAGTACACCAACCGTTCCAACGGTTGGAATTGTCGTGGTATCCCTCCACGGGAGGCACAACTGAATCAAGAACGAATAATGCCTTAGTCATGTGTTTTCTGTTTAATTGGTTTAGAAGTAGGGAGGGGAGTCGAACCCCTCCATAAGACCATCCTACTTGGCGTGAAAGCGGCACTTGCTGCCCGAAACCTTAACCACCATGGCACATGGCTTACCATCCTTCTTAACCGCACCACATTTGGGCGTGGAAGGATTGTGCGACCTGCAATAGCCTGAGGCAGCACTCACAATAGTTGACTGGCATTTTCTGCCATCCTTCTTCACGCCCTTGCAAGGCACTATGGCGGCTACAGATGTCAAGGAGAGGACTGAGAACGCAAACAGGACGATTGACTTTTTCATATACTTGCTTATTTGGTTAGAGAATGTCGAACAAATTATCGTTGTCATCTTGAGCGGACAGGAACGCCTCGACACTATCGTATCGGCATATGAAGAAGGCGAAATCCGTGTACTCCTCAAAGCAATCATCCAATACTGCCCGTGCCTCCTCTTCTGTACTGAATACCTTGGCTTCAATGGCACTATACACAACCCCATGTGGGAATGTGTCACCTTGGGCGTAGTAGCCGCCACCATCGTTCTGCAAGACGTAAGCATGGTTAGTAACTGTCATATACTGTTTATTTGGGGTGAATAACTCAATTGAGAATACGAAGATAGGTACTCTTTGCCACATGGCAAAGAAATATTTGCAGGATTGGAGTAATGCCCTGATTTATACCCTTCGCCATACCGTGAATCACCAAAACTCCCATGATTTATACCATTTGTTGTTGCCGTATTGATTTTGACCGTGTTTTTAAGGGGTGAAGGGGGGGAATTAGTGGTCAAACGGTCGTTCGGTGGGAATTTGCGATCCGAATATGCCCATTAATCATGTCCTGGTGGGAATTTGTTACACGTTTGTTGCCATTAATCGTGGCTTAGTGGGGAATGCAACCATATTTAGATTGATTGTACTTCTGAGTACGTATTCCAAGACAGAATCGAATAAGCATTGATAGTCAATGCATTGCAATGAGTAGTTGACATGGCGTTGACTTTCCCCCTCCCCAAGGGTTGCCCATTCATTGACCCCAAACCCGCAATGGCCTTGCGTTTCAGCCATTGCCGCATATAGTTTGCCACTTGACCTTTGCCCAATTCAGAACCATGAATCAAGAACGAGAAATGCAGAACTTTGCCAGTAAAGATTTTCGGGGTACGGCCTTGGCAGAACCGACTTCCCCTTCCTGGACCCCGGTCGCTTCGCACCGGGGATTCCCCACGCACCTACACCTATCAATTTTTTTTCTACTCCCACTCCCACTTCCCCACAGACACCCCCATACTAATTATTTTTGTAGTCCACCTCTGCTATTTTTTTTCTACGCCTGTTCTTTTTTTTTGTGGGAAGTGGATAGAATATACTAATACCTATCCGACCCCGAGCCGGGTATGGGTCCAGAAGTTGATCCTACGGCGGTACACGGCGATAACTCTGGCTTCTACGTATCTGTGGCTCAAGTATGCTGAAACCGCCTTAAATCGCCTTAAAATAGCTTGTACGCCTACCGACCATGATCTGACTATGATCGCCATAGGTGGCGGTAGCCAGTCGGCCTTGATTCTCCGAATCTCGGATATGGCCCGAACGGGTATGAATTCAGGGATTGAGGATACGTTTATACCTGATCGGATACAGGGTTAGACCAAGGGCCAATTATTTTTTTTACGCCTTTACTCTGAATTGATTCTCTACGGTCAGGATATGGCCAAGATCTTTATTGGAGTACCAGGCATCTCGCTGCGCTCGATGGGTCGCTGCGCTCCTCCCCCAAGGCTATTTAATTTTTTCTACGATTTATAGAAATTTTCCTTGGCCGAAAAAGGTCTAATATAATATAATATAGGAGCATCCGATACGAATTTTTGTAATATGTGCTGTAACCCTTTGCTGTGGCGGGTTTCAGGGTAGCATATTTTTTAGGCGTGTCTAAAGGAATTCTACGATTCATAGAACGATGTTCTATGATTTATAGAAATTCTTGCAAAACTGAAGTATAATACATATCTTTGGCGTAAGCTAAAACATTATGTATGGAGGGTACAAGTAAGGTCGCCGAATGGGATGAACTATCCCCCAAGATAAAGATTATGCCGGGCCAAAAACTGATCGGCAAACTTGACAAGAAAACTTACATGGCTCTCCCGTCTGGGGGAAGCCTTGAGCAGGGCGAACTGTATCTGGTGGTCCCTGCACCCGACAATGGCGGGATACCGGACACAAAAAACGGCACTTGGTTTTCATACCGATCCCTGTTTGATTTTTTTTATGTCACGACCGGGTTTGTTGACCCGCCAAAGGCCCCCGACAGTGGGTTGGTTTTAAGACCCCACTTGGATGGCACAAAAGAGGTGGGGATTAATCTTTCAAAAGAAAACCCCATGGCCGGGTTTAAGCCTTGGCCAAAACTCCACGACAACCTTGCTGAGGTTAAGTACGGTAAGGGTGAGTTCGCCTCCGCCCCGCAACCCATTGATGCTAAGGCGCCGGAAGATGTTCGGGTCGGCAAGAACGGGGGGAACCCTATCAAGTCCTACGATTTCAAGTCTTACCTGTCCGGGATCCCAGACCGCCTCCCCGACCCGTTGCCCAACCCCTGGCCGAAGTACCCCGAAGCCTGGGGCGATTACCGTAAATATCCATGCCCCTTCCAGGAAGGCGACTTCATTAAAGACCAGCGTGGATCAACCTTTAAGGTGACAGAATCTCGCACTTTGGGTATTTTATGCCAAAACGTGGCCACAAAAGAAACGGGATATATCTCAATGTCAAATTATGGCAAATACACCCACACTCCGCCTCCGGTGTGTTGTCACGAAACCCCGAATCCCAGCCCGGTCCCCCCGGAAACAGGGAAATTCTTCACTCTTCCCTTCGAAACCGCAGTTGAGGTAGCTATGGGCCTGATGAGAAACGAGAAGGTCCGGGACGAGGTGTATCAAAGAATCTTAGACGAGGAGGGAATTAGGCCATGAAAAATTTAATACTTATAGAAAACCCAAGCGGAAGGGGGGTAGAAGAGGTAAGGGAGCATAGCCCACTTAATTCCGCTCTTGAATTGACCCGTATGTTCCACCACCCAAGACGGGTATACACCCCCTTTCTTGATATGGTAGTGGAGGGAAACAGGATTAGTGAGGCGGCAAAAAGGGCAAGAAAGAGGGGTGTATATAATATCAGGATAGCAACAAGCAAGGTAAAGAAGTTGGGAGGGCTGAGATATAAGCACTTGACACAGTTTGAATACAATGCGTTGCAGAAAGTCAGAAGGCAGGGGGCATACTATTATGAAAAAAAACGGAGGCAGGAGCCATGATACCAATTTACTACGAAGAAGTCAGGACAAGTATTGGTATGCCTGTTGTAAAGGCGTACATACGCCTAAACGGCGGGACCAAGGTGGTGTACGGGCGGACTAAGGCGGAGGCCAGGGAAAAACTAATCGATTGGATGAGTGATTACGACTACGACCTCGCGCCAGAGTCTTTTGTTACGCTGCCTGGCCCTGATCTGTCGGGGCCAAGGCCACCCCTACGCAGGAACGTGGTGGACGGCTTAACCCTTATGATACTCGCATTTGTGGTAGCGGCGGCATTATCATTCCTGTCGCAGTTGATTGATGGCCTAATCAAGTAGTGTGTGCGGAAGATATCTGACTTCAGGCAGTACGAGTCTTCGCCGTTCCCGATCTCGGGTATGGAGCAGAAGGTAGTCACCAAGCCCGGCAAGACCGCGACCATGGTTTCGGGGGATGGGGCAGAGATGTACCTGCAGGAGGCCGGGAAGGAAAGGTCAATCGTACACGACCAAGAGCAGTACGTCAAGGTCTTTAAATACGGGCTGGATACGATGAAGCACCTGAACCAGAGGTCGCTCTGCTTGGTAATGATGATCATGGCCCATATCCAACCCAGGCGAAACACGGTTGAGTTGACCAGGGCAAAGGCAGAAGCCTTCAGTTCTAAGCTGGCCGGGGCATCATACTACGTTGCCGTGGTCGGACTCTTGGACTTGGGCGTCATTGCGAGGACCAGTAATAAGAAAACCTTTTTCGTCAACCCGAATATGATATTCAATGGCGACAGGAGGGGCTTAATTAAAACCAAAGAAACAGAATATGGGGGCGAGGTTAATAGTGATCATAGACGGGCAGGAGTACCTCAACAGGTCATTCGAAGACAGCAAACTCAGAGCAAAATACCAGGCGAAGCAAGCGGCCCGTGTGTTCCTGAGCAAGTACAAGAAGATGCTGGCGAATAAAAAGTATGAGGTCTTTATTGATGTTGACGGCGAAGACATAAGGGGATACCAGAGGACGCCCGTTGTTATCGAAGCCAATGGCAAAAGATTATTCTTTACATCCATAGGGGAGGCAATGAAGGCCTTGGGGCTAAACCAGAAACAAGTATTTAAAAATAACCTAATTGATGAAGCAATTGATAGCGCAGCAGAAAGCAACAGGATCCGGCGGGATGAAGCCCGTAAGGAACAAGATCATTGTATCCGTGAATATGTCGCAGAAAAACAACTTTGAATTCGTAACCGATGGCGGCCTGCAGCTCTGGGGTAACAAAGATTTTGGGTTTGACGGCAAAAAGACACAGCCAGTACTGACCACGATTATATCTACTGGTGATAAGCCGCTCGGACTCCTACCACAGGATGTTGTAATTTGTCATCACAACACATTTCGGCGTGAAGTGGGCAAGGGCTATATGCATGGGGATACGGGAGTAAAAACGCCAAAAGGCGAGGCCGTATTCGCCATAGAGCCGCATCAAATCCAATGCAGAGTTGATCCCAGTACCGGAGATCCCCTGCCACTGCAGGGATTCGTGTTGGTTGAGCGCATACCAATAGAGTACAGGAGTAGCATTATTGTTACCCCTGATCATGACCAGTACATCCCAAATCAGTTCAAGGTTGTAGCCGCTGGCGGCGGCGTAGATGAGTATGCGGATGTTGTAATTAACCCTGGTGACATCATCATTACCTACGAAAAGAGTGACTACGACATTGAGTATGTCTATGACATGAAAATGAAGTCAGCGGTCAGGGTGAAGTACGCCGATGTTTTAGCCATTTCAAAACAAGTTTACATATGAGTAAGAAGGTTTATCTCGCTATCCCGTACAGTTTTAACCCGGAACTGAGTCACAGGGTTGCCAACTTTTCTGCCTCGCGCCTGATGGAGGTTGGCGATATCGTTTTCTCCCCCATTTCACACTCCCATCTTATAGCGGACCACCTCAGGCCCGAAACAAGATTCGATCACGAGTTCTGGATGAAACAGGACCTGCCGTTACTGGCGTGGGCCGACGAGGTCGTGGTGATTAATATCGGGGACAACGAGGAGGGCATGAAGCTGATTAAGCAATCACGCGGCGTACAAGAAGAAATCCTGACCGCCCAGAACCAGGGCAAGCCTGTGTGGGTCATGGGCGTGACGGTGCGTAAAGATGGCGGGATGGAGTGGGATGACACATGGGTTCCTGAATACCAATACGCAGGAGGTCTCCATGCTTAAGATTCTCATTATCGGCCACGCCCAACACGGGAAGACTACGGTAGCCGAGATACTAAACCAGTCGTATTGGTACAAAGGCGAGGATTCGTCTCGCGCATCCCTTCGACTTTTTTTGTTCGACATCCTCAAAGAAAGGCATGGATACCTCAGCCATGAAGAGGCGTATCTGGATCGTGTAAATCACAGGAGCGAATGGTATGATGAGATATGTAAGTACAACGAGAAAGACAAAGCCAGGCTCGGGAAGGGGATTATGGCCAGCAATGACATCTACATCGGGATGCGTAGCCATGATGAAATACGGGCTTGCAAACGTGCCAAACTATTTGATATCGTCCTCGGTGTATTTGACCCCAGGAAACCACTTGAACCCAAAACCTCATTTACGATTGACTTATGGGAGGAGTCTGATGTAGTCCTGGTTAACAACGGGACGAAGTCAAAACTTGAACGCAGTATCAATTTACTCAAATTTTTATAACAAACACCATGGTTTTTACAAACTCAATACCGCTCGGGGAGGAACACCTCCACACCAGGGATAGTACTTGCAACTGTGAGCCGGAGGTCGTGTTTACTGAAGATGGCGATATGTACTTCAGGCACAACCAACTCTGCAAGGCACAGGAACCGATCCCCCCCAAGGAGGATACCCTGTCGTTTGACGCATACCTGTGTGTGGCCTTGGCTGGACTGATAACGCTTGGCGTGTTTATGGCATGGGCGTTTGTTACGATTTTATTTGGCATCAGCGCGGAGACGACTATACTGTTCCTGGTTGGAGGGTTATCCTTCTACTGTGGGGTAATAGGCGGGTGCTGGTTAAAATCAAAGCCATGACAGATAAGGACAGGATACGGGAACTGGAGATAGAGCTTGCCAAATACAAGGAAAGCCCATACGCCAAAATGTACATGGGTCTAAAGAAGCAATGGGATAATGTTGCCACCGAACTCGATAATGAGATTACTGTCAGCTTTACAGATGACGGCGACTTATTTGATCGGTTCATGGACACCATGGACAAGCTGAAGAAGATGGGCGAGAATCTGGAATGGCTGAGGAGAAAGGTAGGCCTGGAGGGCGATGACAACAGAGAAGAAAAGAGGCCAGTTAACCCAATTGAACAAAGAGCGAGATGATCAGTAGAGACTTAACACCCAATGAGTGCAAGGGGGCTATGAGGGGACTTAGGGCTGAATGCTTTGTCATGCTGAACGAGAACATCGCTGACTGGCTGGGATTCCGACACGCATACATCCATTTCCTTTTGTTCAAACTTAACCAGTTTGAATCCATAAAGGCTTGGGAATTATTTACACTAATGGAGGGTATCAGTATTCACCAGGTCAAAAGGACGCTAAACCTGTTCCAAAAAAGGGGGTGGGCGAGTAACTATCAACTGCAGGGAGAGATGGAGACTAATTACTACATTACCGAAGAAGGCAGGCAGACGATTACGAAAATCAAGAAAAAGGCAAAAGTTTTAAAGAGAAAATACGCATCACACTATGTCGAAGAAAGAAGTCGTTTACGGCGTTCAGTACTCTTTGCCCAGCATTCCGCACAATCGGGATATTGAAAACTATACCAAACCCAAGCGGGAGCAGAAGTTTGAGCGTGTAGATTTTGAACCCATCTTCCGCAATCTCGACTTTGATGAGGAGGGTAATCCCTTGTTTACGGATGAGATGATTGCTTTTATCAATCGGGAATTGGACAGGATTGATGACGGCTACTGGTTCTACAATAACGGGAGTCTGACTTATATTACGGGTCACCATTATATGTACATGAACTACTGGACCCTGGAAAATGGTGATCAGCCAGACTATCGGGACTGCGACAGACGGTGGTGGTACTTCAAGGATTACTGTGAAAAGACCACCCATGTTGATGGCATCATTAGGTCCAAGAAACGTAGGGAGGGCGCTACATCACAGGAGTGCTGTGATCTGGTCCGCACCGCACTCAGGCAAAAGAAGGCTTTCTGTGGAGTGGTGAGTAAGACCGGAGATGATGCCAAGACGGCGTTTATTGACATGATCAAAAACGGGTTTGAGAAGCTGCCGATCTTCTTGGTCCCGCTGGACGTAGAGGACCCAGACTCGCAGACCTCCATTGTATTCCGTAAGCCCAAGAACAGGAACGCGAAGAAGACCAAATCCAACAGGCGCAGGGGGCAGGTATTTGAGGACGACAAGGGTATTGGGTCGAGGGTTAATTACAAGGCAACGAAACTAAACTCCTATGACTCCGGGCGTCTGACAGAGGTAATGATCGACGAAGGAGGAAAATTTCCAACCGATGTACCCGTGAATGAATACTGGCCGATTGTGAGGAAAACTTTAAAGATGGGCGGCAAGCGTGTCGGGTTCGCGGTACTGCCATCAACATCAAATAAGTTGACAAAGGGTGGTCGCGGCTTTAAGGTGCTGTGGGACGACAGCAACCACTTCGAGAACAAGGTGACAGGTACGGGCTTGTACAGATACTTCTGCCCCGCCTATGATGGGTATGTGCCTTATATCGATGAGTACGGGATGTCTATTCTCGACAAGCCCACTAAGGAGCAGGCAAAGTACATGAAGGAGAAGTATGGCGCCGACGATCTGCAGTGTTCAATGTCTGCTAAAGAATATCTTCTGCACCTCAGGAGCATGATCAGAGATCCCGCCACCAGGAATGAAGAGATAAGGATGAATCCACTAAACGAGGGGGAGGCCTTTGATTTTGACGATAACAGCAACATCTACAACATGACCAATATCCGTGACCAGAAAGAGAGGATCATGGAGGTCCGGCCCAAGATCAGGCAGGTCCGGTTCACCCGGGACGGCGAGGGCATGGCTACCTGGGTTGATGATAAAGACGGTATGTGGTGGGTCCTTGATGGCGGACTCCCGTCTGACGAGGAGAAGAACAAGGTGATCAAGGATCCGTTCTACGGCACACTTATTCCTGGGAACAAGAGCAAGTACGCTCACACTGCCGACCCATACAAGAATACGATCATTACCGGACCTGGGTCAAAGGGCGCCGGGTTTATATGGAAGAAGCTGAACCCCTTGGATAAGGAGAACTCAGGGATGCCTGTGGCCATGTTCTGGGGCAGACCTCGGCGCAAGCGAGTATTCCATGAGCAGCAGTTATTGGCGGCTGAATATTGGGGGTGCGAGATGTGTTACGAGTCTGATTATGACGAATACATTGAATTCCTGGAGGGCGAGGGTAAGATGATTTACGCCATGGTCAGGCCCAAGAATACCATTGACCCCAACAAGAAGAAGGGTCCGAACAAGAAGAAGGAGTATGGCATTAAGTCCGGTGACGGATTCTCGTATACGATGATGATCGACAAATCAGTCGAGTATATCGATTTCTACTGCGGCAAGATATGGTTCTTGGCCTTGCTGGAGCAACTTGAGGAGTACGATGTGGACGAGAGGACAAAGTTTGACTTAGCGGTGGCATTCCAGCTCGGGACTGTAGTCATCTCGGAGCAGGTCCAGAAGAAGCCAGCATCCACTAAGCCTATACAAATAGTTAAGACCTACCAATTAACGTAACCTAAAAAACCCCGATGTTTTCGGGGTTTTTGTCATTAAGGTTAGAACTGATCTCTTATGCGTTCGCTGCGGTCACCAATTGAGCAACAGTCTCAACAACGCCGAATTTCTGCGGCCTGCCAAATACTGAAGTCTCGATGATGCCATACAAAGAGGCATTAGCGCCATCTGCGTTCTGCACGAATGGACGGAATCCACTTTGTGCTACGGGGAAACCCCTACGAACTACAGGAACGGCATTACCGTCAATGTTGTAGACGTTGATCGAAATTGCTTGAGCCATGGTTCAAAATTTTTTAGTTACAAATTTGTTACGCAAATATAGTGTAATTCATTTGTAATTTACCTATCTTTGGTGTAAATGTATGGAATTTTATGGAAGTATCATTCAAACACTCAGGCAACGCTGGGGATATCATCTATGCCTTAGCAGCTATTAAGACCTTTAAGGACGCCCACCGGGACGCAGTTATTAAACTTTATCTTAATCTGAACACACCCGCCTTTTACTACAAGAATGCGGTTCACCCTGTCAAGGATGATGGCGGACAAGAGGTTATGCTTAATGCGAAAATGGCCTCCATGTTGACGCCGTTACTGCAGCGGCAGCACTGCATCGACTTGGTCGATATTTATGACCGCCAGAAAGTTACTATCGACCTAGACAAGGTACGGAGAGAGGACTGCGGTATGCCCTACTTGCCGATTCAGCGTTGGTACGCCTACCTATTCCCAGACCTGTATTGCGACATCGCCAAGCCTTGGCTGAGTGCGGGGTTGGCTGCCCCGGCATCTGGTAAGATCGTGATCAACCGCACATTCAGGTACACCAATCCATGGATTGATTTTAAGTTCCTTCGGGATTACGACCCCGAGCGGTTCATGTTTGTGGGCCTGGAGGAGGAGTGGAGTAAATTCAATTCTGATTTCGGGCTGGATATACCCCATTACCCCGTTTATGATTTTAACGAACTCGCTGGGGTAATCAAGGCATCCGCCTTTTTTATCGGGAACCAGAGTATGGCGTTCGGAATCGCGGAAGGCTTGAAGGTCCCCCGGATACTGGAAAGTTGTGTGTTTGCCCCCAATGTCATCCCGGCAGGACCAAACGCTTACGACTTTCTGTATACAGAGGGGCTGAAATACTGCTTTGAGAAACTGTATAAACAATTTGCGGCGTGAAGGCAAAGGCAATAGACATAGTCTATAAGTGCGTTGCTAACCACAAGAAGGTGACAATGTATGGCATCGCCCACGCCACGGGACTTCCAAAATCCGTGGTAGAAAGGTCGGTGGCAGACCTCGTCACCTTGGGCAGGGTCAAAGAAAGGAGTTGGATACACAGGGGTGACAAGGTATCCATCCCATGCTACGTCCCAAACGAATTATTTAAACAACCAAACCTATTGTTCAATGACGATATGCAAGCACAGGTGGGAGAAGAGTGATATCCATGGCTACAACAGGTGCAAGGATTGTGGGACCTATACCCTGATCAACGCTCCGGATACGGGTATTTACAAGGCCGACTACTGGAGCCATGATCACAACCGAAGTACGCTGGAGGAGCAGTTCAACAACCTGAACTGGGAGTACAATGATGTCAGCAAGGCAGATAAAGTCATGTCTTTTGTCGGTGGCGGCAACAAGGCTTTGGAGATCGGCTGCGCCCCGGGTAATATTCTGCAGAAGTTGGCAGACACCCACACCATGGCCTATGGTATCGAGGTGGACGCCAAGAATCTGCCAGAAATCAAGCGCATCACTAACAGGGATAACACCCGCCTATGGGAGGGATTCTTCCCATACGACTTCTTTGGTCTCAGGGATGGCGTCTTTGACACGGTTATAGCTATGGATGTGCTTGAACACGTTGATGATCCGGAATGGTTTGTATCGCGTTGTGCCGACATCATGTCTGGCACGGGTACGCTGGTTGTGATGACGCCTATTCTGCAGCCTGGTGTTGATATGCCTGTGAGGATGTGGAACACGGAGGAGCATACATGGGTATTCAGTCTGGAACACATTATGCAGATCTTTACCAAGTTCTTCTCTGTGGTTGAGACCGACTCTTGGCATCCTGGCCATGAAATTATTGTTGGTAAAAATAAGCGCCAGAAATGATTGCGTTCGTTGACGATGGCCACAAGTATGTATCGGTCTCGCCCGAATTACAGGGCGTGAACTGGATATCGGGAACGAAGTTCGCGTCCATGTTCCACGACAAATTTGATCCAGCCTTGGGGGCGGCTAAGTCGAGCCAGAACAAGAGATCAAAATGGTTTGGGATGTCGCCGGATCTGATCCAGGAAATCTGGAAACGGGAGTCCAAGCGAAGTACTGACACCGGGACCCTGCACCATCTGGCGATGGAGAAGAAGTATCTGTCCATGGAGACCATGGATCTCTTTGGCCGGAAGCTGAAGGTTTACCACCCGACCCATGATGACGCCGGACGCAAGCTATCCCCGGATCAGTCGTTCCCTGAAGGTGTACACCCGGAGGCTTTGCTGTATCATAGGCTAACCGATAACTTGGGCATCTGTGGCCAGTCTGATACCGTAGCCACTTATGAGGATTTGGCGAATATCAGCGACCACAAGAGCAATAAGAAGATGAAGATGCAGGGGTACTACGACAAGTGGTCCGGTAAAACGCAGATGATGCATTGGCCGTTCCAGTTCCTGGATGACTGCGACTTCTCCAAGTACACGATTCAGATGAACCTCTACCTCTACATCTTACTGAAGAATAACCCGAACCTAAGGCCCGGCAAGCTGGTCTTGCGCCATGTCAAATTCAAAGTTGAGAGCGAGGACGAGTTCGGATTCCCGACCCATGTATTCGAGGATGGCCTACCTGTTGTGGACCAGGTCGTAAAGTATGACGTTCCCGTGATTCCGATGTCAACTATGGATAAAGCAATTAATCACTTAATCGAAAATTATAACTGATGGCAGAAACGACGAAAACACGCAGCCGATGGAGAAGTTCTAATCATGGAGACTACCAGTGGCTTTTGTTTGACGAACTTGAATCAGGCCACGGAATCGACATTGGCTGCGGTCGCCTGCAAACCTTTGATGGCGCGGATCCATTGTTCCCTGAAGATATGTGTGTCCACCACGATAGCGATATGGCAGACGGGCATACCATGGAAATCTTTCAAGACGGCCAATTCGACTACGCCTGGGCATCGCATATCCTAGAGCATTTGGAGAACCCCGTTCTCGCCATTCAGAACTGGTACAGGATTGTAAAGCCCGGCGGCCTGATCTGCATCTTTGTCCCGTCCGGCTACAGGTACGAGAAAAAGTTAAGCATACCCGACTCCAGGTGGAACCTGGATCATAAGAGGTTCTATACGCCAGGGTCGTTACTGGCCGAGATTGAGGCGGCATTGAAGCCGAATACATACTACATTGAGCGGTTAATGGATTGCATGGATGGATATGACTGGAGTATCCCTCCCGACCAACATCCCGTAGGCGAATACCAGATCGAGTGCGTGATCAGAAAGATTAATCCACCGGATTGGGAATTGGTTTAGGCAGCGGTTATAGGTTGTCGGTTTCACAAAAAATAGTACAACTATAAGACTTTATTTTCCCTCCTTTTATGTCTTCAGGCAACTCATCAAGGAATATTCTCTTCCCCTTATATCTGACTAATCTTACCCCAAGCCGTCTGCTCTGCTCTGCTCTGGCAGCAAACACATCAGGGTTCTTGTCCCTAACCAGCTTCCAGTATTTCGGGGAGGTTGCCTTTACGCAGCCGATGCAGTTAGCGTTTGGATAACCCATTGAATACGCCTTGGGGAGTTTAATTCCGGCTGATGTTACAATTTCAAAGCACATCTGCTTCGTGATCTCTGCATCTATTAGAACGGGCAAAACATTATCCCTTTCGTATTTTACAAACCTATCATGCCTTCGCTTTTCCTCATGTGTAAAGCCTAAAACGTGGTAATCTATATTGCGGGACCTCTCAAACTCTTGCCTTGCTTCTTTTTTTAAAATCAATGTACATGGCGCACCCTTAATACCGGACATATATTTTCTTCTCTCCCAAACCTCAACCGCAGACGTCGTTCCTATCTTGGTGTTTTTGGCAAATAATATCTCTTGCCCAAGCCATTTTTCTACATCGTCCAGAAACCGCTTATTGTCGGCGTCTTCCTCATCCACCGGGTTGTTGACAATGAGAATAGTGTTTTCGTTGCCGTACTTTTCAATGGTCTTTTTTGCCGCTACTGCTGATGCTGCGCCGCAAGAGAACCATACTGCTATTGTTTTGTCTTCCATGGTTTGTTTTTCTAATAATCGCACTGGTTTATTGTGCAGTAGTGGCTATATCGTTCCCGAATATTTTTAACAGTCTCTTCCCGGTCTTGCCAGTAATGCGCGCCCCGTATCTGCTTACGACCGTGACGAGGGTTCGCTCCCGGCCTTGGTCATCGATCACAGTTCTTTCAGTGACTGTGTCAGTCCCGTCATCGATCCTGGTTATATCCGGATTCCTGCTTTTGACGCAATTCATTTTTGCTACTTTTTGACTCATATTGTTGTAGTTGACTCCATTATTGCTTGTTATTGGGCATGAGGGAACCGCCTCCAAGGCTTGTCGGCAAATCCTCATACGCCTGTATGGACTTAAAGATTTGGAAAACCACCTGGGGTACTACTGCGTTTCCGTAGGCTTTGATGGACTCTTGCGCCCAGGCAGAAAAGGTAATTCCGTCCAATCCTTGGGGAATCCCATCATTTGCCCTACGAACTGGGGGTTCAGTGGGCCATCCCATACCATCGAAAGCGATATAGTTTTCCCAATCTCCGCCCTCCTCAGTACCGCCCCGCTTCCCGGACCTCCCCGGTCCCTGTTGTCTGAGGCTGTTGGTGTCGGAAGCATCATTGTCACCAGCCTCCTCATTACCCTGCCCCCCTTGTCTGCCTTGGCCAGCGAGTCCCAGTTCACATTGTAATCCTTGATCTCTGACGCCGATGGCGTGGGCAACAATAAAGATCCGATCCCTTCTGTGCGGTGCGTTTTGTGAACAAGCCGGGAGAACAATCGGGAGGACTGAGAAGCCTTCATTTTCCAGGTCAGCGCACACCGTGTCGAGTACCACTCCCCCGTTCCAATTAATAAGTCCATATACGTTCTCGCCCAAGACCCAGCGGGGGCGTACTTCTCGTATAACACGGAGCATTTCCGGCCAAAGGTATCTGCTGTCCCCGGTCCCCTTTTTTTCTCCAGCGGAGGAGAAGGGTTGGCAGGGGAAGCCGCCCGAAAGGACGTCAATTCGTCCTCTGTGAATAGAGAAGTCTGTTTTAGTAATATCATGGTAAGAAGTTGCTTTAGGCCAATAATGATTTAATATTTTTTGACAGAACGGATTCCATTCGCAATGGAATACGTTTTCCCATCCCATCCATTCGGCTGCGAGGTCAAAGCCTCCGATTCCTGAGAATAGTGATCCGTGTGTCATAAAAAAAATCCCCCCTTGCACATTGTTATGTCCATAGTTTAATTTTATCCCCATTGTTCTGCCATTGCTTTAGCTATCCCAGGAAATGTTTTAGATCTCAATTTTGCTCTGTCCTCACTTGGCGGCATCCTCCATATCTTCTGCTCCCTGCCATCTACTATTTCGGTCGGTTACTTGGTCAGGGGATTGGTTCATGTCATACCCTTTTGCGATTAACTCCTGTCGCAAATATTGGCTATAATTGAGACAATCCTTGTGGTCGCAATTTGCGGCTTCAAGTTCTTTGGCTTTCTTTATGTTTCTCTCAAGAGTGTCTGCAACCCCCCATCTGTATAAATACGCAGAAGCATTTCTCTTTTTAATCACATCCAATTCCCCCTCCATCCATTCAATGAGTTCATTTAGTTTGTTCATCTTAATTTGTTTTAGGTAATCATCGGCTTGGCTGTTGGATACTTCCCACAAATCAGCCGTTATTGTCGGATATATCCACATTACCGTTGCGGATGGCAGCGTTGAGCATTTGCCTAACAGGCCAATATTGTTTACACTTCCCTTTCCGATGTGGCGGCTTGACAAAGTAGGACTGCCATTTACTTGGGATAGCCCTAAACCGGTAACAGGTTTCTTTTAATGGACACTTACCGCCATTGCACATTGTTATGTCCATAGTTTCCAGCCCCCTCCAATTTTCTTGTACTTGATACCCTCTTGGTCCAACGCTTCAAAAAACATCCCGTGATAGTGGTTATCCTTTTTCACCTGGATTAGCTCTTTTCGGTCGCTATACATCCATACTAATCCCGTTTGCATTTGATGCACACTTTCATCACTAATCACATAAAATCCTTTACGATTAAGAGGCAGCAGAAAAAACTCCTTCATGTTTGATTATTTTTAGATTATAGTTTTGCTCCAGTTTTTTGGTTAGTGTTTCGTGATCTACATACTTTGGGAAAACAACCGTGTAAACATTCTCGCTTTCGTGTTCCAGTTGTTCGGCACGTTCTACCATGTCCTTGTAAATGGTAGTGTAAACCTCATGCTGAGTGGCTAACATATCCTCAACCACTTTGCAAGTATGAATGACTGTGGTGTGATCCCTGCCAAAAACTCTACCTATTTTTACCTGTGGGATAAAGTAGTTTTTTCGGATAAAGTAAATGGCTAACTGACGGGCTACAATAATGTGGTGATCCCGCCTTTTGGATAAAACCATCTCACTTGTTACAGGCATTTCAAAGTAATCAGCAGACATATTAGCTGCAAGTTCTACGACCCTCATGAATTTTTTACTCATACGTTATACTTGTTTATTATTTGTTCTAATTGTTCCCGATCCCATTTAAAAACCCTTACAGAACTCCTTTCCTCCAAATCTTTAACCACATCCTCACCGTACTTTCTAACTAAGCCTTTCCGGTATTCCTGTGGGTTGCCGTGTTTGTACATATTACAGGCGGCACATTGCAGGTTTACGTTAACCTCATCGTACCTAAGAACAGAA
>Ga0209985_10001227_pt1 | contig 25717 bp, 27 predicted proteins | sample NOAtaG_FD_187305 | JGI IMG/M metagenome (GOLD analysis project Ga0209985, IMG submission 187305) | Freshwater lake microbial communities from Lake Erie, under a cyanobacterial bloom - NOAA_Erie_Diel6S_1000h metaG (SPAdes) (version 2) | ecosystem: Environmental > Aquatic > Freshwater > Lake ...
GAACACAACTGCGCGCTCACCGCGCGCGTGCACAACGCCGCCACGCCGGCGCAGCGGGCCCGGGCGCGCGACACGCTGCGCGGCTGGGCCGACGACCTGCGCTCGCTGCTCGAGACGGCCGGCGGGCCGGGCGCCTCCTCGTGAGCCCGCCGATGCGGCGGCGCGCGGCGCTGCTTCGCGCGGCCGTGCTTGCCGGGGGTGCGCTGGGCGCGAGCGTGCTCGGCGGCTGCGGGCGCGAGCGGGTGCGCGGCCGGCCGGTGCCGGCCGGCGCCACCGTGCTGGCGCTGGGCGACTCGCTCACCTTCGGCACCGGCGCCGCGCCCGAGGCCGCCTACCCGGCCGTTCTGGCCGCGCTCACGGGCTGGAACGTCGTCAATGCCGGGGTGCCCGGGCACACCTCGGCGCAGGCGCTCGAGCGCCTGCCCGCGCTGCTGGACGAGCACCGCCCCGCGCTCGTGCTCGTCAGCATCGGCGGCAACGACTTCCTGCGCGGCATGAACCCGTCAGCCACGCGCGCCAACGTGCAGCGCATATGCGAGACGGCCCGCGGCGCCGGCGCGCAGGTGCTGCTGATTGCCGTGCCGCGGCCCAGCGCGGTGGCGGCGGTGGGTCTGCTGTCCGACCACCCGCTCTACGGCGAACTGGCCGAGGCGCTGCGGCTGCCGCTGCACCGCCAGGGCTGGGCCGAGGTGCTGGCCGACGAGGCGCTGCGCAGCGACCGCATCCACGCCAACGCGAAGGGCTACGAGGCTTTCGCGCGCGGGCTGCTGGCCACGCTGCGGGCGAGCGGGTTGCTCCGCTGAACCCGGTGAGTCGCGCGCGCATCAGCGCTGCGTCCACGGTGTGGCGCGGCTATGCTCGGCGCCCCTCTGCCCCATGCATGCCTCAGACATGGCCTACCCTGCTCGTTCGCTTCGGCTGTTCTCGATCGTCGCGCTGCTGACAGCGTGCGGCCAGACACCGCCGGCCGCCTACTCCGGCGCGACGGCCGCGGCCCCGGCCTCACCGGCATCGGCCACCGCCGCAGCTGGCGAGCGGGTGGTCTGCGAGGAGACCCCGCTCACCGGCTCGCGTCTGAACACGCCGCGGCGCTGCCGAACGATCTCCAGCACCAACGATCCGCAGCGCGGCGCCACCGGAGCGATCAACGAGGTGCGGCAGAACCAGGCGATGCCGCGCAAGTGACGCCGCGATCGCCACGCCCTGTGCGCCGGCTGGTTGCGCGCGCGGCCGGCTGATAGCGAGCGGCCTAGTCGGCCGCCCGCAGTCCGTAGCGCCGGCTCTTCTCCCACAGGGTCTTGCGCGAGATGCCCAGGGCCTGCGCGGCCAGGCCGACCCGGCCGTCGCAGCGCGCCAGCATGGCGGCGAGGTACTCCCGCTCGGCATCGGCGACGAAGGCCTCGAGCGTCGGCAAGGCCGCCGTCGCGGGCGCGGGCTCGCGCTCCTCGAACAGATCGCTCGCCTCGAGGCTGGCGTTCTCGCTCATCACGCAGGCGCGCTCCAGCCGGTTGTGCAGCTCGCGCACGTTGCCGGGCCACCGGCAGGCCAGCAGCGCGGCCCGCGCCGCCGGCGTCAGACCGCGAACCGCCTCGCCACGCTCGCTGGCCTGCTCGAGCAGGAAGCGGCGGGCGAGCCAGAGAATGTCGTCGGGCCGTTCGCGCAGCGGCGGCACGAGCAGATGCACGACGTGGATCCGGTAGAACAGGTCCTCGCGGAAGCGCCCCTGCTGCACGAGCAGCTGCAGGTCTCGGTGGGTGGCGCAGAGCACGCGCAGGTCCACGTCGATGGGCTGCTCGGCGCCCAGCCGCTGCACGCGCCGGTCCTGCAGCACGCGCAGCAGCCGCACCTGCATGGCCGGCGCGAGTTCGGCAATCTCGTCGAGGAAGAGCGTGCCGCCGTGCGCCTGCTCGACGTAACCGCGGCGCGGCCGGTCGGCGCCGGTGAACGCGCCGCGTTCGTGGCCGAAGAGCTGCGCCTCGATCAGCGTCTCCGGAATCGCGCCGCAGTTGACGGCCACGAACGGGGCCGCGCCGCTGCCGTCGGCCAGCCGGTGCAGGTGCCGCGCCAGCACCTCCTTGCCCGCGCCGCTCTCGCCGGTGATGAGCACCGTGCGCGCGCGCCGCGCCGCACGCGCGGCCTGGCCGGCCAGGTGGCGCATGGCCGCCGACGGACCGAGCGCCGCGTCCTCCGCGTCCTCCGCGGCGTCAGCGGCGGGCGCCGGCTCGGGCACGCCGACGGCGGCGCGCACCTTGCCCACCAGCGCGGAGATGTCGAACGGCTTGGTGACGTAGTCGCGGGCGCCGGCCTGCAGCATCGTCACCGCGCGGTCGACCGATGCGAAGGCGGTGATGAAGAGCCAGGGCGGCAGGCCCGCGGCCGCCTGCCGCCGGCGCTCGAAGAGCGCCTCGCCCGACCCGTCAGGCAGGCGCACGTCGCTCACCACCGCGTCGAAGGCGGCGGCCTCGAGCCAGCGTTCGGCCTGCTCCAGCGTGCGCGACCAGCGCACGACGAAGCCCTCGATCTCGAAGCGGTCGACCAGCGACTCGCCCATGATCGCGTCGTCCTCGATCAACAGCAGCTGCGGCACGGGATCATCCTTCCGGCATCGGATCGGGAACCGGCAGCGTGACCGCGACCCGCGTCCATTCTCCGTCGCTGGACGCATCGATGGTGCCCCCGAGCCGCTGCGTGATCTGCCAGCACACCCACAGCCCGAGGCCGCGCCGGTGCGCGCTGTCGCCGCCGTCGGCCTCGACGAAGGGTTCGAACATGTGGGCCAGGCGCTCGGGGGGCAGAGCGGGGCCGGTGTTGCCGACGACGATCGCCAGCATGCCGGGCGAGCGCGCCACCAGGAACTCGACCGCCGACCCCTCCGTCGGCGCCGCCTGCGCCGCGGCGCAGGCGTTGAGCAGCAGGTTCAAGGCGAGCTGCCGAACCTCGTGCGCCGGCAGGGCGGTGTCGACCGTCGCGGCCGGCTCGACCAGCCAGCGCAGCTGCAGCTGGCGGGCCGCCGCCTCGGGCTGGATCAGCAGCTGCAGATCGTCCCAGTCCTGGGCCGTCAGGCGCGGCGAATCGAGCCGCGCCTCCACCAGCAGCGCGCCCACGGTCGCCCGGATCTGCTGCAGTCCGCGCTCAAGCAGGCCCAGCGTCCTGCGCGAGACCGCATCGGGCTGGCCATGCCGGAGGGCGGTGTCGATGGCGTTGAGCATGCCGCCGAGCGGGTTGTTGATCTCGTGGGCGATCGCGGCCGACACGCGTCCGACGGCGGCCAGGCGATCGAACGCCATCACCTCGCGCTCCAGCGCCGCCTTGCGTGCCAGGCCGGCGAGCATCTGGCGGGCCTGCGTGGACAGCCGCCCCACCTCGTCGCCGCCTTCGGGCGGCAGCAACTCCAGCACGCGCTCGGGCGGCGCATCGCCAACGCGCGACAGCGCCTGGGCCATCTGCGCCAGCGGCTCGGCCAGGCGCTTGCCGGCGTACCAGCCCAGCGGCACCAGCAGCAACAGCCCCGGCACGCTCAGCAGCGCGACGTCGACCACCGCCGCGCGCAGCCGCTGGGCGTAGATCGCGCCGTCGAAGTCGAGCACCACGGTGCCCAGACGCGTGCCGTCGTCGGCCAGGATCGGCCCCGCGGCGGCCAGTTCGGGGCCGACCGGGCCGCGACCGAGCGCGAACTGGAAGCGTCCGTCGCTCGCGGCGCGGGCCGTCACGCCGGCCAGCGGCTCGGGCAGCACGGCCGCCGGGGTGAGCACCGGCAGCCGCCGCGGGTCGCTGGCCACGAACACCTGGCGCGCCGCATCCAGGACCACGACGCCCTGCAGCGGGCTGTCGTTGCGGCGCGCGGCCAGGGGCGCGGAGATGACCTCGAAGGCCTGCCACAGATCGTCGCGCAGCAGCGGGTCGCGCAGCGAGCGCGCCAGCAGCCTCGTCATGCTCTCGGCGGTGGCCTCGAGATCGCGGCGCGCGTCCGCCAGGGCCCGCGTGACCAGCAGCGTCGTCACGACGACCTCGGTGAGGACGATGACGGCGGTGATGGCCAGCGGCACCTTGAGCCGCCAGCTCAGGTCGCGCAGTCTCACCCGCCGCCGCTCTCGGCGCTGCGCTGCAGCGCGCGGATGCTCTCGAACTGGCCGACGCGGGGTTCGTCGAAGCCGTCGATGTTCAGTCGCTGCAGGATCTCCCGTCCGGACGCGGTGTCCGACATCTCGCGCAGCGCCCGGCCGAGTCGCTGCGCGTCGGCACCGGCCCAGCTGCGGCGTGCCACCACCGGCGGAAAGCCGTGCGGGGCCGAGCGCCACGCCACGCGCAGGCCTTCGACGCTGCGGGGCTGCTGGGCGGCCATGGTGTCCCAGACGTAGCCGTCCACCGCACCGCCGTCGGCCAGACCTGCGCGCACCGCCTCGACCACCTTGCGGTGGCTGAAGGTGAAGAACGTGCGCCGGAAGAAGCTCGCCGGCCGGCCGCCGCCGGCGGCGATCTCCGCTCGCGGGATCAGGTAGCCGCTGTTGGACAGCGGGTCGCTGTAGGCGAAGACGCGGCCTCGCAGGTCGAGCACGTGGCGCGTCGTCGAGTCGACGGACGGCACGATGAGATGCGAGCGGTACAGCGGCTCGCCCTGGTAGCGCGGCACGGCGATGACCGCCAGCTTCGCCTCGTGCAGCACGAAGGGATGCCCGCACAGCCACGCCGCCTCGACCGCATCGCCGAGCAGCATGTCGACGATCTCGCGGTAGCTGCCCCGCTGCACGAACAGCAGTGGGCGGCCGAGCTGCCGCTCGAGATGCAGCTGCCAGCGCTCGAGCAGCGCGATCTGCTCGTTCAGGAACACCGGCGTCGTGCCGAAGCGCAGCGGCGCCACGGCGCGCGCACTGCGCGGCGGAAGCGCGCAGCCGAGGCAGGCGGCTGCGCCGAGCGCCATCACGGCGCGGCGGTTACGCGGACGTAACGGCTGGACAAGCCGATCGGGGCGGGTCATTACGCGCGGTTCCCGTTTGCGGCGGTATCGCAGGGGATCGAGGTGGCTCGCATCTTGCGGACAAGCATCTGCCGGGCCACACGCGTTTACCCGAGTCCGGATCCACGAGCAGGAGACATCATGGCAGCACAGCAGCAGCAGGCGCAGGAGCGCGCCCTCGTCGACGAGGCGCTTCGCATCGGGCCGCAATCGGACCGGCGCCGGTTCTTCGTGTCGGCAGCGGCCTTCGGTGCCGCTGCGGCGGCACCCGCACTCGCCCAGGCCCAGGCCGCCCCCGCCGCCGCGCCGGCTGCGGCGCCGGCCGCCGCGCCAGCGCGACGCGTGCTGGTGAAGGACGACTCGCGGCTGCTGAACATCGGCGCCACGGTGCGCAGCGGCAACTACTGGGACTTCAGCACCTTCATCACGCCGGTGGAGGAGTTCTACGTCCGCAACCACTACCCGACGCCGCTGGTCGAAGCCAAGCCCGTGCTCGACCCCAAGCAGTGGCGCATGAAGATCCACGGCAACGGCCTGGAGCGCAGCATCGAGATCGGCTATGACGATCTGATGAAGATGCCCTCGCGCACCATCATCGCCACGATGGAGTGCCACGGCAACGGCCGCACGCTGTTCTGGGAGCAGCAGGACCAGATGCAGGTGGCCGGCGGCAACTGGGTGCTCGGCGCCATCGGCCAGGCCGAGTGGCAGTACGTGCCGCTGTCCCACATCTTCGGGCTGGTGGGGCTGAAGAAGGACGCCAAGTCGGCGCTGTTCTGGTCCGGCGTCGATGGCGGCGACATGGGCCGTCCGATGCCGGTGGCCGACATCCTGAGCCGGGCCGACGACATGGGCATCTGCTTCAAGATGAACGGCAACCCCCTGACGGCCGACCATGGCGCGCCGGTCCGTCTGGTGGTGCCCGGCTGGGGCGGCACGGCGTCGATCAAGTGGCTCACCGAGATGCGGGTCGACACCCACCAGCACTGGTGCCGCCTCAACACCCGCGGCGAGGTGTACATCGGCCCGGCGTACGCCGCGCCGGCGGTGGGCGCCACCGACGAGTTCATCGGCGGCATCACGGCCGCCGACGTGAAGGGCCCGATGGTGACCTGGATGCCGATCAAGACGCTGATCACGGTGCCGCTGGTGCTGGAGAAGAGTCCGTCGGTACCGGCCAACTACCCCCTCAAGCGCGGCGAGTGGCCCCGCATGAGCGCCGGCCGCCAGCTGGTTCGCGGGTACGCCTGGGCGCCGCAGTACGGCATCCGCGATGTCGAGTACCGTGTCGACGGCGGTCCGTGGCAGCGTGCCCACATCCAGGGCCCGAACCTCGGTCGCTACACCTGGGTGCGCTTCGACTTCCACTGGGATGCGCGCCCGGGCGACCACGTGATCGAGACGCGCGGCATCGACATGGCCGGCAACGTGCAGCCCGAGACCGTGCCGTTCAACCAGCTCGGCATGGCCAACGGTGCGATCCCCAAGTTCCGCATCCGCGTCGCATGAGGGATCGTCTTGGCAGGGTGGCCGCCGCGGCAGCGGTGGCGCTGGGCGTCGCGGCTACCGGTGCGGCCGTGGCGCAGGAGCCGCCGCCGCCCCCGGCCGGCGCCAGTGCGCAGGTGCAGCTGGGGGCCCGGCTCTACCAGCAGCACTGCGCGCTGTGCCACGGGGTGCGCGGGCGGGATGCCAGCGTCTTTCCGAGGCCGATCTGGGGCCCGGGACACGACATCGCCAAGTTCGGCACCGCCAAGGGCCTGTTCGAGTACGTGCAGATGCTGATGCCGTTCGACAACCCGGCCAAGATCGACGACGGCGCCAAGACGGCGATCGTGGCTTACATGCTGGTGCGCAACGGCAATGTCGAGGCCGGACGGCAGCTGCCGGCCGGTGGCGACCAGACGGCGATCAAGTGACGGTCGGCGCGGCCGGGCCGAGTCGGGGCGACGACGCGCTCAGCGCGCCGCCTCGGGCGGCGTCACCGTCACCCGCCGCGGATTGACGCCGAGTTTCGGGAAGTCCATCAGCGCGGCTTCGAACATCAGCGCCAGCGTCTCGCTCGTGCCGGCGGTGCCGCCCTCGCTGCTGGCGCGGGCCTCGAAGAGCGGCTTGCCGCTGGCACGGTCGCGGATCAGCACGGCGACCTCGCGCTCGTAGCGCTGGGCGTCGTAGCGCGCCTGCAGGCTCCACGCCGGCCCGGGCCAGGGCCCGTGCCGCCACGGCCCGAAGCCGCCGCGCCACCAGAACGGGTCGGCCCAGGGGTTGACCTCGGTGCGCGTCAGGCGCGCACCCACCTGCACCAGCACGTCGGGCTCCTGGCCCGTCTCGGCGGGCCGGAAGCCGGCCTTGGCCAGCGCCGGGCGCGCCGCCGCCTCCAACGCCTCCGCGTCGGCGGCGCGCGCCGCCTGCGATGGGAGCCGCTCGAAGGCGTAGCTTCCGGGCTTGCGCTCGGCCGGCCACTCGCCGAAGCTGGAAACGTCGCTCGTCACGCTGCGCATCGCGGCGCAACCCGAGAGCAGCACGGCGGCACCGGCCGCCACCAGCAGCATTCTGCGTCGGTCCATCGTCATTCCTCCGGTTCGGGGCGTGGCATCCAATTCACGGCCGCGGCGCCCGGGACGGCGGAGGCCACGGCCATGGTGCCGTCGCCGCCGGTGCAGGGCTCGTCATCGAACGCCACGTCACCCCCTGGCTCGGGGCTCCCGCTCGGTTGGAGCGTCGTGAAGGGGTACAGGTTCCGGTCCATCAGGTGCGAGGGCACGAGGTGCGCCATCGCGCGCAACATGTTGTCGCTGCGCCCCGGGTACTGGCGCTCCCACTCGCGCAGCATCTTCTTGACCTGCACGCGCTGCAGGTTCTCCTGGCTGCCGCACAGCGTGCACGGGATGATCGGGAACCGGCGAATGCGTGCCCAGCGCTCGAGGTCGGTCTCGGCCACGTAGGCGAGAGGCCGGATCACCACGTTCCTTCCATCGTCGGACACCAGCTTGGGCGGCATGCCCTTCATGCGGCCACCGAAGAACATGTTCATCAGCAGCGTCACGACCATGTCGTCGCGGTGATGGCCGAGGGCGATCTTGGTGGCGCCGAGCTCGCCCGCCACGCGGTACAGGATGCCCCGGCGCAGCCGCGAGCACAGGCTGCACATCGTCTGCCCCTCGGGCACGAGCCGCTTGACGATGCTGTAGGTGTCCTGCTCCTCGATGCGGAACGGCACGCCGCGGCTCGCGAGGTACTCGGGCAGCACGTGCGCGGGAAAGCCGGGCTGCTTCTGGTCGAGGTTGACGGCGACCAGGCTGAAGTCGACCGGCGCGCGCGCCTGCAGCCCGAGCAGGACGTCGAGCAGCGCGTAGCTGTCCTTGCCGCCCGACAGGCAGACCATCACCTTGTCGCCGGCCTCGATCATGCGGAAGTCGGCGATCGCCTGGCCCACCTGGCGGTGCAGCCGCTTGGACAGCTTGTTGGCCTCGTGCGCGGCCTTGCGCGCCCTGGCGGCATCGGACAGGTCGTTCACCGCACCGACTCCTTGAGGACGAAGACCTCGACGCCCACGGCGTCGCAGTCCGGGTAGACGTCGGCCTTCTCGCCGGCCACGCGCACGGCGCGCACGAGCGGGTGCGCCAGCAGCTGCGCCGCGACGTGGTCCACCAGCGTCTCCTGCAGGCCGATGTGGCCGACGGCCACACGACGGCGGATGACCTCGCGCACGAAGTCGTAGTCGACCACCTCGTCGATGTGGTCGCGGCCCGGCGTGGTGGACTCCAGCGGGACGTACAGGTCGACGTTGAAGCGCATGCGCTGAGGCGCGGCCTGCTCGAAGTCGTGGATGCCGATGCGCACCGGCAGTTCGTAGTCGCGCAGGAACAGCCGCCGGCAGCCGGCGAGGGCGGGGTGGAGCAGGTCGGAGGGCATGTGGTTCAGGCGCTGCCGCGCGCGAGGAACATCACGTCGCGCCGTTGGGGCGACAGGTGCTGGCCGCCGTCGACCAGCAGCGTCGTGCCGGTGATCGCGGGCGACTCGAGCGCGAAGCGCACCGCGCGCGCGACGTCCGCGGGCGTCGAGCTGCGGCCGAGCGGCGTCATCCGGTGCGAAGCCTCGAACTCCGGGTCGCTCATGTCGCCCGACAGCAGCGTGACGCCGGGCGCCACGCCCACCACGCGCACCGCCGGCGCCAGCGCCAGCGCCAGCAGCGTGTTCGCGCTCTCCAGCGCCGCTTTGCTGAGCGTGTAGCTGAGGTGGTCGGGGTTCGGGTTCCACAGCTTCTGGTCGAGCAGGTTGACGACCGCGCGGCCGCCGGCCGGCGCCGCCGGGGCGCCGGGCGCCGCGGCGGCCCGGTGCAGCGCCCGCGCCAGCACCAGCGGCGCGGCCGTGTTGGCGCGCCAGTGGCGCTCCAGCACGTCCCAGCGCAGGGTGTCGATCGTGTCGTGCTCGAACAGCGAGGCGTTGTTGACCACCGCGTCGATGCGCCCGAAGGCCTGCGCCACCGCCGGCACCAGTGCCTCGGCCGCGTCCTCCTGCGCCAGGTCGGCCACGAAGGCGAGCGCCTGCGAGCCGGCGGCCGCGATCGCCGAGACCGTCTGCGCCGCCTCTGCCGCCGAGCGCCGGTGGTGCACCGCGACGCGCCAGCCGGCCGCGGCCAGCTCGAGCGCGATCGCGCGCCCGATGCGCTGGGCGCTGCCGGTGACGAGGACGACGGGACGCGGATCCATGGTTCAGAATGCCCGGACCATGTCGACAGCCCAACGCGGCGGCGTCGCCGCGAGCGCGCCAACGCCGGCCGCTCCCGGTCCCGGGGAAGACAGTGTATCGGCCGCCCTGGCCGGGCTGCTGCGCGGGGAGATCGCGGCCGCCGGCGGCTGGCTGCCTTTCGAGCGCTTCATGGAGCGCGCGCTGTACGCGCCGGGCCTGGGCTACTACGCCCGCGAGGCGCCGCTGTTCGGCGCCGGGCCCGCTGCCGGCAGCGACTTCGTCACCGCGCCCGAGCTGTCGCCGCTGTTCGGGCGCGCGCTGGCGCGGCAGCTCGCGCAGGCGCTCGCGGCGCTCGGCGGGCCGGGCGGTGCGGACGTGATCGAGTTCGGCGCCGGCAGCGGGGCGCTGGCCGAGCAGCTGCTCGACGCGCTGGAAGCTCTCGGCATGCCGCCGCGGCACTACGCCATCGTCGAGCTGTCGGCCGCGCTGCGCGCGCGCCAGCAGGCCAGGCTGGCGCGCTTCGGGACGCGGGTGCGCTGGCTCGACGCCTGGCCGGCGCGGATCGAGGGCGTGGTCGTCGGCAACGAGGTGCTGGACGCGATGCCAATCATGCTGCTGGCCTTCGATGGCGCGCGCTGGCTCGAGCGCGGCGTGGCCTGGCGCGGCGACGGCGCTGGCGGCGGGCGCTTCGCCTGGGAGGACCGCCCGACCGCGCTGGCGCCGCCCGCGCCCGGGCCCTTCCCCCCTGGCTACGTCACCGAGCTGCACCGGCAGGCGCAGGCCTTCGTGCGGACGCTGGCCGGCGTGCTGGTGCGCGGCGCGGCCTTCTTCGTCGATTACGGCTTCCCCGAGGCCGAGTACTACCTGCCGGCGCGCCGCGGCGGCACGCTGATGTGCCACCGCGCGCACCGCGCCGACCCCGACCCGCTGTCCGACGTGGGCCGCAAGGACATCACCGCCCACCTGGACTTCAGCGCCCTCGCGCTGGCCGCTCAGGAGGAAGGGCTGCAGGTCGTCGGCTACACCTCGCAGGCGCGCTTCCTGATGAACTGCGGCCTGCTCCCACTGCTGGCCGGGGCCGACCTGCGCGCCCGGGCGGCGGCGCAGAAGCTGCTCACCGAGCACGAGATGGGCGAGCTGTTCAAGGTGCTGGGCCTGGCGCGCGGGCTCGACTTCGGCCACGACGGGCCGCTTGGTTTCGCCGCGGGCGACCGCACCCACACGCTCTAGCCGCGCCGCGCCCACACTGCACCGATGCGCTGGCTGCTCGTCTTCCTGCTCGCCTGCCTGCTGTTCAACGTGCTGCAGGGCTGGATGGCGAAGATCGGGCTGGGCAAGCTGCCCGGCGACTTCCACTTCCGGGCCGGCGGGCGGGAGTGGTTCGTGCCGCTCACCAGCTCGATCGTCCTGACGGTGCTGATGGCCCTGGTCGGGTTGTTGCTCTGAGGCCCTGGTCGCCCCGGGGCGAGAGGGGCCGGAAGCGTCAGGCGCGCGCGCCGAAGATCGCGCTGCCCACCCGCACCAGGGTGGAGCCCTCCATCACCGCGGCCTCCAGGTCGGCGCTCATCCCCATCGACAGCGTGTCCAGGGCCAGGCCCTGCGCGTTGAGCGCATGCACCAGCGCCGCCAGCGCCCGGTGCGGCGCGCGCTGCGCCTGCAGCTCCGCGGCCGGCTCCGGGATCGCCATCAGGCCGCGCAACCTCACCCTCCCGCCGGGGAGCGCGGCCACCGCGTGTGCCAGCGCCGGCAGCTCCCCCGGCGCCACGCCGCTCTTGCTGGCCTCGCCGCTGATGTTGACCTGCAGGCACAGCTGCAGTGGCGGCAGGCCCGGCGGGCGCTGCGCGGCCAGGCGCTCGGCGAGCTTCAGCCGATCGATAGTGTGCACCCAGTCGAACGCCTCGGCCACCGGACGCGTCTTGTTGCTCTGCAGCGGGCCGATCAGGTGCCACTCGAGCGAGGCCCGCAGGTCGGCCAGGCCGTCGATCTTGGCCAGCGCCTCCTGGACATAGTTCTCGCCGAACGCGCGCTGGCCGGCGGCGTGGGCCTCGCGCACCGCCGCGCCGTCGAAGGTCTTGCTCACCGCCAGCAGCGTGACGGTATTGGCATTGCGGCCGCTGGCGGCGCAGGCGGCGTCGATGCGCCGCTTCACTTCTTGCAGGTTGCTTCCGATGCTGCCCATAATCATTCGCAGCTTACGCGCGGCGGAGCCGTGCCTCCAGATGGACATCACCCAGCTCCTGGCCTTCTCGGTCAAGAACAAGGCCTCCGACCTGCACCTGTCGGCGGGCCTGCCCCCGATGATCCGGGTGCACGGGGACGTGCGCCGCATCAACGTCGAGCCGCTGGACCACAAGTCGGTCCACGCGATGGTCTACGACATCATGAACGACGGGCAGCGCAAGCACTACGAGGACACGCTCGAGTGCGACTTCAGCTTCGAGATCCAGGGCCTGGCGCGCTTCCGGGTCAACGCGTTCAACCAGAACCGCGGCGCCGGTGCGGTGTTCCGCACGATCCCGAGCAAGATCCTGACGCTCGAGCAGCTCGGCGCGCCCAAGGTCTTCGCCGAGCTCGCGCTGCGCCCGCGCGGGCTGGTCCTCGTCACCGGGCCCACCGGCAGCGGCAAGAGCACGACGCTGGCGGCGATGGTCAACCACCTCAACGAGAGCACCTACGGCCACGTGCTCACGGTCGAGGACCCGATCGAGTTCCTGCACGAGAGCAAGAAGTGCCTGCTCAACCAGCGCGAGGTGGGCCCGCACACGCTGTCGTTCGCCAACGCGCTGCGCAGCGCGCTGCGCGAGGACCCCGATGCGATCCTGGTCGGCGAAATGCGCGACTTGGAGACCATCCGCCTGGCTCTGACCGCCGCCGAGACCGGACACCTGGTGTTCGGCACGCTGCACACCTCGAGCGCGGCCAAGACGGTGGACCGGATCGTGGACGTGTTCCCTGCCGCCGAGAAGGAGATGGTGCGCTCGATGCTGTCGGAGTCGCTGGTGGCGGTGATCTCGCAGTCGTTGTGCCGGCTCAAGGACGGCAGCGGCCGCGTCGCCGCGCACGAGATCATGCTGGGCACCAGCGCCATCCGCAACCTGATCCGCGAGAACAAGATCGCGCAGATGTACAGCGCGATCCAGACCGGGCAGAGCCTGGGCATGCAGACCCTCGACCAGAACCTCGCCGACCTCGTGCGCCGCAACCTGATCAGCACCGCCGAGGCGCGTACCAAGGCCAAGGTCCCGGAGAACTTCCCCGGCTAGACGGCCACGGCGGCCCCGCCGGACCGGCCCGCGGCCGCCCGGCCCCGCCCTACGGAGAGAGCAGATGGAACGCGACCAGGCCTCCAAGTTCATCAATGACCTGTTGCGCGTGATGAACAGCCGCAACGGTTCCGACCTCTTCCTGACGGCCGACTTCCCGCCCGCGATCAAGGTCGACGGCAAGATCACGAAGGTCAGCCCGCAGCCGCTGACCGGCCAGCACACGATCGCGCTGGCCCGCGCGGTGATGAACGACCGCCAGGCCGCGGAGTTCGAGAGGACCAAGGAGTGCAACTTCGCGATCAGCCCCCAAGGGCTGGGCCGCTTCCGCGTCAACGCGTTCATGCAGCAGGGCTTCGTCGGCATGGTGCTCCGCACGATCCCGCAGCAGCTGCCGACGATCGAAGGCCTCGGGCTGCCCGCGGTCCTGAAGGACGTCGCGATGACCAAGCGCGGTCTGGTGGTCTTCGTCGGCGCCACCGGCAGCGGCAAGAGCACCTCGCTGGCGGCGATGGTCGACTGGCGCAACGAGAACAGCCACGGGCACATCATCACCGTCGAGGACCCGGTCGAGTTCGTGCACCCGCACAAGAACTGCATCATCACGCAGCGCGAGATCGGCATCGACACCGATAACTGGGGCGCCGCGCTGAAGAACACGCTGCGCCAGGCGCCGGACGTCATCCTGATGGGCGAGATCCGCGACCGCGAGACGATGGAGCACGCGGTGGCCTTCGCCGAGACCGGCCACCTGTGCATGGCCACGCTGCACGCCAGCAGCGCCAACCAGGCGCTGGACCGCATCATCAACTTCTTCCCCGAGGAGCGGCGCCCGCAGCTGCTGATGGACCTGTCGCTGACCCTGCGGGCGATGGTCAGCCAGCGCCTGGTGCCGCGCGAGAAGACGCGCGGCCGGGTCGCGGCGGTGGAGATCCTGCTGAACACGCCGCTGGTCAGCGACCTGATCTTCAAGGGCGAGGTCGCCGAGCTGAAGGAGCTGATGAAGCGCAGCCGCGAGCTCGGCATGCAGACCTTCGACCAGAGCCTGTTCGACCTCTACGAGGAAGGCGTCATCAGCGCCGAGGACGCGCTGCGCAACGCCGACAGCCTGAACGACCTGCGGCTGCAATTCAAGCTGCAGAGCAAGCGCGCCCGCAGCCGCGACCTGGCCGCCGGCACCGAGCACCTGAAGGTCGTCTGAGGGCGACCGCGCGCGGCGGCGGCCGCCCGTTGTTGGCATCATCGGGGGCATGAGCACCAGCCCCCGCAGCTACGAACCGCAGGCCCCGCGCCGCGTCGCCTTCCTCGGCCTCGGCGTCATGGGCCACCCGATGGCCGGCCACCTGGCGCGCGCCGGCCACCGGGTCACCGTCTACAACCGCACCGCCGCCAGGGCCGCCGCCTGGGCCGGCGAGTACGGAGGCAGCCACGCACCGACCCCGCGCGAAGCGGCCGCCGCCGGCGGCGGCGCCGACTTCGTCTTCGCCTGCGTCGGCAACGACGACGACCTGCGCGCCGTGGTGCTGGGTGCGGACCTGGGCAACGGTGCCCGCGGCGCCGACGGCGCCTTCGCCGGCATGAAGCCGGGAGCCGTGTTCGTGGACCACACGACGGCATCGGCCGAGGTGGCGCGCGAGCTGCACGCGGCGGCGCGCGCCCGGGGCCTCCACTTCGTCGACGCGCCGGTCTCCGGCGGCCAGGCCGGCGCCGTCAACGGCGCGCTCACCGTCATGTGCGGCGGCGACGGCGAGCCCTTCGCCGCGATGAAGCCGGTGGCGATGAACTTCGCGCGCGCCGTCACCCGGGTGGGCGCCAGCGGCGCGGGCCAGCTCGCGAAGATGGTCAACCAGGTCTGCATCGCGGGTCTGGTGCAGGGCCTGTCGGAGGCCCTGGCCTTCGGCCGGCGCGCGGGCCTGGACATGCCGCTCGTGCTCGACGTGATCGGCAAGGGCGCGGCGCAGAGCTGGCAGATGGACAACCGCGGCAGGACCATGCTCGATGGCAAGTTCGACTTCGGCTTCGCCGTCGACTGGATGCGCAAGGATCTCGGCCTCGTGCTCGACGAGGCGCGCCGCAACGGCGCCCAGCTGCCGGTGACGGCGCTGGTGGACCAGTTCTACGCGGAGCTGCAGGCCATGGGCGGCGGCCGGCACGACACGTCGAGCCTGATCCGGCGCCTGAAGGCCTGAAGGCCTGACGGTCTGACGGGGCCGGAGGCCCGCGCCGCCCTCAGCCGCACAGCGCGCGGATGTCCTCGGGGACGGGAATGGCCTTGATGCGCGTGGCGTCGGCCGGGTCGCGCACGACGAAGGCACGGACTTCGGTGCCTTCGCACAGCACGGTGTCGCCGCGCCGCACGACGTGGCGGTGCCGGAAGGTCTTGGCGGCCCACTCCTCGATCGAGGTGTGCACCTCGAGCGCGTCGCCATAGCTGGCCGGGCGCAGGAACTTCGTGTGGATCTCGAGCAGCGGCGTGCCGACGATGCCGCGCGTGCGCTCGAGCTCGCGCCAGGGAGGCAGGCCGCAGGCGACGAAGAAGGCCATCGAGGCCTGATCCATCCAGCGGCTGAAGTTGGGGAAGAAGACGATGCCGGCTGGATCGCAGTCGCCCCAGTGCACGGTGACGCGATGGACATGGGTCTTGCTCATGGCGGTGCTCCGTGGCCTCTCGCCCCGTCAGGCGGCGGCCGGGTTCTCGAGCAGCAGCGCGATGCCCTGGCCGCCGCCGACGCAGGCCGAGGCCACGCCGAAGCGCGCGCCGATCGCCTGCAGCTGCCGCGCGACGGTGATCGTCAGACGCACGCCGGTGGCTGCCAGCGGGTGGCCGAGCGCGATCGCGCCGCCGTGCACGTTGAGGCGCCCGAGGTCGAGGCCGAGCTCGCGCGCGACGGCCAGCGTCTGCGCGCCCTGTGCCTCGTTGACCTCGAAGCGCGCGACGTCGGCGAGCGCCAGGCCCGCGCCGTCGAGCAGACGGCGGATCGCCGGCGCCGGCCCGATGCCCATGATCTCGGGCGGCACGCCGACCACGGCCGCGGCCACGAGCCGCGCCAGCGGCGCGCGGCCGCTGCGCCCGGACCAGCGCGCCGCCGCGGCCCCGTCGGCCACCAGCGCCGCCGCGGCCGCATCCACCAGCGCCGAGCTGTTGCCCGCCGTTTGCACGCCCTGCGGGTACACCGGCCGCAGGCCGGCCAGCACCTCGGGCGGCGTCGGGCGCAGGTGGGTGTCGCGGTCGGCCAGCCGGGCCTTGCCGGCGAGCTTCAGGCCGCGCGCGGCGTAGCCGTCGAGCTCGAAGCGCATGCTCTCCACGGGCGCGATCTCGCCCGCGAACCAGCCCGCCTCCTGTGCCGCCACGGCGCGGGCGAACGAGCCGGCGGCGAAGGCGTCGACCTCGGCACGCGTGATGCCGTACTTGCGCGCGAGGTTCTCGGCGGTCTGGATCATCGTGATCGCCGGCGCGGGGTCGACGAGCGCCTCCCAGAGGTAGTCCTTGAAGGCCACCGGCGCGCCGAGCCGGAAGCCGCCGCGGTGGTCGAACGCGGCGATCGGGTTGCGCGTCATGCTCTCACTGCCCACCAGCAGCGCGAGCGAGGCAATGCCGGCGCCGAGCTGCTCGCCGGCCTGGCGGAACAGCTCGAAGCCGGTGCCGCAGATGCGTTGCACCATCAGCGCCGGCACCTCGTGCGGCACGCCGGCGTACAGCCCCACGTGGCGCGGCAGCATGTACTGGTCGAAGCCGCCCGGCGCCATGTTGCCGGCCAGCACCGAGTCGACCTCGGCGCCGCTGACGCCGCAGCGCGCCAGCACCGCGCGCGCGGCGTGGATGCCGAGGTCGATGGGGTTGGCATCGGCGAACGCGCCCTGGTAGTCGACCATCGGCGTGCGCACGCCGTCGAGCACCCAGGCCGACTCGAAACGCTGGAACAGACCCCTGGCCGGGGTGCCGGGGGCGCTCATGACCGGGCCACCTTGGCCGCCTTGCCGGCGAGGAAGGCGCGCACGCGCTCCTTGGCCGCCTCGTCGCCCTGGGCGATGGAGGAGATCAGGCTCTCCATGAACAGGCCCTCGGCCGGCGCCAGCTCGGCGATGCGCGGCAGCGCCTGCGTGATCGCGTAGTTGGACAGCGGCGCGTTGGACGCGATCTTCTCGGCCAGCGCCGTGGCCCGGGCCAGGCCCTGGCCCTCGTCGACCAGGTAGGTGGCCAGCGCCAGCGCGTGGCCTTCCTCGGCGTCGAGCACGCGGCCGGTGAGCATCAGGTCGGTCATGCGCGCCACGCCGAGCAGGCGGCTGATGCGCACCGAGCCGCCGCCGCCGACGAAGATGCCGCGGGTGCCCTCGGGCAGCGCGTAGAAGGTGCTGCGCTCGGCCACGCGCACGTGGGCGCTGGCGGCGAGCTCGAGGCCGCCGCCGACGACCGCCCCGTGCAGCACCGCCACCACCGGCACCGGACCGTACTGGATGGCGTCGAAGCAGGCGTGCCAGGCGCGCGAGTGCGCCATGCCCTCGGCGACGTTGCGCTCGCTGACCTCGCTCAGGTCGAGGCCGGCGCAGAAGTGCTCGCCGGCGCCCGAGAGCACGACGGCGCGCGTGCCCCGGGGCAGGTGAACGAAGGCGGTGTGCAGCTCGGCCAGCAGCGCGTCGTTGATGCTGTTGCGCTTGGCCGGGCGGGCCAGCCGCAGGTGCAGCAGCGGGCCGCGCTCGGCAACCTCGAGCAGCGTCAGCGCGCCGAGCGCGCCGCCGCCTTGCCACGGCTGCCAGGGATGGGGATCTGGGTGGGTCATGTCGGTTCTGCTCGCAATCACAGGACGACCACGTCGGGCTCCGCCGTGCCGCGCGGCGCGGCGTGCAGGCGCTCGACCTCGGCCGCGCGCCGTGCCAGCACGAGGCGCTGGTTGACGTAGCCCTTGTCGGTGATCTCGCCGGTGGCCAGGCTCGGCGCGTCGGGCAGCAGCAGCGCGCGGCCCGGCGCCTTGCTGCTGCCGCCGGCCTCGTCGTGCAGGGCCTGCAGCCGGGCGCGGACCAGGCCGCGCAGCTCGTCCGGCGGGTGCCGCCGCCCCGCCTCGCCGACGAACACCAGCACGCCGATCCCGGCGCGGTCGTGGCCGGTGACCACCACGTCCTGCGCCAGCGGAGCCAGCGCCGTGACCACGGCCAGCCGCAGCGTGCCCACCGACACCCAGGTGCCGCTGCCGAGCTTGAAGTCCTCGGCCACGCGGCCGTCGAACACCACGCCCGACAGGTCGTCGGCCGGGTCGAGCAGCCGGCCGGCATCGCCGATGCGGTAGTAGCCGTCCTCGTCGAACGCGGCCCGGGTGGCCGCCTCGTCGCCGCGGTAGCCCGGGAAGACGTTGGGGCCGCGCACGCGCAGCTCGAGCTTGTCGCCGTTGGGTACGAACTTCAGCTCGGCGCCGGGCATCGGCAGGCCGATCACCCCCGGGCGGTCGAGCTGCCAGTTGGCGAACGTGACGGCCGGTGCGGTCTCGGTACTGCCCCAGGACGTGGTGAACCAGACCGGCTCGTCGCGGACCTTCGCGGCGACGGCCTCCAGCCGCTTCCAGATCGCCACCGGCATGCCGGCGCCGGCGTAGAACACCATCCGCATCTTCTCGAAGTAGCGGCGCGCGAGCTCGGCGTCGGACTCGAGCGCCGGCAGCAGCATCTCGTAGGCGCGCGGCACGTTGAACTGGATCGTCGGCTGCACGTGGCGCAGGTGCGCGACGGTCCGCTCGATCAGCCCCGGCAGCGGGCGCCCGTCGTCGATGTACATCGTGCCGCCGGTGCGCAGGATCATGTTGACGTTGTGGTTGCCGCCGAAGGTGTGGCTCCAGGGCAGCCAGTCGAGCAGCACGGTGGGCTCGTGCTGCGTCCAGCGCATCGTCTGCGCCATCATCTGCTGGTTGGCGCACAGCATGCGCTGCGTGTTGATCACCACCTTCGGGTGGCCGGTGCTGCCCGAGGTGAGCAGGTACTTGGCGTGGGTGTCGGGGCCCACGCGCTCGAAGGCGCGCATCACGGCCGGCGTCTCGGCGGCGCCGGCCAGCGCGTCGAAGGCCAGCGCGCCCGGCACGTCGGCCGCGCCGCGGCTGAAGACGAGCGGCGCGCCGCGGGCGGCGGGCGTCGATGTCGCCTGCGTCATCGCTGCGGCGTAGACGCCGGCGTCGGCGGCGTACAGCAGCGCCGGCCCGAGCTGCTGCAGGATGCCGAGCAGCCGCGTGTAGTCGCCGCCGGCCAGCCGGGTGTAGCCGCTGCTGACCGTGCACACCGGGCGCCCGACGTGCATGCAGGCGAGCTTGAGCACGAGGTGGTCGAGCGCGTTGTCGGACAGCACCACCACCGGCGCGTCGGGCCGCAGGTCGAGGTCGAGCAGGGCTTGGGCGACGGCACCGGTGCGCCGGCGCAGCGCGGCCCACGACAGCGTGACCCAGGCGCCGCCGGTCGTGTCGCCCGGCGCGGGCTCGGCGAAGGCCGGCGCGTCGGGCGTGGTCGCGGCCCAGTGCTCCAGCCAGGCGCCGGCGGCCCGCGGGTAGGGCCCGAGCGGCTCCGGGTTGCGCAGCACGAAGGCGCCGCCGGGCAGGTTCTCGCGCACTGTCTGGCGCGGCGCCAGCATTCGCGGATCGTCGAAGAACGAGGTCATCGGTCACCCCCGGCCGGAATCGGCGCGGCTCCGGCATCCATACAGTGGTGTATGGATGCGTGCGGATTCTGGGCGCCGCGGCGCCCGGCTGCATCGGGGACGACCCTGATTTCCATACACCGCTGTACGGTCAACATCGGGCCTGCTGCCGCCGGCGGCGATCCCGCCGTCGACCCGACTGCCCCACCGTCCGCCCGCCCGATGAACACCGCCGTGCCGCGCCCCCGCACGGTCGCCGCGAAGTCGTCCGCCGCGCCGCGGACGCAGCTCTCTCCCGAGGCCTGGATCGACGCCGCCACCGCGGTGCTGGTCGACCGCGGCATCGACCACGTGCGCGTGGACGTGCTGGCCGGGGGGCTGGGCGTCACGCGCGGCAGCTTCTACTGGCACTTCCGCGACCGCGAGGACCTGCTGCGCCGCGTGCTCGCGGCCTGGCGGGAGCGGGCGACCGAGCAGCTCACCGCGCGACTGGCGCAGGCGCACGACGACCCGCGCGAGCAGCTCGCCGATGCCAGCACGCTGCCGTTCCGCGGCCGCGCAGCGACGCGGGCCGCGCGCATCGAGCTGGCCATCCGCGCCTGGGCGCGCCGCGACGCGATGGCGCGCGAGGCGGTCGACGCGGCCGATGCCGCGCGCATCGGCTACCACGAGCGGCTGTTCGCCGCCCTCGGCTTTGCCGCCGGCGAGGCGCACGCGCGCGCCTTCGCGCTCTACGGCTACGAGGTCGCCGAGTCGCTGCTGCACCGCCAGGGCAGCGCCGAGCAGCGCGCGGCGCGCCGCCGCTTCGTGCTGGCGCTGCTGCAACAGCCGCTGGCGCGCTGCTGAAGCCTTGCCCCGCGCCGACGACGAGCGCGCGCTGCTGCACCGGGGCGGCGCGCCGGGCGACTGGGGCAACCTGGGGCTGTGGCCGCCGGCCGGCGGCCGGGCCAGCGACGCGGGCCGCGCCGGCCCGGCCGGTCACGACATCGACTACGCCACCGCGGCCGCGGCACTCGCGCGCGCCGTCGGCCGCGCGGCCGGCCTCGGTCCGGGGCAGCGCGTGCTCTCGCTTGCCTGCGGCGCCGGCGCCGAGCTCGTGCTCTGGGTGGGCGAGTTCGGCGTGGCGCAAGCTCTCGGCATCGACCGCGACGCGAGGCCGGGGCCGGCGGCGCGCACGCCGCGCACCGAACTGCGCCGCGGCGACGCGTGCCGGCCCGAGGTCGCGGCCGGCGCGTTCGATGCCGTGCTGTGCGTCGACGCCGCCTACCACCTGTCGCCGCGCGCGGACTGGCTCGCGGCGGCGCGGCGCACGCTGCGGCCGGGCGGGCGCCTTGCCTTCACCGACCTCGTGCTCGACGCCCCAGGCCGTGGCATCGGCCGGCTGCGGGCCCTCGTCGCCCCGCTGGCCCGCCCGCTGCTGCGGCGGGGTGCCGATGCGGCCGGCATCGCCCTCGACGACCTGGTCGACCCGGCGCGCGCCTGCGCGCGCGTGGCTGGGGCCGGCTTCACCGATGTGCGGCTGGATCGGCTCGACGAGGCCGTGCTGGCCGGCTTCGCGCGCTTCGTGGCCCGGCAGACGCGGCGCCTGGGCGACGACGCCGGCTCGCCGGGCTGGCGGCGCGCACGCGCCACGGCCGCCCTGATCGGCCCCTGCCGCGCCGCCGGCCTCGGCTATGCGCTGCTGAGCGCGACCGCGGCCTGAGGCGCCGGGCGCGATCCTCCGTCGTGTCGCCCCGGTGCGCCGGCGATGGCCTGTGCCGCCTGCCAGGCCGAGCGCACCGCGCTCTCGAGCAACGGCACGCCGGACTCGGCATAGGAGCCGCAGAACCAGACGCGCCGGTCGGGCTCGGCGTGCAGCGCCGCCAGCTCCGGCAGCGCAGCCGCGCTGCGCGCGCTGACCAGCGGGCGCTGGAAGGCAGCCTCGGCCACGACCAGCTCGTCGCGCGGCGTACGCGCCGGCAGCACGGTCTGCAGCACCGGCGCGGCCGGCCCCGGGCCGGGCCGGCGCGGCAGCGTCGGCATCACGCGGTCGATCCAGATCGTCGATTCCGGTGCCGGATGGTCCGGATGCACGAACAGGTTCACGGCCGACCAGTCGCGCCGGTCGCGCGGCAGCAGCGCGGTGTCGTGGTGCATCAGCACGCGCAGGTCGGCGTAGTCGAAGGCGCCGAGCCAGGCCGCCTCGCGCGGGCTGGCATCGGCAAGCAGTGCCCGCGCCTGGTTGGCCTGCGTGGCCAGCAGCACGTGGTCGAAGCGCTCGGCGCCCTGCGGGCCGCAGACGACCGCACACGCGCCGTCGCGCGTCACCGCGCCGATGCGGGTGCCGCAGCGCACCTGCGCGAGCGGCTGCAGCAGCCGCTGCGCGATGTCGTCGGCGCCGCCGCGGGCGCGGCGCACCGGCTCGCGGGTGATGCCGCCGAGCAGGTAGCCGGCCACCACCGAGGCCGGCATCGCGCGCGCGGCGGCGTGGCTGCAGGTGGCCACGGTGCCGATGGCGGGCAGCAGCAGGCCGTCGACGAAGGCGGGGTCGAAGCGGCCGGCATCGACGAAGGCGCCGATGCTCGGGCCGGCCGGGGTGGCGGCGATGGCGGTGATGGTCGTGGTGCCAAGGGAAGCCCCGGCCGCCCTTGCCACCCCGGCCGCCGCGCGGGCCTCGGGAGCCGCGAGCGAGCCTTCGTCCAGCGCCCGGGCGATCGCGCGCGCGAAGCGGCGCGCCTCGAGGGCGATGCGCCGTGCCCGGCCGTCGGCGGGCCGCAGCAGGTCGGCCAGCGGCGGCACGGCGATCGACCAGCCGCCCAGGCGCAGGTTGCGGTAGCGGAAGTAGGCGCGCGGGCCGCCGTCGTGGAAGCTGCTGGCGTAGCTGACCGGCTCGCTCTCCACGCCGGCCTCCGCATACAGGCGCGCGAGCGTGGGGTAGTAGCCCGGGTAGAAGACGCGCAACGGCACGTCCACGCGCGGCGCCTGCTCGGGCCAGCCCGGCAGCCGCACCGAGTGGGCGACGAAGCCGGGCTCCGCGTGGCGCTCGAAGAGCGTCACCTCCAGGCCGGCGCGCGCCAGCCACCAGCCGGCGGCCAGGCCGGCGATGCCGCCGCCGACCACGGCGACGCGGCCCCGCGGCTCAGCCGTCGATGCGCCAGACATGCTGGCAGCGCCGGCAGCGCACCTGCACGCTCTGGCCGTCGGCGTCGGACTGCAGCAGCTCGAGCCGGCCGTAGGCCTCGCACTGCGGGCAGTCGGCCTGGTTGGCCACCGCCTCGGCGTGCGACAGCAGGAACAGGTAGCGCCGCAGCGCCCACACGCCGGTGGCGGCGCACAGCAGCAGGGCGGCCACGTCGCCGGCCTGGTCGGCCAGCGAGCGGAAGCGCGTGATGCCCTCGAAGGCGGCGAACACGCCGATCAGGCACAGGAAGGTCAGCGCGAGGTGGGCGTGGCTCTGCAGGAGCTCGCGCTCGTACCACTTGCGGAAACCGTGGCGGCGGATGCCTTCGGCCAGCTTCATCGGGGGTCGACCCGGCAACGACGAGGCCCGATGGTGACACGCGCCGGGGCGCGGCGCCATCGCCGGCCGCGGGCGGCGGCGCCGCATCGAGCGGCCGCCCTTGCCGCCCTTGCCGCCCTTGCCGCCCTTGCCGCCCTCGCTCTCGGACCGGCTCGTCCGCCTGTGCGCCGGAGTCGGGTCCCGACCCCGGACGCGGGCGCCGGCACTCGCCAGCGCTGTCGGGGTGGTTGCTGTCGCGCCCGGGCCTAGGTCGATGCCGTCGCGCCGCGCCCGCCCCCGGCCGGCCCGGGAAGCGCCGCCCCCGGCTCCGTCGCCAGGGCCGCGGCGACCGCACGCTCGCGCGCCTGCCTGACGGCGGCGCCCACCGCGGGGCCGCGCGCGCCGGCCGCGGCGGCAGCGGCGGCCACGGGCGCCGTGTCCACCGCGCGCGCCGCGGCCAGAAGCGGCGGCAGCCGGCGGGTCGGCGCGTAGGCGCTGTCGGCACGGCCGCCGCGGCCGCGGGCGTCGCACTCGCAGGCCTGCAGCAGCTCGCCGAAGCGCTCCGGGCGGCGCAGCGCGTCGCAGCGCTCGAACAGGCGGACCAGCGCCGCCGCGCCCAGGCCGCCGCTCATGTGCAGGTGCACGTGCTCGCGCGCGGTGAGCTCGGCCAGCTCGCGGCACTCGACGGGCACGCGCAGGCGCTCGGCCACGCGCCGGGCCAGCGTCACGCCGCGCTGCTCGTGCCCGATGTGACGCGGCAGCAGTTCCGCGGGCGTCGTCGCCTTGCCGAGGTCGTGCATCAGGCAGGCCCAGCGCACGGCCAGCGGCGCGGCCAGCCGCGCCGCCATGTCCAGCACCATCATCACGTGCTCGCCGCTGTCGACCTCGGGATGGTGCTCGGGCGACTGCGGCACGCCCCACAGCGCGTCGACCTCGGGCAGCAGCCGGGCCAGCGCACCGCACGCGCGCAGCAGCTCGAACAGGCGCCGCGGCGCCGGCTCCATCAGCCCGCGCGCGATCTCCTGCCAGACGCGCTCGGCCACCAGCGCGTCCACCTCGCCGGCATCGACGATCTCCCGCAGCAGCGCCATCGTCTCGGGCGCCACCGTGAAGTCGGGCCAGCGCGCGGCGAAGCGCGCCACGCGCAGCAGCCGCACCGGGTCCTCGGCAAAGGCCGGCGAGACGTGGCGCAGCACCTTCGCCCGCAGGTCGCGCTGGCCGCCGAAGGGGTCGACCAGCGTGCCGTCGGCGGCGCGCGCCATCGCGTTGATCGTCAGGTCGCGGCGCGCCAGGTCCTGCTCGAGCGTCACGTCGGGTGCGGCGTGGAAGACGAAGCCGTGGTAGCCGGGTGCGCTCTTGCGCTCGGTGCGCGCGAGCGCCACCTCCTCGCGCGTGACGGGGTGCAGGAACACCGGGAAGTCCTTGCCCACCGGCTGGTAGCCGAGCGCGAGCAGCTGCGCGGGCGTGGCGCCGACGGCCACCCAGTCGCGGTCCTGCACCGGCGCACCGAGCAGCGCGTCGCGCACCGCGCCGCCGACCTCGTACAGCTGCATGACCGCACTGGCCCGTGGCCGGTCCGTGGCCGGTGCCGCGCTCAGCGCGCCGCGCGGTACGGTTCGTCCTCGACGACGAACTCGCGTTCCTCGAGCGCGTCGGCGATCCACGCCGCCGGGCCCGGCGCCGCGAGCAGGCGATCGCAGTAGGCCCGGGTCGTGTCCGACACCGGCAGCGAATAGGTGCGGATGCGCAGCGCCACCGGCGCGAAGTAGGCGTCGACCGCGCCGAAGGCGCCGTGCAGGAACGGTCCGCCGCTGGCCTGCAGCGCCTCGGCGAAGATCGCCTCGATGCGCGCCACGTCGGCCCGCACCGCGGGCCGGTCGCGCCAGACGATGCGGCCGATGTCGGGCAGCGAGGCCTCGATGTTCATCGGGCAGGCCGAGCGCAGCGCCGAGAACCCGGCATGCATCTCGGCGCAGGCCGAGCGCGCGCGCGAACGCGCCTTCGGATCGGCAGGCCAGACGCCGGCGGCCGGGAACAGCTCGTGCAGCGTCTCGGCGATGGCCAGGCTGTCCCAGACCGCGAAACCGTCGTCCAGCAGCAGCACCGGCACGCGGCCCGCGGGGCTGTAGGGCTGCACGGCGGCTGCGAACGGCGCGCCCAGGCCGCCCGCGAAGCTGAGCCTGACTTCCTCGAACGACAGCCCGAGCCCTCGCATCAGCGCCCACGGCCGCATCGACCACGACGAGTAGTTCTTGTTGCCGATCACGAGCTTCATCGCGCACTCCAGCGGGGACGAAAGGTCCCGATGCTACGGCGCTGCCCAGGCGCCGTGCCGTGCGCCGCGCCTGGGCGACTCCGGCCGCACGCTCAGCCGCGCGTGGGCGGCGGCGGGCCGAAGCGGCGCTCTGGCTTGGCGGCGGCCTCGAACTGCGGCATCACGCCAGGCAGTTTGCCTTCGATCTCGCGGATGCGGGCCTCGCCGGCCGGGTGCGTGGACAGCCACTGCGGCGGGGCCTTGCCGCCGGTGGCCTCGCCCATCTTCTGCCACAGCCGCACGCCGGCACGGGGGTCGTAGCCGGCGCGCGCGGCCAGCACCAGGCCGAGCCGGTCGGCCTCGGTCTCGTCGTCGCGCGAGAAGCGCAGGCTCAGCAACTGCGCGCCGTACTGCGCGCCAACGTCGCCGAGGTTGCCCAGGCCGAGCAGCGCCGCACCCACCCGCAGCC
>Ga0209985_10001232_pt1 | contig 25669 bp, 18 predicted proteins | sample NOAtaG_FD_187305 | JGI IMG/M metagenome (GOLD analysis project Ga0209985, IMG submission 187305) | Freshwater lake microbial communities from Lake Erie, under a cyanobacterial bloom - NOAA_Erie_Diel6S_1000h metaG (SPAdes) (version 2) | ecosystem: Environmental > Aquatic > Freshwater > Lake ...
CGTGCGCCGCAATGAGAATGCCGTAGAGGATGCTGGCATAGGAGACCGTGTAGCCAGGCGTGAGCGCCGTCCAGCCGCCAGGCGTCCAGCGGATGAGCGGGGATGTTCCTGCCGGGGACGGGTACGGCACGGACGCGATCAGGCTGGGCGTTCCGTCGCCGTCGTCGTCGAGGACAACCGCGTCGTCGATCATCCGATCGGCCGAGCGTGGGATCCAGGTTGAACCCGACCATTCGAGCATCCCGTACCAGGGGCCGCCCACTTCAAGCTGCAGCGACCCGAGCAGGATGAACGAAGGAACGCCATCGCCGTCGAAGTCGAACCGTTCGAACTTCTGCACGGTGCCCGTGAACGACGGCCCGAACGGCTGCCAACGCCCGTCGACGAGGCGGACGAGGCCCGCGTAGCCGATGCCCGACGCGGCACCCTCACCCGCGACGAACAGCGTGGGCACGCCGTCGCCGTCGTGGTCGATCGACGCGGCCGCAGTCGGCGCCTGGTCGAATCCGATCGCAATCTGCAGACCGTCCCGCCAGCGCAGTTCGGGGCAATCCGCGCGAGCCGGAGAAGTGATCATCGCACCGACCGATAGCAAGCCCAGGGAAAGGGCGCGAGCATGAGTGTCCATGCCGTCCACTACGCAGGACTGCACGCGCCATCACGCGAGATGCCGCCACTCGGGCGGATTTCCGCCGCGTCTCCGTCGACGCGCTTCGCGTCGCTCCCACGAACGGGAAGCGCGCGACCGGTTCATGCGTACGAATGCAGGCCCGTGATCACAAAGTTGATCACGATCCAGTTGAAGAGCATCACGGCCGCGCCGATCAGCGCCAGCCACGCCGTCCACATGCCCTTGTCCTTCACCTTGAGGCGCACATGGACGAGGAGCAGGAACACGATGAAGGTGTTCAGTGCGAACACTTCCTTCGGGTCCCAACCCCACGGACGGCCCCAGGAGTGGTCGGCCCAGATCGCGCCCATGACGATGCCCGCCCAGAGGAGGACGAACGAGATCTCCATGAGCACCATCGTCACGCCGTCGAGGACCTCGCCGAAGCTGGCGCGGCCATCGACCATCCGCTGCTCGCCGTGCGGGCCCGTCACGATCAGGCTCGCGGCGCCGCCGACCTTCGCGTACGCGGGCGCGCCGCCGAACCAGCGGTGCACGATGTAGATCGCGGCCGACACGGCGGCCATGAAGATCAGCACATAGCTGAAGATGATCACATTCGTGTGGATGTAGAGCCACACATCGTGGAGCACCGGCATCATGTTGGTGATGTTCGGGTTGAGCTGGACGGGCAGGAAGTGCGCCGCCATCAGCGCGACCATGGCCGCGACCGCACCACCGAGCGCGAAGAGACCGCGCATCGCGGTCTTGCGCGTGAACCACTCGATCACGATCGCGCCGAGGCAGCCGAACCACGCGCTCGTGGTCACCGCCTCGAACATGTTCGAGTTCGGCCAGCGGTCGGCGATGTACCAGCGAAGCATCACGGCAAAGGTGTGGAGCAGCACCGCGATGCCGAAGACGCCGAAGCCGATCCAGGTCGCGCTGCGCCACTTCCACACGAATCCGAGCAGCAGGAAGATCGACGCAGCCATGTAGACGAGCCACACGCGCGTCATGTGGTCGTTCTTGAAGTACCAGTGCTCCCACGACAGGCGGTCTTGGTCGGGGTAGTTCGCGAGGTCGACCTGCGACAACTTGGTGTTCAGCTGCTGAATCGCGCGGTTCACGCCCGCGGCGTCGGCCGCGAGCCACGAGTTCACGAACAGGCGCCACGCATCGGCGATGCCTGCACGCTGCTCGGCCGAGAGGTCCGCAGGCGGCTCGCCCTTCTGCGCGAGCAGCAGCATCGAGCCGGGAACGGGCTCGCGGGCGCCGTCGGAGAACATGACTTCCTCGATGCCGTGCCACGGCTGCTGCATGTCGCCGTCGCCGCGCGGAACGATGCGGAGCTGCTGGAGCAGGAACCGCGGATCCTTCACGCCGAGCGCCGAGTCGATCGCGTCGACCACCTTCGCCGTGCGGATCAAGTCCTTGCGCATTTCGCGGAGGAGCGCGATGACCTCGGGCTTCACGATCAGCGTCTCGCTGATGAGCCCGTGCTCCTCGAATGCCTTCATCCGCGCCTGCATCTCGGGCGAGTTGTCGGTGCGCAGCAGCGTCTCGACGATGTTCTTGCGCGGACCCGCGCCCTTCACATAGATCGCATCCGCGTCGCGGTAGGCGTCGGGACGGAACAGCATGTCGAAGTAGGTGAAGAGCGGATCCTGCCCTGCGATCGCGCGCGGACCGGCCACGAAGCCGACCATCTCGTTCGCGAAGCTCGACATGCTCTTGATGCGCCCGTCGTTCTGGACGGCGATCGTGCCGAGCGTCTTGAGGTCGATCTGCGAGACGAAGTCGCCGCCCGCGTTTCCGCCGGCGTTTCCGCCGGCGGTTCCACCCGGCGCCTTCGCCGGTTCGGCCGCCTGCGCGGCGACCGCGTGCACGGAGACGAGGAGCGCTGCCATCGCGCAGAGGATTCGAACGATCCAGCTCATGCCTTCGCTCCTTCGACGCCGCGGCCGCGGGCGAGTCCTGCGAGGACCTCCTCCTGGCGGCGGCGCTTGATGACGGGCTTCACATAGAACGCATAGATCATGCCGAGCACCGAGATGCAGCAGCCGATCAGCTGGGTGTAGACGCCGTTGCGGTTTCCGACGCCGAGCACCGTGTAGTTCAGGCCTGCGCTCGCGCGCTGGCCCTCGGCCGGGTCGGTGTCCGGCGGATCCCATTGCGCCTGGAAGAACCAAAGCCCGTCGTGCTCGATCGGGTCGTTCACGCTGACGGAGACGGGCTCGCTCCACGCCGCGTCGCCTTCGTCCTTGAAGCGGACGCGGCTCGTGTAGTCGCGGATCGTCCCCTGACGGCCGGTGAAGCCGCCGACATGCGCGGTGAGGACGAACTCCTCGAGGCTGATCTTGGTCTCGAGCGGCAGGCGTTGGCGCGAGAAGAGCAGCTCGACCTCGCGGCCGTCGGCCAGCCGGATCGTGCGCGGCTCGTACGGCGACCTGCGCAGGACGCGCTCGGGGGCATCGAACACCCAGCGGTTGAACGGAATCCACTGCGGCTCGCCGTTCGGTGCGGCGAGGCGGATCTGCGCGAAGATCTCCATCGCGTCGCGCTCACGCTGCTCCTTCGGAATCACGAGCGGCTTCGACTCGAACACCGCGCGCTCCATGAGGTCGTCGACGCGGACGGTGATGCCGCCGTCGATCGCAAGGGTCTGGCGCTCGGCGAGCTCGAGCACCTTCGGCTCGCGGCCGATCGAGGTGACGAGCCGCATGCGGCCCGCCTCCGGTCCGTGCACGATCGAGACGAGCGCAAGGCCGTTTCCGGGCTCGTAGGTGACGGCGATCGAATCGTCCTCGAGCTTCGGGGCGCCGTGCGCGTCCGACGCGTCGGGGGCGACGACATCGCGCGTGAGCGTCGGATCGCTGAAGACCCAGCGGCGGAAGATGCCCTTCGGCGTACGGATCTCGAGGATCGCCACCGACACCGTGCGCCCTGCCACCGGCAGGTTGTCGCTGACATTGACGACGCGGTACGCGTACGGCGCCTGTCCGCCGTCCGTGCCGTCGTCGGGAGTCTTGATCTCGACGAACGGCGCATCGGGGCTCACCGCCGCCACTTCACGGATCTCCTCGCGGATCCGCACGCCCTTCGACGGGATGCTGATCTCGATCGCGGGCTGCTTGAGCAGCGGCGCGAACTCGCTCTCGTCCGCGATCGTGGCGAGGCGAAGCAGGCCTCCGTCGGCCTTGGAGCGCTCGCGGTCGAACGCGACCAGCGAGTAGTTCGCGCGCTGCCCGCGGTCGCTCTCGATGGTGACGAACGTGACGGGATTCAGCGGCGAAGTGGCAGGACCCTCGACCCAGCGGCTGCGCGGAATGGCGTAGCGGAGGTATCCGCTCACATCGAAGACGACATCGGGGAACGGGTCGGCCGGGCTGACCGCAGGCACCTTGATGTCGAGCCCGCGCTTCGGCAGGACGGTGTCTCCGGTCATCTGGAACACCATCGACGGCTCGGCGACATAGTCGTTGTACATCGGCATGCCCTCGATGGGCCGCTCGATCCACTCCTTCTCGCCGGGCTTGCGCACGAAGAGCGCCCACGACTTGACCAGTTCGTTGCGCAGGTAGAGCCACTGCTGCGGCTCGTAGTCGAGCGCCATCGACATGGTCTCGTCGAAGATCGGCTTGCCCGTCTCCTTGACCGCGCGCTTCATGGGCTGCTGCGGGTCGGCGGTGAAGATCAGGTCCTCGGTCAGGTCGGGGTGGCCCGCGATCAGCTGCCGCATGTAGCGCTTGCCGTCGCGGTCGATCGCCACCGTCACGCTGTAGGCGCGCTGGCCCTTGTTGTCGCCGGTGAGGAGTTCCCACGCGGGATCGACCGAGGTGACCTCGAACTTGACTTCCTTGTCGCCGCTGCCGCGCGAGAACTTGATGCCGGGGGCCGCGAGGAACTCGACCGTCTCTGTGCGCGGCTCGCCGCCATCGCCGGCCACGGTGTACTGCGCGACCACCTTGCGCCGCGCGACCGGCGTGTCGCCCTCGACCTTGGTGCCGAAGTAGATGAACGACCCGATCACGAGGACGATGATGCCGGTGTGGATCATCCACACGCCGTAGTTGACGGCCTTGAACGGGATCCGCCGGATCGTCGTCACGACGATGTTGATCGAAAGGAGGATCATCATCAGGTCGAACGGCCACCAGTGGAACCACTCGAACTCGGTCATCTCGAGGCCGGGCCACTGGCGGATCTGGTCGTGCGCCCAGTTCTCCGCCTTGAAGATGTTCGGATGCTCCGGGTAGACGATGCCGGCCGAGCCGATCGACGAGTAGATGAAGAGGAGCGCGAGCAGCCAGATGCCGAGCTTCACGCTCGAGAAGAAGTCGAGCACCTGGCCCACAGCGCCACGGCGCCACCACGGAGCGAGGCCCTCGGCTGAGGCCGTGGCGGTTCCCGAATCGTTCGACGCGAGTGTGGTCATTGGGTTCGCTGGTTCGGAGGCTCAGTCGGACTCTGGTTCGCGGGGCACGATGCTATGCGAGCCGACGCGTACGCGCTGCGCAGGAATCGGTTGCGCCATCGAACCCGCGCACAGCGCGCCGATCGGTTCGGCTATCATCCGCGCCCCCTCTTTCAACGGAGTTTCCATGCGCTTCATTGCCTCGCTCGCCATCGTCGCGTTCTCCACCGCCTCTCTCGCGAACGCGCAAGAGACGCCCGCCACCGCACCCGCGAAGCCCGCCGCGCCCGCAGCAGCCGCGCCGGCCGCAGCGGCGATGGACTACGCGGTGATCCGCACCTCGATGGGCAACATCGTCGTCGAGCTCGACCGCGCGAAGGCGCCGATCACCGTCGAGAACTTCCTGACCTACGCGAAGGACGGCTTCTATAACGGCACCGTGTTCCACCGCGTGATCCCCGGCTTCATGGTCCAGGGCGGCGGGTTCGGCGCCGATGCGAAGCAGAAGGCCACGCGCCCGACGATCCGCAACGAGTGGACGAACGGCCTCAAGAACACCCGCGGCACGCTCGCGATGGCGCGGCTCGGCGGACGGGCCGACAGCGCGTCGTCGCAGTTCTTCATCAACCTCAAGGACAACGGCTTCCTCGACGAGCCGCGCGACGGCTCCGGCTACGCGGTGTTCGGACGCGTGCTCTCGGGCATGGAAGTCGTCGACGCGATCGCGATGGTCCCGCGTGGCTCGCGCAACGGCATGGGCGACTGGCCGCGCCAGGATGTGGTGATGGAGAAGGTCGAGGCCATCACCAAGGACGAGGCCGACAAGATGGTCGAGGAAGCCAAGATGAAGGCGACCGCCAAGCCGGCGACCGCTCCTGCTGCGCCCGCTGCGCCGGCGGCCCCCGCCGCGCCCGCGGCCCCCGCTGCCCCGAAGAAGGAAAGCTGAACCCGCCCGGCGGCCGGCGTTCGGCCCCCGTCGCGCAATTCCGCTCAAGTCCCTCGGCAATCCATGCCGACGATTTCTCCGTGGCAGACCCTCGCGACATCGTCGACATCGATGGTCTTCGGCGACCGCAGCCGCCTGCGCCGAGGGCGGCTTCCGCCGACTCCCAGCCGCAGCCGAGCCGTTCGCGGCCCTTCCTGATGATCTGGTTCCGCTGCTGCTCGACCTACGGCCGCATCAGCAAGACGAGCGACGGGCTCTTCTACGAAGGCCGTTGCCCGAAGTGCCTCGCGCACCTCGAGGTTCCGGTTGGTGAGGGCGGCACCAACCGCCGCATGTTCGAAGCCTCCTGATCACGCGGGCGCCCCCGCCGGCGCGCACGCAGCCCCGCAGGTCGCGATCGCGATAGACTCGCGGCCGTGATCGATCCATCCGCCATCATCGGTGCAGGCGCGTTCCTCGGCGTGTCGGGCGGCCTCCTCTGGGGCGGCGCCGTCTGCGGCGTTGCGCTCGAAGCCCTGCGACCCGAACGCCGCACGCTCGGCTGGGCGCTGGCGCGCGGCGGGCCGTCCGATCCCGCGCACTGGGGCATTCCCGCGCGCGAGTGGAGCCACGAACACAGTGGCTCCTCGTGCCCGGTGTTCGACCTCGGCGACGAAGACCCGGGCGCCCCCACCGCGATCGTGGTGCACGGATTCGCACGCTCGCGCTACGACGCGCTCGCTCGGCTTGGGCCCATCCTGCCGCACGCGCGGCGCTTCATCCTGCCCGATCTGCCCGGCCACGGCGACGCCAGCGGCCGCGGCACCCGGCTCGGTACCGATGAGGACGGCTTCCTCGAGTCGCTGATCACCACCGCGACGACCGGACCCGTGCTCCTCGTCGGCCACTCGCTTGGGGCGACGATCGCGCTGCAGGCGGCGAGCCGCGAGTCGCTGGCCTCGCGCGTGCGCGGCGTGCTCGCGCTCGCGCCCTACGAGCGCCTGCGGACGCCGCTCGGCGCGCGGCTCGAGCTGCGCGGCATGCCGAAGTCGCCGCTCCTCGGCCCGACCATCGGCCTGCTGCGGGCCTTCGGCGTCCGCGAGCGCTCGACGCGCGAGGCGGCCGCCCGCGCGGCGTGCCCGGTCGCGGTGCTCGCAGGCGAACTCGATCTCGTGACCCCGCTCGAAGAGGCGCGCGCCATCGCCGAGGCCGCCTCGACCTCGCGATTCGCCGCGATCGCCTATGCGCAGCACGACGACTTCCACACCGTCGGCCGCGCCGAGATGGAGTCGGCGCTCGCGTGGATCGAATCCTGCGGCTGACGCACGAAGCAGCGCCGTGCATGAACAACCCCGTGAAAGACACCGCCGCCCTTTCGGGCGGCGGCGTTTGGTCTCAATCATTCGCTCCAGCCGCGATCACTTCGAAGCGGCCGGGTGCATGCGGTACATCGTCGAGAAGCCCGACTTCACGGCGGTGAACTCGAGGGTCGAGTCGCCGAAGCAGCGCTTCACGACCTCAGGCTTCATGAGGCTCCAGAAGTCGCCGAACTCGTCCATGCCGACGCCGAGCACTTCCTGCTCGCCATCGACTCCGGCCATGCCCATGCCCTGGCCCATCGCGGCCTCAAGCGCACGGACCTGCTCGGACATCATCTTCTCGGTGTTCCACCACGCCATGCCCACGGCCGGCGACTTCGACATGAGGCCGAGTCCCTGCTTGAACTGCTCGTCGGCGGCGAGGCCCGCTTCACCCTTCGCGTCGACCGTGCGCAGCGCCTGCTCGACATGCTTGACGCTGCCGATGAGCATGTAGCCGCCGCCGATGCCGATCGCGACCGGCGAGAACTCGTCGGACATGATGGTCATGCCGTTGAAGTCGCGCGACTGGAGACCGAGCGGCAGCAGGTTGATGAAGTCCATCACCGCGCGCGAGGAGTCCTTATCGTTCTTCATCGAGATGGCGAACATCCCGCCCATCGCCATCGGATCCTCGGCGGAAGACTCGACGCTCCACATGTGCATCTCGGGGCCCATGGCGCCGAACGCGGCCTGCATCGCGGGGCGATAGAGGTCGAGCTGCGGCTTGATCATCTCGCCCTGGTCGGCGGGCAGGCCGGCGATCGCCTCGTCGATCATGCCCATGACCTTGTCGAAGCGGAGGTTCATGCGGCCGTAGCTGATGGCGTCGGCGGGCACGATGGCCGGCGGAGCCTTCGGCTCGGTCGCGAGGTCAACGAGCGAGAGGAGTCCGATCTTGTCGCCCGGGACATAGATGCCCTGACCGACCTCGAGGACGCCGTCCTTCGCGTGCATGCCGAAGCTCCACGCCTTGATGTCGCCGAAGAAGCGCGCGATCAGCGGACGGGCCAGCATGATCTCGGGCATCGTGTCGAGCAGCGGACCGGCCGCCTCGGTCGAGAGCACGGCGTAGATGTCCTGCGTTCCGCCCGAAAGCGCGGTCGCGGCCTTGAAGGTCTCGGTCTCGCCGACCGACTTCGCGCGATCGCCATCGACGCGGCCAAGGAGCGTGTCCATCGCCTCGACGCTGCTGGCCGCGAACAGGCGGCCCTTGTCGGACACGAGGTAGATGTCGCCGAGGCCGAGGTCGGGCATGCCGCCGAACCCAGGATCCATCATCGGGTCGTCGCCCTCGCCCATGCCGTCGCCGCCCTCGGCTCCCGCGGTGACAAGGCCGATCGCGCGGCGGCCGCGGATCTCCTCTGCCTTCACGGTCTGGCCGGACTCGGTCGCGTCCTTCTCGATCTGCGCGATCAGCGCGTCGACCATCTTCACGGTCTGCTCGGCCTCGGAGGCCCAGTCGCAGAAGAACATGAACTGCATCTGAGGAATGCCGAGCTCCTCGTCGAGGCCGCCCATCACGGCGACGCCGACGCTTGCGGGCCAGGTGATCGAGTCGCGATCGATGCCGGCCTGCGCGGCGGCTTCCGTGATCGCCTTCTCAAAGTCTTCCTTGAGGGCCTTGACCTGCTCCGCGGCGGCCGGGTCGTTCCACAGCTTGCCGTAGCCGGTCGGGCCGAGGCGGTCGATCATCCCGCGGATGTCGTCTGCGCCGAGCACGACCAAAGCGCCCGCGGGAGCGATGTCGCGGATGGTCAGGGCGTCAGCCGCGAACAGCGTGCCGCTGAAGAACGAGGTCGAGATGGTGGCGACGGAGAGTACGAGACGCTTCACGGTGTTTCCTGTTCTGGAGGTGCTGCGGGTGCGGGCCCTTGCGTTGGCACCCGCTTGGCGGGTCCTCGACGCGGGCGCGCGGGAAGAGTCGACGGGTCACACGGACGGGGCGGGAATGTCGGGGACTGCCTCGGACGGATTCCGCGCCGCCGCACGGATACCCGAAACTTTCGCGGTTGGACACGGGGGATCGGCGATTTGGGAACGATCCGCAAGCGATTTCGCAGGAATTCGCGGTTCGTTCGGCAAGGTTGGGCCGTCAGCCCGTCTTGGTGGACCCGCCGGGAGCCGCGGAACCGTCCTTGAGGGCCGGCGGAGCGCCCTCCTTCGAGCGGGCCGGCGGCTTCTGGTAGTTGTGGCCCGAATTCGGGTTGTTGCGGTCGTAGGCGAAGCTCTCGCGGTTGCGGATGAAGTCCTTCACATAGCGCGCCGGGATGGCGAAGCCGAGGGCCTCGCCGCCGCGGATGCCCATGTTGGTGATGCCGATCACCTCGCCCTTGGTGTTGAAGAGCGGACCGCCCGAGTTGCCCGGGTTGATGGGCGTGTCGGTCTGGATGTAGGTGAGGCCGTCGAAGTTGCGCTGGGTGGTCGAGATGACGCCCTGCGTGAGCGTGCGCTCGAGGCCGAGCGGGTTGCCGATCGCGAACACATTCTGGCCGATCTCGAGCTTCTCGGCGTCCTGCACAGGCGCGAACACGAAGTCCTTGCCCTCGGGGTGCTTCACCTTGATGAGCGCGAGGTCGATGTGGTTGTTGACCGCGAGGATCTCGACATCGTCGATATCGGTGCGCTTCAGCGTGCCGTCGGGCTGCGCGAACCACACGGTGGCGCGGATGTTCGTCTCGCCCTGGATGACATGCGCGTTCGTGATCGCGTGGCCCTCGCGGGAGAGGATCACGCCCGAGCCGAGGCCGCCCGGCGTCGAGACCTTGATGACCGCGGGGCCGAGGATCTTCGCCTGCTCGCGCGGCGGGAGTTCGGAGAGGCCGGTCGCCGTCGAGAAGAGCGTGTCCGCCTTGAGCTCGACGCTCGCGGACGCGTTCTGCGACTCGACGCCCGAGACATCGTTCATGTCGAAGCTGAGCACATCGGAACCGACATCGATCCAGATGCGGCGGTCGGTGCGCTTGAGCACCGTGCCGTCGACCGATGCGCCGCTCTTCAGGCGCACGATGTCCGCCGACGCGGCCGGCGCTGCGGATCCGAACGGGAAGACGACGCAGAGCAGTGCTGCGGCGTACGCTGGAATTTGTGAAGTCATGCGCATGGGGAGACCGTACTATATCCGCCGCGTCCGTCGCCGACGGCCGCGCCAGACTCCAAACTTCGGGCCCTCCGCTTCGAGTCCACGCATGCTTCGATTCTCCACTCCGTCTGCGGCCGCCGCCGCGCTTCCCGCCCTCCTCGCCGCGGTCGTGTCCGCAGGTGCGTCCGCGCAGGACGGCTCCGATGTCGCGGGTCACTTCGGCTTCGACGGCCTCGAGGTCGTCAAGATCGATCCGAGCGCAGGCCCCATCGCAACCGGCGACTTCAACGGCGACGGGAAGTCCGACCTGATCGCGGCCAACAACTTCAAGAGCCGGCTCGAACTGCATGTGCAGAAGGAAGGCGCGTCGCCCGACGACCCCATCGAGCCGTCGAGCTCGGTGAACGAGGTGCCGCCGCACTGGCGCTACAAGCGGATCGAGATCCCCGTCTCGCACCAGGTCAACGCGCTCGTCCCCTTCGACTTCAACCGAGACGGCCTGCTCGACATCGTCTACGCGGGCCAGCCCGGCACGATCGTGTTCCTCAAGCAGACGAAGCCGGGCGTGTTCGAGGTCGAGCGCCGCATCCCGCAGAAGGGGCTGTCGAGTTCGCGCGATGGATTCCTGATCGCGGACCTCGTCGGCGATTCGAAGCCCGATCTCGCGGCCATCATCGGTGGGCAGGCGACGGTGTGGACGATGGACGGCAGCAAGCTCGGCGACCCGGTCGAGCTCGGCTCGGGCGAGCAGATCGTCGCGCTCGTCGTGGGCGACTTCGACGGCGACGGCCACAACGACCTCGTCGGCGTGGCGCCCGACAACGCGGCACCCATCCGCCTCTGGCTCGCGAGCGTCGAGCAGACCGCCGCCGGCGCGTCGGCACGCCTCGGCGCCCAGCGCCGGTTCGAGTTCCCCCCGCTCCGCGAGGCGACAGCGATTCGCCTGCCCGGCGGGAAGAAGGACCTTCTCGCGCGCATCGAGCGGCAGTCGAAGCGGATCGTGATCGAGGAACTCTCCGACGATGCGGGCGGCTCGAACGAGGCCGCGCTCGAGGTCTTCTCGAACACGGGCGGCAAGAAGCGGTCGTACGCGGTCGCCGATGTCGATGGCGACGGCCTCTCCGATGTGCTCGCGACCGATCCGGCGTCGAGCGCGGTGACCGTCTACCGCCAGCTGAAGGACCGCGGCCTCCAGCCCGGCGTCGCGCAGCCGAGCTTCGCCGAGCTCGACGCGGTCGTGGCGGGCAATGTCGACGGCAACCCCGGTGACGAGGTGTTCGTGCTCTCCGAGAAGGAAGGCGTCGTCGGCCGTTCGTCGTGGAAGGATGGCGCGCTCGCGTTCCCCGTGGCGATGCCGCTTTCGCCGGGCTCCGTGCCCGCGGTGCTCTCGCTCGTCCGTCTCGAGAGCGGCCCGCGCGTCGCGGTCGTGACCAAGGACGGCCGCAACTACCAGATGGAACTCCTCCCGATCGACGGCGGCGACGCAGCCAAGCCCGAGGTCGTGAAGCTCGGCTCCCTCGTGAAGGGTCCCGATGCGATCCTCGACCTCGACGCCGATCAGGACGGCAAGACCGATCTCCTCCTCTTCACCGCCGACAAGCCGATGTCGATGCTCCAGGCGGTCGAGAAGGACGGCAAGGTCACCTTCGAGCTGCGCGAGTCGAAGGACATGGCGCAGTTCGGGCTTGCGCAGGCCGCCAACGGCGGCAACTCCGTCGCCTTCGATATCGACGGCGACGGCAAGAAGGAGCTCGTCGTCGCGGACCGCAACTTCATCCGCGCGCTCCGCTACGCCCCCGCCGCCACGCCGCCAGGCTGGCAGGTGGTCGCGCAGATGAACGCCTCGCGCGCCGATGCGAAGCTGGTCGCGCTGACCGTGCGCGGCGACGCGCTCGTCGCGAGCGACCGCGAGAACAACGAACTCGCCGTCTTCACCAAGTCGAGCTCGGGCGAGGGTGCGGGCAAGTGGTCTCAGACCGATGCCCACAGCGTGACGGGATTCAAGTTCGGCCTCGTGCGCGCAGGCTCGTTCAGCGGCGCCGCGTCGAGCGACATCATGCTCGTCGGCGACGACGGCTTCGCGATCGCCCAGCTCGACGGCAAGCGGCTTGCGTTCACGGAACTCGCGACCTACCGCGGCGACCGCATCCAGCAGGTCGACCACGAGATCTCCTCGGGCGATGTGAACGGCGACGGCTTCCTCGATCTCGTCGTCCTTGACGCGGGCGAGCAGTCGATGGGCATCCTGAGCTTCAGCGAGTCGGGGCGCCTGATGCCCGCCACGCGCTTCAAGGTGTTCGAGTCGCGGCTCTTCCAGGGAGGCGAGCCGCGCGAGTTCGAACCGAGCGTCGCGCTCATCGCCGATGTCACCGGCGACGGCGCGGACGATGTGATCCTGCTCTGCCACGACCGCATGCTCGTCTACCCGCAGGCCAAGTCCCCGAAGAACTGACGCCGAAGAGCCGACGACCGCAGCGGTATCGGCGCACTTCCGCGCCTGTACGAGCCGACTGCGCGGGCGTACAGAGGGGATTTTTCTCACGGAGCCACGGAGAACACGGAGGCCAAGTCCTTCGCGCGGACGCGCTGTGCCATGAGGAGAGAGAGAGAGAGAGAGAGAGAGCACCCGAGAGAGAGGCGAGCCCCGCTCACGCTTACTTCTCTGCTCTTCTCTCCCGCCTGTCTCGTCATGCGGCGCACGCCGACCCCTGATCTCCGTGCCTCCGTGTCTCCGTGAGAAAAATCCTCACACAGAGCGCCAGCCGCACCGGGCGCCGACTGCGCGGGCGTACGGAGGGAATTTTTCTCACGGAGCCACGGAGAACACGGAGGCCAAGTCCTTCGCGCGGACGCGCTGTGCCATGAGGAAAGGATGAAGGAAGGAAGAGTCAGCAACTGAATAGAGAGCCAGGCCCCGCTCTCGCCGGCTTCTCTTCTCCTCTCTTGTCCTCTCTTCTCCTCTCTTCTCTTCTCCTCGGCCTGTCCCGTCATGTGACGCACGCCGACCCCTGATCTCCGTGCCTCCGTGTCTCCGTAAGAAAAATCCTCACACAGAGCGCCAGCCGCACCGGGCGCCGACTGCGCGGGCGCACGGAGGGGATTTTTCTCACGGAGCCACGGAGAACACGGAGGCCAAGTCCTTCGCGCGGACGCGCTGTGCCATGAGGAAGGGAAGAAGGAAGGAAGAGTCAGCAACTGAATAGAGAGCCAGGCCCCGCTCTCGCCGGCTTCTCTTCTCTTCTCTTCTCTTCGGCCTGTCCCGTCATGTGGCGCACGCCGACCCCTGATCTCCGTGCCTCCGTGTCTCCGTGAGAAAAATCCTCACACAGAGCGCCAGCCGCGCCGGGCGCCGAGGGGGCACAAGAAAAGAAACGAGGGGCGCCGGTGCGGCGCCCCTCGTTGGTTTGCTGGGTTGCGTGCGGCGCGCTCAGCGCTGCGCGATCGGCGTGTAGGTGGCCGCGTGCGGGCCGGTGTACATCGCCTGCGGGCGGATGAGGCGGTTGTCCTTCAGCTGCTCGATGCAGTGGCCGGTCCAGCCCGACATGCGGCTCAGCGCGAACATGCAGGTGAAGAGATCGGTCTTGATGCCGAGGCAGTGGTAGGTCGTCGCCGAGTAGAAGTCGACATTCGGGAAGATGCCCTTGTCGGCCTTCGCCGCGAGCACGATGCCCTCGATCTTCTGGCTCATGTCGAAGAGCTTGAGGTTGCCCGTGTCGGTCGCGATCTGCTTCGCGAAGGTCTTGAGGTAGGTCGCGCGCGGGTCGTACGCCTTGTAGACGCGGTGACCGAAGCCCATGATGAGCTCCTTGCGCTCGAGCTTGCCCTTGATGAACGGCTCGACATTGTCGATCGAGCCGATCTCGTCGAGCATGTACATCACTTCCTCGTTGGCGCCGCCGTGGAGCGGGCCCTTGAGGGTGCCGACCGCGGTGGTCATGGCGCTGTACATGTCGCTGAGGGTCGCGATCGTGACGCGCGCCGCGAAGGTCGACGCGTTGAGGCCGTGGTCTGCGTGCAGGATGAGGCACACATCGAGACCCTTGGCCATCGCCTCGGTGGGCTTCTCGCCGTTCAGCATCCACAGGAAGTTCGTCGCGATGTCGAAGTCCTTGTTCGGGCGCACGAACGGCTTGCCCGAGCGGTGACGGTCGAAGTTCGCGATGAGGGTCGGCGTCTTCGCGACGAGGCGGAGCGCCTGGCGCTTGGCCGACTCGATCGACTTCGGATCGGTGCCGCTCGAGGTCGCCTCCGGGTCATGCAGCGCAAGCGCCGACACGAGCGTGCGGAGCGCGTGCATCGGCACGGCGTCCTTCGGGATCTGACGGATCATGTCGTAGATCGCGTCGGGGATCTCGTACTCGGCCTGCAGCGCGCGGCGAAGGCCGTCGAGCTCGGTGCGCGTGGGAAGACGCGTGTTCCACAGCAGGTACACCGTCTCCTCGAAGTTCGAGTTACGCGCGAGCGTGTCGATGTCGATGCCGACATACTCGAGCACGCCCTTGCCGCCGTCGATGAACGACATCTGCGTTTCGGCGGCGACGGTGTTGGCAAGACCCTTGTCGAAGATAGGAGGCTGTGGCGCGGTCATCGTGGTCATGGCAGTTGGAGTAGGTTGCCGGGGAACGCCGCACATCGGGGCGACTTGCCGGACTGGAACTGTCGTGCAGCGGTCTGCACGCCGGGGACCCGAGGCGCCGAGCGCCGCGTGTCCCCTCAATCGTCTGTCAGGGACCCCCAGACGAGCCGCAGCGGCGAGAACCGCTGAGAAACCCGCTTGGGGCCGCGCATTCGGCAGGACCTGCCCGCCCGATGCGCAGAACGACGATGCTAGCGGAAGCGCGGGTTCACAGCGCGGCCAACCGTTCGCGCCCGCCCAACTCGGCGGCGGAGATTTCCACGCCGCGGCCGACTTGTTCCGATACGCTTCCGCCCCGTGTTCATCCCATTCGGAACCAACCTCGACACCGGCCGCAGACCGAGGGTCCTCTACGCGATCTGCGCCCTGAACATCGCGATCCATGTCGTCGTGTTCCTCGGGTTCCGGAACGAGAACCCGGCCGTCCTCGATTGGTTCGATCGGCTCAAGATGAGCTTCCGCCACTTCGGCTGGTGGGAGCCATTTACCTACCAGTTCCTGCACGATCCCCGCGGGATCATGCATCTTGCAAGCAACATGATCTTCCTGCTGGCCTTCGGCGGCGTCGTCGAGGGGAGGCTTGGAAAGGTCGGGTTCCTGGCGCTCTACCTTGTCGGCGGCGCCCTGGCCGGCCTCCTGCAGGTCGCCATGACCGGCGGATCGGTGATCGGGGCGAGCGGTTCGGTGTCGGTGGTGGCGGGCGCGTTCCTCGCCCTCCATCCGCGAGGTCAGGTCCACGGGCTGTGGCTACTTCCGCCATCGCGCATCTCGATGCCCGCCGCCTGGCTCCTCGGGATCTATGCGGCCATCGATCTTGTCAACACCTTTACGGACGCTCTCGGCGCGACCCGGACCGGGGTCGGCACGATCGCCCACCTCGCGGGCCTCGCCTTCGGGCTGGCCGTGTGCGTGACGCTGCTCGGGACGGGCATCCTCAAGCGCAACGACTTCGACCTCTTCTTCCTCGTCAAGCAGTGGAAGCGACGGCGCGACCTCCGTGCCGCGACGATGTCGGCGGGGCTCGGAACGGCGGACGGGCCGGTGGCCGCGCGCGTGCGCGCCGACAGCGCCGACGAGATGTCGCCGAAGGAACGCACGCTGCGGCACACGATCGCGGCGGCACACCGCGAGCGCGACCTCGTGCTCGCCGCCCAGATCTACCGCGACCTCCTCAAGCTCAGCGACACGGCCGTGCTGCCCGCGGTGCTCCAGCTCGATGTGGCGAACCAATTGGCGAAGGACGGCGACTGGCGCGCGGCGCGCAGCGCCTATGCGAACTTCATCGACCGCTTCCGCACCGATCCGAACCTCGGCGACGCGCGCCTCATGCTTGCGGTGATCGAGACGCGCCGGCTCGGCGATCCTGCCGCGGGGCTTGCGACGCTCGCGTTGGTCGACCGCGCCCGGCTCGATGCGGAACGCGCCGCACTCGCCGCCGCGCTGAAGGCGGAAGCGGAGACCGCGCTCGCGGCTGGTGCCGCGCGCGGCGGAGGCGCGGGATGAAGCGGCTTCTCGTCAAGATCTGCGGCGTGAGCGACCGCGCGACCGTGGAGGTCGCCTCGAAGGCCGGAGCCGATTTCATCGGCGTCGTCCTCGTCCCCTCGAGCCCGCGGTTCGTTCCGCCCACCGCGACTCCCACGCTGGCCGCGGCGATCATCGATGCAGGCGCGATTCCGGTCGCCGTGGTCCGGCTGCCAGTCGACCCCGAGACGCGCGCCGCGCTCGACCTCTTTCCCGTGATTCAGTTCCACGGCATCGAGGAACCGCAGGATCTCGCGCGGTTCAACAAGGGCGACGCGGCGTGGGAGTGCTGGAAGGGACTCCCCTTCTCCCCGTCCGCCGTCGGATCGTGGGTCGAGAGCGGCAGCGTCGCCCGGCTCGTCGTCGATGGCCCGGATGCCGGAAGCGGCGAGCCGTTCGACCATGCGGAGTTCGCCTCGCTCGACGAAAGCGCGCGCGCGCGATGCCTGCTCGCAGGCGGATTGACGCCCGAGAGCGTCGCGGCGGCGATCCGCACCGCGCGACCCGCGGGCGTCGATGTCTCGAGCGGCGTCGAGCGCTCGCGCGGCGTGAAGGATCACGACAAGATCCGCGCGTTCATCGCGGCCGCCCGCGGGGCGTGAACTTGCTGCGCGGGGCGCGAGGGATTTTTCTCACGGAGCCACGGAGAACACGGAGGCCAAGTCCTTCGCGCGGACGCGCTGTGCCATGAGGAAAGAAAGAAAGAAAGAAAGAAAGAAAGAAAGAAAGAAGGAAGGAAGGAAGGAAGGAAGAGTTAGCAACAGAAAGGAGACGCGAGCCCCGCTTTCGCCGGCTTCTCTTCTCTTCTCTTCTCTTCTCTTGCACCTGTCCCGTCATGTGGCGCACGCCGACCCCTGATCTCCGTGCCTCCGTGTCTCCGTGAGAAAAAATTTCCTCACAGAGAGCGCCAGCCGCACCGGGCGCCGACTGCGCGGGCGTACGGAGGGGATTTTTCTCACGGAGCCACGGAGAACACGGAGGCCAAGTCCTTCGGGCGGGCGCGCTGTGCCATGAGGAAAGAGAGAAGGAAGGAAGAGTCAGCAACTGAATAGAGAGCCAGGCCCCGCTCTCGCCGGCTTCTCTTCTCTTCTCTTCTCTTCTCTTCTCTTCGCTTGCGCCTGACCCGTCATGTGGCGCGCGCCGACCCCTGGTCTCCGTGCCTCCGTGTCTCCGTGAGAAAAATCCCCACGGAGAGCGCCAGTCGCGCAGGAGCGACGACGGCGCGGGCGCACGGACGCGACTTCCTCACGGTGTCTCTGTGAGAACACTCCCGCCCGGGCCAAGCGCGCGGCTTACACGCCGACGGAGACCTTCTTGCGCGCGGCGCCGAGTTCGGTGATCCAGTTGCGCATGTCCGAGCGGCACGAGTCCCAACCGCGCGAGGTGCGGACCTCGATGAAGGCGCGGTACATCGACATGAGCGCGGTGTCGAAGGTCGCGAAGCTGTCGAGGCGTTCCTCGAGCAGCGCGCGGAACGACTGCGGCTTGTCTTCGGGCTTCGGCAGCTTGAGCCCCGACACCTCGAAGCGGTCGCCCTGCAGCGCGCATTCCCACACGCGGCCGAACTGCGACACCGTGAGCCCGATCTTGCGCGGCCACTTGCCGAGCTGCACGGCGCGCGCCGTCTCGGCCTTGCGCGTCGGCGAATCCCCGCGCAGGCTTGTGCGGCCCGAAAGGCCCCACGCGCACTCGAGGTCGAGCACCTTGTCGATCACGATCGAGACTTCGCCCTCCGCGGTCGGCACGAGGCCTTCGTGCACATCGCAGTGCCACCAGAGCCAGAGGAGGAAGAGGTTTCCGAGGAAGTCCTGCGGTTCGTTCGCGTTCCACGGGAGTTCCGGACGGTCGGCCGACGAGCGGCGGCCGTCCTCGCGCGCGAGTTCGATCTCGGGCGGCGCGCTCGAGAGCGCCTCCGGCCGCAGGTCGTCGTAGTCGCCGGTGCGGCCCTTCTGCGAGAGGATGTCGAGGGCGACCGTGCCGCTCGAACGCGGCGCGATGGTGATGCCGAGCGAGTCGATCGAGAGCCGGCGCAGCGCCTGGATCTCGGGGTCGGCCGAGATCGCGGCGAACATCGTCGACTTCGCGAAGTCCCACCAGATCGGCGCGTGCTTCGGGCGGCGGTAGCGGCCTTCGGCGATCTCGTCCTCGAGGCGTCGAAGCGCTTCCTCGCGCGCTTCCTTCTTCGCGTTGCGCGGCAGGTAGGTGCCGCCGCCGTCCTTCGCGGGCACCAGCCGCGCGTCCTCGGCCATCGCGATGTAGGCCTTCTTGATCTCAGGCGGAATGCGAACGGTGTCGGAGCGCAATCCGAGGAGGAGTCCGCCGCCGAAGCCGATGCGCTCGAAGTCGAAGAGGGTGTCGAAGAGATGGCGGCCTGCGGTCCAGCCGACATGGATCTCGCCCGGCTTGATGGGCTCGAGTTCGCCGAGGGCGTGCTCGCGCAGAAGGCCGTAGACCTTCGACTCGAGCATGTTGGGGGCTGCGCCGGTGACGGCGAAGCGGCGGTAGCTGATGGCACCTGAACGGAAGGGCATCCCGCGATTGTGGGGCAAGGCGCCCGAAGCTGGGCGGAGGACCCGCCCACGCGACAGCTTGTTCAGAAACGGAACGCCGCCTGCGATCCGTCAGACAGCGCCTAGGAGGCCACGGCCTGCTTCAGCCGGTAGGTCCGCTTCCCGTCGGCAGTCTCAACATCCTCCGCCAGCCCGAGTTGCACGAGATGCTTCGTCGGTCCGTGCAGCTTCTTGGCCTCGTCGGCGAGCCTCTCCCCCGCGCCCGGGTTCGCATAGGCGTTGAACAGAAGCGCCTTCGCGGTCGAGAACAGGCCGCCGAAGCTCGAGAAGGTGTGGTCGACGGCGCTCGCCTCGTAGCCCGAGTGCACCATGCAGTTGGCGCACTTCGGGTTGCCGCTCGCGTGGCCGTAGTTCTCCCACGCGGTCTCGTCCATCAGCTCGCGGAAGCTGTCGGCGTAGCCCTCCTGGAGGAGGTAGCACGGCTTCTGCCAGCCGAAGATGTTGTAGCAAGGCATGCCCCACGGGGTGCACTCGTACTCGCGCTTGCCCATGAGGAACTCGAGGAAGAGCGGCGACTGGTTGAAGATCCAGCGGCGCTTCCCCTCGCGGCGGTTCGAGAGGATCATCTCGAAGAGCTGGTTCGTCTCGCGGCGCTTGAGGAACCCCGACTGGTCGGGCGCCTTGTCGTAGGCGTAGCCCGGCGAGAGCATCATGCCCTCGACGCCGAGCGCCATCATCTCGTCGAAGAACGCGCGCACCGAGTTCGGATCGGCGCCCTCGAACAGCGTGGTGTTCGTCGTGACGCGGAAACCCATCTTGACCGCGAGGCGGATGCCGTCGACGGCCTTCTGATAGGTGCCCTCGCGGCACACCGCGAAGTCGTGGTTCTCTTCCTGGCCGTCCATGTGGACGCTGAAGGTGAGGAACTTCGACGGCTTGAAGAGCCCGGCCTCGAGCTTCTCCTTGAGGAGCAGCGCGTTCGTGCAGAGGTAGATGTACTTGCCGCGCGCGACCAACCCCTCGACGATCTCCTTGATGTCGGGGTGGAGGAGCGGCTCGCCGCCCGGGATCGAGACCATCGGCGCGCCGCACTCCTCGGCTGCGTCGAAGCACTGCTGCGGCGTCAGCTGTCGCCGAAGGATGTGGGCGGGGTACTGGATCTTGCCGCATCCCGCGCACGCGAGGTTGCAGCGGAACAAGGGCTCGAGCATGAGCACCAGCGGGTAGCGCTTCCGCCCGCGGAGCTTCTGCCCGAGAACATACTTCGCGACCGTCCACATCTGACTGATCGGAACACCCATGCCGTGCCTCGCAACGCCTGCGGTCTGTTCTCGTGCATCGGGACTCGAGTCCGCGAAAGGTTGATTCTAGGAAAAATCGGACGGCCCAACGAACCGCGCAAACTCCCCTGACCGTAGCGCACCCCATGGCCCGCTCGATCGCAGTCACGACCCCCCGACCCACCGCCGACGACGCGGTCCATTGGGTGACGCGGGCGATCGCGGATCTCGGCGACGCGGGCCTCGCGGGGACGAATGAAGGCCTCGCCAAGGTCGCCGACGGCCTCGGCGGCCTCGGAGCGCGTGCATTCTCGGCTATCCTCCCGAAGAAGCGACGCAGGCACGCGTCGGCACTCCCGTCCCTCCCCGCGCACTCGGCATTGAGCCCGAACTCGCACAGCTCTCGCTCGGCGACCACCGACACCCGCTCCGACGAGGACCTCCTCGTCGCGCACCGGGCCGGCGATGCCCAGGCGCTCCGCATCCTGATCGAGCGCTACCGCGGCGAGCTGCACGGCTTCCTCACCCGCCTCGTGGGCTCCCGTGCAGGTGCGGACGATGTCTTTCAGGAAGCCTTTCTGCAGATCCACCTCTCGTCGGACAGCTTCGACTCGGAGCGCCGCTTCAAGCCGTGGCTCTACACGATCGCGGCCAACAAGGGCCGCGACTTCCTGCGCCGGCAAAAGCGCCGCGCAGCGACCAGCCTCGACGCGCCGATGGGCAAGGACTCGGACGGCACGCTCGTCGACCTCATCGAGGGAGACTCGACCGCCCCGTCGCTTCCGCTCGAAAGCGGCGACGAGGCCGCGATGGTCAAGCAGGTGGTGGACGGACTCCCGCCCCACTTCAGGGAGATTCTGCTGCTCAGCTACTTCCAGAAGCTGAGCTACGCTCAGATTTCAGACAGCCTCTCGATCCCGCTCGGGACGGTCAAGAGCCGCCTGCACGCAGCGGTGGCATGCTTCGCAGAGAGCTGGAAATTGAATTGCGCCCGTCGCGGCCTCCCGCTTCCGAGCGAGGCCCGCGACGGCGCACCAGGCAATGCCGGAACGGATGCCGGCACGCACGACGCCCGCAGGTCGCGGCAATCGAACAAAGACGGTGACAACGCATGAGCGCAGGCGACGAGCCCATTCGTTCAAGTGACGGGTCGATCGGTGGAACCGACGACGACACGCGTGGTCCGCTTCAAGGCGGCCCGTCGCTCTCCGTACCCGACATGGAGGCGATCGATCTGCTGATCGAGCACGACTTCGACCTTGCGCGCGCAACCGCCGCACGGCCGGACCTTGCCGCGCGCCTCGCCGCCGCGAGCCGCCTCTTCGCGCGGCTCGACGACTACGCCGTGGAGCCGTCGGACCCGGCGCTCACCGACGCGACGCTTGCGCGCATCGCGCGGGAGGAACACGCCCGCGAGGACCGCATGCGGCTCGATCCGGCGCGCGGAGGATCGTTCACCAGCACACGCTGGCCCGATCTCTGGGCCGTCGCCTGCGTGGCGCTCATCGTGGTCGCCGTCGGACTGCCGCTTGCCAACTGGATGCGTTCGCGCGCGTCCGAGGCCGCTTGCGCCGACAACATGCGGGCGCTCGGCGGCGGCGTCGCGCGCTATGTGAAGGACCGCGGCGCGATGCCGTTCCAGGCGAGCCTGATGCCGGACTTCAGCGCGCTCAAGCACTGGAGCGATGTCGACAACAACCGGCACCTCGATGTGCTGACCGACGGCCAGTACGCCGAGAAGCGATGCCTCTGCTGCGCGAACGACCCGACGGGCGAGGGCTACGCCTACCAAGTGCCGACCGCGGCCGCGATGCGCGCCTGGACCACGGGAATCCGCGTGCCGATCATCGCCGACCGCAGCCCCGCCATCGAGCTCACGCGCGCCGGGAAGCCCATCGGGTTCTGCATCCTGAACAGCCCCGACCATGGCGGCGCAGGCCAGAACGCGCTCTTCACCGACGGATCGGTCGAGTTCGTGCGCAGCACCACGCTTGTGATGCCCGCCTTCGACAACATGCCGCGCCACCTCGAGAACATCTACCTCCCGATGAGCGAGGCCGAGCGGGGCAAGCCCGAAGAGGGCCTCGACAAGCCCTCCGAGTGGATCGGGATCGATGTGTTCCTGCTGAACTGAGCGGACCGTCGGCGGCAGCCTGATAACCGAAACGGACCATCGGATTCCCCGCGTTTCACCGCTTGCGGGAGTACCGCTGTTTCTGCTATCTTCGCCGATCCCCCAACGGGAGCCACCTATGCCGAAGAACAAGAGTCACAAGGGCCTCGCCAAGCGCATCAAGATCTCGAAGAACGGCAAGATCCGCTTCGGGCGCCCGCACTCCCGTCACTTGAAGTCGAACAAGACCGGCGTGCAGATCCAGAGCTACCGCAAGAAGCGCTACGCGCGCTCGGGCGACATCCGCGCCCTGAGCAAGCTGCTCTTCCGTCCGCTCCTCTCGCAGGAGCAGGGCGAACTGCGCGATGCGCAGCGCGAAGTCGCCGTCGCCCAGTGATCCGCACCGTCTGCTGAACCGTCTATTCACTAGACCCCAATGACCAGACCGTCGGGTCCGAAGCGTCGGGAGACAGAACTCCCGTCCTCCGCCGGTCGCAAGCCAAGAGGTTGATCGAACATGCCACGCGCACGCAAGGGTGCAGCCCGCACGCAAGCCCGCCGCAAGCTTCTCCGCGAAGCCCGCGGCTTCTTCGGCACGAAGTCCCGCCACAAGCAGCAGGCCAAGGTCGCCATGATGCGCGCCAAGCGCTACGCATGGCGCGACCGCCGCGCCCGCAAGCGCGACTTCCGCGCGCTGTGGATCACCCGCATCACGGCCGCGTGCCGCATGCGTGGCACCCGCTACTCGCTCTTCATCAACGGCCTCCAGCGCGCGGGCGTCCTGCTCAACCGCAAGATGCTCTCGATGATCGCGATCGAGGACCCCAAGACCTTCGACGCGCTCGTCGCGGTCGCGCAGAAGAATGCGTCCGCAGTTCCTGCGGGCGTGTGATTTGAGCGGTCGCCGCTGCGGCGGCTCCCTCTGGTGCTAGAGAGCGTGTTTGAGCGGTCGCCGCGAAATTTGAGCGGTCGCCGCTGCGGCGGCTCCCTCTGGTGATAGAGAGTGGAGTTGAGGCAAGACCGCACGCGATACAGACTATTCGGCTCGATGGCGCCCGCTCACGCGGGCGTCGTCGTTTTTGGCGCGAGCACGGCCCTGCTGCTTTACCGATGCCAAACGGGTTCCGCACCGAAGTGCCGTCATTTCTACGCGAATCCCAACACCTGCCCTTCACACCGTTGGAGCACCGTCCCGAGGTCCCGTGCGCGGCGTCGCGCACTTCACGCTGCCCTGCGCAGCCCAATGGCCACACGGAGTCCTCCATGCACAAGTCCGTTCCGTTTGCACTCTGCTCCGCCGCGGCGATCGCCCTAGCGGCCCCATCGTCTGCGAGCAACTTCCGGCTCACGGTCCTCCACACCAACGACACCGAGAGCAAGCTCCTCTACCCCTCGAGCAGCCAGCAGGCCTTCGGTGGCGCCGCGCGCTTCAAGACGAAGGTCGATCAGCTGCGCGCCGCCGCGCTTGCAAGCGGTGGCTGCGTCATGGTCTCGAGCGGCGACAACTTCCTGGCCGGCCCCGAGTTCAACGCCAGCCTGTCGCTCCCGATCGGGACGCCGTTCTACGACTCGATCGCGCTTCAGGCGATCCAGTACGACGCAATCTGCCTCGGCAACCACGACTTCGACTTCGGTCCCGAAGTGCTCGCCGACTTCATCAACGGCTTCACCGACGGGACGAAGTTCCTCTCGGCGAACCTCGATGTGACCCCCGAGCCGTCGCTCGCGCCGCTCGCTGCGTCGGGTCGCATCGCGAAGCGCACGACCGCTGTGACCAATGGCGTGACCGTCGGCTTCGTCGGCGCGACAACCACCGATCTTCCGTTCATCTCCTCGCCGGGCGATGTCATCATCAACACGAATGTGCTCGGCGCGATCCAGGCCGAGGTCGATGCGCTGACGGCCGCAGGCGTCCGACACATCGTCGTGATGACGCACCTCCAGGGGATCGGCTCCGAGCGCACGCTGGCGCAGTCGCTCCGCGATGTCGATGTGCTCGTCGCGGGCGGCGGCGATGAACTCCTCTGGAACCCAGGCCAGCTCCTGGTTCCGGACGACGCGACCGACGCGAACGCGGACGGCGTGCCCGACATCCGATACGGCTCATATCCGCTCTATGAGACCGACGCGACCGGCCGACCGCTTCCCATCATCACCACCCGCGGCGACTACCGCTATGTCGGCCGCCTCGTCGTCGACTTCGATGCCTCCGGCAATGTCGTCGCCGTCGATCCCACGAGCGGACCGGTCCGCGTCGCGAGCACCGCGCAGCCCGATGGCGTCGCAGCCGATGCCTTCGTGCAGTCGCAGGTCACCACCCCGGTCACGAACGCCGTCGCCGCGCTCGCCGCCAATGTGATCGCGATCAGCGAGGTCCCGCTCGATGGCCGAACTTCCATCATCCGCTCGACCGAGACCAACGAGGGCAACCTCTGCGCCGACAGCCTGCTCTGGAACGCCCGAAAGCGTGCGCCGGAGGAGGGCCTGCCGCTTCCGGTGATCGCCTTCCAGAACGGTGGCGGCATCCGCAACAACTCGATCCTTCCGGCCGGAAACTTCACCGAGCTCAACACCTTCCAGTTCCTTCCGTTCTCAAACTTCGTCTCGGTCATTCCGGCGCTTCCGGTCACCACGCTGAAGGCGCTGCTCGAGAATGCCGTCAGCCGCGTGACGCCGCTCCCGCCGGGCTTCCCGTCGAGCGGCAACGGCCGCTTCGCGCAGATCTCCGGCTTCCGCTTCACCTACTCGGTGGCCGCCAACCCGGGCTCGCGCGTGCTCGATGTGATCCTCGACGACGGCACGGTGCTCGTCGACGACGGCGTCGTCCTCAATCCAAAGCTCACGCTTCCCGCTGCGACGATCGACTTCCTCTGCCGCGGTGGCGACGAGTATCCGCTCAACGGACTCGCGTTTGAAACCGTCGGCGTCAGCTACCAGCAGGCGCTCTTCAACTTCATCACCGCGAAGGACGGCCTGAGCGGCGTGATCCGCGCCGTCGACTACCCGGTGGGCGGCGAAGGCCGCATCGTGCGCTACACGCCGAGCTCGTCGTTCCCGGCCGACATCAACGGCGACTCGCTCGTCAACGCCCTCGATCTCGCGATCCTGTTCGGCAACTGGGGCCTCACCGGTCCGAATCGCGCTGGCGATGTCAACGGCAACCAGGTCGTCGATGCGAGCGATCTCACGGTCGTGCTCGTCAACTGGACAAACTGAG
>Ga0209985_10001233_pt1 | contig 25649 bp, 20 predicted proteins | sample NOAtaG_FD_187305 | JGI IMG/M metagenome (GOLD analysis project Ga0209985, IMG submission 187305) | Freshwater lake microbial communities from Lake Erie, under a cyanobacterial bloom - NOAA_Erie_Diel6S_1000h metaG (SPAdes) (version 2) | ecosystem: Environmental > Aquatic > Freshwater > Lake ...
CCGCTCGGGCCTCACCAGCGACATGGCGGACGCCATCCTCCTCGGCGATCAGTCCGACTGCGACGGCGAGGGCATGAGCGGCGTGACCGTGCGCTTCTTCACCGCGGCGGGCACCGAGCTCACCTCGGGCACCGGCCCGACCGACATGGGCGTCGCGTACCGCGCCGGCGGCGCGCTGCCGAGCTCGCGCCTGACCACCACCGACACCTCGGGCGGCTACGCCGCGGCGAACGTGCCGGTCGGCGACGGCGTCGTGTACGTCGTCACCTACGGCACCACCGAGAACGGCGGCGAGCGCGGGATCATCGGCTGCGAGTCCGTGTCGGTCTCGCCCGGCGCGATCACGATCATCAGCCTCGGCCCGGCGCGCACCGACTACGAGGCCGGTACGCTCTGCGCCACGATGGTCCCCTGAACGAACGCGGCTTCTGCTCCGACGAGCGCGGCGCCCCTCCGGCCCCGCGCTCGTCGCGTTTTCGGCGCGATACGTCGGGGCTATCGCCGCCATCGGAAAGGGGTCTTGGAGGCGCGGCCTCTCGCCGTGCACATCTCTCCTCGAAGGAGCTCCAATGCGACGACGACGCTTCCTCGAGACCCTCACCGCCACCGGCACCGTGTTCGCGCTCGGCGCGTGCGGCGGTCCGACCGAACCGGTCTGCACCGCCCCGCCGGGCCTCGGCGACGCCGAGCGCGCCCAGCGGACCGCGCTTCACTACCGGGACCGCGCTGGCGACCGGGTTCGCAACTGCGCGGGTTGCAACTTCTACACGGCGGCCTCACCAAGCGCCTGCGGAGCTTGCTCGCTCGGACTGGGCGCGGTGAGCCCCGCCGGTGTCTGCGACGGCTTCGCCGCCCGCGCCTGAGACGTTCGAAGGAGTTCTCCATGCACGCCATCTCCCGTCTGCCCCTCCGCTTCGCGCTCCTCGCCTCGCTCGGTCTCGCCGGCTGCGGCGATGAGGAGGCCGCCGAGTCTCCTGCCACCGCCTCGGCCGAGCCCACCCCCGCTCCTGCCGCCGAGCCGGTGATCACCCCGCTCGTCGCCCCCGAGGTGAACCTCGCTCGCGCGACCCTCGGCCGGCGTCTCTTCCACGACGGGCGCCTGAGCGGCGACGGGACGATCGCTTGCTCGACCTGCCACTCGCTCGATCACGGCGGCGCCGAGGACCGGCGCACTTCGGTGGGGATCGGCGGCGCGGTCGGGCCGATCAACGCGCCCACGGTGCTGAACTCGGGGTTCATGTTCGTGCAGTTCTGGGACGGACGCGCGGAGGACCTCGAGGCCCAGGCGCGTGGTCCCGTGAACAACCCCGGCGAGATGGGCTCGGACTTCACGAGGGTCATCGCGAACCTCAGCGCCGACCCCACCTACGTCAGCGAGTTCGCCACGGTCTTCCCCGATGGAATCACCGAAGCGAACATCGTCGGTGCGATCGCGGAGTACGAGCGCTCGCTGGTCACGCCGGGCCGCTTCGATCGCTTCCTGAACGGGGAGACGGACGCGCTCACCGCCGACGAGCGGCGCGGCTACGAGGTCTTCCAGGAGGTCGGCTGCACCAGCTGCCACCGTGGGCCGGCCGTGGGCGGCACGATGTACCAGCGCATGGGCTTGGTGCGGGACTACTTCGCCGAGCGCGGCACGCCCGTCACCGACGCCGACCTCGGTCGCTACAACGTCACGCACGCCGAGGAGGATCGGCACCGCTTCAAGGTGCCCACGCTGCGCAACATCGCGCTCACCGCTCCCTACCTGCACGACGGATCGCAGGCGACCCTGCCGGATGTGGTGCGGGTGATGGGCCGCTACCAGCTCGGGCGCGAGCTCGACGACGAGCAGGTCCGCGTGTTGGTCGCGTTCCTCGGCTCGCTGACCGGGGACCTCCCGGACCACGCGCGCGTGCCCGCTGGCGGGGCTGCGATCCCGGCCGAGGCAGCGCCCGCGGAGGGCGCAGCGGTCCCGGCCCTGCCGCCGCCTGCGGCCGCCACCAGCGCCGCGGCCCCGCTGGCTGCACCGCTGCCCGCGCCCGCCCCGGCGGAGTGAGCCGCTTCACTGCCTTGAACACCGAAGGAGCCCGCCGCGAGGTGGGCTCTTTCGTTTCCGGCCTCACAGCTCGACGCGCACGTCGGTCTTCACGGAGCTCGCGATGAAGCAACCCTTGTGGGCTTGAACGTGCAGCGAGCGAAGGGTGGTCGCGTCGGGCGCCTCGCCCGCGAAACGCACCTTCGGACGCAGCACGCACTCGGTGAGCTGCATCGGGCCGCCCTCGGGGCGGGCGAGCGTGCCGACCGCCTCGTCCTCGTAGCGCTCGACCTCGAGCCCCTTGCGCGCGCAGATCGCGAGGAAGGTCAGCATGTGGCAGCTCGAGAGGGCGCCGACCAGGAGCTCCTCCGGGTTCGTGAGGCGGGGATTGCCCCGGTAGTCCGGCGCGGCCGACACCGCGAGTACCGAGCCCGTTTCGAGCTCGAGGCGGTGGTCGCGCACGTAGGTCTCGTAGCGGAACGGGGCGTCGGTGCGGGTCCAGACGAGTCGGGTGGCGTGGTGGCTCATGGGCCCCATGTACTGGGCACGGGCGGCCCCGTCACCCGGGCCCTCGTCGCGTCCCTGATGCTTGCCCTATCGCTCGAACGGCCCCAGAGTCCGTGCGCCCGCAACGAACGGGTGTGCGCCTCCGCGGCGCCCCGATGTCCTGCCCGCCCTCGGAAGCACGCATGTCGCTGAGCTCCCCCCTCCCATCGGACGTCTCCTCCGTGGAGCGCCTGCCCGTCCACGACCGCGCTCCCTCGTCCGTCGAGGACGAGGTCGTCATCCATCCGCCCCCACCGCTCGCCAAGCGCATCGCGGCGCTCTGCGCGGTTCTCGCGCTCGCCGGCCTCGGTGGGGCGCTCGCGCTGCGCATCTCGGGCGCCCTCGCGGAGGAGGCCGAGCGAACTTCGGCACGCGAGGCGGCGGCCGCCGCGGCGAGCGCCGCGCCCCATGTTCCGGCCGCGCTGCCTGAGGTCGCCTCCTCCGCGCCGGTCGTCGTCCTGTCGGGGACCCTCACGGCGGTGCAGTCGGCGGATCTCGGATTCGAGGTTCCGGGCCGCATCGCCTCGGTGGGCGTCGAGCTCGGCCAGACGGTCGAGGCCGGCGACGTGCTCGTCACCCTCGATCGCGCCTCGGTCGGCGCGATGGCCACCCAGAGCGCCGCCGCCATCGCCGTCGCGGAGGCGAACGTCGCGATGATTCGCGATCGGGTCGAACTGCTTCGGGGCCTCGTCGCCTCCGGGGCGAGCCCGTCGCGAGAGCTCACCGGCGCCGAGCAGCAGCTCGCCGTCGCCGAGGCGCAGCTCGAGCAGGCACGTGCCGCGGGTCGCAGTGCGAGCGTGACCGCGGTGAACCACACGCTTCGTGCTCCCTTCGGCGGGGTCGTGACGCGGGTCCCGAGCGGCGTCGGTGCGGTGGTCGGGCCAGGCATGGTCCTCGTCCGCATCGAGGATCTCTCCTCGCTGCGGCTCACCTCGACGGTGAGCCAGAGCGAGCTGGCGGCTCTGTCCGAGGGGATGACGGCGGAGCTCGAGGCCCGCGATGGGGTCCCGGCGACCGGCGGCACCATCGAGCACCTCGTGCGCTCGCTCGACCCGGCGACGCGGCGCGCGCCCTGCGAGGCGATCTTCCCGAACGCCGACGGGCGCCTCGTCGCGAACGCCCTGGTCCGCGCGCGCGTCGTGGTCGGCAGCCCCATCCCTGCGCTGCGGATCCCGGCAGCGTCGCGGCGGCCCGACGGATCGGTCCTGGTGGTCGATGCCGACAACCGCGTCGTCTCGCGGATGGTCGAGGCGCACGGCGACGAGGACGGCACGTGGCTGGTCACGAGCGGCCTCGCCGCGACCGACCGGGTGATCCGTCGTGCCGCCGAAGCCCGCGAGGGGACCGTGGTCGTGCCCGACCTCGACCCCGCCCCGGGCACCTGAGGGAGGCATCGCCGTGACCCTCTCCGACGTCTCCATCAAGCGTCCCGTCTTCACCACGATGGTCTCGGTCGGGATCGTCGTGCTCGGGATCATGGGTGTGTTCCGGCTCGGGGTGAACCTCTTCCCCGACGTCGAGTTCCCCATCGTCACGGTGACGACGCTCTACCCTGGCGCGAGCCCGGCCGAGCTCGAGAGCCAGGTCTCCGAGCACATCGAGGACGCCATCGTCTCGGTGCCCGGGGTGAACCACATCACCAGCTTCTCCCGCGAGTCGGTCTCGTTCCTCTTGATCGAGTTCAACCTCGACGCCGACCCGGCCGAGTCCGCCGCGCTGGTGCGCGAGCGCGTGGCCGGGGCCCGGCGCCTCTTGCCCCGCGACGTCGAGGAGCCGACCGTGGCGCGCTTCGACATCGGCTCGACCCCGATCGCGACGTACGTGCTCTCCGGCGGCACGAGCGAGGCCGATCTGCGCGACTGGGCCGAGGACATCCTCAAGCCCGCCCTCGAGACCGTCGACGGCGTCGCGAACATCGAGATCGTCGGCGGCCGCGAGCGGCAAGTGAACGTCCTCCTGGACCTCGACCGCATCCAGGCGCTCGGCCTGACGCCCCTCTCGGTCGTGGAGCGCATCCGCACCGAGAACCTCTCGGTGCCGGGCGGGGACTTCGACGAGGGCACGCGCAGCGTCAACGTTCGCACCCTCGGCGAGTTCGAGTCGGTCGACGAGATCCGCAGCCTGCCGATCACCAGCGGCGCGGACGGCTCCATCGTCCGGCTCGGCGATCTCGCGATCATCGAGGACGGCTTCGCCGACCGCTCCGACGTCGTGCGTGCGAACGGCGAGACCGCCATCGTCTTCAACGTGTTCCGCGTCTCCGGCGGCAACACCGTGGCGACCGCCGAGGCCGTGCGCGAGGCCGTCGAAGCGATGCGCATGCCCGAGGGCGTCGAGGCGCGCCTCATCATCGATCAGTCGGTCTTCATCCTCGAGAACATGGAGGAGCTGCAGACCTCGATCTGGCTCGGCGGCCTCATGGCCATCCTGATCATCCTGGTCTTCCTGCTCGATCTGCGAAGCACGTTCATCAGCGCGCTCGCGCTGCCGACCTCGATCCTCGGCGCCTTCTTCCTGATGTGGATGCTGGGCTTCACGCTCAACATGATGAGCCTGCTCGGGCTCTCGCTCGCGATCGGCCTCTTGATCGACGACTCGATCGTGGTGCGCGAGAACATCATGAAGCACCTCGAGCGCGGGGCGGATCCCGTCACCGCCGCGAGCCGCGGCACCCGCGAGATCACCCTCGCCGTGCTCGCCACGACGGCTGCGCTCTGCGCCGTCTTCGTGCCGGTCGCGTTCACCGGCGGCATCGTCGGCCAGTTCTTTCGCGAGTTCGGTCTCACCATCGCCGGCGCGACGGTGATCTCCGCGTACGTCGCGTTCACCCTCGACCCGATGCTCTCGGCGCGCCTCGCGAAGGCCCACAAGCCCGGCGAGGACACCGATGGCGCCTTCGGCTTCCTCGTGCGGCCCCTGCGCCGCTTCTACGCCACGCTCGACAGCCTGTACCACGCCTTCCTGAAGTGGATCCTCGGCAGCCGGTTCAGCATGGCGGTCGCGCTCGTCCTCACCTTCGGCGTGACCTTCGCCTCGTGCGCGCTCGTGCCGCTGATGGGCAACGAGTTCGTGAACCCCGAGGACCGCGGCCAGTTCAACGTCGACATCGAGCTGCCGGCCGGCACGCGGCTCGAAGAGTCGGCCCGGCTCTCGCTGCCGGCCGAGCGCGCGCTGCTCGAGGACTCCGACTTCGTCACGCTCTACACCCGCATCGGCGCCAACGGCCGACCGAACCTCGTGAGCTGGCGGGTGGTCGCCGTGGCCAAGACCGAGCGCGAGCGGACCGCGAACGAGCTCAAGGACGTCATCCGTCGCCTCATCCAGCAGCACATCCCCGGGGCCGAGGTGACCATCACCGACCCGGGGATCGTCGAGGGCGGCCGCGAGTACGCCATCCAGATCGCCGTCGTCGGTGACGATCTCGATCGCCTCGCCGAGGTCGGCAACCACTTCGCGGACGTGCTGCGGCGGATCCCCGGCACCGCCGACGTCGACGTGCAGCACTCGCCCGGCAGCCCCGAGCTCGACGTGCGGATCCACCGGGATCTCGCCTCGCAGTTGCACATCCCGCTCGCGCTCGTCGCCGGGACCGTGCGCGCGTCGCTCGAGGGCGAGGTCGCGGGCCTGTACCACGACGCCGACGACGACGTGGACATCCGGGTGCGCCTGCGCGAGGAGGACCGCGCGAGCGCCGGCCTGATCGGAGGCCTGCGGATCCCGGTGATGACCGGGCCCTCGAGCGGCGGCTTCATCCCGCTCAGCGACATCGCCACCATCGAGCGCGGGGAAGGGCCCGCGGAGATCCAGCGCTTCGATCGCCAGCGGGTGATCATGGTGACCGCATCCACCGCAGGCCGCTCGGTCGGCGAGATCGTCGCGGAGTTCGACCAGGTGATCGGCGCCGAGACGCTGCCCGTGGGTGTCGAATACGTGATGCGCGGCCAGGTCGAGCAGATGAACGAGTCGAACACGAACCTGCTGCTCGCGATGCTGCTCGCGCTCGTGTTCGTGTACCTCGTGCTCGCCTCGCAGTTCGAGTCGTTCATCCACCCCGTCTCGATCATGATGTCGATCCCGATGGCGATGGTCGGCGCGTTCGTCGCGCTCTTCCTGCAGGGGAGCTCGCTCGCGATCGGCGCGATGATCGGCTTCATCCTGCTGATGGGCCTCGTCACCAAGAACGGGATCTTGCTCGTCGATCACGCAGTCACGAAGGTCCGCGAGGAGGGCTGGAGCCCCTACGAGGCGATGCTGCACGCCGGCCCGGCGCGCATGCGGCCCATCCTGATGACCTCGAGCGCGATGGTGCTCGGCATGCTCCCGACCGCGCTCAACGAGGGCCCCGGGTCCGAGTTCCGCTCGCCCATGGCGATGGGCGTGATCGGAGGCGTGATCAGCTCGACCCTGCTGACCTTGATCGTCGTGCCGGTCTTCTACTTGATGCTCGAGGGGCTGCGCCGCTCGACGCGGCACCTCTGGACCCGGTGGATCTGGGGCGAGCCGCTCGAGGAACGCTCCTCCAAGCGGCACACGAGAGGGGCCTGAGCGATCGACTCTCGCCGAGACGCGTCCGTCGTCCCGCGCTCGGTGGCCGAGCCGGGCCCGAGCTCGTTCACTCGAAGGTGACGCTCGCGCTGTCCGCGACGACCGGCTCGGAGCCGCGGGCCCCGCGGATCTCGAGGTGCAGGGGCGCCGCCGGGGTGCTCCGGGGGATCTCCGCCTCGAGGACGTAGGGCGTGACGCTGCGGGTCCGGATGCGGACACGCGAGCCAGCGATCGACAGGCGGCTCGTGGCGCGCGTGCCGAGGCCGTGGCCGCGCACGGTGAGCCGGCAGCTGCGGCCCGGGCGCTCGGGGCGGCGGGCGTCGCGGCAGTCGACGCCGACGCTGGTGATGGCGGTGCCTTCGGGCGCCGCGGCGAGCTCGAAGGGCGTGCTCGCCTCGCGGCCGTCGTCGGTGCGGACGGAGATCGTCCCGGTGGCGGCGCCTTCGGGGACGTACGCGCGGATCTCGGTGGCGCTCACCACGGTCGCGGGGACCGGGGCCTCGACGCCGGAGAAGCGGACCGTCGTGCCGGCGCCGAAGCCGGCGCCGCGGATCGTCACCGCCTGCGCGGGGTAGGCGCTCGCCGGCGCGGCCGCGCTCACCGCGAAGGGCGCGAGCACGCGGAAGTCGGTCGCCGAGGTGCTCGTGCCCTGCAGGCGCACCGTCACGGCGACGCGTCCGGTCGCGGCGCCCGCCGGGATGCTCGCCTCGATCGACGTGTCGGTCGCGCTCCGCACCGTCGCCCGCACGCCGCCGACCGTGACCTCGAGCAGCGAGGGGTTCGTGCCGAAGCGCGTGCCGGTGATGCGCAGGGTCGCGCCGACCTCGCCGAGCGCGGGCTCGAACGCGGCGATCACGGGCGGCGTCGTGACGACGAAGGGCTGGCTCGTGCGCGCGGTCCCGGCGTTGAGCACCTCCACCGCGAAGGGGCCGCTGGTGGTGGCCGGCACGCGGACGCGGAGCTCGGTGCCGGTCGCCGCGACGACCTCGCAGGGCAGGCCCGCGAGCGTGACCCGGTTGTCGGTGAGCACGGTGGAGAAGCCGGTCCCCGCGATGGCGACCTCGGTGCCCGCCGGGCCGTTGATCGGCGCGAAGGTGCCGAGCGAGAGCGGCACCAGCACGGTGAAGGGCGCGGGGGCGTCCACCGCGGGCAGGCCGCCCACGGCGAACGCGAGCGTGCCGGTCGCGGCGCCGCTCGGGATCTCGAACGTGAGCTCGGTGTCGGTGAGCGCGCGGAGGGTGAGCGGCGCGCCGCCCAGCGTGGCGCTCACGGCGCGGATGTCGGTCCCGAAGCCGGTGCCGCGCACCCGCACCTCGGCGCCGATGACGCCGCTGGCCGGGGCGACCTCGGCGATGGTGGGCATCGCGCGGACCGTCAGCGGCGAGGCGCTCGTGGTGCGGCCGCCGCGGTGCAGTTCGACGAGCAGCGTCCCGCTCGCTGCGCCCTCGGGCACGACGGCGACGAGGCTCGTCGCGGAGGCGCGCACGACCCGCATCGCGGTGCTGCCGACGAAGAGGCGGTTGTGGGCAGGGCGGGCGAGGAAGCCGGTGCCCGCGATCGTGACCTCCATCCCCGGCGCCGCGACGGCGGGGCTGAACGAGGTGATGGTCAGGCCGGCGGAGATCGTCACCGGCGGGCTGCTCGCCTCGCCGCTGCCGGCGACCCGCACGACGAAGGGGCCGCCCGTCGCGCCGGTCGGTACGAGCACCACGAGCTCGGTCGGCGAGGCCTGCCGCACCACGACCGGCAGGCCGTTCAGCGTGACGGTGTCGTCCGTGGCGCGGGGCGAGAAGTTCTCGCCTGCGATGCGGACCTCCGAACCGACCGTGGCGGTCGTCGGGGCGATCGAGGTGATCACCGGCGGGGGCGCGGCGGCCGTGACGCGGAACTCCGGGCCGGTGATGGCCGTGCCGGAGGCGAGGCGGATCTCGAGGCGTCCGCTGGTCGCGCCGACGGGGATCACGATCGCCCACCGGTTGGGCAGCCGCGAGCGCACCTCGACCGCCACGCCGCCCAGCGAGACCGTCTGATCGCTGCGGAAATTGCGGCCGATCATCTGCACCTCGGTGCCCGGCGGGCCGGAGGTCGGCTCGAGGCGCTCGACGACCGGGTTCGGCGTCGCCACCTGGGCGTGGGCGGAGTGCGGCAGGAGCGCGAGGGCGAAGGCGAGGGCGAACGAGCGCATGGGCGGGGCTCCGAAGGGGAGGGCGAGCATACCCGGGGGCGGCGGGGGAGCCACGGGGGCCAGGGTCTGGGACGGGGTCCGCGTCGGCTGACGGCTCTCGGCTGACGGCTGACGGAAGAGGGCGGTCTCGGTCTCGGTCCCAGGCTCGCCGCCCTCGGGCTTGGTGCTCTCACCGGTGGGCGGTTGGCCCCCGCCGCCCGGTGCGCGAAGGGCTTCCATTCTTCTCCGGCTCCCGCTATCGTCCCCACCCCGGAGCCTGGAACATGATCGTCCTCATCATCCTCGGTGTGTTCGTCCTGTGTGGAGCCCTCGCCTACGGCGTGCAGCGTTTTGCGGCGCAGAAGGAGGCGCCGAACCTGTCCTCGGGCTACGTCGAGCAGGATCTGCGGGGCGGGATGAGCCCCTCGGTGATGGGCGCGCTCGTCGGCGTCCTCCCGTTCCTCGTCTTCGTCGTGGTCCTGGTCGTGATGGCCATGGACGCGCATCGCGAGCGCCTCGCCCGCGAGGCCGCCGCCGCCGCCGAGCGCGGCGACTCCGCTGCCGCCAGCGAGTGAGCCTCGGGCCGCTGCTCGAGGTCCTGCGCGCCCTTCCGCGGCGCATCCCCGTCGAGCCGGTGCCCTGCGCACCGGCTCGTCGCGTTCGAGGCCTCCACCGGTGTGGCCTTCCTGGAGGGCTCCCAGCACCTCGAAGCTCCTCTCCCCGCTGCACCGACTCCCGCACGTCGGCGCCCTCGTTCGGTGCGTCCCCATCGCCGATGGCGGCGCCGCTGCAGACGCCCGGCGATCGGAGCCCGCCCGATGTCGAGGACGGGCTGCCGCGGTGGGTGCGGACGAGGATCGCGCCCTGGCCGTGACCCGCGTCGACCGTCCGCGCGCGGTCTGCTATTTCCGGCGCCCTCATGCGTTATTCCGCCGCGTTCATCCCCACCCTCCGCGAGGCCCCCAACGACGCGACGACGCCGTCGCACGTGCTCCTGCTCCGCTCCGGGATGGTGCGGATGGTCGGCGCGGGCATCTACGAGTTCCTCCCGCTCGGCTTCCGCGTGCTGACCAAGATCGCGAACATCGTCCGCGAGGAGATGAACCGCGCGGGTGCCCAGGAAGTGATGATGCCGGCGCTCCTGCCCCGGGAGTACTTCGAGGAGTCGGGGCGGTGGAGCAGCTTCGGCGACACGCTCCTGCGCCTCACCGATCGCAAGAAGGGCGACTACCACCTCGGGCCGACGCACGAGGAGATCATCACCGACATGGTGCGGCGGGACGTGAAGAGCTACCGCCAGCTCCCGCTCAACCTCTACCAGATCCAGACCAAATTCCGCGACGAGGCGCGCCCCCGCGCCGGCCTGCTCCGCTGCCGCGAGTTCATCATGAAGGACGCCTACTCCTTCGACGTGAGCGAGGAGAACGCGGTCCGCAGCTACGAGCAGATGCGCGAGGCCTACGTGCGCGTCTTCACCCGCCTCGGCCTCGAGTTCCGCCTCGTCTCGGCCGACTCCGGCGCGATGGGCGGCTCGACGAGCGCGGAGTTCCAGGTGCTCGCGCAGAACGGCGAGGACGCCATCGTCGCGTGCACCGCCTGCCAGTACGCGGCGAACGTCGAGGTCGCGACGACCACCGCGCCGGCCGCGTTCGCGGGCTCGGTGCCGGCCCCCGAGAAGGTCGCGACCCCGGGCAAGAAGACCATCGAGGAGGTCGCCGGCTTCCTCGGGGTGCCGGCGAGCGCCACGCTCAAGGCGCTCTTCTACCGGGTGATCGGCGAGGCCGGCGTGAGCTACGCGCTCTGCTTCGTGCGCGGCGACCGCAGCGCGAACGAGGTGAAGCTCCTCAAGGCGCTGCGCGAGGCCGGGGTGAGCGCGAAGGAGGTCGTGCTCGGCGAGGACGCGGAGCTGCGGCCTTTCGGCGGCGTGACCGGCTACATCGGCCCGGTGGGCCTGAGCCCCGCCAAGCACCTCACCGTGCTCATCGACCGCGAGGGCGCGACCGGCGCGGGCTTCGTGGTCGGCGCGAACGAGGCGGGCTTCCACACGAAGCACGTCGCCTTCGGCCGGGACTTCACCGGGGCCGTGTGCGACGTGCGGCAGGTCGGCGACGGCGACGGCTGCCCGAGCTGCGGCGGCGCGCTGAAGAGCTACCGGGGCATCGAGGGCGGGCACATCTTCGTCCTCGGCACGCACTACTCGGGGAAGATGAAGTGCACCTTCCTCGACGAGAAGGGCGAGGAGAAGCCCATCGTCATGGGCTGCTACGGGATCGGCGTCTCGCGCCTCGTCGCGACCGCCATCGAGCAGCACCACGACGGGGACGGCATCGTGTGGCCGATGAGCATCGCCCCCTTCCAGGTCGCGCTCGTCACCGCGGGCAAGGAGCCGGAGCTGCTCGAGGCGGCGCAGAAGCTCTACGCCGAGCTCACCGCGGCCGGCGTCGAGGTGCTCTTCGACGACCGCGACGAGCGGCCGGGCGTGAAGTTCAAGGACGCCGATCTGCTCGGCCTGCCGCTGCGGGTCGTGGTGGGCAAGAAGTCGCTCGCCGAGGGCAAGGTCGAGATCAAGGCGCGGGCGAGCAAGACCGCCGAGCTGGTCGCCGCCAGCGAGGCCGCGGCGCACCTCGTCGCGCGCATCGAAGCCGGGGGCGTGCGGTTGGTGAAGGCGTGACCGACGAACGCCGCTCGCCGCTCCTGCCGCACGCGCTGCTCTGGATCGGCTTCCTCGTGGTGCTCGCCATCGGCGTCGTGACCGTGTTCGTCCCCGAGGTGCAGGACGACGGCACCGACGAGGAGGCCGCACCGGCCGAGGACGGCGAGGTGGCCCCCGAGCCTGCCGCGCCGCCCGCTCCCTGACCCCACGGGCCGCTCCCGCCGGGCCCCCACAGGAAATCTTCCGGTCACGCCGTGCGTCGTACGAGGCACGAGCCCGCCGTGCGGATTCTTTGCCCCGTGCCTGCGCCTGACCGGAGTCTCGGCCCGAGCATGCCTCGACCGAGCCGCTCCATGGCCTCGCGTGCGCCCCGCTCCGGGCGGGCGGCGCGGCCCGCCGGCTGGTTCGCTGCGCTGCTCGCGCTCGGCGGCAGCACGGCCTCCGCGCAGGCCGAGCCCCTCTGGTGCGCCGCCGAGCCGCTCGCGGCGACGACCGCGCTCTGGGCCTCGTTCGCGCCCGCCTCGCCGCCCGCGGCGGAGGCATCTCCGGCGGCCGACTGGGAGGCGGTGCAGCAGGTCCTCGACGACGCCGCTGCCGGTCCCGACGCGGTGCGGGCGGCGCGGGAGCGGCTCCTGTCCCTCTGCGCGGCGCTGCCCGAGCTCGCCGACCAGCTCGACCTCTTCGACGGCCTCTTCGCCCTCCGGGGAGCGCCCTCGGCCGCCGATTGCGAGCGGCTGGCGCAGGCGACCGAGAGCGTGCTGCCGAGCCTCGCGCTCGAGGCGCAGGTCGCGCACGTCACCTGCTTGCTGCGCACCGACGACCGTCGCGCCGAGGCCGCGCTCGACGGGCTCCATCGCCGCTACGCGGAGCTGCCCGACCGTCAGGCGCTCGAGCTGCTCCGGGCCGAGCACCGGGAGCGGCGCAGCGAGCTGCGCGGCGCCCTCCTCACGCTGCGCCAGCTCGATCTCGAGCACCCGGGATCGCCCGCCGCCGCCGTCGCCCGCGCCCACCTCGCGCGCCTCGCGGAGCGCGGCGAGCGGTCGGCCCCGCTCACGCCTGTCGAACAGGTCGATCGTGCTGCTCGCCTCGTGCGCTCCGGGCCGCCCGAGCTGGCCCGACAGGCCCTCGAGGCGCTGCGGGAGGCGCCGCTCACGCCGCGCCTTCGCGCCGAGGTCAGGCTGCTCGCGGCGCGCCTGGCCCGGGTCGAGGGACGCTTCGACGAGGCGCGGGCGCTGCTCCGCGAGGCCCGCGGGCTCTCGCCCGAGGTCGGCGACGATCCCGAGGCCGTCGCCCGCACCGCCGCCGACCTCGACGCCGCCGCTGCCCGAAGCGCCGAGGAGGCACGGGAGGAGCTGCGCGCGATGGGCTTCGGCCGCACCCTCCGCCGGGTCTCCGCGAGCCGCCTCGAGCGCATGGTGCACGCCGCCGCGCGGAGCGGGCTCAGCGACGAGCTCGGCGCGCTGCTCGACGAGCTGCTTCGACGCGGCGACGTGTCCTGCGCGCTCCGCGAGGAGGCCGCGATCGCGGCGGCGGGCAGCGCGGACGGACGGGTCGCGCAGCTGCTCGAGGGCTGTCCTTCGCTCCGCGCCCGCTACCACCGCGCCCGGGCCCTCGAACGCAGCGGGCAGCGCGAGGCAGCCGTCGCGGCGCTGCGGGAGGTCGCGGCGTCCGACGACACCGACACCGGCTTCTATGCCCTCTGGTCGGAGGCCCGCCTCGAGGCGCTCGATGCGCCCGCGGCGCCGGCGACGAACGAGGCGACCGATACGCTCGACGACGCTCTCGCGCTCGGGCCGCTGGCGCTGACTCCGATGGAGCTGCCGCCTCCCGGGCCGTGGTCGCTCGCGGCGCTCGAGCTCGGCACCGGCAAGCTCGGCACGCGGCGCGGCCCGACGCTCGCGCTGCCCCCGCTTCGCGAGGCCGTGGATGCGGCGGGCGAGGTACTCGCACCACCCGAGGAGGCGGGCCACGACGAGCGGCCGACGCTGTCCGACGAAGAGGTGCTCGCGCTGCTCGATCGCATCGGGGCCGAGCACGCGGCGGGTCTGCCGTGGATCGCCCGGGCCCGCGCGCGGCTCGTGGTCGGCGACGAGGCCGGGGCGACCGAGGAGCTCTTCACCGCGTGGGCGGCGTGGCACCAGGCGAGCGGCGGCAGGCCGCTGCGCGCCGGGCTCGACGCGGTGTACCGCGGCGCCGAGGCCGGCCGCATCCCGACCGACCTGACGTTGCGCCGCCTGCGTCGTGGGCTCTCGCCCGCCGAGCGCGCGCGCCTCGCGGACGTCGCGGAGCACCTCGGGGACTACGGCCTCGCGGTGCGCTTCGGCGGCGCCTCGCGCGTCGCGGCACGCCCGCGGCCCTACGCCGACCTCGTGCACGCGGCCGCGGCGCGCCACGGGCTCGACCCGAACCTGCTCTGGGCGGTGATGCGGGTGGAGAGCATCTACAACCCGCGCATCGTCAGCTACGCGGGCGCGATCGGCCTCTTGCAGATCATGCCGCGCACCGGCCGGCTCATCGCGCACCGGCTCGGGCGCGCCGACTTCACCGAGGCGGACCTGCTCGAGCCGGCGACGAACATCGAGTTCGCCGCGTGGTACCTGCGCTCGCTCCTCGATCGCTTCGACGGCCGCTTGCCACTCGCCATCGCCGCCTACAACGGCGGGCCGCACAACGTGCGGCGGTGGATGGCGGAGCACGCCGATGCCCTGCCGGTCGATGCGCTCTGCGAGCGGATCCCGTTCGAGCAGACGTTCCGCTACGTGCGCCGGGTGCTGCATCATCTCCGCGCCTACCGCGCCGAGGCCGGCCTCGGGCTGCCCGCGCTCGAGCCGGCGCGACCCGCGGACGCGGTGGACACCGTGGCGTTCTGAGGGCGGTGGTCGGCGGTCGGCGGGGCAGCGGGCCGTGGTGGACGGTCAGCGGTCGGTGCTCGGCGGGGGCGCGGGCGCGGAGACGGGCTCAGATCGAGGCGACGAATCGCATGAGCGCTTCGCGGTCGCCGGCGGGCATCGACCCGTAGCGGGCGCGGGCCGCTTCGGCCTCGCCGCCGTGCCAGCGGATCGCCTCGTCGATGCCGCGCGCGCGGCCGTCGTGGAGGAGGCGCTCGTGGCCGTTCACCGCGCGCACGAGGCCGAGGCCCCAGAGGGGCGGGGTGCGCCACTCGCGGCCCGACGCGCGCCCCTCGGAGCGACCGTCGGCGAGGCCCTCGCCGAGGTCGTGCAGCAAGAGATCCGTGTACGGCCAGATGCGCTGGTGCGCGAGCTCGGGCAGGTCGCTGTCGCCGGTGTCGTGGCTCGGCACGTGGCAGTCGGCGCAGCCCGCTTCGCGAAAGAGCCGGTGGCCGCGCAGCACCTCGGGCGCCTCGACGTCGCGGGCCGCAGGCACGGCGAGCGTGCGGGTGTAGAGGACGAGGTGCGCGAAGAGCGCGTCGTCGATCTCCGGTGCGCCGCCGCTCGGCATCGCACGGCAGGCCGCGTCGTCCTCGGCGCACTCGCTCTCCGGGAAGAGCCGCGAGGTGATGCCGAGGTCGCCCGCGAGGGCCGCGGCGACCTGCTGCGCCACGCTCGGCTGCCCCGCCTTCCAGCCGAAGCGGCCGAGCACTTCGCGGCCGGTCGCGGCATCGCGCACCCGGCTCGCGCGGCCGCTGATCCCGTCGCCGTCGGCGTCGTCCGGATCTTCCCGGGCCTCGATCGAGGCGGCGTCGATCGCCTCGAGCAGGCCCATCCCAAGAATGGCCGGCGCGACGCGGAGCGAGGTGAGCAGCCCCGGACGTGCGGGCGTCACCTCCAGCTCGGGCACGAGGAGCCCGCGCGGGTCCGGCACGAAGCGCACCGCGACGGTGCCCTCGACGGGCAGGCCGAGCAGCGCGCGGCGCTGCAGCTGGCTGCCCAGCACCGGGTCCGGTCCGCCGTCCGGCCCGCTCACCCGCAGCACCGCCGAGATCATTGAGCCGTCCTCCTCGATGCGCCCGCGCCCGTCGTGGAGGTGGCAGCCGCTGCAACTCGGCACGTCGTAGCGCGGCCCGAGGCCGTCGCGTGAGGAGGTCGACGAGGGCGCGGTGACCCAATTGTCGGCGAAGAGGTTGTTGCCCACCGCGAACGAACCGCGCCGCGCCTCGGCGAGGTTCCGCGCCGGCAGCGAGAAGGCGAGCGCGCCCGTCTCCTCCACCGTGGTCGCGCCGCCGGGCGAGCGCTCGCTCGGATCCCGCACCGGACCGGAGCAACCGAGGAGCAGGAGAAAGAGAGCGAGCCGCACCGCGCCGGATCCTACGGTCCCTCCGCCCAGACGCCGAGCGCGGGGACCGATCCTGCGTCCGTCCGTCGGCGCATTGGATAGCAAAATCCATCACATAGGACGTGATTCTGAAAAAACTGCTCAACCTTGCATGCATCGTTGCTCACCGTCGTGCGCACGATCGAGCGCGGCGCAGGGATGCTGGGCCTTGCGGTGAAGACCTCGCGCACCGGCTCGCTCCGCGCCCTCGCGCGCTTCGAGGCGCGGTTCCCGGGCGCCCGCACGCTCGTCGTGGGGAGCGAGGGCGTCCCGCTCGAGGGGTTCCTGTCGCGGCCGGCGGCGGAGTGGATGTAGCGTCGGCGTTCGGGGCCGTTCGCGGTCGCCGCTCCCTACTCTCCCGCGCAGCGCTCGATCATCGCTGGCGGCAGGTTCCACCCTCCGAGCTCCAGCGCCGGTAGCTCCTCGCGGGCGAACGCCTCGTCCGCGGCGAGGCGGAGCGACTCGTCGAACGCCGCCCACGCGGCCGCGCAGTCGCCGCCGCGCGCGAGGAGCTCGGCGCGGGCCTCGGCGAGTTGGACCCTCGGCGCGCCCATGCGCTCGGCTTCGTCGAGGCGGGCCTCGGCCCGCGCGAGATCGCCGCGGGCGGCGCTCGCCCACGCCAGGGCCAGCATCGCGGCGCCGTCGGTAGGCACGAGCCGCAGGCGCCACCACGCGGTCTCGGCCGGGGTGCCCGCAGCCTCGGCCGGCGCGATGCGGCTGAGGCGCTCGGCCCCGAGGACCAGGAGCAGCAGCGCAGCGACGATGGTCAGCGCCGGGGCCGCCGTGATGGCCGGCGCGGGCGGCGCGCCGGGCGCGGCGCCTCGGAGCGCGAGGGCGAGCCGGGCGGGCAGTGGATGCGGCGGCTCGCCGTCGATCCGCAGCGCCATCGCGCCCGACACGAGCGCCGTGAGCGCGGCCGCGAGCCCCAGGGCCAGCGCGGACCAGGCGCCGGCGAACGCGCGCACCGGCGGGGCCAGACCGCCCGCGCCGAGTACGCCGAAGAGCGCGACCTCCACCCAGGTGAGGAGCGCCGCGCCGCGCCGCAGCGGCGCCCACGCACCGGGGTGGGCAGCGGGGTCGTCCCGATGCGCTGGGGCGAGCAGCGCGCGGAGCGCAGCCCGCGACACGCCCGGCACCGCGAGCGCGAGCAGCAGCGTCAGGAGCGGGCGCGCGAGCAGCTCTTCGATCGGCCAGGCGGCCACGGCGGGTTCTGGCAGCGCCCCTCGCGCCCGCAAGGAGACCGTGACGTACCGCATAGGAGCCGGGGTCCGCAGGCGCGGCGGGCCTGTCAGCATCGCCACCATGTCTCCGCGCATCTTCTACGTCCTCGTCGCGCTCCTCGTTTCCGCCTGCGACAGCCCCGCGCCCGCCGACGCCGGGCCCAACGATGCCGGGGTGCGCGACACCGGCACCGACGCCGGGCCGCAGCCGCTCGTCGTCGAGCAGTACTGCCCCGGATCTGCGGGCTGCGAGACCGGCGGCGACATGGGCCTCGAGGCCGGCGCCGCGAGCGTGCCGATCGCGCCCGATCTGAGCATGGCCGAGATGCTCACCCTCGACGTGAACATGAACGGTGAGTTCAACCCCGAGGACGGCGACGAGTTCGGCGACACGAACGGCAACGGAACCTACGACGCGGCGTGGATCGCCGGTTTCGGGACCGGCCGCGGCGCGACCGCCATCCACGAGGAGAACCCGCCCTGGGCCCGCGCCCTCTGCCTCGCCAACGGCGACACGACCATCGCCTTCGTCGCGCTCGACGTCGTCGGTCTCTTCATCGACGAGATGGAGCTCATCCGGGCCCGCGTCGCCGAGCTCGACGCAGACATCGATTACGTCGTCGTCTCCGCCACCCACGACCACGAGGCGCGGGACACCATCGGCATCTGGGGCGCCTCGATCTCCGACTCCGGCTACAGCGCCGAGTACATGGAGTTCCTGCGCGAGCAGTCGGCGCAGGCGGTGGCGATGGCGTGCGCCGCACGCGAGCCGGCGAACGTCGACAACGCGTCGTTCTTCCTCCGCGACGTCGACACGTCGAGCGCGGACGGCGTGCAGGCCGACGTTCCTCGCTACGTCGGCGACAACCGCGACCCGTTCATCCTGGATGATCAGGTGCGCGTGCTGCGCTTCACGCCCGACGATGGCGAGGCGCCGGACGGCTCGGGCACGATCTCCACGTTCGTGAACTACGCCGCGCACCCCGAGTACGAGGGCTCGCGCAACACGATCATCTCGAGCGACTTCGCCGGCTGGATGCGCATCGCGATCGAGGAGGGCGCGCTCGGCCCCGACGGCGTGACGCACCCCGGAGTCGGAGGCACGACGGTCTTCGTCAACGGCGCGCTCGGCTCGCAGATCGGGCCGAACTACATCCGCCCCGCGGAGTGGGACGGGACCGCCGTGCCCGACGAAGGAGCCGCCTCGGCGCAGGTCGTCGGCGAGCAGCTCGGTTGGCACGTGCTGAACGCGCTCGACGCGCCGAGCGAGTCCAACGACTCGGCGGAACTCGGCTTTCGCCGCGCTCGGTTCTTCCTCCGCGTCGACAACACGAATTACCACGTCGGCTTCTCGACCGGGCTCTTCGGCCTGCGGGAGCTGTTCAACTACGACCCGCGCCGTCCGGTCCGGCGCGGCTTCAACGTGCCGGACGTGCGCACCGAGGTCGCGGTGATCGACATCGGACGCGCGCAGATGATCAGCATGCCCGGCGAGCTCGACCCCCTGCTCTTCGTCGGGGTCTCGGGCGACCGCGCCTTCACGCCGCCCGACGAGGAGGTCGTCGATCCCGACCAGCCGAATCCCGCGGACCTCTCCCTCGCGCCGACCTCGGGCTACCTGATCGAGCTGGCGCGCGAGGACGCGCGGGCGGCCGACGACGTCTGGCTGCTCGGCTGCACGAACGACTTCCTCGGCTACTTCGTGCCGCCCTTCGACTACGAACTTGGCCCCTCGCCCTACCTCACCGAGGCGGAGGGGGATCACTACGAGGAGACGAACTCGGTCGGCCCGGACGGCTGGCCGGAGGTCGAGCGCTTGACGCGCGAGCTGCTGGACTGGACCCCCTGAGCCATCTGGAAGCGGGGCGTCCGAGCGGGTACACCTGCCGCTCGGAGAACGACATGCGCCCCACATCCTTCGCGCTGCTCTGCGCCTGCGGCCTCTTGCTCGCCCCGGGCCTCGCCCGTGCAACGAACCTGACCTCCTCGGCCGGCGAGCTCTTCGACTTCCTGGACGGCCTCGGCGGGGCGTGGAGCGCCGACGGTTCGATGAACGATGGCGGTGGTGACGCGTACGACGGTTGCTACTACCTCGACGTGAATGGGACCCGGTACTCGGCGCCGACGGGCGCGGCGGTCCTCACGATGGACGGCCGGCAGATCGAGATGCCCGCGGTGACGGTCGGCGCGCTCTCGGTGCGCCGCATCATGTACGTGCCGGCGACCGGCGCGAGCTACGCGCGCTACCTCGAGGTGATCGAGAACGGGGGCAGCTCGGACACGACCGCGACGGTCACGATCAGCGGCAACCTCGGCAGCGACTCGGGGACCGTCCTGCGCGCGACGAGCAGCGGCGATGCTTCCCTCACCGTGGCCGACACGTGGTTCAACACCGACGACGGCGGCTTCTACGACCCGCCTCTCGCCCATGTCTTTCAGGGGACCTCCGGGGCGGTCCGGGCGAGCTCGGTGGGCCTGAGCCTCGATTCGATCTCCTACACCTACTCGGTGCCCGTGCCGGCGGGTGGGCGCGCGGTGATCATGCACTTCGCCGTGCAGCAGACGACCTCCGAGGCGGCCCAGGCAGACGCGCGCTACCTCGTCGACGTGCCCGACGATGCGCTCGTCGGCGCCGACGAGTGGGTCGACGACATCGTGAACTTCGGCGTCACCGTCGCGGGCGCGCCCCGCGTCACCTTCGACGGCCCCTTCTCGGCGACCGAGGGCGAGACGATCACGCTCGACATCACGGTGGTGGACCCGGAGGGAGCGACGCCGACCTGGAGCTGGGATCTCGACGGAGACGGCACCTTCGGGGAGATGCCGGGCGCGCGCAGCGTCATGGTCTCCGACGGGAGCACCGATGGGCCCGACGCGCTCCGCATCGGGGTCGAGGCGAGCGACGGAACGAACGTCGGCGAGCGCTACCGGGTCATCACCATCGAGAACGTCGCGCCGGTCATCACGTCGATGGTGACGACGAACCTGGTGAGCGTCGGGCAGCGGTGGACCTACGCGCTCGAGGTCGAGGACCCGGCGGGGGCGGCCGATCCGCTCACCTTCACCCTCGCCCGGGGCCCGGAGGACATGCTCATCAGCCCTGAAGGGGTCGTGACGTGGACGCCGGACTCGACCGACGTGACGACCGGCGACGAGCGCGTGAACGTCACCATCGTCGTCGACGACGGCGATGATGGCACGACGGAGCAGAACCTCGCGCTCCAGGTGACCCCGAACCGCGCCCCCCCGGCGCTCTCGCTGCTCTACCCGAGCCGCATCACCATCGCCGATGCGACGCCGCGGCTCGCGGTGACGAGCACGATCGACGAGGACTTCGACGCGCTCACGTACTTCTTCGAGCTCGACGACCAGGAGGACTTCTCGAGTCCGCTCGTCAGCGCCGGACCGATCCCCGAAGGCCCCGGCTTCACCGCGCTCGAGCTCACCGAGCCGCTCGAGCCGGGCGTCTACCACTGGCGTGCGTGGGCCTTCGACGGCGCGGCGGAGGGCGAGCGCCGCGCCACGCAGTTCACCGTCGTCGCGCCCTTCGTGCCGGTCGACGCGGGCGAGGCGCCCGACGCGGGCGTGAACCGCCCCGACACCGGCAGCGGGGGCGGGGGCCGTGGCGGCTGCAGCGCGGGTCTCGGCGCCCGTGGCGGCTGGACCGGCCTGCTCGCCGCGCTCGTCGCGCTCGCGCTCTGGCGTCGCCGGACGTGACGCGCTGCCTCCTCGCGGCGCTCCTGCTCGCGGGCTGCGACGTGTCGGTGCGCCGCATCGACAGCCGCTGGGACGCGGGGGGGCGGGACGGCGGCGCGACCGATGCGCCGCCTTCGGACGCGGGCGCGGACGCGGGCCGAGACGGCGGACCCGACGCCGGCTGCATGCCCGAGGCGCCTCCGGCGCCGGCGCCCTGGACGCCGGTCGACACGGGCGGCCCTGCGGGCGAGACGGTGGCCGCCTGCCTCGCCCGCGTCGGCTCGCTCACCGACGATCGCGTGCCGGAGGGTCAGCGCTACGACCTGACGACGTTCGGCGGTCCGGGTGACGCGCAGCCCGTCGCCTGCGGGGGCCCTGCCGCCGACGGCACCTGGTACTACGCCGCGAACCGGCAGCGCTTCGCCTGCGGGCAGCGCATCCGGCTCGTCGCGCCGGACGGGGCGCGCTGCGTGATCGTCGAGGTCGCCGACGTCGGGCCCAACGCCTGCGTCGAGGAGGCGGGCGGGCAGCCCATCTGGGACGTCTCGCCGCTCGCCGCGCGCGCGCTCTTCGACGTCGGCTCGGTCGGCTACTCGGAGCACCGCGCGGTGCGCGGCGCGCCCGTCGACGGAGACACTGCGCTCGGTCCCTGCGCCGCCCCGGAGCCCGCCGACCTCGCCGGATTCATCGGCGGTGCGTGCGCGCGGGACGCCGACTGCACCTACGCGGGCGGCCGCTGCCTCACCGCGGGCTTTCCCCGCGGGCACTGCACGCTCGACTGCGCTGCGGGCTCCTGTCCCGATCGGGTCGGGGCCTTCGCCTACACGGGCTGCGCGCCGATCGGTGGGGAGGCGCTCTGCGCGGCGCGCTGCGATCACACGCTCTTCCCCGAGACCGGCTGCCGCGAGGGCTACGGCTGCGAGACGGTGCCGCACCCGACCCGCACCGATCTGCCCGCGCGCCGGGTCTGCCTGCCGCTCGCCTGCCGCTGAGCGCACGCCGGTCCGCCGGAGTGGTCGTGGGGACCGCCGCGGCGCACGCTTCGGGCCGATGGCCCCGTGGATCCCCAGCCCGAGCGATACGCCCTACCACCGGCTCGGCGAGGAGGCGTGCAGGCGCCTCGCGGCGCGCTTCTACGACGTCATGGACGAGCGCGAGCCGGCGCTCGTGGCGATCCACGAGCAGGCGCCGGTCGGACGGGTCAGCCCGGGCAGCCGGGCGCGCTTCGCCGAGTTCCTCGTCGAGTGGCTGGGCGGGCCGAAGGGCTACTCCACGGTGCATGGCCACCCGCGCCTTCGCATGCGCCACGCGCGGGTACGGGTCGATGCGGCGCAGCGGGACGCGTGGCTGCGCTGCATGCGCGCGGCGATGGAGGAGGTGGTGACCGAGGCCGAGGTGCGCGCCTTCTTGGATGTGCGCTTCGCCGAGCTGGCCGACTTCCTCCGCAACGCGGAGGGCTGAGCCCTTCAGCGTCGCCGCGCCCGAGCCAGGAGCGCGAGGCCGAGGAGCGCGAGCAGGGAAGGTGGGCCGCGCCGGCCCGCGCTGCAGCGGCAGCCGCCGCCGCCGCCGAAGGAGACGCCCGGCTCCGCGGGATCCGCGCCGCCGTCCATCGCGCCGCTGCCCGCGTCCCGCTCGGCAGGGCCTGCGTCCCGCTCGCTGCTGCCGTCCGGCGTGCCGCCGGCGTCGCCCTCCAGCGCGGGGCCCCCATCCCGCGCGCCGCCGGCGTCGACGTTCGCGCCGCCGCCGTCGACGTTCGCTCCGCCATCCACGACCCCGGCGTCGGGGTCCGCGGCGCCGCCGTCGCCCGCGCACTCGGGCTGGCCCGCGCCGAACGCTTCACAGCACATCGGGCCGACGGAGCTCAGCTCGATGCAGCAGGCGAGCGGATCGAGCTCCCCGGCGCAGCACGTGACGGGGCTCTCGCCGGCGCCCATGCAGCAGGACGCCGGATCCGCATCCCTCGGGCAGCACTCGCCGAGGCTGCCGCCGCTCGCGATGCAGCAGGACACGGGGTTCGACGCGAAGCTGCAGCACGCAGGGTCCCCTGGCAGCATGGCGCAGCATTCCGCGAGGGTCGCTCCCCCACCCGTGCAGCAGCCGATCGGGGTCTCGGCTTCGTCGCAGCAAGGATTGCGCATCTCCCGGATTTCGGCGCCGTTCGCGATGCCGTCGCCGTCGCAGTCCCCTCGGCTCCAGAGCGACTGTGGCTCGCTGGTTCCCGGCGCGGTGAAGCAATTGAACACCGCGCTGCGTGGAATTCGCCCCCCGACCGCGTCGAGGCACCGGAGTTCGGGGCTCCGGCACAGCGAAGGTCCGCTCTCCACCGGGGTACACGCGCTTCCCGCTGGGCAAACTCCGTCGCCAACCCCCATGAAAGCGCAGCACAGGGTCGGAGGGCTCGTGATCTCAGTGAACAATGCGGGCACGCAGGCGCAGATGGTGCTGCCCGCGGGGAGAGTAAACGTCCTTGGCACGGTTCCCGTCGCGCACGTCGGGGTCCCGGAGGTGAACGCGCAGAAAGTCGCGCGGTTGCAACCCATCCCGTCGAAAACGGAGACGGTCTGCGCTGCGGCCCGCGGCGCTCCGGCGAGGACGGCGAGCACGAAGGACGCGAGCAAGAGCGAAGCGTGGTGCGGCATGGTGCCTGCCAAGCATGCGCCATTCCTCCCCGTCGCGACCACGGTTTGCGCGAACGCGTGCCGGTCCGGACCCGCGCGCTCCGGACGCCGATGTCCGGGGGGTCCGCAGCCGTTGCATACTCCCGGGATGTCGGTCCCCGTGCCCCTCGGCCACGGTCTCGTCGCGGTGGCGCTCCGCATCGCGCCCGACGAGGAGGGGATCCTCTGGGGCTTCCTGCTCGGCGAGGACGGCCTCGCGAGCGCGCACGGCGAGCGCGCCGAGCCGGGCCGCGTGGTGCTGCTGACCACCGCGTCGCAGGCCGGGCAGCTCGAGGCGTGGCTCGCGGAGGTGTCTGCCGAGCTTCCGTCGCTGCGCCGCGAGCCCCTGTGAGCCGTCGCCGCGTCGGGAGCTTGCGGTGCGCGGAACCGTCGGCGAGCCTCGGCACCATGCGCTGGACGTTCGTCCTTCTCTGGCTCGGGGCCTGCGCGAGCGGCGGGCGCGATGGGAGCGACGCCCCGGTGCGTCCCATGGATGCCTCCACGGCCGATGCGCCGCGCGGCCCCGATGCGCCCGGGGCCGACGCGTCCGAGCCCGATGTGCCGCCCGAGTGTGCGGGCGATGCGGAGCGTCCCTGCACGAGCGCCTGCGGCTCGATGGGGACCGAGCGCTGCGCGGCAGGACGCTGGGCAGGCTGCACCGCGCCCGAGGAGGCGTGCAACGGCGCCGACGATGACTGCGACGGCGCGGCCGACGAGCGCATCGCGCCCCGCGCTTGCTCGAGCAGCTGCGGCGGCGGCACCGAGAGCTGCGTCGGCGGAAGCTGGACGGGCTGCACCGCGTCCACGCCGATGGCCGAGCTCTGCAACGGCGCCGACGACGACTGCGACGCGCGCATCGACGAGGGGCTGAGCCGAGCCTGCTCGACGGCCTGCGGCAGCGGCACCGAGACCTGCGTGCTCGGGACCTATTCCGGGTGCACCGCGCGCACGCCCGTCGCCGAGACCTGCAACAACGCCGACGACGACTGCGACGGAACGGCGGACGATGGCATCACGCGGCCCTGCTCGACGGCCTGCGGCAGCGGCACCGAGCGCTGCGCGGCCGGCATCTTCCTCGGGTGCACCGCGCCGCCCGTCCCCGCCGAGGCCTGCAACCGGCTCGACGACGACTGCGACGGCGCCGTCGACGACGGCTGGCAGGTCACGCCCTTCGACGGCGTGGCGCAGAGCGAGCTCAGCGCGGCGCAGCCGGCCTGTGTGTCCGCGAGCTCGGGCCTCGACGTCTGCCTCACCGCCGCGCATCGCTGGTGCGGTGGCCGCGGCTGCTACGACACCGGGGTCGGGCTGCTCCAGTCTGCGGCGGGACCCGCGCGGGTGATGTGCGTCGGCCCGCGGGTCGCGACCGTCGTGACCACCACCTACGCCGACGTCTCCGCGGTCGCGAGCTCGCCCATCACCACCGCGAACGTCACCACCCGCCTGGCCCTCAGCGCGAGCCACCGCTTCTGCCGGTCCCGCGGCTTCGAGGCGGGCTTCGGTCCGGTCGAGCACGCGAGCCCAGTCTTCATCGTCTCGTGCGTCTCCGCCCCGGCAGCGGCCTACCGTGGCGTGCCCACTTCGGATCTGCGCGCGCGCGGCTGCGATCCGACGGTGAACCCCGACGCGCTCGCCTGCGCGGCGGCGGCCGACGGCTGGTGCCGCGCCGCGGGCTTCGAAGGGGGCTTCGGTCCGGTCGAGTGGAACCCGACCGAGTCGGGCGTCGTCTGCATGCGCGAGCCCTGATTCGAGGCGGGGCGGCGCAGCCCGTTCGCGCTATCCTCCCGCTCCGATGACCAGCCCCGACTTCTCCACCGTCGCCCCGAAGGTCTCCGCCTCGCCCCGCGATGACATCGACCTCAAGCTCGCGCGGCTCGTGGCG
>Ga0209985_10001236_pt1 | contig 25605 bp, 17 predicted proteins | sample NOAtaG_FD_187305 | JGI IMG/M metagenome (GOLD analysis project Ga0209985, IMG submission 187305) | Freshwater lake microbial communities from Lake Erie, under a cyanobacterial bloom - NOAA_Erie_Diel6S_1000h metaG (SPAdes) (version 2) | ecosystem: Environmental > Aquatic > Freshwater > Lake ...
CTGAATCTCGGGTTCCAAACAAAAGAGGTTGGGATTATCAACCCCTTCGAGGGCCTTGGTCAAGTAGGTCGCCAATTCAGCTTGGGTCTCGGCGTAGACAAACTGGCCTTTGAGTTGCAACAATCGCTTGGCAAAGGCCAAAGCCAAGTCTTCCTCCAAGGGTTCAAAAGGATCTTCGGCCGCCTGTTCCGGGCGAACCCGCAGGGGCGGGTCGGAAGGGTGAATCAGGGCTTTGCGCAGGCGCTGGATAACGGTCTCGCGCGATGAGAGCGCCATTCCGCTTTAGGGTTGGTCGTTAACAGTGGATGGACTCGTCGCATCGGCTGTTGGCTCAGCCATTGGCTCAGCCGTTGGCTCAGCCGTTGGCTCAGCCGTTGGCTCAGCCTTCGGCTCGGGCACGATCAAGGCGTCATGCTCAAAGGGACGCGGGCCCGCCAGGCGCTCCAGGTCCACCTGGAAAATAACCTCCTTGGCCAGCAATTCTTGGGCGATGGCTTCGAGAATAGCTCGTTTGGATTTGACCAAGGCCAAGGTTTGCTGATAGGCTTTGTCGATAATGGCCCGGACTTCTTGGTCAATCAGCAACGCTGTTTCCTCTGAATAGGGCTTGCGGAACTGGTATTCGCCTTGGGTATCGTTGAAGCTAATCGGTCCCACGGCTTTGCTCATTCCGTACAGGGTGACCATGCCGTAGGCAACACGGGTGATGCGCTCCAAGTCGTTCTGGGCGCCGGTGCTAATTCGCCCAAAGACCACCTCTTCGGCTGCTCGACCACCCAGGGTCATGCACATGGTATCCAAAAGCTGTTCGGTGGTGTAGAGGTATTGCTCTTTGGGCAGGTATTGGGCATAACCCAAAGCGGCTACGCCTCGGGGGACGATGCTTACCTTGACCAATGGATCGGTGCTGTCCAGGAACCATCCCACAACGGCATGGCCTGCCTCGTGGTAGGCCACGATTTTCTTCTCTTCGGGGGAGATGATTTTGTTTTTCTTTTCCAGGCCTCCGATAACCCGATCGATGGCCGCATTGAAGTCAATCATTTCGACCTCCTTCTTGTCGGTGCGTGCTGCGATCAAGGCGGCTTCGTTGCACACATTGGCGATTTCGGCTCCCGCAAATCCAGGGGTCTGTTCGGCCAGTTTGTGGGCATCCACTTCAGCGGCCAATTTCAAGGCCTTGAGATGGACTTTGAAGATTTGTTCTCTGCCAATAAGGTCCGGTCGATCAATGCTGATTTGACGGTCAAAGCGTCCCGGCCTTAGAAGGGCGGGGTCCAATACATCCGGTCGGTTGGTAGCGGCCATCATGATGATGCCCAGGTCTGTCGAGAAGCCATCCATTTCAACCAGGAGTTGGTTCAAGGTGCTTTCGCGTTCGTCATTCCCACCCATGATTTGGTTCTTGCCCCTGGATCGCCCAACCGCATCAATTTCATCAATGAAAATGATACAAGGGGCTTTTTCGCGGGCTTGTTTGAACAAATCCCGGACCCGACTGGCGCCGACACCGACAAACATTTCGACAAAATCCGATCCGCTTAGGGTGAAGAAAGGAACCTGGGCTTCGCCGGCTACCGCCTTGGCCAACAGGGTTTTGCCTGTGCCCGGAGGTCCTACCAACAAGACTCCTTTGGGGATTTTTCCGCCCAAAGCGGTGTACTTTTTGGGGTTCTTAAGAAAATCAACCACTTCCATCACTTCCACCTTGGCCTCTTCAAGGCCAGCGACATCGTTAAAAGTAATGTTAACCTTGGTGTTCTTGTCGAACAGGGTCGCTTTGGATTTACCAATGTTAAAAATCTGACCGCCGGGGCCACCGCCCGATGTCACGCGCCGGAACAACAGAAACCATAGTCCAACCAAAAGAAGTGTTGGCAACAAGAAACCCAAGGCGTCGCTAAACCACGAATGCCGAGACTCCCATTGGACAGCAATCTCGTCCTTTTTGTCTTTGATGGCCCAGTCTTTGAGCCGATTTTCCAAACTTTCGGGTGAGCTTTCGGTAAAGTAATAGGGATTGTTGCGAGGACCGCCAAAGCTTTTGTTACGGAATTCTCTGTACTTCTCAGATTCCATGGCTTTCTCCGTAAGATGAACCTCCATAACATAGAGGTCATCCTGTTTGTAGCCCACGAGTTTTTCGACTTCGCCTTTGGAGGCCAATGCCGTAAATTCTTTCCAGGAAATGGTTTTGGCTGCGCTTCCTGGGTTCAAGAACTGCAAGCCAAGTAAAACCAGAGCGATAACAATGTACAGCCAATAGAGGTTGAAAGATTTTTTGGGTGCATTGGGCCCGGGTTTGGGCCCGTTTGGGCTGATTTTGGGTTTGCGGGTCTTGGCCATGTTACTGAGGATTGGAATCGGCCGGAAGGGACTGTGGATAGGTCATCCTTGCGTCGTTCCAGAGTTTTTCGAGGTTGTAAAATTCCCGGATTTCGGGTAAGAAAAGATGGACCACCACATCGGCGTAATCCAATAGAATCCACCTTCCGTGGTTCTGGCCTTCGCTGCCCCAGACCCTCAGGCCGGTTTGGGCTTTGACGGTTTCCTGCACCGATTCAGCCATTGCTCGTAGCTGGGTGCCTGATTCGGCCTGGGCAATGACAAAGTAATCGGCCATGCGATCGCGCAGATGACGAAGGTCCATGATGCAGATTTTTTGTCCTTTTTTGTCTTCGAGGCCCTCAACCACAGCATGGACAAGGGGATGGTCCGACGAGGGATCGGGTGTAGTCATAAAGAAACGGGGGGGTGAAAAGAATATTTTTGCAAAAGTAGTTAGGCAATGAACGATTTACCGAGTCCAGCAGGACCTAATAAGGATCACCCTTTTGAAGTGTTTGCTTGCGAGGTGGTGGACAGCACCCAAGATACGCTACGGGAACTCCTGAGCAGGCGGGAAAAAGGCCTAGAAGACCCCGCCAAGGTGGTTTGGGCTCTGCATCAGAACAAAGGCCGGGGCCGAATGGGACAAACGTGGACTTGTGATTCGGGACAGGGACTTTTGGCTTCGGTGCATTTGCGGCCTGCTTTGCCCTTGGAACAAGCCCCCGAATGGGGGTATCGCTTGGCTTTGGCCGTTGCGCAGGCTGTGGAGGCCTATCGCCCCGGTGTTCAGGTTCTGCTCAAATGGCCCAACGATTGGGTCAACGGCCAGGGGCGCAAATTGGGTGGTTTGCTCATCGAAAGCCAGGTTCAAGGACCCCGTCTCCAGGAGGCCTTGGTGGGCTTTGGTCTCAACTTATTGCAACAAACCTTCCCAGAGGAGCTTCCTTGGGCCACTTCCCTCCTTCTGGAACAGGAATCCTGGGCCAAGCAATCGAATGGCACCCCTCCTGCGGCCCCTGTTGCCGCCGACCTTCTCAACGTCATCCTAAAGGCCTGGTCATGGGCGTTGTTTCCTGGATTGGAGGGGCTCCCCCAGGATGATTGGTTGCAAAAAAGCAAGGAGCGTTTGTGGGGAGTCGGTCGACGCTGTGCCTTTGATGGTCCGGAGGGCCGTTGCTTTTTTGAAATCCAGGGATTGGTTTCCGATGGGGGCCTGTTGGTTTGGAACCCCAACCGGGATCAATCCTTGATTCTGCGTCACCCCGAATATCGTTTACTTTACAGCCAAGAATCGGTTAGCGAAGAGAATATCCCCGTATGATTTGGACCATTGATGCTGGTAACACCTTGATTAAGTGGGGTATATGGGATGAAGCAGGGGAGCTTCTAAAGGTGCTTCGTTCCCCACTCAACCGGGTACATGAAACCCTGCGTGAGGCCCTCAGCCTGGGCCGACCCACTTTAACGGCGGTGGCATCGGTTTCCTTGCCCCGAAATTATTGGGAAGAAGTTTGGCTATCCGCGGGTTTGCCCCCGCCTTTTTGGCCGGATGCGTCCTCCTTTTGGCCCTTTGAAACCCAGTACCGGACCCCCGAGACGTTGGGTTTGGACCGCAAAATCCAGATGGCAGGTGCGCTGGCCCTGCACCCCGACCAGGCCTGGATGGTTCTGGGGCTGGGGACCTGCCTGACCGTGGATTGGCTCCTGCCTTCGGAAAACGGGGTACCTGCTAGGCATTTGGGTGGTTTGATATCGCCCGGATTGCGCATGCGTTACCGGGCTTTGCATCGTGAAACCGCCGCATTGCCGGACCTGGAACCATCTTATACCCCGACCCCCTACCCGGGCAGGAGCACCCTAGAGGCGATTCATGCCGGGGCGCAGGGGGGTTGGATCGCTGAAATCCAGAACCATGCACGGCGGTGGAACGAGGTCCAGCCCGGGGCAGGAGTCCTGGTCTGCGGTGGTGATGCCAAGCCGGAGGTTTTGGCCCAAATCCGGGCCGATGGCCCCATCTTTGCCGAGCCAAACCTGGCCCTGCACGGTCTTTATACCTTGCTACTCCATGCAAAACCACAATCCTAAACGCCCTTGGGGCCCTTTGTACTTGGTGACCCTCTTGGTGTTGTGGGGTTGCCTGGGGGTTCATGCCCAAATTGCCAACTACGGCTCCCCCTATGCTCGTTTTGGAATGGGAGAATTTCAGCCCCTGGTTGGCTCCGCCTTTGGAGGCCTGGGTGGAATGCAGGCAGCTGTGACCCATCCTTTGTGGATTAACACCGAGAACCCGGCGTCTTTGGGTCAAGGAGCATTGACCCGCATGGAGATAGGAACGCAGGCCCGCTTTTCCTTTCTGCGTACCAACGATCAGGCGCTGACCAAATCCAATATCAACCTCAGTCACTTGGCTTTGGCGGTACCGGTCGGAAAAACCTTGGGCACCTCCCTTTCGTTTACGCCCTTTGCACTCACCAATTACGATGTATCGGGTCGTGGGTTGGTCGATCCGGGAGGTGGACAGGCCCCTTACCAGGTGGACGAATACTATACAGGTCGGGGAGGGTTCAACCGTTTGGCCTGGGCCTGGGGTTGGCAGATCAATTCACATTGGAGGGTGGGTTACACCGCCAACGCCCTCTTCGGAAAGAGTATACGAGAATTTCGTCGGGTTTTTCCCGATTCTATCCAAGCCTTTAACGTCCGTGTTCAGGATCAATGGTCCGTCTTGGACCTTTACCATCAGATCGGCTTTCAGTTTCAACCCGGCAAGCCCACCACCGCTTGGCGAGGGACTTGGGGCCTTGTTCTGCGTCTGCCCTTGGATGCTGCCATGCGTCAAACTCTTCTGGCCGAGCGATATACGCTCATTGCAGGCACCCCCAGGGTCCGCGATACGGTTTACAGCCTGCCCGAATCCAAGGGCAATCTGTCCATGCCCCTCAAAGCCAGCTTGGGTTATTGGCTCGAAAAAGAAGGAAACGCTGGAACCGGATTGGAATTGAATTACGAGCCCCTCAGCCAGTGGAGGGTGATGGGTCGTTCGGATTCCATGCAGAATCAATGGACCCTGCGATGGGGTGGGTACCGGCTGGTGAAGCCAGGGGGTAGCACATCGGGTCGGTCCGTGATTTACCGGGCCGGATTGAGGTACAGCCCCGGGGGACTTCGTCTTCGGAATCAATCCATTCCCGAGGTAGGAATCCACCTGGGCTTGGGGATCCCCTTGAGAAGGTCGGTGAGTGTTTTGAATTTTGGATTGGAGGCGGGTCGCTGGGGCACCCTCCGTCAGGGGTTGTTGCGTGAAGATTTTGTGCGCTTCAACCTTTCTTTAAATCTCAACGATCGTTGGTTTATCCGGAGGGTCTACGATTAATTTCGCGTCGAACAAATGAATGATCGGATTTTTAGGTCATTTCTGTATCTATTTTTCTATTCCCACGTTCATACCACGAGAACTTGTATCCAAAACAGCTTTTTTCGCCCAAAATGAAAACACCTTTCAAACAAATTTTTACCCGTCTCTTCCTATTCGTCGCTGGCCTAGGCCTCTTTTCGACGGAGATGGTGAGCGCTCAGGCCGATTGTTCCAAAAAATGGGGGGTGGACAGTATTCAGACCATCCAAAACATCTCGCTCTACCGGGAATTTTACAAACAAAAGAATTTTTCGGCCGCTTTGGAGCCATGGCGCTATGTTTTTGAGCAAGCACCCTGCTCGCGTGAGCAGACGCATATTGATGGGATTGCCATGTTCAAGGACCGATTGAAGGCCCAAAAAGACTCCGTATTGCGCACGCCCCTTTTGGATACCTTGTTGCTGATCTACGACGCAAGGGCCAAGTTCTTCCCCAAAAGCGCTTCCAATGCCTTGGGACGCAAGGCGGTGGACATGCTGGACTTTATCCCCGGACAGAACCAGCGCATCCGCGAAGCCTTTGAAGTGGCCGTGCAGGTGGGGGGTCAGGCCACCGAGCCTTTTGTTCTCGGATATTATTTCAAAGTGGCCATCAAGGAATACAAGGGCGGAGCCTTGAACCAGGACCAAATCTTTGATTTGTACAACCAGTTGACGGGCATTGCCGATGCCAACCTCGCCAACCCTTCGTTGGATTCCACCAAGCGCCTTCGTTACACCGAAAACAAAGCGGCATTGGATGCCGACTTGTCGATTTCGGTTATTGAGAATTGCGATCAGATCCTCAAGAATTTTGAAGCTAAATTTATCGCAGGCAATACCGAAAAGGCACTTAGAGACCTAATTTACAACCAATTAAGGATCAAGAACTGCAAGGAGTCCGAATTTTACGAGAAGGTCGCTGTCAGCAAGTTTTCGGACGATCCCCAGCCGGCCCTCGGTATCGAATTGGCTCGTCGTTTCCACAAGAGCAACCGAACCAAGGAGGCCGATACCTACTACCAAGAAGCCCTCAAATTGGTCTCGGATGATTCCGTCAAAGCGCAGTATACCTTGGATTACGCGGCTTTGTTTAGCGAGGACAAGCAATACGACAAAGCCAGGGAATTGGCCCTCCAAGCCAATGCCCTTCGCCCCAATTGGGGCAAGCCGCTCCTCTTTATTGGGAACCTGTACGCCGCCAGTTACAATGTCTGTGGGGGTGGTGGCATTTCGGCCCAGGCTGTTTATTGGGCCGCGGTTGACAAGTTCAAGCAGGCGGCCCGTACCAATCCGGCCCTGCAAACCGAGTGCGATCAGTTGGTGGACAAATACAGCGGCTATTTCCCCAAAAAGGAAACCCTCTTTTTTAACAACCCTCCCTACAAAGGAGGCGATGCCTACCGTGTCGGTTGTTGGATTCAGGAAAGCACCTCGGTCCGTACCTCGGATTGATGGATTCTTGGACCCCTCCGAGGCGTGAAAGGACGCGGAATGGGGCCTGGATGCGGGTTTGGTTTTGTTTTTATGGCCTAGTCCTTGGGTTGGTCGGGGGATGCACCCCGGATCGGGAGAAGGCCGAGCGGTTTCGAAATCCGTTGGAGGTCGGGGTGGATCGTATGGAGGGGGTGGATTGGTGGTTTTATAGTCAAGGCAAAGTCAAGGCCCATGCCGTGGCTGGTAGGGCGGCCTGGCACCGAAATCAGGATAGGCTGGATTTATACGATGGTTTAAGGGTTGCTTTTTACGACGCAGCGGGTACGCGCATTCTCAGTCGATTGACCGCCGAAGGGGGTCGAAGGGATGCCAAAAACGGAATTTTGGAAGCGAGGGGACGGGTTGTGGCCAATAACACCGCCGGCGATACCTTGTTTACGGAACGTTTGTTCATGGAGGAAGCGACCGGTAGGGTTTATACCACGGGGCCCGTGCGCATCCGGACGCCACGGGAACTGTTGATGGGCGAGGGGTTGGAAGCCAACCGAGATTTGAGCCAATACCGCATTCTCAAGCTCAAAGGAAGCGTTCGCTGGGGGGACCGGTCTTAAATTCGTGCAGTGATTGGTGTTTTATTGGCCTTGATGGCCTCGGCTTTTTTTTCGGGCATGGAATCAGCTTTCTTGAATGCCAACCGATTTCGCTTGGAATTGCGCCAGAAGCAAGCGGTTCCCTCGGCCTTGATTCTGGGTCGCTTCGTTCGGAATTCGGATGAATTTTTGGGGACCATATTGATTGGAAACAACCTGGCCCTGGTGGTGTATGGGATGTTTTTGACCCCTTTGATTGAGCCCCTCCTCCTGTCGTGGTTTCCAGTTTTGGCTGGTTTGGATTTGGCCATGCTGGGCCTGCAGACTCTGTTGAGCTCGGTGGTGGTTTTGTTGTTGGGAGAATATTTCCCCAAAACTGTTTTTCGGGCCAACGCAGACGCCCTTTTCATGGCTTTTGCCCGCCCCATGCAGGCGGTTTATTATTTGTTATATCCTTTTGTTTATGTAGTCAGTCGGGCCAGTCGCTGGTTGGTTCGTCAGGTGAGCAGTGAAGGCGAAGCCCGTACCGCCAAGGTCTTTGATAAAGCCGAACTTAGCCATTGGCTCAACGAACAAGTTGACGCCCAAGACGAGGCGGCCGAGCAGGAGGTGGATCTGGGTTACTTTCACAAAGCGCTATATTTCAGCGATATAAAAATAAGAGCCTGCATGGTACCCCGTACTGAATTGGTGGGCTTGGAGGTGGGGAGCAATCGTGATCAAGTCCTCAAAGCCTTCAATGAAAGTGGCTTGTCCAAGCTCCTTCTGTACCGCGGCGATATGGATCATGTGGTTGGTTATGTTCACTTTCATTCGGTATTGGCATTGGACCCGTCGTTGCCTTTTCGGCTGCAAGATTTGCAATTGCCTTTGGCCATTGTTCCGGAATCCATGTCGGCCTCCCGTTTGCTCAAACAACTGACGGCTGGTAGGCGTTCCATGGCGCTGGTGGTGGATGAACTCGGTGGGACGGCGGGCATGGTCACCGTGGAGGATTTGCTCGAAGAAATTTTTGGTGAAATTCAAGACGAACATGACGAGCCCGAAAGGGTTGAGAAAGAGCTGGAAGCCGGAAAATTCCTTTTTTCGGGTCGCTTGGAGGTGGATTATATCAACGAGCATTATGGCTTGGGGATCCCTGTTGGCCCTTACGAGACGCTGGGGGGGTGGGTGATGGAAAGCCGTGGGGACCTCCCCGAAGCCGGAAGTACCTGGGTCGAAGAAGGCCTCGAAGTCCGGGTCGAAGCGGTGAGCACAACACGAATCGATCTGGTTAGCCTGCGTAGGCTCGGAAAGGATGCCGAAGAATAGGCCCAAAGGCTTATTTTTGCATCCCTTAATTTTTGTAAGATGTCGGTTATTACCACTATACGCAGCAAAGCGGGTCTTCTGGTCGCTCTCATTGGTCTTGCCCTGGTTTCCTTCTTGGCCATGGACGTTTTCACCGGAAACGGCCTTTTCTCGCAACGTAACCCAACGGATGTGGGCGAAATTGAGGGGGACAAAATCAGCTTGAACCTCTTTGATGTCAAATTGCAGGAGACCGTCGAGAATTACAAAGCCAATACCAACAGCGCCCAGATTGACGAGGCGACCATGGCCTCCCTCCGAGATCAGGTTTGGAATGAATTGCTGAGGGAGCGGATTATGGGTGAAACCTACAAGGATTTGGGCCTGGAGGTCGGCGAAGAGGAATTGTACGATATGGTACAAGGCAAAAACCTTCATCCCGAAATCCAAAAAGCCTTTACCGACCCCCAAACCGGACAATTTGACCGGACCCGGGTGGTTGATTTCCTCAAAAACCTTTCCAAACAGCCTGCCGATATGCAGAAAAAGTGGAAGGCCTTTGAAGATTACCTGCTCAAGGACCGTACAACCCGCAAATACGCCAATTTGGTGGCCAAGGGCATGTATATCCCTGATTTTTTTGCCGATGAGTTCGTCAAAGGAACCAATATCGCTGCCACCGGTCGTTACGCGCTTCTGGATTACAGCACCATCGTGGATTCGACCATCCGGCTTAGCGATGAGGACTACCAAAAGGCCTACGAAAAATTCAAAGCAACTTTCAAGCTCAAGGACGATATCAGAGCCCTGGATTATGTGAGCTTTGAAGTAACCGCCTCTAGCGAGGACTCTTCCAAGGCTCGTCAAACCTTGATGGATCTGCGGGATGCCCTTGTTGCCAGCACCGATGACAGCGCTTTTGCGGCCTTGCGTTCGGATTTGCCCTACGATGATCGCTTTACGCCGGTTTCAAGCCTGACCCAGCCCGCCTTGGTGGCCTTGGCCGGTTCACCCGTCGGTACGGTGACCGATCTCTATGTTGAGAATGGAGCCTTTGTTTTGACCAAACTATCCCAAAAAACCAGCCGTCCTGACTCTGTGAAGGCCAGGCATATTCTCCTCAAAGTGGAGAATCGTCCCGATTCAACGGTCAAGGCGCAGGCGGATAGCCTGCTGCAGGCCGTTCGGAGCGGTTCGGATTTTGGAACCTTGGCTTCGACTTTTTCGGCCGATCCTGGTTCGGCCGTCAAAGGCGGTGACTTGGGCTATTTTGCCGAAGGCATGATGGTGAAGCCCTTCAACGACGCCTGTTTTGGGGGTCGTAGTGGGGATCTGGTGGTGGTTCGCTCTGATTTTGGATACCACCTGATTCAAATCAACGACCAGAAGGGCCAAAAGCCGGTTGTCAAGTTGGCGCCGGTGGCTGCGAGGATTTCCCCTTCGACCGAAACCTTCCGGGCTCGCTTTGCCGAGGCGACGGCCTTTGCCTCCGGGCTCAAAAACGCCGATGACTTTCAAAAAGCAGTGGACAAGAAGGGCTTGCCCAAAAAGACCGCCGAAAATATTCGCGTAAGCGATCGGGTTATTCCTGGCATCAACAACGCTCGGGATATCGTCCGCTGGGCTTACAAGGCAGCTATTGGCGAATTGAGCCCCCTTTTCGAAACAGAGGATCGTTTTGTGGTTGCTGTCTTGACCAAAGCCCTGGAGAAAGGTTATAAGCCCCTCGCGGAGGTCAAGACGGATCTTGAATACCGTATTCGCAAAGAGAAAAAAGGAGAAATGCTGGCCAGCAAGTGGACCAAGGCATTGGGCCAAAATCCCAATCTGGAAGCCGCTGCCGCCAACGTAGGTTCGATGGTTCAGCCTTTGATGGGCGCTTCTTTCCTCGGCTCCTTCATCAACGGGGTGGGCCAGGAGCCCAAACTGTCCGGCGCTTTGTTTTCGACACCCAAAGGCCGAATTGGGAAGCCAGTGGCCGGGGAGCGCGGTGTCTATGTTTTTGTCGTGGACAGCCTGAGCAGTCTTCCCAAAGACTACGACTTGCGTTCGGCCAAAGCATCGCTCGAAGGTCAGTATCGTGGAAGAGCAGGGAACGAGCCCTTTGGTGCCAAGCGTGAATTGGCCACCATCAAGGACGATCGCCATCTCTTTTATTAATTTTGGAATCGCAGCCGCTCCATACGGCTTCGATAGCAGGCATGAGCGAGGATTCGTTGCCAATTCGTAACAAAATTCAAGAAAGCGGGATTCAGGTCTTGGATCCCAGCGACTTTCTTGTGCCGGATTCCCAGATTCAACCCCTTGATTTGGCGGATTATATGGACGAATGGGGCGTCCTCCGTGAAAAAGATTACCGGGCCCGCGTTCAGGCCATGGACCCCACCCCTTTCGCCGGACGTTGGGTGGCCTTGTATTGTTCATCCGAAGCGGTTTGGCCGCCTTGGGCCGTGATGATTTTGGCGGTCCACCTTCAAGGGGGAGACCCTTCGACTCGTCCCGCCGGCATCGAATACGGTACGCCGGGTCAGGTGCAGTGTCAATTGGCTTTGGCGCGTATTCAGCAACTGGATACGGAATTGTACCGCGATGCTCGTTTGATGATCAAGGCTTGTTCCAGGGCAGAATGGACGCCGGCTCTTTACCTGGCCTTGACCCAACGATTGATGGGGGTGGTTCAGAGCCTCTTTTACGGTGAACCCTGTTCGGCTTTTCCGATTTACAAACGCCGCTCGTTTGTGGCGTAATTTTGGGAAAGACCTGAACAAAAAAAGGATGAAATTCTGGGGCCAAGGGAGTTGGGCCAAGCGTTCCAAAACGATCGCGTGGTTGGTGGGTCTTTTTTTGCCGTTGTCGGTGGGTTGGTTGCTGAATAGCGCATCCAAGACCGAGGAAGAAAAAGCCTACCGTCAGAAATTTTGGTCCAATTACCGGGTGTATTCGGTACCGGTCCCAGAGGGCATGCAATTTGCGGGCGAAAAAGTTCCGTTGTGGGATTTCGAATTTCGCGAACGGGTCGAAAGGGAATTGCTTCAAAATGCCTATGGGCAGGCGACCATGCTCCTTTACATCAAGCGTGCAGCTCGTTGGTTTCCCATGATCGAAAATGTGTTAAAACAAAACGGCATTCCCGAAGATTTCAAATACCTGGCGGTGGCTGAGAGCGGTTTGGCCAATGCCATTTCGTCGGCCGATGCCGTGGGTTATTGGCAGTTTTTGGCAGGCACGGCTCGTCAACACGGATTGCAGGTCAACGAAGAAGTCGATCAACGCTACGACCCCTGGCTGTCAACCCAGGCGGCGTGCAGGTACCTGCGCAGAGCGCACGATCAATTTGGAAATTGGTCCATGGTTGCTGCTTCCTACAACATGGGTACGGCGGGTTTGAGACAGCAGGCCGACTACCAAGGCAAGGATCGCTACCCGGAACTTCATCTTAACAACGAAACATCCCGCTACCTTCCCCGGATTCTCGCGATCAAAACCATTATGGAACACCCCGAGCGTTACGGTTTTCATTTGACTGCATCGCAGGTTTATTTGCCCTTCGAAACAGAGCAATGGACGCTGAACGAGCCGGTGACGAATTGGGCCAACTATGCCCGGGAACACGGGATGAGTTACCGCGAGCTCAAAATATTTAACCCCTGGATACGCAAGACCTCTTTGCGAAATCCGGACCGGAACACTTATACGCTGCGCAAGCCAACCAAATCATTTTCGGAAAAGGCATCGCGCTGGTCCTTGGTTCCGGTGGCCGAATGGGGTTTGGGGCTGCCATGAAAGACGTTCTTCGCATCGAAGGCGCCCGGGAGCACAACCTCCGGGACCTGGACCTTACCCTTCCCCGGGAATCTTTGGTGGTTGTTACGGGGCCCAGCGGGAGTGGAAAATCCTCCTTGGCTTTTGCGACTTTGTATGCCGAGGGGCAGCGTCGCTACCTGGAATCATTTTCGGCTTATGCTCGGCAGTTTATGGGCAAGCTGGAAAGGCCGGCGGTGGATCGGATCGATGGCTTGAGCCCAGTCATTGCCATTGAGCAAAAAACAACCTCCCGCAATCCCCGCTCCACGGTGGGGACCACCACGGAGATTTATGATTTTTTGAGGCTGCTCTATGCCCGCATTGGCCAAGCCCATTCTTGGGTGTCTGGCAAGCCCATGCAACAATTCAGCCAGGCTCAGATTATGGAAAGCTTGGTCCAGGATTACAAGGACCGGGATCTGATGTTATTGGCTCCGCTGATCCGCAGCCGCAAAGGGCATTACCGGGAACTTTTTGAACAATGGCGCAAGCAGGGTTTTACCAAGGTGCGGATCGATGGCGAGGTCACGGATCTTTCACCCCGTATGCAGGTCGACCGTTACAAAGTTCATGATATCGAATTGGTGGTGGACGTCTTGGTACCCGGTCAGGATTCAGCCCATCGACTCAAGACCAGTGTTGAATTGGCAACGCGGCTGGGCAAGGGAGTTTTGTTATGCGGCACCCCATCGGACGATGGATCCGGGTCTTGGAATTGGCGGTACTTCAGCAAATTATTGACCGACCCTGAGAACGGTTTGGCCTACGACGAACCTCAGCCTAACACATTTTCGTTCAACCTACCATACGGGGCCTGTCCTCGATGCCAAGGCCTGGGCTCCAAAATGGAAGCGGACCCTGAATTGGTTTTTGGGGACGAGGAGCTCACATTGGGTAACGGAGGTTTGGCTCCCTTGGGGGAATACAAAGACAATTGGATCTTTAAAGTGCTTTTGGCCCTGGGAAAGAAACACAAGTTTGGACTCCAAACCCGGGTTTCTCAACTAACCTCCGACCAAAAGCAATTGATATTGTACGGCCTCAAGGAACCGGTTGCGGTGGATATGGGCAAGGATCGTGGGATGGAATACCACTCCTTTGACGGGTTAATGGCCTTGATAACCCGGCAGGACGAGTGGGGGACGGCGGCCATGCAGGAATGGGTGCAGCGCTTTGTTCGCCAGAAACCCTGCACGGAATGTGGCGGTGGACGACTCAAAAAAGAAGCCTTGCATTTCTGGATCGCGGGGAAGAGCATTGCCGACCTCTGCGGCATGGAATTGCAGACCTTGCAGGATTGGCTCGGGGGATTGGAGGGTTCGTTCAAAGGAAACAAAGCCAGGGTGGCCGATGAAATTCTCAAAGAACTGCGAATCCGACTGCAGTTTTTATTGGATGTGGGTCTCGGTTATCTGCATTTGCACCGGAGCACGGCCACTTTGTCCGGGGGCGAGTCCCAACGGATTCGTTTGGCCAGTCAGTTGGGGTCGGGGCTAAGCGGGGTTCTGTACATTTTGGATGAACCCAGTATCGGCCTACACCCCCGGGATAACCGGCGTTTGATAGGGGCCTTGCGCAATCTTCGGGACCTGGGGAACACGGTTTTGGTGGTGGAACACGACGAAGAAATGATTCGGGCGGCGGATTGGGTGATCGATTTGGGGCCCGGAGCCGGCAGCGAGGGGGGGCAGTTGGTCTCCGAAGGCCCACCGGAGGCGTTGAGCCGCAGTGGAGGGCTTACGGCGGATTACTTGTCCGGGGTCCGTCAGGTGGGGGCTTCGAAGGATCGCCCAGGTAATGGACATTGGTTGGGATTAATCGGAGCGACCGGGCACAACCTGCGTCGGGTGGACCTTCGGGTGCCACTCGGCTGTCTAATCGGGGTTTCGGGGGTTTCAGGTTCCGGCAAATCGTCCTTGATCAATGAAACCCTGGTTCCGGCCCTTTCTAATCAAATCACGGGTACCCGGCGTTTTCATTTGCCCTTCAAAGCCCTGGAGGGTTGGGAGCACCTCGACAAAATCATCGAAATCGATCAATCGCCCATTGGCCGAACACCTCGGTCCAACCCGGCAACCTATACGGGCCTGTTTACCGATATCCGGCAGCTTTTTGCAGAAATGCCCCTGTCCAAAATCCGTGGCTATACCCCGGGGCGCTTCTCTTTTAATGTGGCAGGGGGACGTTGCGAGGCCTGCGGTGGAGCAGGCGTGCGGGTTTTGGAGATGAATTTTCTGCCCGATGTCGAATTGCCTTGCGAGAACTGCGGGGGCAAGCGTTACCAGCGGGATACCCTCGAGGTCCGCTACAAGGGCCGAAACATCCACGAAGTCCTTTCGATGTCTATTCATGAGGCCGTTCCCTTCTTTGATGGCCTACCCCACCTGCGCAAGCGCCTCTCCACCCTCGAAAGGGTGGGCTTGGGCTACCTCCAATTGGGTCAGCCAGCGACGACCCTATCCGGTGGCGAGGCTCAGCGCCTCAAATTGGCCGCGGAACTGGGTCGACGGGAGGGGGGACAGACCCTTTACATCCTGGATGAACCCACTACCGGCCTTCATATGGAGGATATTCGGGTCTTGGTGGAGCTTTTGCAGGCCCTGGTGGACAAAGGCCACACGATTTTGGTGATTGAGCACCAAGTGGACCTGCTCCGGGCCGCTGATTATTTGGTGGACTTGGGCCCCGAGGGGGGCGCTGGGGGCGGAAACATCCTTTGGCAGGGCTTTGCCCATCAATGGAAGGCCTTGGCAGGCCCCCAGGGGGGTTCTATGCCGGGTTATACCCTGCCCTGCCTGCTGGGTTTGTCCTAAGGATACCCCCGGACCCCGTTAGGGGCGGGCCAATTTTTTTTGCTTTATTGTTTAATAATCAAAAATTATTGCTAAATTTATCCACCTAACTAAATCGTAAAGGCATGAATACATCCTTGACCACCTCTATTAGCGCTCCAAATCGAATTTTGAAGGGATTTTGGTCCCTTTTGCTGGGGTTTGCATTCCTTTTATCGGGATTAGCCTCTACACAGGCTCAACCTACCTTGTTGGTCGATCCGGCCGGCGCAGGTGGTTTTAATTTAGGTACAACTTTTGCCGACAACGGTTGGACCGTGTCTAACGGCACAAACAATCCTTGGATTATGGGCACTGCGAATACCACGGCGCCCTTTGCCGGGAATTCAGCCTATATTTCAACCGACGGTTCAACCCCAGGATATTCAATTACCTCTCCTGCATCTAATTTCTTTTGGAGAGACATCGTCGTGCCAGCCGGTCAAGAGCGGGTCGATGTCTCTTTTAATTGGCTTTCAGGCGGGGAAACAAGTTATGACTTATGGCAAGTCTTTTTTGTTCCTGCTTCTGTTACGCCCGTTGGAGGCACAACTTACCCTGGTTTGGGAGCGACTTTGATACCAAGCACGTTACCAAATGCTGTTTTTGTGGGTAATGGAACTATTCAGTCCACGGCCGTTCAGTCTTTTGCCGCCGCTGTCTTTTTACCAGCTGGCCAATACCGAATCGTATTTCATTGGAAAAGCGATAATTCCACTGGAACACCACCAGGCGCCTCAATCGATAACATCTCAGTTAGTACACAGACTGCAACAACTTTCACTTCTGTAGCATCTGGGAACTGGAGCGCCGCCGCTACTTGGGGTGGATCGGTTCCAAGTACTGCGGATAATATCATCGTTGCTGCAGGCCATACGGTAACCATTGATGCCATTGGTCAAGGAGCGCAAAGTGTTACCGTTGCCGGTACTTTGACTTTTGGAGCGACCCCTACGGAGTTGCAGACCAAGGACTTGACCGTTGAGACCGGCGGCTTGGTGAATGTATTTGCGGGAACAAGCACCAAGACATTGCGCGTTAGCGGTAACCTGGTTAACAATGGCCGTATCAATACACTTGCTGGTACTAGCAATAGCACATTGAATCTCAATGGCACGACGACACAAACGGTATCTGGAACTGGTGCGTGGGGAGGTACGGTATCTGCTGTGGGAACAACAAACGAAGTTGGGGTTATTGGTTCGCTTTCAATAACCAATACATCGAGCTCCATTCCCTGTGTTAACTATACCATGGGAGGCTCACTGCGTATTCGAGGAACTCTAACATTAACGGGTGCCACCAACCTTAATACCGCTACTTGGATTCGCGGTAACTATGCGGCCGGTTCATTGACCGTCAATGGCAATGGTGGTGTTTATAACGGAACATATGGTCATTGGTGGACTACGACTTCGACGGGTACGGCCATTACAGCAGGAACGGACCCTTCAAACACAACATCTCAATTTCCCTTATTGTCGTCTAATGGCAGTTCTGCTCGTCGCTGCTGGGTGACACGTTCAACATCATCTTCCACCGGTAATACGGCTGGCGAGGTTCTCGTAACGTACACTTTGGGAAATACTCGTTTTAGTGGCAACGCTTTTGTGGATGGGTCTTACAACGTGAGCGATTATTGGGAAGGAACTTGGACCATCACCACAGCCTCGGGGTATGTATATGCCTCCGGTACCCATACGCTCACCGCAGTCGCTCCCTCGCTATTCACTCCATCGTCTTCGAATGCAAGACTGATGGTCAACGGAGGAACCTTTGTAGGCAACCATCAAGCTGGAACGGGAACCCCTGGAGCCCAAAGAACTGGTTTAACGACCGCCCAACTCACATCCACGAATGGATTTGTGATGGGTGTTGGAAGTACAGATTTATGTTCTCCGTCAGTTGCCGCCATCAACGAGAATTTTGATGCTTACGGAACAGGAAACATGGTGCCATTTTGTTGGGATCGTATTGTTGTAGGAACGGCCTCTCAAACGATATCTTCCACATCCCCAGCTTCAGGAACTAGAAACATATGGCAGTCTAGCACCCCAGGTAACGCTAGTTACGTGGTTTTGCCTCAAATGACCGATATGTTAAGCGTAAGCAATGGTAATTATCGTTTGAAATTCAAAGCAAGAACGGCCACAGCATCCGGTCAACTTGCGGTTGGGTACTTTCCTGCCTCATCCCTGGTTGCATCCAGTTTTGTTTTGATTTCCAATGTAGCCCTCACCAACATAACCTACGGATCCGAAACGGTTGTTAATATTCCCGCAGGCATTCCTGCAGGGTCAAGGTTGGCGATTGCCAATCTTGGGGTTAGCACAGAGTCTCATTATTGGGATGATGTTGTATACGAGGAAACCCCTTCTTGTCAATACCCAAGTGGATTGGCAGCATCTTCCATCACCAACAACAGCGCCTCTCTTAGCTGGACGGCGTCGGCTTCATCCAACAACTACGAGGTAGCGATTCAGGCGGCTGGTGCGGGTGTTCCTACCGGTGCCGGTGTCGCCGTTTCGGGCACATCGTATGCCGCCACTGGTTTGAATGCAGCGACCAATTATGAATATTATGTTCGGACGGTTTGTTCTGGAGCCAATAGCCCATGGGCAGGACCATTCGCTTTTTCAACCGCTGTTTGTGCTCCGTCGTCGACCTGTAACTATACCATCAACATGACGGATGTCTACGGTGACGGTTGGGATGGTACGGTGATTGGTTTGCGTCAAAGTGGCATCTTGGTGGGCACCTTTGGTGGCGCAGGATTCACAACAGGTGGTTCTGCGACTGCAACCATCGCGCTTTGTCCAGGTGTTAATACCGAAATCGTTTTAGTCAACGCTGGCTCTTACCCCGAAGAAAAGCGTTTCACCATTGTTGATCCATTTGGAGTTCAGGTTTATGCTTTAACCGTTGCGACCACCCCTCTTCCAGCAACCTTTGGAACCTTCACATCAAGTTGTACCCCACCAGCTTGCCAAGTCCCATCTGGATTGGCAGCCTCTGCTGTTACGACATCGGGGGCCACCATTGCCTGGACGGCTGGTGGCACGGAGACCTCTTGGGAAGTTTCTATTCAGGCCCCCGGTCTCGGTGCTCCTAGTGGAAACGGAACCGTGGTGACAGCCAATCCCTATGTTGCAACCGGGTTGACATCCAATACCTCGTACCAGGTGTATTTGCGTTCGGTTTGCTCTCCAACCAACAAATCAACATGGATTGGACCTATCAACATCCGCACCCTGTGCGGTGCCTTCACGACACCGCTGTTCGAAAGCTTTGAGGTAACGCAAGGAACCGCTTTCTGCTGGAGTGGGAATTTCGCTGCCGGCTCTACGCCAGGTTGGCAATGGATTCGCCTTCCTTCGGGATCGGCTCCATCCAATCAAACCCCCGCCCTTCCCGATACAATGGCCATGAGAATTCCATTCTATGGTATCAGCTCAGGAAGTTTCAGTTTGAACTCACCTACGTTCACTGCTACGACGGCACCCTCTGTTTTGCGATTCAATTATGCCTATGCGGCTTATTCGGCTGCTGAAATTGACCAGTTGGAAATCTTAGGCTCCAATGATGCAGGTACAACTTATACCAGCCTTACCATGATGGACGGTGGACCTTCGGGACCCCTGAATACGGCGGGTACGACCACGTCATCTTTCGTTCCAACGGCTGCTCAATGGGGCGTCAAGAGCCTTTTGATTCCGACTGGAACCAACAAGGTTTCTTTCAAAGGCATCTCAGCCTACGGTAACAACCTATACATTGATAATGTATCGGTAACCCCATGTTCTGGTACGGCAACTGCGGTCAGTGCTTCGATTTGTCAAGGACAGTCCTACAACTTTGGAACGCAGACCTTGACGGCCTCCGGTGTTTATAACCAAACTTTGCTTGCCTCAACCGGTTGCGACTCTCTTGTCACTTTAACCTTGACTGTTAATACAATTGCAACTTCAACCTTAACGGAAACAGTCCCTAACGGGGGTTCATTGACCGTTTGTGGTCAGGTTTACAACGCCACGGGTACCTATACCAAGGTTTGCGCCGGCGCGGCCGCTAACGGTTGTGATTCAGTGGTGACTTTGAATTTGACCGTCGAGCCAGCTGTGAGTGTTACCATTGGCAACCGTAATGCTTGTGCTGTTGGTGATACGGTACTGGTTCCGGTGACGATGGCCTTTGGTCGCGGAATTGGTGCGATTTCGCTGGCTATTAATTACGATACTACCCAAATGACCTTTGTTGATGCCACCAATATTCATTCTGACCTATCAACCATGCTGGTCAATGCAGCTGTCTTTGGTGGGGCTACGCAAATACGTGCCGGTTGGTATGCAACGAGCAGCGCGATTGATCTATCCGGTTTGATGTTTAATATGCGTTTTGTTGCGACCGCAGCATCAACCTTGACTTTTGACTTGGCAACGCCTGGTAATTGTGAAATTGCGGACTTTGATGCGATTCCTTTTACTGGAGCATCGTTCAACAATGGATCAGTTACCCTTGGAGCCGCAACGGCAACTGTGAATCAGTCGATTCCGTTTGGCACATCTTTGACTATTTGTGGTCAGACCTACAACGCAACAGGTACCTATGTCAATGTTTGTCCAGGCGCTTCTGTCAGTGGTTGTGACTCTATCGTTACACTTAACTTAACCATTCTCCCTCCTCCTTGTGCTGTTCCATCTGCATTGGCATCTTCGGGTGTTACGACGACGGGTGCTACGTTCGCTTGGACGGCTGGTGGAACGGAAACAGAATGGGAAATTGCTATTCAAACTGCCGTGGGTGTTCCAACGGGTAATGGCACGTCGATTACGACCAATCCTTATACCGCGACTGGTTTGGCATCAAATACCCTTCACTATGTTTATTTGCGGGCAGTTTGCAGTCCAACGGATAAGTCGAATTGGATTGGGCCCATTAGTTTCCGCACCCTTTGCAGTGTATTTACCCTGCCTTTCTTTGAGAGTTTCGAAACAGCTCAAGGGACAGTCTCTTGTTGGTCAGGAAATTTCGCGGCGGGTTCCACCCCAGGTTGGCAGTACATCCGCCTATCGGCTGGTTCGGCTCCGTCCAACCAGACGCCTGCCCTGCCTGACACCTTCGCCATGCGAATTCCATTCTATGGAATTGTTTCTGGTAGCTACAGCCTAAACACCCCGACCTTCACTGCGAATCCGGTTGGGGCTATCTTGACCTTTAACTACGCCTACGCCGCGTACTCTTCTGCTGAAATTGATAAGTTGGAAATTTTGGCCTCCACCGATGGTGGTGCCACTTACACCAGCCTTGAAATCATGAACGGTGGACCAACCGGTCCTCTGAACACAGCAGGAACGACCACCTCTAGCTTTGTTCCTACCTCGGCGCAATGGGGTCTGAAGACGGTCAATCTACCCGCCAATACCAACCGGATTTCTTTCAAGGGTATTTCAGAGTATGGTAACAACTTGTACCTGGATAACATCCGTGTTGCGAATCCTCCTCCATGTACAGCTCCTACCGCCCCTGCGGTGGTTGCAGGCAGCGTTGGTTCTTCGACGGTTTCCATCTCTTGGACAGCTCCAGCTTCGGCTCCTGCCAACGGATATCAGTTGTTTGTCAGCACTTCGACAACAGCCCCAACTGGAGCATCCGTTCCAACCCATAGCTCAGCGACATCGCCTGCTGCCTTGACTGGTCTGAACCCCTCTACGGTTTACAGTGCTTGGGTGCGTTCTGCTTGCGCTGTTGGAACTTCTTCATGGGTGGGTCCTGTTTCTTTCACCACCAATTGTTTGGAATCCAATGTGCCTACTACCGAGAATTTTGATAGTTATACTGCCACGGGTGGTACCATCAATACCGGTACAGCTGTTCCTCCATGCTGGACCCGCACCAACGGTACCTCCTCTAGCTCTGCTTGGAGAGTCTTTGCTTTGACTGGTTCAAATATTGGTACCACATCCGGCGACAATATTTTGGCTTCTTTCCCGACGGTAACCACGGCCAAGAACGATTGGGCCTTCACAACCGGTTACAACTTGGTGGGCGGAACAACCTATACCCTTCGCTTCAAAGTGCGTGCTCCTGGTAACGGTCCCAACCGCGAACGTTTGGGGGTCTATTTGGCCAACGCTCGCAGTTCAACGGCCATGCTTGCCGGTCCTCGTGTCTTCAATGATTCCTTGTTGCAGGCTTCGGGTTGGCAGTCCAGATCGGCTCGCTTTACGCCAGCCGCCTCCGGAGTGTACTATCTAGGTATTCGTGCTTACTCTGTTGCCAATGCAGGTTATATCGGTATCGACGATTGGTCTTTGGAAGTCACCACCAGCGAAATCAGCGGTGTGCTTCGTTACCAAGGCGGTGCATCGGTGCTGGATAATAGCACGGTGACCCTAACGGGAGCAGCATCTGCATCAGCTACAACCGGTGCCAATGGTTCCTTCGCTCTAATGGGCTTGGGTAACGGTGCCGTCACATTGACTGCCAGCACCAACAAGGCTTGGGGTGGTATCACGGCAACAGATGCCTTGGCGACGACTCGTCACTACCAGGGTATTGGATTGGTATCAGGTCTTAATCTAGATGCCGCCGATGTTAACCTGAGCAATTTGGTCAACGCCACGGATGCCTTGATGATTATCAATCGCTTCAACGGTACGCGCAACAGTTTCCCTGCCGGTGATTGGAAGTTTGAGTCCAAAAACTACAACCTCAACCTCAGCGAGGTTACCACAGACCTCTTTGGTATCTGCTTGGGTGATGTCAACAATTCCTATGCGCCCGCTGCAGGTCGTCAGTTTATCGGACTGAACCTGAGCGAAAACGGTGTCCAATCTGCCAAAGACGGCGAATGGGTGGATGTCCGTGTGGATCGTAGCCTTGAATTGGGAGCTCTCTCCTTGGTCTTGGATATACCCGCAGGAGTTCAGATCGAGCAAGTGGTTTCCAATCTATCCGGTGGTCGCTTTGATTACAATATCCACAACGGCCAACTGCGTTTGACCTGGTTTGATGTCAACGGTGTCAACCTGGAAAACGGACAATCCTTGTTCCGGTTGCGCATTGCAACAGATGCATCGGTGCCTGCCACAGCTTGGTTGGTTGGTGAAGGAAGCGAAATGGCCAATCCTTTGGCTCAGATCTACGATATGGTCGGTCTGCGTATTCCCTCCGTGCGTGGTTTGAACGAAGATCTCGTTGCCGGGGTTTATCCAAACCCAACCAACGGTTTGAGCAAGCTCAGCCTGAGCCTACCCGTTGCAGGTGAAGTGCGTGTCCGTGCGGTCGATGTTCTTGGCAAAACGGTTGCTAGCATGAATATGCGTGCAACGACCTTGAATACCGAACTGAATTTGGACTTGAGTCACTTGGCCAACGGTCGTTACGAGCTGCAGGTCGAATTGGAGGCCAACGGTCGTACCTACCGCACCCGAGTTCCGGTTCAAAAAGCGCACTAAGCTTCATAGCGTACTTAATCAAGTTGCAAAGCCACCCCCCGGGGTGGCTTTGTGCTTGGTAGGCTTTAGATTTGGGTATGCGAAAAATTTGGTTTTCCCTGATTGCTTTGGGCCTGTTAGGAGCATCTTGCCATCGGCGATGCCCGGCCTATGCCCGGTACGATGCACCCAAATCCGACGTTGTTTCGGATCATGCATCGGTGCGCACCATCCTTTAGATTTTCCTGCCTCATGGCAAACCATCGCAGTCCTAGATATCTATGGTCCCTGCTTTGCGGTATGGTATGTCTTTGGTCCGCATTGCAGACGAAGCCTGTGTCGGCCCAGGGAAACGAATTCTTTGGCAGTTTGGAATGGGAACAGCGTAATGCGGGTTCCTTGCCCGAGTTTTACAATGGGTACAACCTGGGAGGTGGTTTGCACAGTGCGGGTTGGTGGCTGGGGGGCAAAATCATTCAGAACCGGACCTTTGCCACTGAATCCCAGGTTGAGCTGACCCTTTTTCGTTGGAAACATCCCAATGCATTCAAAACCCAGGCCAATCCGGATGACGGGGCCAGTATCTACACGCCCGGTCTTTTGAACGAAACCTTTTCGTTTCAGGCGGGTTGGGGTACATCGTACCTGTGGATGGAGAGGGGTCTCCATCACGGGGTGGAATTAAGGGGAACATGGTCGGCGGGCCTGAGCATGGCTCTGCTCAAGCCGGTTTTTTTGCAAATCATCTATGCCAACGAGGATCCCGAAACGTCCAAGGACCAGCCCTTCATTCAGAAGGCCGAGGCGTTTGATCCGGGCAAGCACAACGCAGGCAATATAGCTGGGGCATCGCCTTTTTACCGGGGTCTGGATGCGATACGGGTAACGCCTGGTTTCTATGCGAAAGGCGGGTTGGTTGCCCAATGGGGGAAACAGCGACGAGCACCGCAGGCTGTGGAAATCGGGCTCATGGGGGGACTTTTTGTCAAGCCTTTGACCATGATGGCTTTTGTGGATCGTTCGCCCTTTTTGGCTTGCGTTTATTTGTCCTACCAAGTGGGTAGGCGCAACTAAAGGTTCGGAATTCATCCGAACACCGCCGTATTTTTGGGACCTGATGGAGGAGACCCTAACGATTGAACAACAACCGCAGCGCAAGCCACCTTGGTTGCGGGTGAAGCTCCCTACGGGACCAGAATTTCGCAAAGTTCGGGGCTTGGTGGACCAGTACCGCCTGCATACCATTTGCGAGAGTGGTAATTGCCCCAATATGGGCGAATGCTGGGGAGCCGGTACCGCCACCTTCATGATATTGGGGAATGTCTGCACCCGGGCTTGTTCCTTTTGTGCCGTTGCGACCGGTCGTCCCGGTGTTCTGGATTTGGAGGAGCCCTATCGAGTGGCCGAAGCGGTTCGTCGCATGGAGGTCAAGCATGCCGTGTTAACCTCGGTGAACCGGGATGAGTTGCCGGATCGTGGGGCGGGGGTTTGGGCTGCGACGGTCCGCGAAATTCGTCGCGTATCCCCAGGAACCACCATGGAAACCTTGATACCGGACGTCAAAGCGCATTGGGAAGCCTTGGAAACCATCATGGACTCCAAGCCCGAAGTGGTTTCTCATAACATGGAAACCATCGCCCGACTTTACCGGACCGTGCGGCCTCAGGCTCGCTACGAACGCAGTTTGGAACAATTGGCCCGTATCAAAAAGGCGGGACTGCGGACCAAAACCGGTTTCATGGTCGGCTTGGGCGAAACCCCCGAAGAAGTTCGGGGAATTTTGGCGGATTTGCAACAATGCGGTGTTGACGTGGTGACCATTGGTCAATACCTGCAGCCCACCAAAAACCATTTGCCCGTCCAAGAATACATCCGCCCCGAGCAATTTGAATTGTATGCCTCCTGGGGCCTAGAAATGGGATTGGAATGGGTGGAAGCCGGGCCTCTGGTCCGCTCTTCGTACCATGCGGAGCGTCATCTCCATCCCCGCAATGCTGGGGCAACCCATTCGTGATTTTTGTATATTGTTATGAATTCCCCCAAAGATTTGCCGCCGTTGGGTGATTGGGTCAAGGCCTGGGCCAAGCGGTACGGTCATACGGGCGCGATGCAACAAGAATTGTTACGAAATACTTGGGAACAAACAGTCGGACCTGCGTTGGCTTCCCGTACCCATGCGCTTCGTTGGGACGGGGGAAGCATTGTTTGGGTCCGTATGAGTGATGCAGCCTCTCAACAAGAGGTGCATCTGCGGCAGCGAGAGTGGTTGGATGCTTTGCGTGGCGGAGAGGAACGCGCGCATCTCAAGGAAATACGAACTTATTAAAAAGATATGAGCAGACTTGTTTTGGTCCGTCATGGACAATCCCAATGGAATCTTGAAAATCGTTTTACGGGATGGGTGGATGTTGACTTGACTGAGAAGGGCAAGGAAGAAGCCAGAAACGCAGGCGTTAAGTTGGCCGGTATGAATTTTGACCGGGCCTTTGTAAG
>Ga0209985_10001239_pt1 | contig 25550 bp, 19 predicted proteins | sample NOAtaG_FD_187305 | JGI IMG/M metagenome (GOLD analysis project Ga0209985, IMG submission 187305) | Freshwater lake microbial communities from Lake Erie, under a cyanobacterial bloom - NOAA_Erie_Diel6S_1000h metaG (SPAdes) (version 2) | ecosystem: Environmental > Aquatic > Freshwater > Lake ...
AGGAACAACACGACGCCCAAAGCCTGACGCAGGCGCTCATCCACCAGCTTCCGTGCGCCCACCCAGCTGCCCAGTAACCCGCCGCCGATCGCCGCCATGGGCCAGGACATGGAGCCCATGGTCTGCAATTGACCATGATCGGCCATGGACAGCAGACCGGCCGCACTGTTCACGAGGATGAAGAGCGCCGATGTGGCCGCCGTGGTCTTTGCATCGGCCCAGCCGGCCAACAGCAGGATGGGGCTCAGGATGATGCCACCACCGATGCCGATGAGCCCGGAGACCAGACCGATCACCAGGCCGATGATCATGGCCACCGGCCAGGCCATGGGTCGCGGCTCCAGGGCAACGCGATCGGAAGGGAAGGTCATGCGCGCCACAGCGAAGAGCAGGCACAACGCCAATAGCTTGCGGAACAGGTCGGGATGCAGGGTGATGTTCGCCCCTGCCCACGCCATGGGAACGGACAACATGGCGAAGGGCCAGAAGACCTTCCACCGGAAGTGACCCGCGCGCGCGAACTGCACGAAGGCAATGGCCGATACGCAGAGATTGAGCATCAACGACGATGGGCGTACGGCCACCGTGGATACTCCGGCCAGGGTCAACAAGGTGATGTACCCGCTGGCACCACCATGGCCCACGGAGGCATAGAGGAAGGCGATGATCGCCAGGCCCAAGAGCAATCCGATCTCGCTCATGCTTCCCGTCGACCTTGCGCGCGTGCGGTGGCCAGCAGCTCCTCGTCGGGTGCCGCAGGTGCTGCAATGCGCAACCACTGGCCATGGCGCAGGTCCAACAGGTCCATGTAGCGCGCCTGTGCAGGGTCATTGTCCAGCAGCGCGCGGATGCGTTTGCCCATCAACGCGGCAGCCACCGTGGTCACCTCGGCGGGCACGGAACGCATGTCACAGCCCTCCTGTTCCTGCGCTGCTCGACCCGGGAAGAACTGTCGCCAGGTGGTGGGCCCCGACCCTTCTGCTGGCGAAACGCCCAATGTGAGCACCTGCACTTGATCACCATGCACGGCAGCGCTCACCAAGGGGATGTTAAGCCTGGCACAGGTGCGTTCGATCAGGCGGCGGGCATGCAGGTCATCGGTGCAATCGGCCACCACCGTATGGCCCTGCAACAGGTCCATGGCATTGTTGGCATCCAGGAAACGGGTGTGGGCCAACAGGTGGATGCCATCGGCCAGGCCGATGGAACGTTGCATCGCCGCACGCACTTTCAAACGACCTACGTCCGACCGACCATACAGGGTCTGGCGAGCAAGGTTGGACGCTTCCACTGTATCACCATCGACCAGGGTAATGCCTTCAACGGGCAAGCGGTACAGTAACGGAAGGAGGGCACAACCCGTTCCTCCCGCTCCAATAACCGCAACGCGAGCAGGATGTGGCCTGGCGGACATACCGCCAAGTTAGTCGTTCCTACTCGATGTAGTACAGGTCGAAATTGCCGACGATGGCCTTCGGGGCACCGCCCAGTGGGCTGTAGAGGTCAGCGGCATAGGTCCCTTGCATGCGCCTGGCCGATGTGTCGTGGCTGGTGATGGTGACCGTTCCCGGGTCGCCATCCGCTGTGCGGTAGGCCAGGCCGAGCGTGGTGGTGTACAACAGGCTGTTGGTCCCTTCGGTCATATCGTGGGCGCCCACTGTAAGGGAATCAAGCTCCAGGGTGAGCGTGGCACCTTGCTGGCTGATGCCGTTCACGGTGAGCACATCCACGGCCAGCGAGGCGAACAGGCTGGCATTGGCGCAGTTGGCATCCCCTTCGAAGGTGGCTTGGAGCCGGGCTCCCGCGACTCCTCAGGTGTTCGCCGGGGTAGGCGTTACAGGGTCGTCCTTGTCCTTGCTACAGGAGGTGAATAGGACAAGACCAAACGCAAGGAACAAGGTAGGTTTGTACATGTGGTAATGGAAGGATACCAATGCCTTTCAAGCACCATGCCAATGGGTCACGAGCACAGAGGCCTGGCCTACTGCTGCTCGGTATAGATCACGTCCACGTTGCCCTCCACGGTCCTCGTCTGGCCGTTCATCGCATTGAACAGGGTGGTCTGGAAGGTGGCCTTCAAGCGGCGGATGTCGGGGTTGTGCTCGGTAATGGTCAGCGTGCCGCCCTGATCGGGCCCCACCACAAAGGAGGCACCGGCCTGCATGTACACCACGGCGTTGGCCGCTTCGGTGATGGCATGGCTACCGACGCCCAGCGTATCGAACTGCAAAATGATGGAGCTGCCCGTGAGGTCGAAGCCGGTAACGAAGGCACTGCCCTCACCGCCCGTGGCGATCACCTGGGCATTGGCGCAGTAGCTGTTGCCATCAATAGTGGCCTGCAAACGGGCGCCATCGCTGCCGCAGGTGCTGGGCAGCAGGCCCACCTCCTGGGCCAGTTCCTGGGTCTCCTTGGCACAACCGGCCAGGGCGAAAGTGACGGCCACTGCGGCCAGGGTATACAAGGTGCGTGCGTTCATGGGTATGTGCCACTGCTTGCGGCGGACCGTTGAACGCGGGCCGGAGCGGAAAGGATACAACAAGCCCCGGCCATCCACAGGACGACCGGGGCTTGCTCCTGTTCCGCTCGGTGATCAGCGCACTACTACGCGGTGTACGCTCACCCCGGCACTATGGCGCACACGCACCACGTATTCGCCGGCGGCCAGGGCACCCACGTTGAGGTCCATGCGCGTGGCAGCGGCCTGGACGCCACGCTCCAGCACCACACGACCGGTGAGGTCGAGCATGTCCACGCTCACTTCACCGTCCACGCCGTTCAGTACCACGGTGAGGTTGTCGGTGGCCGGGTTGGGCCACACGGCGATGCCGTTGCCGGCACCCGCCTCGTTCACGCCCACGGTGCCCACGTTCACCACCACTTCCTCACGTGCGCTCTCGCACACCGTGCTCGGTACTTCCACTTCCCAATCGTAGAAGAAGTAGTAGTAGGCGGTGGCGTTGTTGCCGGCCACGCTGCTGCTGGTGATGGTACCCACGGTACCCAGTGCGTACGGGTAAGCCGGGTTGCTGCCCAGACCATCACGCCAGAGCTGGGGATTGCCACCCACCACGCGCAGACCATAAGGGCCGCCCGCGGGCACTTCGAAGTCAAGTTGAACGCGGCTCTCGCCATTGGGGATGCTGAACACGCCCGTGGCCAACGTGGCCCCCGTGCCCTGGTCGATCATGGCGATGGTGCGGTTACCAGCACCGTTGGCGTACACCTTCACCGAGCGCAGCGTGAACGGCTCGGAAGCCGTGAACAACTGGTAGTTGTCGGCATTGGTGTGGTACTGGCCGTTGGTGGCGTTGTTGGTGCGCCCGCCGTAGAAGGTGCCGCCACCGAACACATTGGAGGAGGCCACCCAGAACGAGGTGGTGCTGTTCACGAAGGGCGTGGTCCATGTACTGCCCGTGGCGGCAGGAGCGCCGCCCGTGGCGGTGGTGTACCAAAGCACGTTGCTGCCCGTGGCCGTCAGGTCGGCGGTGCCGGCCAAAGGAATGGTCACGTCATCGGCCACCGGTGCTTCCGGTGCATCCAGCACGTTCAGGGTCACCACGCTGCTCGTCCACTCGCCGCAGGCCCCGTCAATGGTCACCGTGTAAGTGCCGCTTTGCGAAACGCTGATGGCCTGGGTGTTGGCGCCATTGCTCCAGTTATATCCGGAGGCGGGGCTGGAGGTCAGTTGCACCGTACCGCCTTCGCAGAAGGTGGTCTCGCCGTCCACGGTCACCGTGGGCGTTTCATCCGGGGCCTGGGCCACGAACACACTGGTAATGGCACTGCAACCTTGTCCATCATCAATGGTGACGCTGTAGTTGCCGGCCTGCGTTACCTGGATGCTCTGCGTGGTGGCATCGTTGCTCCAGCTGTAGTTGAAACCGGCATTGGCCGTCAACGTCACTTCATCGCCGTTGCCGCACACAATGAAGGGACCATCGGCGGTGATGGTGGCGATCGGACTGATGCAGGTGTTCTCGATCACCGTGATGGTCTGGTCCACGTCCAGGTCGTTGAAGGTCTCCACCAGACCGGAGGGCCAGCGGATGGTCATCGTGGGGATGGTGGTGCTGGTGCCGAGGCCGAAGCTGCAGGCAAAGCTGGTCACCATGCCGTAGCTCTCCCCAGCGCGTACCTCACGGATCTGCGTGCCCCAGGGACCGGTGATGGTCACCCGGGCGCCGATGGCGTCGCGGTTGCTGATGGTGCCCTGCAAACGCACGGAGAACCAGTGGTTGTCGTTGCCGTTGTTCATCCACAGGCGGTCGGGATTGTTGGGATCGGCATCGATGTAGCCGCTGCCGTAGTTGGCGAACACGTCCTGGAAGCCATCGTTGTTCAGGTCGCCGGTGGCGAAGCTGTGCATGGCCTTGTTGGACGGGAACAGGCCTGTGATGCGGGTGAAGGTGCCGTCGCCATCGTTCTTGAAGTAGTACTCAACGCCGCCGGCGATCAGGATGTCCACGAAACCATCGTTGTCGAAATCCACGAACTTGCTCTGCAGCATGAAGCCCGAATACTCCAGACCACTGCCGGCCGTGATCTCGGTGTAGTTGCCCGTGCCGTCGTTCTCGAACAGCTGGATGGTGGCATCGTGGTTGGTCAACATCAGGTCGAAGTCGCCATCGTTGTCAATGTCGCCGAAGTCGGCGGTCCAGCTCTGGTTGCGGACCTGCACGCCGTAGGCTAAGGCCTGGTCGGTGTACTGGTTGTTGCCATTGTTCACGAACAGGCGGTTCCAGCGACGGGGGTCGTTGGGATCGTTCACGCCCTGGCGGCACTTGGCGATGTAGAGGTCGAGGTCACCATCGTTGTCGAAATCGGTCCACACGCTGCCGTAGTTCCCGCTCATGTCGCTGGTCGGGTTGGTAGTGTAGGTGATGATGTCGGCATAGGTGAGCAGGCCACTGCCGTTGTTCAACCATTGACGGGGCGCAGCATCGTCGTGGCAGGCCCAGTAGTCGTTGTGGCCATCGTTGTTGATGTCCGCGATGTTCACGCACTGGGTGAAAAGGCTGCCGTTGTTCAGGTTGGACACCGAGCTGCTGCCGATGCTCGGGATGTTCATGTGGTGCGTGCCGTCGTAGCTGCCACCGCTCACAACGTCCTTGTGGCCGTTGTTGTCGATGTCGCCGATGGCCCAGCCCCACTGGCCGCTGTTGCTGATGTTGCCATAGTTCACCGTGGTGAAGCTGCCGTCCGCGTTCTGGTAGTTCACCACCACCGTGCGCGAGTTGTTCAGCTTCGCGATGTCGTCCAGACCATCGCCGTTCATGTCCACCACGCCCATACAGCCGCCGCTGGTGCTGGCGCTCATCAGGGGAGTGGCGTTGGTAAAGCTCAACTGGGCCACGGCCAGGCCGGGGGCGAACAGTAGGGCCAACGCTCCGAGGGTAAGGTTCTTCCTCATGCAGGTTTGCGTGAAAATGTGAATATGGTTCCGTGTGCAGTTGCCCGCAAGGTAGGCGGTCGCTGCGATCACTCAGCGCCGTTCAGGGTCGATGCTTGAGTTCCTGAGGGAACTTCGGCCTCCCCTTGGGCGGCGGTCTGGCGGCGAATGCTCTCCCGGTGGATGGCGTCCATGAAGTCCTTCACGAAGGCCTCGCTCAGGCCCAAATGGCCCGCCAGGCGCAGCTGCCGGTGCATGATCCGCTCCCAGCGCTCGGGTTGCAAGATGGCCACCTGATGCTCCCGTTTGTGATCGCCAATGCGCTCGGCAATGTCCATCCGGGTACCCAGCTTTTGGGCGATCTCCTCGTCCAGCTGGTCGATCAGGTCGCGCAGCTCCTCCAATTGGTCGCGCATGGGCGCTGTGGGTTGGGCCTGGCGGAAGATCAAACTGTCCATGAGCGCCCCATAGGCCTCGGGGGTCACTTGTTGTTCGGCATCGCTGCGGGCGTTTGCCGGGTCGGGATGCACCTCCAGCATCAGTCCGCTGAGCCCCAGGTCCAGGGCCTGCTGGGCCACAGCACCCAGCTTGTTGCGGTCGCCGGCAATGTGGCTGGGGTCGCACACGATCTCAAGGTCCGGGAAGGCCGCCTTCAGCCGTATGGGGAACTCCCACATGGGGCTGTTGCGGTAGGGCGTGCGCTCGAACCAGCTGAACCCGCGGTGGATGGCCGCCAGGCGCTTCAGGCCCGCGTTCTCCAGCCGTTCCAAGGCCCCGATCCACAGCTGCAGGTCTGGGTTGATGGGGTTCTTCACGAACACCGGGATGTCCACCCCGCGCAGGGCATCTGCGATCTCCTGAACGCTGAAGGGGTTGGGCGTGGTGCGCGCACCGATCCACAGCATGTCCACACCAGCCTCCAAGGCGGCCTGCACGTGCTCGGCCGTGGCCACCTCGGTCATGGTGAGCAGGCCCGTCTCGGCCTTTACGCGCTGCAGCCACGGCAGTGCCGCAGGCCCGGCGCCCTCGAAATGGCCCGGACGCGTGCGCGGCTTCCACAGCCCGGCGCGGAACACCCGGGCCCTGCCCTGTGCCGCCAACCCCTGCGCGGCGGCCATCACCTGCGCCTCGCTCTCGGCGCTGCACGGCCCCGCGATCAGCAGCGGACGCTCAAGCCCCAGGCCCCAATGGGCGAAGGGTAGCGGGTGCAGAGTGCGGGGGGGGGTGGGCATGGGGATCACAAAAGTAGGGTTGAGCGGATGGGCGTGCGTTCAGGCGCCTGCCCGCCCATGCTCATGGAACGTCCGAGCGGCCGCTTCGTTCGGCACCACACCCACCGTCGCGTGCGCGTTGCCGCCTTGGACCGCTGTGCTTCCATGCTTCGCCAGGTGTTTGGCCGGGCGGCCACTTGTCGCACCGAGTAATATTGTTGCCATGGACCGCCCGCGCTCACGACCGCATACCAGGCACACCCCGCCCTTACCGGAAGGGCGTGCCCTGCAGCGCACCCGAGCGGTGCCCATGCTGGAACCCCTGCGCCGCTGGTTACAGCGCAGTGCGCCAGGACCCTTCGATGGCCCCACCGCGCAGGAACTGACCGTGCTGTTGGGCGGCGCAGTGCTCACGCCCCTGGCGCTGCCTTTCCTCTGGCTGGCGCTTCCATTCACGGAGGTGCTGCGTGGCGAACCATGGTACCGGTGGATCGCCATCTTCCTCATCGCGCCTATCGTGCTACCCGTGGCCAGCTATTTCGTTCTGGGCCAAAGCGCGCTGCTTCCCATCCTGCGGCGGCGCCGCGCCCGCGTGCAGACTCTTCGACATGCCGACCGCGCCGTGCAGGTGCTGCTCCACGAAGCGTTCGTGGAGAGGCTGCACTGACGATACAGGTTCAGTCCAACCGCGCCCATTTCAGGCGCAAACTATTGCTCACCACGCTCACACTACTGAGCGCCATGGCGGCGCCGGCGAGCATGGGGTCCAGCAGGAAGCCGTTGAGGGGATAGAGCGCACCGGCGGCAACGGGGATGCCCAGTACGTTATAGAAGAAGGCCCAGAAGAGGTTCTGGCGGATGAGCGACACCGTGCGGCGCGAGAGCGCAAGGGCGCGCGGAATGGCGTTGAGGTCGGTGCCGATCAGGGTCATTTGCGCCACGTCCATGGCAATGTCGCTGCCGCGGCCCATGGCGATGCTCACATCGGCCCGGGCCAGCGCCTCGCTGTCGTTGATGCCATCGCCCACCATGGCCACCACGTGCCCCATCTGTTGCAGGCCGCTGACAAAGGCGGCCTTGTCCTTGGGCAGCACTTCGCTGCGGAACTCGATGATGCCCACGGCGCTGGCCACGGCCTGGGCGGTGCGGCGCGCATCGCCGGTCTGCATGTACACCGCGATGCCCGCCTTCCGGAGCCGAGCGATGGCCGCTGCCGCCGAGGGTTTGATGGCATCTGCAATGGCCACGGCCGCGCGCACCTGCGCCTCATCGGCCAGCCATACCACCGTGTGCGCCGCCTCTTGCCAGCGCTTTTCCAGCGCGCGCCATTCACCGGTGATGGCCACGCCGTTCTCTTCCAACAACCGGCGGTTGCCCACCAGCCAGGGGGTGCCATTGACGGTGGCCTTGACGCCCTTACCGGTCTGGTCCTCGAGCTCCGTCACTGTCGCACCCGTATGGTCGACCCGGAGGGTCGACGTTACAGGTGCGTTCCGCAGATGACTTACGACGGCCTCCGCCAGGGGGTGTGTGGACCGGGTCTCGATCATCAACAACGCTTTCCACGCTTCGGCATCTTCCAGACCCACGGCCTCCACAACATCCGGTCTGCCTTCGGTGAGGGTGCCCGTTTTGTCCAACACCACGGCGGTCACGTGGCGCGCCCGCTCCAGGCTTTCGGCGTCCTTGATCAGGATGCCGTTGGCCGCGCCCTTGCCCATGCCGGCCATGATGGCCGTGGGCGTGGCCAGGCCCAGCGCACAGGGGCAGGCGATCACCAGCACCGTGACCAGCGCCAGCAACCCCTGGGTCAAGGCATGCTCGCCGCCGAGGGTCCACCACAGTACGGCGCTTAGCAACGCAATGCCCATGACCACCGGCACGAACACGGCCGCAATGCGGTCAACCGAGCGCTGCACGGTGGCCTTGCTGCCCTGCGCCTCCTGAACAGTGCGCACGATCTGCGCGAGCAAAGTGGCCGCACCCACCTTGGTGGCCCGCATGCGCAAACTGCCCTTCTGGTTGATGGTGCCCGCCAAGAGTGACGCACCGGCCACCTTGGGCACGGGCACCGGTTCGCCGGAGATGGCGCTCTCGTCCACGTAGCTCCCGCCATCCACCACCACGCCATCCACGGCGATGCGCTCACCGGGCCGCACCAGCAGCAGGTCGTCCACGTTCACCTCGGCAATGGGCACTTCGCGCGGCGTTCCATCCGCCTCCACGCGCAACACGCTGTTCGGTCGCAGCCCCATCAGCTTGCGGATGGCCCCGCCCGTTCCGGCCTTGGCGCGCTCTTCCAAATACTTGCCCAGCAGGATGAAGGTGATGACCACCGCGGAGGCTTCAAAGTACACGTGCGGCTGCAGGCCACGCGCCGTCCAGAAGGCGGGGTACAGCGTGTTGAACACACTGAAGGCGTAGGAAACGCCCGTGCTCAGAGCAACCAGCGTGTCCATGTTGGCCGTGCGGTGCCGGGCCTGGCGCCAGGCGTTCACGAAGAACGGACGGCCGAACACCACTACCACCGGCGTGGCCAGCAGCCATTGCACCCTGGGGCTCCACGGGGCGTGCATGTAGCCCATGCCCACCACCACCAGCGGCACGCTGAACGCGATGGAGGCCCAGAGCCTGCGCTTCAATCCCGCGAGGTGATCGGCCTGTGCGCGTTCGGCCTCGGCCAGCGCTTCGCCCTCATCGGCCACAATGAGGTCGTAGCCCGCGCGCTGCACGGCGGCCTGCAATTGCGCATCGTTCACCGCATCGCCCCGCCAGCTCACCTGGGCAGTGTTGGTGGCCAGGTTCACGTTCACCGCTTCCACGCCCGGCTCCGCCTTCAAGGCCTTCTCCACGCTCAGCACGCAGCTGGCGCAGGTCATGCCTGTAACAGGGTAGGTGCGCTTGGTGGACATGGTGCAAAGGTGGGGCGGCGGCGGGCTACCCGGCCACGCCATCGTCCCCAGCCCTTCACTGGTGGCGGGTTTCCAAGCATCGGTCGATCAAGGGGCTGTCGGAATGGACAGTAAGCATACAACCTCCATACCTTGTCATCAACCTGCATTTGCTACCGGTGAAAAAGATCGCGTTCCTGCTGCTGCTCGCAGTGGCTGTCCTCATTTCATGCACGAAGGACCCCGTGGCCGATGTGGTCCCCGTGGAACCCGCTGATGGCGCGGAGAAAGTGGTGTTCGACCCCGCCCAGGTCCCCTACCCCGCCCTGAGCACCTACCGCTTCTTCAAAGGACCCCTGGCCGCACAACACCCCGTGGCGGAGGTGTTGCCCTACGAGCCGATCAGCGCCTTGTTCACCGACTATGCCGAGAAGGCCCGGTTCGTGTGGATGCCTGCTGGTGCCAGGGCCACCTACGATGGCGATGGCAATGTGCTGCAGTTCCCCGAGAGCAGTGTGTTGATCAAGAACTTCTACTACGATGGCGTTCAGCCCGGGAATACGCGCCGCATCATCGAGACGCGCATCCTGTTCAAGCGCAACGGACAATGGGAGTTCGCCGACTATGTGTGGAACGCCGAACAGACCGAGGCCTTCCTGGACATGGCGGGCAGCACCACGCCCGTTACCTGGACCGACGAGAACGGTACTACGCGCAGCATCAGCTACCGCATACCCAGTGCGGGCGAGTGCCAGATGTGCCACAAGATCGGCAACACGCCGGTGCCCATCGGCCCCAAGCCGCAGAACCTCAATGGCGATCTCGCCTACCGCGACGGCGTCCAGAACCAGTTGAAGAAATGGGTGGAGCATGGTTTCCTGGAGCCGGGCTACCCCAAGAACATCATGACCACCGTGGCGTGGGATGACCCCACCGAGCCACTGGCCTTGCGTGCCCGCAGCTACCTGGACGCCAATTGCGCGCACTGCCACGCGCCCGAGCGACAGTGCAGCTACCGAGCCGTTCGCTTCCAATACAACGACAATGGAGGGGCGGCCAACCTGGGCATCTGCATGGAGCCAGAGGAGCCCGTGGAGCCCAGCATGACCTACAACATCGCTCCCGGCAACGTGGCGCGCAGCATGTTACACTACCGCATGAACACCAACGATGAGGCCGTGCGCATGCCGCTGATCGGTCGCTCCATGGTGCACACCGAGGGCGTTGCCCTGATCCAACAGTATATCCAGTCCCTGAACCAAACCTGCAACTAGAACCACCGATGAAGAAACTCTCCTCCCTGCTCGTTGCGGGCCTTCTGGGCACCCTGCCTGCCCTGGCCCAGGACAACTGCCTGACGGCGATCCCGATCACGGCCGGCACCTACGTGATCGACACCATCGACGGGCCCGAAGTACCCCTGCCCGTATGCGCCAGCGGTGGCAATACCGCCAATCGCGGGGAATGGTACGTGTACACCGCCCCCGCCACGGTGAGCGTGACGGTAACGAGCGACCTGCCCGTGAACACTGCCGTGACGCCCGGCCTGGACACCCGCGTGCATGTCTACACCGGCACCTGCGGAGCACTGAGCTGCTATGATGGCGACGACGATGCCGGCAGCGGCTACCTGTCCGTGGCCCTCTTCAACCTGCAGGCCGGCCAGAGCGTGTACATCGCCTGGGACAACCGCTGGGAATCGCGCGGATTCAGCTTCTCGGTGATCGAAGGGCCGCCCTTTTCCGAGGCTGTCAGCTTCTCCAACGTGACCGTGCCCGTTACCGGCACCATGCGCGCCGCCGTGGACATGAACAACGACGATCTGGATGATGTGGTGGGTATCAACACGGAGACCATCGATAACGTGGCCTACACCACGGGCGTGACCATTGCCTACCAGCAAAGCGGGGGTGGCTTCACGGCCGTTTCGTACCCCACGCCCCAGATCCCGAACACCCCCTCTTGGAGCCTGTGCGCCGGCGACCTGGACGGCAATGGCTGGAACGACCTGCTGATCGCAGGAGGCAGCAAAGTGACCCTGCTCTTCGCCGATGCCGACGGCAATGGCTTCAGCAACGACACCACCTACAACCAATACGTGTTCTGCCAGCGCAGCAACATGGTGGACATCAATAACGACGGCCTGCTGGACGCCTTCAGCTGCCACGACGTGCAACCCAACGTGTACTTCATCAACAACGGCACCGGCACCTTCACCTACTACCAGGGTGGCCTGGGCGATACGCCCAACGGCGGCAACTACGGCAGCATCTGGACGGACATTGATGGCGATGGCGATGTGGACATGTTCATTGCCAAGTGCCGCGGCGGTAACCAGGTGACCAGCACCGACCAGTTCCACCGGAACAATGGCGATGGCACCTTCACCGAGGTGGCCGCACAGTACAACCTGGCCAACTTCACGCAGACGTGGAGCGCTGCCTGGGGCGACTTCGACAACGATGGCGACATGGACGTGATGGTCGGCGCCAGCAGCTTCAGCGCCGGTGGCCACAAACTGATGCGCAACGATGGCAACACCTTCACCGATGTGACGGCCGGCAGCGGTTACGACACCTTCACGGGCACCAACATCGAGCACATCACGCACGATTTCAACAACGACGGCTACCTGGACATCATGGGCGGTGGCAACACCATCATGATGAACAATGGCGACATGACATTCACACCGAACCCCGTGGGCTTCGATGTGGGTGCCGTGGGCGACCTTGACAATGATGGTTACATGGACATCCAGACCGGAGGTACGGCACGCATCAACAACGGTGTGGCCAACAACTACATCCGCATCATGCCTCAGGGCACGGTGAGCAACAAGAACGCCATCGGCGCGCGCGTCACCATCACCACCGCATCGGGCACGCAGATCCGCGACATCCGCAGCGGCGATGGGTTCCGCTACATGAGCTATCTGGGAGCCCATTTCGGACTGGGCCAGGACGAAGAGGTGCTGCAGGTGACCGTGCGGTTCCCCTCCGGCATCGTGAACACCATCGACAACCCCGCCATCAATGGCACGGTGACGATCGTTGAGGACGTCAACACCAGTGTGACCACCGTGACCAAGGAGCAGTTGGTGCTGTTCCCTGTGCCCACGGCCGACCTACTGTTCATTTCCGGCGACTACAATGTGAACCAGCCCGTGCGCGTGTTCGACATGAACGGCAAGCTGGTGAAGCAGGCCGTGGTGAACGGCAACCACATCACCGTGGGCGGCCTTACACCCGGCATGTACGTGGTGGAAGTGCAGACCAACGACGGACCTGTGCAGCGCAGCTTCGCCAAGGAATAAGCAACACCAACAGGAAGCAAGGAAGGCCGGGGACCCAACCCCGGCCTTCTTTTCACCGTGTAGAGGATCGAACGGGGGCCTCCCGACATCAGCAAGGCAACGTCCACACAGACACCACGCGTCATCACCTCCGGTAGCCCATGTTACCTTCAGGCCTTCGTATGTACAGCCCTTCCGTGAGACCGCTCGCACTTTTCACCCTGCTCGCCCTGGTGGTCCTGGCCGCCTGCACCAAGGAGCCGCTTACTGGCACGCCCGATGAAGCCGTTGCACCCGAGGCGGACGCCGTGGTGTTCGACCCGGCATTGGTACCCTACCCCACATTGAGCACCTACCGGTTCTTCAAAGGGCCCATGGCCCAGCAACGCCCGGTGGCCTCGGTGCTTCCCTATGAACCCATCACCGCGCTGTTCACCGACTATGCGCACAAGTTCCGGTTCGTGTGGATGCCACCCGGCGTGCAGGCCACCTACAATGGCGACCACGACATCCTGGACATGCCCGATGGCGCAGTGCTGATCAAGACCTTCTACTACGACGGCGTGCAACCGGGGAACACGCGCCGCATCATTGAGACGCGTTTGTTGTTCAAGCGCAATGGCCAATGGGAGTTCGCCGACTACGTGTGGAATGCCGAGCAGACCGAGGCCTACCTGGACCTGAGCGGCAGCAACACTCCGGTGACGTGGACCGATGAGAACGGCGTGACGCGCAGCATCAGTTACCGCATTCCGGCCGAGGCTGAATGCCAGACCTGCCACAAGGTCGCCGAGGCCTCCATGCCCATCGGTCCCAAGCCACAGAACCTGAACAGCGATCACGCCTACAGCGATGGCGTGAAGAACCAGCTGGTGAAGTGGGTGGAACAGGGCTACCTGCAGCCCGGTTATCCGAAGAACATCAATACCGTGGTGGCTTGGGACGATATGACCAAACCATTGGATGACCGTGTGCGGGCCTATCTGGACATGAACTGCGCCCACTGCCACACAGACCTGCGCCACTGCAGCTACCGGCCCATGCGCTTCGCGTGGAACGAGAACGCCGATCCAGTGAACCAAGGCGTGTGTGTGCCGCCGGATGACCCCATTGAGCCCAGCATGACCTACATCGTGGCACGCGGCAATGCGGCCCGGTCCATGTTGCACTTCCGTATGTCAAGCAACGACGAGGCGGTGCGCATGCCCCTGATGGGCCGCACCATCGTGCATCAGGAGGCGGTGGACATGATCGCCACCTGGATCAACACCATGCCTGTACCCTGCAACTGAACCGACCGGAACCAGACCTCCCTACCACCATGAAACACCTGCTACTACCTGCACTGGCCTTGCTGGCCGTGGGCACCGCAAGGGCCCAGAACACCTGCGCCACGGCACTGCCTGTTGGTCTTGGGCTGCACACTGTTGATGCCATCAACGGCACCCAGCCTGCATCACCGCTATGTATCGGTGCTGCCGCAAGCATGGCCGAATGGTTCACCTTCACGGCCACCGTGGACACTGCCATGCAGGTCACCTCCTTCCTGAGCGGCTACCCCACAGTGGACACCCGTGTTCACGTGTACACCGGCAACTGCGGTGCACTCACCTGCCTGGCGGCTGATGACGATACCGGGCCTGGCTACAGTTCCATCTGCAACTTCAATGTCACCGCCGGTACCACCTACACCATCGCCTTCGACAACTACTGGACGGCGAACGGATTCACCTTCGCCCTCGTGGAAGTGGCACCTCCCACTCCACCGGTGGAGCTCATCAACTTCGGCTCCACCTCCATTGCCACCAGTGGCCTCGGAGCGCTGGACATGAACAATGATGGACTGGACGACATCGTTGGCGTGAGCACCAATGCGGTCACCATCCTGAAGCAATTGGCCACGGGCGGTTTCCAGACCAGCACGATCATGACCACCCCGGCCGTGAACACACCTTCTTGGAGCTTTGCCGCCGGCGACCTGGACGGCAATGGCTGGAACGACATGATCTATGGCGGTGGCTCGGGCGCCACCATCATGTTCGCCAACAGTGATGGCACAGGGTTCAACCAGTTCAACTTTCCCGACAATCCTTACATATTCTGCCAGCGCACCAACATGGTGGACCTGGAGAACGACGGCGACCTGGACGGCTTCTCCTGCCACGATGTGGACGCCAATGTGGCCTTCGTGAACGACGGATCGGGCAACCTCACCTTCACCCAGGGCGGCTACGGCCCCACCTGCGGCAACTACGGCTCACTGTGGACCGATTGGGACAACGACGGCGACCAGGACCTCTTCATTGCCAAGTGCGGCTGCGATCCGGTGGACCAGATCATGCGCAACAATGGTGATGGCACCTTTACCGAAATGAACGTGGCCCTTGGCTTCGCGGATAACCACCAGAGCTGGAGCAGCGCCTGGGGCGACTTCGATAACGACGGGGACATGGACGTGCTGATCGGAGCCAGCTCCAGCGGCTACCACAAGTTGATGCGCAACAACGGCAACAGCACCTTCACCAATGTCACCGCTGGCTCGGGCATCGACAACTTCACGGGCCAGAGCATCGAATGGACCACCCACGACTTCAACAACGACGGCTGGCTGGACATCCATGGAGGCGGCGGCATGTTGATCAACAACGGCGACATGACGTTCCAGTTGGACAACACCGTTCCCGGGAACGGCCCGGTGGCCGACCTGAACAACGATGGCTTCCTGGACATCGTGAACGGCAGCACGCTCCGATTGAACCAGCCCAACGAGAACAACTGGATGCGCGTTCGCCTGATCGGCACCGTGAGCAACAAGAGCGCCATTGGTGCACGCATCACCATCACCACGGCCTCGGGTTCGCAGATCCGCGAGATCCGCAGTGGAGACGGCTTCCGTTACATGAGCACCCTGTACGCCCACTTCGGTATCGGCACCGACGAGGAAGTGCTCCAGATCTCCATCCGCTGGCCTTCGGGCATCGTGCAGGTGATCGAGAACCCGGCCATCAACACGCTGCACACCATCACCGAGGAACTGCAGACCAGTGTAGCCACGGAACGTGGTGCCGAGGTGCGCGTGTTCCCTGTGCCTGCCACCGATCAACTGACCGTTAGCGGCATCGCCCCGAACAGCCTGGTGCGTGTGATCGATGCCGCAGGCCGTACGGTGATCAGCACCACGCTGAGCAGCAGCCGCCTCAATGTGTCGGCACTGACCGCCGGCACTTACGTGCTGGAAGCCATAACGAGCGAAGGCCGCGTGGTGCGGACCTTCAGCAAGGAATGACCCGAACAACCTGAACAAGAAGCCCCGGCATGCAAGCATGCCGGGGCTTCTTGTTTCGAGGACCGTGGTGTGGTGGCACGTGCGCTGTGCCGAGCGTCAGACCCGGCGGAAGACCAGATCAAAGAACAGGCGGTCCACCTGGATCTCATGCAGCACGCCATTGCGATAGACGTACCGGTTCACATGCCCATCGGGCAGGGTAAGCTCATAGATGCCCGCACCGACCTTGGCCAGGGCACAATCCCGCAGCACGCTCTCCACATAGATGGCGGTCTGGCCTAAAGGCTCCTCGTAATACATGCGTGCCGTGGTCCACGAATTCGCGGAGGCAGCAGGTACTACGCGCCCGGGATGCAGATAGCCCACCACCTTCGTTCCCTGTGTGCGCATGCTGCTGCTGTCGCGGACCTCGTCGTTCACGCAGACCGCGGTATGGCAGGCCGCCAGGCGCCCGGCCACATATTCCGTGGACATGGCCGTACGGATGTGCTGCGGCCAGAGCACCATGACCTTGGATCGGGAATTCATGGAGTAATGCGTCCGGTCGCCACTGGTACGGCGGTCCACGAACACCTTGCCCACCATGTCATCGCCTTTCCAGATCGCGAACGTCGAGGGCTGACCCATCACCGTGCTGCAGGTCAAGGCACACCCCAAGGCAAACAGCCAAGCCGTGAACCCGGCGAAGAACGGGCGCCTCATGACCCCGGGACCGGTGTCGGACACGCTCCGCTTTTGCTTCGATGGTGTTAGCATGTGGAGTACAAGGTACAGCACGACCGGCACATCCCCGATACCTGACCCTGGTCAGTCGGCCAGCATGACCCGCAAGCAGGCCAGCGCCTCCGCTTCACCCTCGAACATGGCCGTATCGAACACCTGCGGATAGTAGCTGAAGAAGAGCTTGGACAAGGAACCGGCCAGCGTGTCGTTCACCACCACCGCCAGCGCCACCAAGGTGTTCTGCTCGCGTTCGAGTTGAAAATGATCACGCGTGGTGATCTCCACCTCGAAGTCAATGTCCTTGGGAAACACAGTGAGCATGGCATGGGGCCCGCCCGCACTGAGCTCTGCACGGGCCTTTCGGTTCTCCTCGGATCCGGTACGGTCCAACCGGGAGCCTTCCCGGAAACGTTGCAGGATGAGGCCCGGCTCCACCAATGTCATGGTGGCCAAACGCGTCTCTATGGTCCGTAACACCTGACCCATGGCAGGTTGAAGTTACGCCGTGGTGGAGCGATCGCTACCAGCGCAATACCAATTTGCCCGTGGTACGGCCCGAGGCCAGGTCAACGTGGGCCTGTGCCATATCGCCCGCCGGATACTCCTTGTGCACATGCGGCCGCAACACGCCGCGTACGGCAGCAGCCACGGCTTCATGCATGCACCTGGCCACCAGCTCCGGCTTTTTGTCGCTCAGCTTGAGCATATTGATGCCGAGCACACTGCGGCTTTGCATCATCAGGAAGATGGGCACCAGGAGCCCCATACGCCATACGAAACGCAACGTACCGAACAGGCCCAGCGCACCCCGCTCTGCGCCACCGAACAGCACCAGCCGTCCGCCCGCTCCCAGCAGTCGCATGTCCGACCTGTAGGTGGATCCACCCACCGCGTTGAAACTGACATCGATCCGATCGTTGCCCAACAACCTGGAGACCGCCACCTCATACGGTCCGGCATGACGGTCGATCACGTGCTGGGCGCCCATGTGCTCGAGGTGCGCGCACTTCTCCGTTCCACCGGCGACCGCGTAGACCACACATCCGGCATCGAGCGCCAGTTGCACCAGCAATTGACCCACACCGCCCGCCGCACTATGAACCAGAACGCGTTGACCGGGTAGCAATGGGCAAAGCACACGGGCGGCATACCAGGCCGTGGCCCCCTGGGTGGCCAATGCGGCCGCCACACCCAGGGTCATATGCTCGGGCACCACCGCACAGGCACGATGGTCCGTGACCACCTGTTGAGCGTATCCTCCGAAACGCGTCATGGCCACCACGCGCTTGCCCAGCATGTCGGCCGGCACATCGGCACCGAACGCCTCCACGCGCCCCACCACCTCGTAACCGATCACACTGGGCAGTGGTGGCGCATCGCGGTAAAGCCCGCGCGCGGCCATCACATCGGCGTAGTTCAGTCCAAAGCCTTCCACGGCGATGCGCACCTGGGAGGGACCCGGGACCGGGTCAGGGTGCTGCAACAGCACGAAGCCATCGCGGGGCCCATCGTGGGAAACAAGGGTCCATGCGTTCATGGGAAGGGGGTTTTTCGTTCATGCAGCACCGCCCACTACCAGCACGAACTCGCCACGCGGTTCATGAGTGGTGAAGTGCGCGGCCAATTCATCGAGGGTCCCACGGACCGTCTCTTCGTGCAACTTGCTCAGCTCACGTGAAACACTGGCGGGGCGTTCGCCACCCCAGACCTGGGCGAGCTCCTGCAAGGTGCGCAGGACCCGGTGCGGACTTTCATAGAGGACCATCGTGCGCTCTTCCGAGGCCAGCGCCGCGATGCGGGTCTGCCTACCCTTCTTCACCGGGAGGAATCCCTCGAACGTGAAGCGATCGCAAGGCAATCCGCTGTTCACCAGGGCAGGCACGAACGCCGTTGCACCAGGAAGGCATTCCACCGACACACCGGCCTTGATGGCCGCGCGCACCAGCAGGAAACCGGGATCGCTGATGGCGGGCGTACCGGCATCGCTCACCAGGGCAAATCGTTCACCCTGCAACAACCGATGAACGAGCTGGTCCACCGTGCGGTGCTCGTTGTTGCTATGAAAGCTCACCAACGGCTTGGCGATGCCCAGGTGCTGCAATAAACGACCACTGACCCGTGTATCCTCGGCCACCACCGCATCCGCCTCGCGCAACACCTGCACAGCGCGCAGCGTGATGTCGTCCAGGTTACCGATGGGTGTGGGCACCAGGACCAGCCGGGCCTTTGCAGCAGTGCTCACTTGATGGTGGCAATGAACTCCCGCAAAAGGGCATGCAGGTCAGCGAACTCGGTGAGTGGCAGCGTCTCCGCTTTGTCCAGCACGTCGTGGTAATGCGCAACACCACCAAGGGTGTAAATGAAAATGGCAGGAATACCTCGTTTCACGAAGGGACAATGGTCGCTGTTGCAGGCCGGTCCGCGCGGCTTCACCTCCTTGAGCAGCCCGTGCTGGGTGTTGATCTCTACCAAGCGATCGAAGTGGGCCTGCTGTGCCGTGGAGTTCACGACCGTGATGCCATCATCACCGGTGCCTAGGATGTCGAGGTTCACCATCAGCTTCACGCGGCCCAGATCGATCGGGCGGTCAAGCGCGCACCATTCGGAGCCGATCAGTCCGGCCTCTTCGCCGGCGAACGCCACGAACAGGATATTGTGCTTCGGAGGGTTCTTGCTGAACCACTCCGCAAGGCTCAGCAGCATGGCCACTCCGCTCGCGTTGTCGTTGGCACCTGGGAACAGCGCATCGGGACCCATCCGGCCCAAGTGGTCGTAGTGTGCGCTCACGATCACCCAATCCTTGCTGCGCCCCTTCACCATGCCCAGGACGTTGCGCGCCGGGTTGCGCACCAACATGCGATTGCGCACGTACAGGTCGACCGTGGCACTGCTGTCCGTCAGATATGCGGACGAGATCTCCACCAAGGGGAACGGCAACGATTCCTGTGCCACGGACCACGTCAGCTTGCCGCTCACGGGCTTCACCACCGGACCGTAGTGCATCAGTTCGCGCTCCAGTTCATGGAAGCGCTGCAGTGAATCCCTGTTGGTGGTGGAAGGCCAATGGACACAGGCCGCCTTGCCACTGAGAACGCCCAACGACATGGCCTTGCGTTCCGGACTGAACAGATCGGACGGAGCGAGGTGTACCAGCGCAAAACTGCCCTCGGACCTTCCGCTGGCGGGATCCACCAGGAAGTCGGTCCCCGGCACCAGCCGTTCGCCATCCACCGTAACGCCCATGCTATCGGGAAAACTGTTCACGTTGAAGGCGAACGGCTGGAAGAAGTCCTGTTTCACCGGCTTGAGGCCAAGACGACCGAACTGGGCCGCGATCCATTCCGCTGCGATGCCCTGGCCGTTGCTGACATAACCGCGCCCATGGAAATCGGGCGATGTGAGCGTGTTCAGGTGACTGCGCGCTTGTGCTGTAATGGCAGCGGGATCCTGCGCATGGAGCATACCGCTCACGAGCAGGCAGAGGAAGGCCAGCTTACCGCGATTCATGCATATCGACGTTTGATGAGTTCCTGAAAGGTGGCGAGGGCCTCGGGGTCGGCGGGTTTCTTCAACTTGCCGAGCACCTCGGCCTGCAGAAAGGCCTGGGCCTCGGTATGGCTCGCCAAGGTGTTCAGGCGATCAATGGTCTTATCGTAGTTGATGCGATCGCCATTGAACAGCTCCGCCACGAACCAGAACTTATGGCTGAGGCTGATGGCCTTGGACAGATCGAGGATGGAAGCCCTCTCCAGCTTCTCGGCCAAGGTGGTTGCACTTGTTGGAGAACGTGCTGGAACCTCGCTGACGGGATCTGTTGGCATTGAACCCTTCGGGGGTTCCACAGATGGCAGCGTGGCAGGAGCGGCAGCCTCGGGAACCTGCTCCGTGGCCTCGATGGCCTCGATCAGCGATACCTGGCGCGGGGTGGTCTCGGGTGGCCGGGTATCCAGGCGCATGGGTGGCGGCTCGGCCGCTACGGGCGGCGCCTCCTCCTTCTTCGGTGATGCGGGAGGTGCTGGTGCGATCTGCACGGCCGCTTCACGGGCCTTGTGGCGCAGGATCACCAGCCGTTCATACAGCTCGCGAGCGTCCCCACAAGCCTGCTCCAGCCCTTCGAGCCCCAAGGCCCCCTGGCCCAGTTCCCGTTCGGCCTTGGCCAGTGCGGACACCAGTTCGTTCATCGTTCGGAATGCCTTGTCGGTGGCCATGTGCAACAGCTTGCGGACCCAAAGGTCCAACGCGAAGTTCCCTATTTTCGCGTCGCCCGGCGGCTGCATGCCGCGCAGGGTTTCCCACGATCATATGTTCCTCGAGCACACCGGCAGCCGTACCCACCGCAAGGGCTCGATCGAAGTGATCTGCGGAAGCATGTTCTCCGGCAAGACCGAGGAGCTGATCCGCCGTCTGCGCCGGGCGGAGTTCGCCAAGCAACAGGTGGAGATTTTCAAGCCCAGCGTGGATACCCGCTACGCCGTGGCCGAAGTGGTGAGCCACGATGCCAGCAGCATCCGCAGCACGCCGGTGCCCAACAGCAGCAATCTGCTCCTGCTCGCTTCGGACATCGAAGTGGTGGGCATTGATGAGGCCCAGTTCTTCGACGAAGGACTGCCGGAAGTATGCGCGGAGCTCGCGGACCAGGGCATACGTGTGATCGCGGCGGGCCTCGACATGGATTACCAAGGCCGACCCTTCGGTCCCATGCCGCGCTTGATGGCCATGGCGGAATACGTCACCAAGGTGCACGCCATCTGCATGCGCTGTGGCGACCTGGCCAACTTCAGCCACCGCATGGCCGCCGGCCAGGACCTGATCCTGTTGGGCGAGACCGACAGCTACCAGCCGCTGTGCCGTGCATGCTTCCATGCGCAACGGAACCCGGTCGGACCCGCAGCCGCCACGGACAACGCACGTCGCGAATGAAGGCACACGGCCATCGACTATCGGCCATCGCCCGTGCGTTGGGCACCACCGTGCAGGGCGATGGGTACGATCCGGTGATCGAACACCTGGTGATCGACTCGCGCAAGCCGCTGCCCGAGGAGGGCGCCCTGTTCATTGCGCTCAAAGGCGATCGGCATGACGGGCATCGCTATCTGCCCGACCTGGTGGAGCGCGGCCTTCAATGTGCCGTGGTGAGCGATACCACGGCCTCGGTGCCGCTCACGCTGTGCGTGCCCGACACGCTGGATGCCCTGCAACGACTGGCCGGCTGGCACCGTGCCCACTTCGACCTGCCCGTGGTGGGCATCACCGGCAGCAACGGCAAGACCGTGGTAAAGGAGTGGCTTTACCAGTTGCTCCGTGCCGATGAGCACATTGTGCGCAGCCCAGGCAGCTGGAACTCGCAAGTGGGTGTACCATTGAGCGCATGGGAGATACGCCCCGAGCATACCCTGGGCATCTTCGAGGCCGGGATCAGCCTGCCCGGCGAAATGGCACGCCTGCAGGCCGCGGTGCGGCCAACGATCGGCGTGTTCACCAATATCGGTCCGGCCCACGGGGCCAACTTCGGCAGCGACCTGGAGAAAGCGCTGGAGAAGGCCCACCTGTTCAAGGATGCGGAAGCCTTGATCCTCTGTGCGGACCACGAGGTGATCGCACAGGCCATCGACAAGTGCCAGTTGGACCAACGCCTTACCCTTAGGGCCTGGTCACGTGATCACGCTGCATGGCTCCACGTAGTGCGCGAAGAGCCGGTCCCACACGGGAAGCGCATCACCTGCATCAATGACAACACGGAGTTCACCTTCGAGATCCCCTTTGCGGACCACGCTTCGGTGGAGAACGCATTGCATTGCGTAACACTACTTCTGCATCTGGGCATGGACACCCGGACCATTGCCGAACGCATGCCCCTGCTGCAACCCGTGGCCATGCGCCTGGAGGTGCTGGAAGGCAGGCACGGTATCACACTGATCAACGACGCCTACAGCAACGACCTGGCCTCGCTCACCGTTGCACTTGAGCACTTGGACGTGGTGGGACGAGGGCGCCCGAAAGCGGTGGTGATCAGCGACATTGTGGGCAGCGGCGATGAACGGACCTCCTTGTATCAGCGGATGGCAGCGCTCATGCGCCGTGCAGGGGTGCACCGCATCCTCACCGTAGGGCCGGAGCTGGCCGAACGTTCACCCATGTTCAACGGACAGGCAGCACACTACACCGATGCTGCCGACCTCATCCGCAGGTGCGACCCCATGGACCTTGCGGGCCATGCCGTGCTGATCAAAGGTGCGCGCAGCTTCGCTTTGGAGCATGTGGTGCACCGCTGGCAGCGCCAGGTGCATGGCACTGTGCTGGAGATCGACCTGGAGGCCATTCGCCACAATCTCAACCACTATCGCGCACAACTTGCCGGGGGCACCAGGGTGATGGCCATGGTGAAGGCCTTCGGCTACGGCAGCGGCGCGCTCGAACTGGCCCGGCTGTTCGCTCACGAGCAGGTGCACTACCTGGGCGTGGCCTATGCCGATGAAGGCATCGAACTGCGCCAGCAGGGCATCCAACTGCCCATTCTGGTGATGAACCCGGAGCCCGTGCCCTTCGAAGTGCTGGACCGGTACCGTCTGGAGGCCGAAGTGTACGATGAACGCTCCCTGCTCGATGCAGCGGACCATGCCCGACTTCATCCAGGCACGCCCCCCGTTCATATCAAGCTCGATACCGGCATGCATCGTTTGGGGTTCATGCCGGCAGAGCTCCCCAACCTGCTGCAGCTTCTCAAGGAACATCCCCACTTACGTATCGCCTCCGTGCTTTCGCACCTTGCGGCCAGCGAGGATCCGGCGCACGATGCCTTCACCCGGCAGCAGATCGCGCAGTTCAGTGCCATGGCCGATGCGATCGAGGCCGCACTCGGCTACCGACCGTTCAGGCATATCGCCAACTCGGCCGCGGTTCGCCGTTTCCCCGAGGCCCGGTTCGACCTGGTCCGGCTGGGCATCGGGCTGCACGGGATCGGCGCGGATGCCTCGGAATCAGCCCACTTGCTCCCGGCCGCAAGCCTGCGTACGCCCATCGCGCAGTTGCGCCACGTACCCAAGGGCGATAGCGTGAGCTATGGGCGTCGGTGGGTGGCCCAACGACCAAGCCTCATTGCCACGGTCCCCCTCGGCTATGCCGACGGCCTGTCACGTCGTCTGGGTAATGGCGTTGGACGCTTGTGGGTGCATGGCAGCGCAGCCCCCATCGTGGGCAGCGTATGCATGGACATGTGCATGGTGGACGTGACCGATATCCCCTGTCACATTGGCGATATGGCCTATCTCTTCAACGCCGAACACCCCGTGACCGAAGTGGCCCGCGACCTCGGCACGATCGCCTATGAGGTGCTCACGGGCATTGCACAGCGCGTGAAAAGGATCCATATGCAGGGTTGAACACCCCACAAGGAAGATCGGACAACCACTTCAGGGGACCATTAAGGCCCCAAGGATGTGCGGAACAGGTGCGGAACAGGCGCGGACGCACCTAGAGACCTACTTGCTCAAATAAGCGATCTCGGCCTTGAGGAAATTGATGATATCATCAGTATCCTCGATGCTGGTGCGCGATTTCTTCTGCGCCTCCCGCTGGGCCTGCATGCGAACAAGGTAGGTCTCACAGGCGCGCTTGCGCTCCGCCTTGCTGGTGATCCCCTTGAGCTTCAGCTTGATAAACCCAGAGGACAGAAAACGGACAGGTTTGGATACGGTCGCCATGCGATGAACGTGTACGGATATCAGAAAGAGCGTGCAAGTTAGGTCGAAAAGGCCGAATCAGCCCCCTTTTTCGGTCCGAGACCCTCGGCTTTCCCATGTTCGGCAACGTTTACTGACATCCAAATGACACATCCGCCGCGACCTCAACGGATAGTCCCGTAGTTTTGGTGGACCCTGCAAGACCGACCATGAAGAACCGTTCCCTGACCTTTCTGGCCCTTATCGCGCTCTTATTCAGCCTATCGGCACATGCCCAAGGCCCTGCGTACGTTCCCGGCGACCTGCTGGTGATGATGCGTCCCGGAACCTCGCCTTGGTCCGTAGTGGAAGGCTTGCGCAGCGTGAATGGGATCTCGACGGGCATTGATGTGGCGGAGGAGGTCAGTGCCCCGATGCGGGCCTGGTTGTTCCGCTTCGATGCCAACGCCATCGCTCAGGAGGCCATGCTTCGCGCCGCCTGGTCACACCCTTCGGTGCAGATGGCCCAGAACAACCATGTGGTGACCGAACGGCAGGTACCGAACGATGCGCAATATGCCCAGCAATGGCACCATCAGAACATCAACAGTGAGGCGGCCTGGGAGATCGGCACCGGAGGGGTAACGGCCACGGGTGACAGCATCGTGGTCTGCATCATCGAGGCCGCCGACCTGCCCCACCCTGACCTGATCGGTAATGCCTGGTTCAACCAGGGCGAGGTGGCAGGCAACGGGATCGACGATGATGCCAATGGCTACGTGGATGACCGACGCGGTTGGAACCCACCGGGCAATAACGACGCAGTGTATGGCGGCAGCCACGGCACGCAAGTGGCAGGTATGATCGGGGCCAAAGGCAACAACACCACCGGGGTGACCGGAGCCAACTGGAACGTAAAAATGATGGTGGTGGACTACGGCGGTACCTCGGAAGCACAAGTGGTGGCCGCCTATACCTACCCCTTGGTCATGCGTCGCCTGTATACCAGTACCGGAGGCCAGAAGGGCGCCTTTGTAGTGGCCACGAACGCCAGCTGGGGTGTGGACGGTGGCAACCCGGCCAATTCCCCGATC
>Ga0209985_10001242_pt1 | contig 25532 bp, 20 predicted proteins | sample NOAtaG_FD_187305 | JGI IMG/M metagenome (GOLD analysis project Ga0209985, IMG submission 187305) | Freshwater lake microbial communities from Lake Erie, under a cyanobacterial bloom - NOAA_Erie_Diel6S_1000h metaG (SPAdes) (version 2) | ecosystem: Environmental > Aquatic > Freshwater > Lake ...
AGCTTATTTTGAGTATGCTTGATTTCAGCCGTAATCATGAAGAGAAGATGAGATGTGACTGGAAGACGACGTTTGCGATGACAATTCGTCTGCTCAAGCCCCGCATTCATAGATTACACATTAAGCTCCACGAGCAGTCCCCTGAAGTTTTCATTTTTATGTCATCACAGCACTTGATGCAGGTTCTGATCAACCTGCTCGCAAATGCCGCGGATGCAGTGGCTTCACGGCCAGGGTCAGATCGTTGGATCGAGGTGAAGGTAAGCGTCGAAAATCAAACTGTAGTCATCCAGCTTCGGAATGGAGGTCCTCTGATACCAGAGACCGTTGCGAGCCGCATGTTCGATCGAGGCTTCAGCACCAAGGGTCAACTTGGGAGTGGACTTGGCCTGTCGATCAGTCGAAGGCTGATCGAACGGGCTCGAGGGTCCCTGAATCTAGAGCCTCGAGACGAACATCCCTGCTTTGTGATTCGCATTCCTGGTGCCGCTTCAGGCCTCCAGTCCCTTAGCGACCGGGATTCGTCCTCGGTAGGCTCGCTTAAGAATTGAATTCGATGCACGCTGGTGGTCCGCCTTTCGCCCGCCACTCCGTGGTAAAATACTCCACAGTTCGACCGGTGATTCCATCACAGCTAGGTATGAGCGAGAGGGGGAAAGAGTGGCGAACCCAAGACCGTGTTTCCATGTATTTCGCCTGTTTTTCCTCAGGACTTGCTTGCTTCAGTTGCAAACGAACGGGTGTGCTGCCGTCACACTAGCTCTTTTGCCGTGGGTACTTCCAGTTGACTTGGCGTGGTCGGCAGAGAAGAGTCCTGAGGTGTCTATGACACGTGAGGAGACGGAGGCCTCGGACGGGACGATCGATCTGAGCTTCTCCTATGCGCAGGCCATAAGTCCCAGGGATGATATCATGAGGCTAGCCAGTTTTTATCGAACACGACTCGAATGTCATCGGAGTTTTCTGGACGGCTTAGGCGTGTTGTACGAATTTATGCCAGCGATGGAGCGAACTTCGCTTTTTGAGCAAGAACGTTTGACGATGCAGCGTCAGACCTGGGGCTGGACATTTAAAGGCGATTTGCTCGAAGCTACAGGTGGGATGCTCTCTCAGCTGAGCTTCCAACCACGGCTAGGGCTCCTCGATCTCGACTATCGCGTTTCAACCATCGATGGGAAAGGGCAGGATCAGACAGCCCGGTTTGAAACCATGGGTAATCTAGCGATCGGCCTTCACATCGGTGTCAGCCGTCGCTTTGTCTCTCTTGGACATGAGATATCGGGTTCCTATGATCGCACCACTCTTGGTGCTCGAGGAAGTCAAGATGCCAGTGTTGTCAGTCAAAAGCTTGGTTACCGTCTGTCCTACGTGATCCAACGAGAGCGCTGGTTTCAGATCAGTCTCGTCGCTTTTGGGGATGGAGAGCGCTTGGTCATCAACCGTGATCCCCTTTATGTCCTCAGAGATGCCGTCGCGGGACTTTATGAAGTGACGTTCCGCTTCATTCATATCGGGGGAGGAATGGTTCTTTCCTGGTAAACAGCAAAGGCGAAGGCTTAGAGTCAAGCCTTCGCCTTGGTGGGGAGGACTCGCGGTCTTTAGTGGGCAAAGGAAAGTTCGTGAGTCTCAGCTTCTGTGACTTTTTTTAACTTCTCGAACAACTCGTCCCGACCCTCAGCATTGTCATCCGGATGCTTCCAGACCAATGCGTGCATGAGGACGGCATCCATATGCTCGACCGGAACAATACTGAGATCTTTCAGAATGTTTTTGGGAATATCGATCAGATCCTTCTCGTTATCCTTGGGAAGAATGATCTTCCGGATACCGCCGCGATGGGCTGCTAGGATTTTCTCTTTGAGACCACCGATGGCGAGGACCCGACCGCGTAGAGTGATTTCCCCTGTCATGGCAACATCCTTGCTGACAGGGCGCAGGGTCAGAGCACTGGTGAGCGCTGTGGCCATCGTGATACCCGCGCTGGGACCATCTTTGGGTATCGCACCCTCGGGCACGTGGATATGGATATCAACTTTGGTATAAAAATCCTCCGCGATGCTGAGGAACTTGGCTCGCGAACGGACATAGCTAAGAGCAGCCTGGGCCGACTCTTGCATGACCTCACCGAGCTTGCCCGTGATGATCAACTTCCCATTACCTGGCACAACGGTGACCTCGGAAACAAGGAGGTCACCGCCTACTTCAGTCCAAGCCATACCAGTACAGATACCAACTTCATGATGGGAATTCTGATAGCCGATTCGGTACTTTCTTGGGCCTATGTATTTGTTGATGCTCTTCTCGTTGATTTTTTCACTGATGGTATTTGGATCGAGTTTAAGGCGTTCCTTGAGTGGTTTGAAGTCCTTACTTTCGGACTTAGCTTTCGATTCCTCATGAGCTTCGGCTTCGATCTTGCGCATATGCTTGCGAGCAACCTTGCGGCAGACCGAAGCAATTTCCCGCTCGAGATTCCTCACCCCTGACTCACGGGTGTAGTAGCGAATCAATTCCGATACTGCCTTGGGGATAAAGGTCACGTCTTGATTGTCGAGACCGTTCTCCTTGAGTTGCTTAGGTACCAGGTACTGATTAGCGATCGAGAGCTTTTCCTCTTCGGTGTAGCCAGCAAGTGAAATCACTTCCATTCGATCCAATAAGGGCCGTGGTATCGTGTGGAGTGAGTTAGCCGTTGCTAAGAAGAGAACCTTTGACAGATCGTAATCGAGGTCGAGATAGTGATCGTTGAAAGTATGGTTTTGCTCAGGGTCCAAAACTTCGAGCAGTGCGGACGATGGGTCGCCACGGAAATCCTGCGACAGCTTATCGATCTCGTCGAGCAGAATGACGGGATTCGACTTGCCCGCTTTCTTCAAGGCGTGAACCACTTTACCAGGCATCGAGCCGATATAGGTACGGCGGTGACCACGGATCTCGGCTTCGTCACGAACACCGCCGAGAGCAACTCGCACGAACCGTCGACCAGTGGCGGTCGCGACACTGCGCGCGAGAGACGTTTTACCAACACCCGGAGGTCCAACGAGACAGAGAATCGGACCCTTCATGTCATCAACTAGGGTGCGCACAGACAGGTATTCGAGGATACGATCCTTGACCTTTTCAAGTCCGTAGTGATCCCGGTTGAGAACGTCTTCGGCGTAAAGAGTGTCACGGATCTCTTCAGAATAGTCATTCCAGGGTAGAGTCAATACGGTATCGATATAGTTCCGAACGACCGTGGCTTCCGCTGACATGGGCGACATGTGCTTCAGCTTCTTCAGCTCTTTGGTGAGCTTTTCGCGAGCTTCATCTGATAGCTTTTTGGTTTTAATTTGATTCTCGAGTTCAGCGATTTCGGCACGACCATCATCGCGATCACCAAGTTCCTTCTGAATCGCCTGCATCTGTTCGTTGAGATAGTATTCTTTCTGAGTCTTCTCCATCTGACGTTTGACTCGGGCTCGAATTTTCTTTTCGACACGCATGATCTCGATTTCAGACTGAATGTAACCGTAGAGATCTTCCAGGCGCTTAGCAGGATTAGTCTCTTCCAGCAGTCTTTGCTTATCCTGAAGCTTGAGGTTCGAAAGGTGAGCCACAAGAGTGTCAGCTAGTTTCGATTCGTCTTCCATCGAAGCGATCGACAGTAGCATTTCGGGGGGGATGCGTTTGTTTAAGCGAACGTAGTTGTCAAAAGACATTTTCACAGTGCGAACCAGCGCCTCGTTCTCCACACCTTGGCTGCGGACCTCGGGGAGTGGCTCAGCTCGTACCAGGAAAAAGTCATCGGTTTGCACAAATTCAAGAATTTTGGCACGCTTTTGCCCTTCTACCAGCACTTTTACGGTTCCGTCCGGTAGGCGAAGGAGCTGCAGAATTGTCGAAATAGTGCCGACTGTATAGATATCTTCGGGTGATGGCTCATTCGTTTTCGCTTTGACTTGCGCGGCTAGGAGGATTTCTTTGCTGCCGCTCATTGCCTGCTCAAGGGCTTGGATGGATTTTTCCCGACCCACAAAAAGAGGAACGACCGTCGAAGGGAAAACTAGAATGTCACGCAGAGGGAGTAACGGTATTCTGACGGCCTCTGGCTTGGTAACAGGGTCTCTAGACTCATCCGACATAAAGTCTCCCTCCTCATGAGTGCGCGCGCGTCACCAGGGGGTGCTCCTGGTATCGCCATGGGTCGCTATGCTTGATGATCTCATATATGTATCTTAGCGCAATAAATATGAGGAAGACAGCCCTTATTACGGCGTGTAAACAAATCAGGAGCAACCCGGGCTCGTCTCTTGCCAAAGTTCCTACCGAGACGGAGTTGCTGTCGGCTTTTCGACTCCGAGGCGATGCCGACTGCTGGTGAAAACGTTTAGCTGATGCAGAGGACTCTCGCTTCCCATGCTGACTCGCGGCGATCAAGCATGAAGGCAGTCTTGTCTGGAGCTCTTGACTGATTCTTTCGCATGGGTTTGGCCTCCACACTCGTTGGATCTTACCCGAATAGCTCTCGGTAAAGTGCCCGCCTCCAATAAAAAAAGGCCCCGGAGAGCCTTCGTTGCGGATGAATTCAAGGACGGGTGACGGCTCAATTGCCGCCTGTCCCGAAGTCACGGTCTTTGGACTCGCGAGCTGCTGCAGCATTGAAGGCCGCGAGCTCTTCCGGAGTGCGATAGACGACGATCGGCTGGGAACCGTTGATCACGAGCTCTTCGGTGATAATGACTTCTTTGATCGATTTCTCGGAAGGTATCTCGTACATGATTTCGAGCATCCCTTCTTCAAGGATCGCCCGGAGACCGCGAGCTCCCGTCTTGCGTTTCAGAGCTTCCTTCACGACGGCACGCAGCGCACCCTCGGTGAACTTGAGGTTCACACTCTCGAAGTCGAACAGTCTCTGGAACTGCTTAACGATAGCATTCTTCGGTTTGGTGAGGATGTCGATCATCGCCTCTTCCGTAAGCTGTGCAAGCGAACAGATCACAGGAAGACGACCGATGAATTCTGGGATCAAACCGAATTTGGCCAAGTCAGCCGTTGTCACCTTATTGAGCAAATCTGTCACATTACGCTCACGCTTCGAGAGGATTTCTGCACCGAAGCCGAGAGAAGAAGTCTCTATCCGCTGTGCGACAATGTCTTCGAGGCCCGCGAAGGCTCCCCCGCAGATAAAGAGAACATTCGTCGTATCGACCTGCAGGAACTCCTGCTGGGGGTGTTTACGACCACCCCGCGGGGGTACGTTAGCGATTGTTCCCTCGATGATTTTCAGCAGAGCTTGCTGCACACCTTCGCCGGAGACATCGCGAGTGATGGAAGGGTTGTCACCCTTACGAGCGATCTTGTCGATTTCATCGATGTAGGCTATACCGCGCTGCGCCAGTTCGACGTCATAATCAGCATTTTGGAGCAGATTCAGGATGATGTTCTCGACGTCCTCACCGACATAGCCTGCTTCCGTGAGGTTGGTTGCGTCCGAGATTGTAAACGGCACGTTCAGAATGCGCGCGAGGGTCTGGGCCAGGAGCGTTTTGCCACTTCCCGTGGGACCAATGAGCAGGATGTTCGATTTGGTAAGTTCGACCTCGTCGCCGCTGCCCTTGTGATCGATACGCTTATAATGGTTGTGTACCGCGACCGAGAGAATCTTCTTCGCACGCTCCTGGCCGATGACATACTCGTCCAGAATGCGCTTGATGTCCTTTGGATTAGGAATCTTATTGCTGGGATTCAGCAACTCTTCCTTCTCCACCTCTTCGGCGATGATATCGTTGCAAAGCTGAATGCACTCGTCGCAGATGTAAACGTTGGGACCTGCGATCAGCTTCTTGACCTCTTTCTGACCTTTGCCACAGAAGCTGCAGTGCAGACCGCTGTCTTTGCTGGCCATATGCTCTCTCTCCCTTCAGGATCTGCTTCGAGGTCCAGCCATGAGGTGGCCAGGATCAAACCTCGCGGGCATTCTTGGTTAATCCTTCTTCGGCTTTTTGGCCGGAGAAATGATGGTGTCAACAATTCCGTATTCTTTGGCCTGCTCGGCGCTCATGAAGAAGTCACGGTCGATGTCCTTGTTGATTTGGTCGACCTTACGTCCCGTATGGTGCGACAGAATGCTTGACATCTTTTGCTTCATTTTGATGATTTCTTGGGCGTGTATGTCGATGTCGGTCGCCTGTCCACCGGCACCGCCAAGGGGCTGGTGAATCATGATCCGAGCATTCGGCAGCGCATGACGCTTGCCAGGAGCGCCTGCTGCGAGCAACCAAGCTCCCATGCTTGCGCACTGACCGATGCAGTAGGTTCTTACATCGGGGCGGATCAGCTGCATGCAGTCGTAGATCGCGAGCCCCGCCGTGACCGAACCCCCCGGGGAGTTGATGTAAAAACTGATGTCCTTCTCAGGGTCCACGCTCTCGAGATAAAGCAGCTGTGCAACTATGACGTTTGCAATCTCGTCGTAAATTGGGGAGCCCAACATCACGATCCGCTCCTGGAGCAAACGTGAGTAAATGTCCCAGGATCGTTCGCCTCGATTCGTTTGTTCAACGACAACAGGTACAAGTGCCATTGCAACATCCTCATTCAGCACTGGTTGACGCTTCCCGTATTGATCCGCAGTTTTCTTTGCAGTTGTCAATACATACATGGTTTAACTTAAGCCACATCCGGTCCAAAGACAAGATGCTTCCACATTGTGTTTCGTCGGAGTGTCTAAAGTCTTTAGTCAAAAAAAAATTCCTAGCGGCACAGGCCGACTAGGAAGGATTGTATCAGAAAGGATCTAGCAAATTAATAAGTTGTTAGCCCAGCGTCGCACCAGCTTCTTTCGTCTCGGTAATATTTGCATGGCTGATGATGAAGTCAAGTGCCTTCTTAAAGAGCAGCGACTCCCTCGCGTGCGGGCCCATAGAGGCTTTGATGCTTTCGAGGAGTTTCGGATCAGGAGTCTGCGCACCCATACCGCTGCCGGCCATAAACTCGCGTGCGTAGGTATCGAAGTCTTCCTCGTTGACCAGAATCTTCTCGGATTTGATGACTTCAGAGAGAATCAGCGTATTACGGGCGCGTTGTTTCGCGCTATCGCGGAGTTTTCTCCGTTCTTCAGCATTAGCCTTGGCAGCCTTTTTTTCTTTGTCAGAAGAAAAGTCCATCTCCTCGAACATACTATCGATCACCTGATCGACCATCGAGGGTGGGACGTCGAACTGATTTTTACTAGAGAGCTGCTCGAAAATGTCTGTCTCGAGCTGATTGCGGCGGTGGCTCTCAGCTTGTCGGACCAGACGCTCTTTGATGTTGGCCCTGAGGGCTTCGAGGTTGTCGAGTCCCATGTCCTTGGCGAGTTCGTCATTCACTTCGGGTAGGCTGATCTCCATGATCCCATCCAGCTTGACGGTCGCTTCTGCGGTTTTGCCAATCTGGCCCTTATCGTGAACATGCTCAGGTACGACGATCTTAAGGCGTCTTTCCTCTCCGACCTTCATGCCGACGAGACCCTCTTCCAGCTCGGGGAGGAGATAGTTTTTACCCAGCTCCACCGGCACTTTCTCAAATGTGAACTCAGGGAAGATCGTGCCTTCGATCTCAGCTTTCTGACTGATAGTGATAATTTGGCCTTGTGTGGCGGTGACGTCCGCGGCGGCCTCTTTGGTTTTGGCATGGCGACGCTGGATGAACTCGAGCTCACGTTCGACATCAGCATCGGTGACCTCGGAAACCCGACAGGTGAGAGTCAGCGACTTGTAGCCATCGATCGTCAGAGCCGGCATGACATCGACCAGGGCACTGAAGACATAGTCGGCATCTTCTTTCGGCAAATCCATGCTCTCGAGGACAGGGGCTGCGATGGGACGCAGGTCTTCCTTTTCTATCGCATCAAAGAGGTGGTTACGGACGAGTTGGTCAGCTACGTCGTAGGCAACGGATCCACCATAGAATTTTTTGATTACGTTCAGAGGAGCTTTTCCGGGACGGAAGCCGTTGATCCGAGCTTTTTTCTGTATATTGCGATAAACGGAATCAAAGGCACTTTTGACATCGCTGGCAGAAAGTTCCACCCGAATACGCCGCTGGACTGTATTTACTTCTTCAACGAGAGCCTTCATAAGACATCCTTTTTTGGATACACCTCTGCGTGCGTGCAAATGACGGCTCTGGTGCCGTCACCATGAAAAGTCTGCAAATTATAGTGGCTCCCCCGTCTTTGTCAACCTCCTAGCTGACGGGGAAGGGACCGTGGGACCTTCTTCGATCAGGCTCAGAGGTGGAGGGGGACTCTAGGAGGAAGAGCCGAGCTATAATGCTGAAACACCTTGCGGCGCGAGCGGAGAGCTTATGATCGTTGAAATCGATAAAGAATTGGAAGACATTTTTCCTCGGTATCTTCAGTCAAGACGGGAAGATGTGAAGCGCTTTCAGGCCGCCTTGGCGATTCAGGACTTTGAGTCCCTCCGGAACCTAGCCCATAAGATCGTCGGCAATGCATCCTCATATGGTCTTCTGCCTTTGGGTGAGATAGCAAGAAGATTAGAAAACTACGCTCGCGATTCCGAGTTGGAGTCTTGCGAACGCGAAGTCCAAGCCCTCCAGGCCTATATCTCGGCCATAGAACCCAAATTTGTTTGAAGATTTCTCAACGTTTGCCTCGTCGCTGCCGATAGGTCCGCAAGAAGGACAGAGTGTTCACCTATCCAAGAGGACGGCGCCGTGTGGTCCTGGTTGCGACCGCGCAAATTGCAAGTGCTGCTGAGTGGTCCGCTGCTAGGCATGGGCTTGCTCACTCTGGTCTTTGTGTCCTGGTTGGCTCTGCAGATGTCCTACACTTTCCTCAGCACCTTGGCCATCGAAAGTGCCGAACACGCGCTCTCTGTTGCGAAACGCGAACTCCTTCGAAGCGGGCTGGCTCCGCGGGAGGGACGCTGGACAGCTCTCGATCGGAATCTCAGGGCATCCGAAAGTGGAGCCATCGTCCTCGTGATGGATCAGCAAGGTCGTATCCTGGCAAATTCGTCCTATCAGAGCGAAGTCCTTTATCAAGGCTTGGCCAAGGCGGAAAATGCCCTTGAACATCCGGACTGTCTCATCCGTTGTCCAGCACAGGAGGCCCACGATCGCTTGGGGACGCTTGGACTGTTGGTGGATGTCCAAGCTTTCCATACGGAAGGTCCGCTCGGCAGACTCTATGCAGCCCTTGGCCGTCATGGGCCGTGGGTGGTGATGGCGATAGCGGGTGAAGAGCGTTATGGACGTTTTTTGGAGCGCTTCCGAGACGATATCATCTGGGGCGTAGGTTTGCTTTTGATGTTTGTGATCTGCTTCAGTCACATGGTGTCCCGTCAGGTCACTCAACCCATCCTCGAGCTCAACGAGGCAGCAAAGCAAGTTGCAGATGGTAACTTTGAACAACTTCTCCGTTTTCAGCGACACGATGAAATTGGAGAACTGTCGCAATCGATGAGTCGAATGGGACAGAGGCTTCGTGGTCTCGTCAAGGATCTCGAGGGACAGGTCGAGAAACGGACGGCCGAGCTACAGGATGTTATCGAGCGGTTTGCCCGCACGAATCAGGAGCTCGAACGAGCAAACGGCACCAAAGACCGGATTTTCTCAATCATTGCCCACGATCTTAAAAGTCCCTTTAATGCCCTCAAAGGTTACAGCGGTATCATCAACGACAGCTTCGCTTCGTTGCAGCCGGACCAGCTTAAAGAGATGATCGAGAAAATTTCCGTTTCATCGGAAGAAGCTCATGGGCTGCTGGAGAACCTCTTACACTGGGCTATGATGCAGAGTGGAAGTTTGCGGGCCAACTGGAATCACTGTAACCTTCGCGATATCGTGCTTGAAGTCGTCGATCTCATGAGAGTCAACGCGAAGGTCAAACACATCCAGCTCGAGATGCAGGTCAGTCCGGAAACATGGATCTTTGCGGATCGCATCATGGTCGCGACGGTCATTCGCAATCTGATTGCCAATGCTTTGAAGTTTACCTACGAGGGGCGTGGCAGGGTCACGATCAAAGCCTACGAGGAAAAAGATCGCGTCATCATGCTTATAGTGGACAATGGCGTAGGCATGCGGGTCGAAGCTGTGCAAAAGATCTTACGTCGAGACCTCCTTGGCTCCGAACGAGGAACGGCCGAAGAGCGCGGGACAGGTCTCGGGCTCCAACTTGTGCACGAGTTTATCCTCCTCAATCAGGGGCAGCTTGATCTCGACAGCCACCCGGGTGAGGGGTCGCGCTTTATCATCAACTGGAAGAGAGGCCAGGGAACGAGTCGGTTGATCGGTCAAACTGGCAGCAATCTCCATATTCTCTATATAGATGACGCCGAAGACAACCACGACCTCGTCCGTATCTATCTCAAAGAGTTCCCCTGGAAGCTCGAGTTTGCTCTCGATGGTCGGGAGGGGCTCAAGCACTTCTTAGATGGTAATTTCGACGTGGTTCTCATGGACTTGAACATGCCTGGTATGAATGGGATCGAAGCGACAAAAAAGTTACGCGCTGCCGAACGCGACGAGGGGCGAGCCCGATCCGTGGTGATCGCCTTCACCTCCTCTCTGCTGCAGAGCGATATCGATGCTGCGATCGAGGCTGGTTGTGATGCCTATCTTGTCAAACCCATCAAAAAGCAGAACTTGATTCATGTCCTGCAACGTTATGCCAAACTTCCTTTACAACAGGGATGAAGAGGACCGATGCCGCGAATCGTCTTCATATTGACGCTACTGTTGCTCGGCATGCTGCCAAGAGCGATGGCTTCGACCCATATTCGCTATGACTTGCGCCTGGATGTGACGGAAGCTGATCTTCAACTGCGATCCTCAGCTCGGGCCGTCGTCCGCATCCAAAGCTCAGATCTCAAAGTCGGACAGTGTCTCTATGTGCCCCTGCATGATCCCATGAGTGAACGGATTGCAGGGCAGCAGATGCTACGGGGAAAGAGCGTCCAGGACATGGCTGCCAGGCAGAAGGGGACAATCACCTGGGTGCGTCCCCAAGACTTGCGAGAGTTGAGGCCCTTCCTCTACCAGATCCAGAAGCTCGACGCGGATGGTGCTCTGACCCTCGCCTATTCTCTTACACTGCCTGGTTGGAAGGATCGCGAGGGACATGTACGTCTCATGACCCAGTTCTATCCGCAGCTTCTCGCACGTTGTCCAGGTGAGAGCGAGCAACCATACTTCGCACCTTCGAGCACGGCGAGCTTTCACATGGTACTCGACAAGCCTGAGTCCTGGCAGGCTTTGGCACCTGGGGTGCGGGACGGTCTGAGCTGGACCTATCAAGGTCCAGCTTTCACTCTTGTCCTTTACAAGCAGGGACAGGTTCACGAGCTGAAAGATGAGCACGGTCGTATGCTCCTCCTTTATCGTTCCCCAACCTTCGTGGATCTAGCGCCTCAATTGAATCGGGCACTGCTGTTTTTCGAAACGATCATGGGTTGGCGCCCGTCCCCTGATATGCTTCTGGTCGAGACTGATGACTTTGAACCCTTGCGTACTCCGGGCCTCATCACACTCAATTGCCCTCAGCAAGCAGGGATGCGCTACATTCAAGAAAAACTCCTGAATTGGAGTGTATGGCAGTTAGCGCAAGCTGTAGCCGAACAATGGTTCGGCCTCGCTCTGCGCCCTGCACACCTAGAAGACTTATGGTTAGTTCAAGGTTTCGCAGATCACTTGACTCTTCTCTTCGTCGAAACCGAACGCTTGCTCGGCAATCTCTTCGTCGGTAAGGACGGAGAGGAGGCCTATCTGCGCCTCAGTTATCGCCAGGCTCAAGATTTACTCGCCGCCCTGCTATCCTTGCTTTATCCCCACAATGCTCTAGTCGACGAGAGCCTCGAATCCATGGAGATCGATGGGCTCAGACCTGCCTATGCGTTTGTTCGGCACTCCCAGGCTCTCCGTTACATTCATTGGTTACTCAAGGACCCCGCTTTTGGGCAATGGTTGCAGGTCATAGGTCAAACGTTCCGCAACCAAGTGATGACACCTGTCGCTGTGCTGGAGACTTTGGAAACTTTCCAAGCGGAAACGGCCGCCGACGATCTCCGTCACTACTGGCAGGCCAATGTCTGGCCTGACTTTGCACTCGATGAGATTGAGGTGGATCCAGAGAACCAGGGAAGTATCGTTCGGGTCAGCCAGCAGAGTCAGCTTCAGGTTAGCTTCGATGTGAGCATCAAAACCAAGGATGGATATCGCATCAGCCAATACATAGGCTCGGATCAGCGCGTCAGCGAGGTGCGCTTGGCCGTACCTCCGGATCAAATTGAACGGATCGAGCTGAATCCTCAGGAGTCGATCTATGACATGGATCGCTACAACAATAGCAACCGTTGGCCAGGTCTCTCGCTTTTTCCAGGTCAAGCACGCACACTCGAAAATGATGCCTATACGATACTGTGGGTGCCTTTTGCTTCCAAGCTTCCCGGCCAAGCTCTTTCTGTGCAAATGGGGTGGCAGATGTTTCGTTATGTGGGATCGGGGCTCACGGGTTTCGCTCTCTATCAGCCTGAAGAACAGGACGGAGGCTATCGACTTTCTTACCGTCATAGTCTGACCAATCAAGCCATGTTTCTCAGTCTATCGATCGGCGAGAATGATGGTCAAGCTTTGAAAGGAGAGCGTCTATGGGACCTGGGACTCATCAAGCGACCCTTATGGTCTGGGTATCCAGCGGTGGCAGTCGGTACACGTCTTCGATTCCGTCAGACTCTCGGCTTGCCGGAAGAAAATCATGTGACCACCGCGATGCGCTTCATTCATAAGACAGATCGATCCGTGGCCTGCAATTGGGATTTCGAAGTTGAATCCGAGTTCAGCACCTACGTCCCTTCGGACGCCTTTGATTACCAGCGTGACTATGGAATACTCCGCGGGATCTGTGAGTATCCTGAGGTTCAGCTCAGGGCGCGAGTCTTCTTAGGGAGCAGTCGGCGCTCAGGTGTCGTTCCGAACGGAGCCTTGTTTTCACCCCAGAACCTGGAAGAGGCTCGCATTCGACTTGACCGCCCAACCTTGCCGCCGACGGGACAGCTTCGGTCGCTTAACTTCGACCTCTCGCTACCTGCTCGCCTCCCGCTTCCTGAATCGGCATTTGTTCTACCGCGCCGTTCTCAATTTCGCGTGTTCTCAGATTGGGGCGTGCTCCGCGACCCAGATCGGGATGTTCAGGCGTCAGGTGTCGGCTTCGTACTTCCTTTCGGCGGCGATGTAATGGGTAAAGCCTCGGTGACCTTGCTGCAGTTCTCACTTTACAGCGTTCTCTATCGTCGGATCGGGTCTGAGATTCAACGCGATCCCGGATTTATCTTTGACTTCACAGGTGATCTCTGAACAGTGCAGCTCAAACAAAGCCGGAATCGAAGCGGCAAGTGCAAGCATACGGGAGTGGGTAGGTGTCTTCGGACATGTTGCAACATGCAGAGCGGGTCCCGAGGCGGGCACCCGTTTCGCCTGACCCGACTTGGAACAGGAACCCCAAAGCCTAGGGAGCATCTCACCTTTGTAACCCCCAAGTTCATCAAGCATCGCGAAAAACCCCGTCTTCAGAAGCGAACGCGAGTGAGCGAAGAAGGCGGGGATGAATAGCGACTCGGCATTCTCCTAGGTCATAGATAATTTTGCATTTTTCATCTTTTGGTATCAGCTCCTCGCGTCGCTCGATCTTAGAAGAGCCTTCGTACCGGTGTCCCACCTGGAATTCGATCTTTCCCTTCCTACTGAAGGCGCTATGATACCCAGGCATGCGGGGACTCCGCATGTCTCACCTGCAGTCGAGAGGTCTTACATGACGCAAGCAACCTACGATCCCATAGCCGAATTTCAAGTCTGGTTTAAGGAAGCCAAAGAGACTAGCCTCAAAGATCCAACAGCTATGGCTGTTGCGACGAGCAGTCCCGAGGGCATACCCGCTGTCCGAATGGTACTGATGAAACAGTTTGATCAGCAAGGACTTGTTTTCTATACGAATTTTACCAGTGCGAAAGCCCGGGACCTGCAGCAGAACAGCTGGGCATCCGCTTGCTTTTTCTGGGAAACAACACGAAAACAGGTCCGTGTCACCGGACGGGTCCAGGTCGTGAGTCGGGAAGAGGCCGATGCCTACTTTGCTTCACGCCCGCGCGACAGTCAGCTGGGTGCCTGGGCCTCTCTGCAATCGCAGCCCATGGCGGCACGGACGGATTTCGAGGAGCGTTTCAAACAGCTGCAGAGTCTCTACGAGGGGCAAGTGGTGCCGCGTCCCGAGCACTGGTCTGGCTTCCGCATCGTCCCAGAGAAGATAGAGTTCTGGATCGAGCTGCCCTACCGCCTGCATGAGCGGTGGATTTACCATCGGGACGGGCAAGGATGGACGAAAACCCTGCTCTACCCCTAGCGGTCACCTGTGATCGGAGGGAAAGCTGTCCTGGCCCTCGCTCTGAAAAAGATAAGTGTGACAAAATCTTACGTTTTCCAAGCGACGTTTGCCCCGCCCTCCTGTTCTGGGCATGGGGGGCACACCTGCAAGTATTTGCATGTTCGATGCTGTCATTTCGGTCGGGTTGAAAAACGGACGATTCTACTTGACTCTAGTCATTGGATATTTTAACTCCTGGGGCGCACTCTGACGCTTCTGGCCCCCCTTTTCATTGCAAATTTTGCTCAGAATGCCGAAGAGACTCGGGTTAGGGGAGCGGTCGTCCGAAAGACCTGATCCGAACGCCATAGCAAGAAGAGTATTATGGAATATTTGATCGCGAGCCTTCTCCTTCTGGTCTGCACACCTCTGATTGTTTGGGCGGTGCAGCGTTACCAGAGGCTATCGCGCCTGTTTGCCTTCTTTTTGATGGTGGCCATTACCTACAACATCGGCGCGCACATCATCATCGAAAACTACGAGGCCTTCGGCATTCTTGCGATCCTCGTTGCGCTTGGCGGCGCCCTGATGTTCGGGTTTGGGGATGACTACTTCTTCTCCCACCCTGAAAGGAAGTCACGTCTTTTCTTCTACCTCATCCAATTTTTCTTATTTGTCCACGCTATGATCGATGGCGCGGCCCTGATCCGGCCCGAGTTTCAGGACGCTACGCGGTTTGTGAGCCAACACGACCATCAAAGGGAGCTCAGCCTGAGCATTTTGCTCCACCGGATGATCTTTGAGGTCTTTATCTGGAAGTTTTTTCTCGAGCGCTATGGGCGATGGAGCGCCTTGCTCGTATTGGGACAAATCGCGGTGGGGACGATCCTAGGCTTTTTTGGGGGGCAGGCCCTGTTTCAGTTGATACCTAGCTATTTCGGCCTCTTCGAGGCATTTATTGGAGGCGCGCTCTTGCATTTGGTGTATGATTACATGAAAGATCGACTCAAAGGCACTCCCGATCACTTAGCCAAGGTCACTGCAGCACCAGGCGAGTAGGCGTGTTCAAAGAGAGTGCAGGCGGGGTTCATGGGCGGCTCACATCATCATCATCATCACCATCACCATCATCATCATCATCACGATCTTAAGAACACTTCAGACGATTCGCTAAATCGCATACGCATCGCCTTTCTGCTCAATATGGGATTTGCGCTCGTGGAGCTCATTGGTGGTCTGTGGAGCGGCAGTTTTGCGATCGTAGCTGACGCTATCCATGACTTTGGCGATAGCATGAGTCTCGCATTAGCTTTGTTTCTGCACAAAGCGGCACAAAAAGGTCCCAACGATCGTCTGACCTATGGTTACCAGAGGTATTCTATTCTGTCCTCATTACTCACCGGCTTGACGATCACTGTCGGATCGGTGGTGATCCTCTACGAGGCGATTCCTCAGCTTTGGGGTGAGCGAGATATTCCGCATGTCCCAGGGATGGTGGGGTTAGCGCTGCTAGGTATCGCCGTCAATGGCTTTGCGGCCTATCGTTTGTCTCGCGGTCAAAGCCATAACGAGAAGGTTCTCACTTGGCATTTGATCGAAGACTTTTTAGGTTGGGTGGTGGTCCTCATCGGTGCAGTTGCGATTCATTTCTTCCAAGTGACTTGGTTGGATCCCCTATTGGCCATCTGTATCGCGCTTTTTGTGATCTGGAATGTCATAAAAAGTATGAAAGAGCCGCTTGATATCATTCTACAAACGGTGCCATCAAAAGATGATGTGGAGACTTTAAAAACGGTCATTTCGAAGCAAAAGGGTGTCGAACGCATCGTGCATCTACATGCTTGGACGCTAGACGGCCAGCAGCACGTACTAAGTCTCGGCCTCAAGACCAATGGGACGACCGAGCCGGAAGGATTGAAGCGGAAGATTCGACAGTTGGCTCAGCAAAAGGGCTATCGTCATATTACGATCGAAGTCGGAGCCGAAGATGTGGCTTGTCATGACGATACAGATCATGATACCGCCCACGAGGAGCATCCTGATGGGTCGCATGGTCGAAGCTATGTTTACAAGCACGTGGAATCAGATGGGCATCACCATCACGGTTCGGACTGTGATCACAGCCACACTCGAGACCAAAAAGGCGTTCATGTTCATCGTGGGTCGGATCGTCCCCAGGCTCATCACAGTCATAATCAGACAGAGATCAATCAGCACAGTCAGGATTCTGAAGACAGTAAGACTCAGGCTACTAAGTGTGATCTTCATCGAAAGTAAAGCATTGTTTCGGTTGTTACTGACCTGTGAAAAACCAGCGACCATCGCGAAAGTAATAGTGAATCAAAGCGCCTCCCCAGCGGAGTTCGACTCTGTTGCTGCCACTCTGTGCTTGCGGTAGACCAATGATGATCTCTTGAGGTTCAGACTGCCGTTCCAGATCGAACTTTTGATTCATAGGGAGCTGATTGAAGCGAACAAGCTCGAGCCGCGAACAAAGGCTTGTGTTTTGAAGTTTAACAGCTAAGCCTTTAGCATGCGTGGACATCTCAATCGATGCCTGGCAAAGAGGCAGAAGTGCTTTTGAATGTTTCTCATCCATGTAGAGATTGGGTGCTGCTTGAGCCTCAAGCGAGGTAACGGGCTGAGAATGAAGCGTGTATCGATCAGACTTCTCGCTTCCGGCAGCATGGAGAACTAAGTCGAGCTTTTGTGCGACCCAGGGTTTGTGCCACACATACATGTGACTGTAAGTTCCGTCAGCAGCGAGTTCGAGGCTCCGACGACTGCTCTTGATCTCAAGATAAGGACAGTAACGCACGTGCTCGAATCGCAGGACGGTCTGCCATTCATTGCGATCGATTTTGATCTGGCCACCACATTGTGGAAGAGGGAGGGTCGATTGTTCGTGATCTTGGGCAAGCAGCGGTTGAGCCAAAAGCCAGGTTCCACTCAACAAACCCATGATGTCGATGCGCATAAGACCTCCTGTGCGGCTAGACAAGGAGATCCTGAGCAAAATTCGATCCGCCTGAGAGAGCTCCTGAAATTGCTTAGATTTTTAAGACCTGCCGCACCGAACCCTGTCACCGCAAGGTTGCAGGTGTATCAGGATGTTGTTTGACGGAGTGCGGTAGAAGGCGACGTAGGTCGACTCCAGATACGCTGGGTCAGAGCGGTGACCAGCGCCAGGATCGGGAGGTTATGCAGAACCGAGAGTGCGAAAACCAAACCAAGCTGCTGGGACAGGTGAAGCTCGAGAGTCGCGAGCCACGTACCGTAAAGAAGTTCTATAAGCCATGATGACGGAGCTAAAAGATAAAGCAGTGCCTCGCGCTTGACCTCCAGTCCTTGGACAAGAGGCCATACGAGGCAAAGATATAAAAACGTGACGGTGTAGACGTAAGCGAGGCTAAGCTTGACGATGGCTTTCAACATGAAAAACCTCACGATCACCAATGCTTGGAACCTTTGTGCTCCAAACGACTTAAAGTGTGAGGCACCAACTTGGAGAGAGAAGAGCAGCCTGAGTCAAAACCATCCTGTCTCACGGCTCGGAAAACGTGCCCCCTATGGCGACGAGTATGGCACAGTTTTCGTGAATAGACCATCGAGAACCGGAGGGCATCTCAGGCAGCTTTGTTTTGCTTCTTTTCTGCTGATCGTGTGACGCCACGAAGTATTCGTGCATGATTGAGGAGGGTTTCGATCGACTTTTTTTGGACCTTGAAGCTGATATCTTTCGCGCCCTTTGTAATAACTAAAGATTCGTCCACATCCATCATCATGGTGAGGATGTCTGACCACTTTTCGGTACGGAAGCCTTTGTTTCTCGCTTCTGTTTCGAGCTGCTTTGAATCGATAGAAAAGGTGTCATATGCCGTTGCCTTTGCTAATCGTGCGAGCATGTCAATGATATCAACGAACTCCTGGGGAAGAAACTTCATCGCGTTATTCTTTTTTCGAACCCGGGTGACGAAGTCGATGAAGCGATCAAGGTCACCACGATTTAATATCACAAGAACGTCTTTTTTGTATTGGTTCTTGCTGGCATTGATGAGTCCACCACCGACGATCGTATCGATGATAGCAGCTGTTTGCGTCTGATCCAGGTTGAGTATGATGCTGAGCTCATCTTCAGCAGCTTGGCGATCGAGACTCCAGCTCTTGACCTCCTTCGTGCCGAGCTTGTACCAGAGCAGCTGCAGAATATGCAGGGTCTTGATCAATTCCTCGAACGGATTGAGATTGCCTTTGTACTTAGCTTCTAAGTCCTGGAGACGCTCGTTCGTATCCCGCAATCGGGACGAAAGGGTCGACATCAAGGCGACAAACCATTTGGGTATCTGCTGTAAGATCTTAGTGAATTCGTCGTTGGTGATCTGTGTGAGTTCGACTTCTTCAATCACTCGAGCTGATGCCGAGCGAGGTTTTTTATCGAATAGGGACATCTCCCCTAGCATAGCCCCTGCGCCGATAGTCGCCAAGGGAATCTCAACGCCCCCCTTGTCTAGATAAACCAGCACCTGACCTCGACGTATGACATACATACCGTTAGACGCTTCTCCCACACGGAAGAGCATGTCACCAGGTTTAAGGATCTTGTTTTTACCGGACACCTAAAACCTCGCCTTGAAGTCTGTCGGGGATCTTCGCTCACCAGGTCAGATACACTCAACCCTTTTATGTTCCCCTCCCCCCCATGGAAATCGGCAGCCTGCAGCGAGACTTGAGTGAGACCAAGGTCCATCGCTTGATATGAAGATTTGGTGAATTTACTAAAAATCACTATTACGGGCTGATATATCCTTGAGGTGGGTGTGAATCCACACATGACTCGATGCTGGGTAGCTGAGGAGACCAGGCGAGGCTTCATACCGGAGACAGTAGCTACGATGTTTTCAGGGCGTAACGCCAGCGCTCAGTTATGTATCGGAGCTGGTTAACAGCTTGTGATACTTGGCCTTCTTTGCTGGTTCCTGGGATCGCTAGACAGCGTTTCTCTCAAATTCTGAAGTTAACACGACCTCGCGCGGAAAGATCATCATCACGCGAGTCCCCGTGTTGGCTTCGCTTTCCAATTCGCATCGCCCACCCAGGCGCTCTACTTCTTTTTGAATCGCGTGCATGCCGACGCCGCGGCCACTGGTCTCTGTCAGGCTACGTGCGGTACTGAAACCATCCTCAAAGATGAGCTGCTTCAGCGCAGGTTTTTCAAGGGTTCCTAGGCCTCGTTGGACTGCAAGCTGTGCAAGTCGGTCCCAGGCAATTCCAACCCCGTTATCGGATAGACATACTTGCACTGATTCGTGATCTTCGAAGGCATCGATTTGAATCTTAGCCGGTCTGAGCAGCCGTCCCTCTTTTTTGGGTCTTCGAAACCCATGGTCTAAGGCATTGCTGAGGGCGTGGAGTAACAACTCGTGCACGGTCTTGAGCACTGCACTGTTCCAGAGAGTGACCTGATCTCGCAGATAAAGGCCCTCAGTAGGTATCTGATCCTGGCCCAGAGCACGTCTCATTTCTTCGACATACAGAAATCCAAATTGGTGCAAACTACGGAGATGTGATTCCTGTGAATTCTCATGGCCGCGCATCATACCAACTACCTTGTCATACTCCATCTGACATGACCGCAGCGTATTCAGGCACAGGGAGATGGCAGGATCGTGAGAGTCATGGGCGAGCAGCACAGATTCAAGATCATGCAGACCTTGAGCCATCGATCGAAGACCCAAGGAGCGAGCGACGCCTTTCCAGGTGTGCAAACGTCGGCGTACCTCTCCCCTGTGCGCTTGCGTTTGAATCTCTCGTTCGAGCCTGCTCCAGCACTCGGATATCTCGGAGATAAAGCTGAAGATCAGACCAGAGTCGCCCTCCAGCACTTCAGAGAGCTTTTGCTGAAGTGACTCCGTTGCCTGAGCCTTACGTTGGACTTGACGAATCTCGGTCACATCCCTTAGAGAGATGAGATAGCGATTGATAAGACCTTGGGAGTTTGGAAGAGCTTGCCAGTGAATACTTAGAGTTTTGCCTTGCAGTTCGATTTCGTGTGGCAGGTTTCCTATATTCATTTCCCAGTTCCATTCTGTTTCTCCAAGACAAAGCTCCAGAATCTGTCTGATCAACTGCACCTGGTCACGGCTTAAGCTTGCCTTTTTTTCTATGACATTCAAAATTTCTCCATCCTCTAATGCCGTTTTATCCACTTCCAGAAGTTCGAGAAGATGGGGCGAATAGCCATTCTTCAGCTTCAGTTTGGCATTAAGCATGAATATGCCTAAATCGATATGTTGCAAGACCTCCATCATTCTGCGGCGACTGATTTTGATAAGCTGAGATTGGCGCCAAACTAAAATCAAGATGGCGAATACGAGAACAGCCAGTACGGTAGCGATCACAGAAAGATTTTTGAATTTTTTCAGCAGGTCGATCTGTTCGTCTTTAAGTTTATTTTGTCGGGTCAAGGTCTCATTTCGCAGTAGTATATACTTTTTCTCTGTATCTTCCGTCTCAATCTGACCTTGAAGGAGCATCGCCTGTTTATAGGCATCAAGTGCTGCTGAAAAATCATTTCGTGCTTCGTGTATTTTGGATAGTTGTCGATAAATTTGCTGACGGTCGACTTTAAACTCCTGAGGGCAGGAGGCAAGAGCATCTTGGATCGTATCAAGGGCATCCTGAAGTCTTCCACCGATGAGATAGGACTCAGAAAGATTTTTTTTCGCGGAAGCCTCCCAGTCTTTTTGCTTGATCCGAGCGAAACCCTCTGCAGCCAATTGACCGAAGCGAATGGCCTCTTGGCTTCTTTTTAGTTGATTGTAGACCATATTCAAACCGTACTGAGCTTGTGATACTACAGCTATATCTTGAACCTCAGAAGCCAAACGTAAAGCATCGTTCATCGAATCTAAGGCCTGCAGCTTATCAGCCTCCTGATCCGAGTTGAGAAGATCATAGCCCGTGACATAAGCTCTGACCGAGCAAAATACCCGTATCTTTCGCTGTTGACAGGTGTCAGACAGGAATTTATCAATTCGATCAGCTTCCGATACTTGATCGATTCTACGTAGAATCATGCTGAGAGTGTTGTAAACATCAAGATCACGCTCGTCGAGACTGGGATCTCTCGTATCTCGCAGAAGCAGTCGAGTGTCTTGGATGAGCTTTGGCAACTGGTGGGCATCCACGCCTCGGTCGATAAAGTGAAAGGCAATTCGAGAAAAGGCGTAGGCTCTCGATTTATCCGAGGTGATTTTGAGGGCTTTTTGAAGAAGCTGATCCTGTATTTCGAAAAACTTATCTTGATCGTTTTTTAAGGAAAATTCGAGAGAAAAGAACTCCAACTCTTCGCTATCAAATCCAAGATGATGCGTTCTATTGATATCTATAGCCTGTTTCAGAATGTTGGGTAATTCCTGCGCTCGATCAATCCCCGTGTTGTCATTGATGACACGACCTAGGAACCAAGCGATGCGTACTCTGAGGAGGGGGGGGCCACTGTCTTGGCTCCAGTCCCAAAGTTGAAAGAGCTCCTCCAGTAAGTTCCTGGGCTCATCGAGAACCCGAAAGAAGAGAGCTCGCGTTTCTGCAGGAGATACCTCATTCTTGGACAGCATCGCTTTGAGCTCTTTGATGTCCGCAGAGACCTCCTGCGACGCCAGCAAGGTTCCAACGCAGAAATGAAGGACCATGAGGATTTTGCTTACGTTTGTCACGAGGTTTGTCCCCAGTCCAAGAGTTCGATCGTCAGTCACACTTACCGACCTTTCTCACAGTTTAAGGGGATCGATCGTCTACGTCCCCACTGTCGATGTCAAGTGACTTGGTCGAGTCTGCGGCCAAGCGCTTGAGCACCTGGAGTCAGGTGCAGCGATTCACACCACTATCTGGTCAGCCATTCGCAGCTAACAGGTTTCAACTGTGACGTGCAGGGGTCTTGATGCGAGGCTCCTCAGAGGAGATCGACATTTTGAAGGCAGACTTAAGGCAGACCTAAGTCTGACCCCAACCTCCAGGGTGGAGGTCCGTCTTGGGTGACTTATCAAAACTCGTAGTCAACAGCCAAGATGTCCTCGAGATGAGGTCTCACCCACTCTTTCACGACTCTTTGATGCTCAGCGTGCACCTGATAGGCGTCAAGACTTTGACTGTCTCGAAAACGGACTACGATTCCATGGGTATAGCCACGGCTTCGCTCCGAGATGTTGCGCCCGGCTGAGATGTCGATGATCTCAGGAATCAACCCCTTCAAATTGAGCAATTCCTGCATGATACGTTCCTCGGTCGCAGGGTTGGTCGCGGCTTTCCAACGAAAAAGTACGATATGTTCCAGCATGATGCCTCCTTCATGACGGGCTCTGACCCGGTAATTCCTGCCCTTTCAGCCCTTGTCATAGCCGAAATACAATAGGAGAGAAACCGCTTATCTTCCTTGCGAGGCATTTATGCGCCGTCTTCGTCGCCCGCTGCGTGCCGCAGGCTTTGTCGTATGTGCACTCCTGATGCTGGGCATGACCCTGCAGTCGCGTCGACCTGACTGTCGGGACATCAAGGGCGAATTCGAAGGCCGGGTCCGATCTCTCCTCGCGATGCATCTGGCAGAAGCCTCATTGCAAATGGAGTTGAAGGAGGCCTGTACCTCTCACCCTCTTGTGGGCGAACTCGAAAAGCGATGGCATGCCCTCTCCTACAAATTCGGGCTAGAGGAGCAGCGCCCTTTGAGTTGGAACGAACTGCGCATGAAATCGACCCGCGATCTGCTCCAGTTTCAAGACTGGGGCGATCGGTCTTGGGTCATCCGCTCCGAGCATCGCTTAGCAAAAGAAAGTCGGTCCAAGTTAGAAAGTCTCCTGCGGCGCTACAGCGGAAAGGTCGACACTCGTATCGAATGGCAAAGAATTCGGGCGCAACCTCGGTCCAGCACCGAAGTCTCGCGTCTGGAGACGCTCGTCGAGGATATGAGACATGGCATCTCGGGGATCAGTGAGCGGTTTGTAGCGAAGACGAAGCATTGGAATCTTAGGGATCGACTGACGCTTGTTTTGGTCATAGCTGCTACTTTCAGTCTATCACTGCTGATCGGGCGTCCTTATCGACGGATGCGACGCAAGATGCAAAAAGCCAAGCCTACCTCCCAGCCTGTCGCACTTTCGGGCTTTGGTACGGGGGTGGTTTTTGCGCAGGCTTTTCTGGAGGATTGGCGAGAGAGAGTTGACATTCTTTATCTGACCTTAAAGCAGATGTCTCCGAATGCGGCGCACCATTTGCTGAAATCATGTCATGAACGAGATCCCGAAGGCCTCTTCTGGGTCGTCGTGAACGGATCTCCTCGTCTTCGAGCGTTGCTTCTTGAGCAGTTGCCGGCCGAAGAATGGATTGGATTCGAAGCTCGTTGTCAGGGCATCCAGCATCGGAGTCTAGGGGAAGAGACGCGAGGACTGGTTCGTTTCCTGATCGAACTGGGACAGGAATTAAAGAGACAGTCGGGTTGGGAGCAATCTCCGCTCGTTCTCCATCTTTTGACTCCAGGTGATTGGGCCCGATTGTCAGCGGATCTTACCCGCAGCCGGCGCCGTGTGCTAGCCCAGAAGTTGGGACCTGTGCGTGCGACATGGTTGAGGACTCGTAGCGACTTACGGCCTGACTGGACAACTTCTCCTCGGCAAGGGGAAGACGAAGCCATGTTACTCCAGAAGGTCCGTACCCTGTGCGAACTTCATGCGAGCCAACTGCGCGAGCAGCTGGCGCTTGATACCGAGATTTTCTCCGCGATGAACAATTTTTTCGCCAACTTGACCCTCGATGCCTCGACAAATACCGATCTTGCCTTGCTTTGTCAGGCTAGCTGGAGACTCAAGCAAAGAACGCTTGCATCTCGTGCCACAGCATGTGATCAGGATTTTCTTCAGGTGCTTGCGACGCTCGACCAGGAGTCCGTCGCTCTGATTCTTTTGGAATTCGATGAGGGTTTGCGAGAGCGCCTGCTCGCTATTCCAGGTTGTATCAGTAGTGGTGTCAAGGCTCATCTTGAAGTCTTTCAGAGTGACAGGCTGCAACTCAAGAGATGGAAGGCGCGTGCTCGGGGTTTGACCCGATTCGTCGAACGGCAGTTATTGATACACGATATCCTACTGAAGTCGCCAGATTAAATCTCACCATCCAAGTCTTCGACTAAGGATGGATATTCTCGGCATTTGATCGTTCAGGGCTTCCCTGGAATTCCCAGAGCTCTTGCTGAGGAATACTTTGCCTTTCTCCCGATCCCTCTAAGGAAGGCGCCTCTGCCTGGTTTTCACACATGTGGTCACGCTTGGGATACTCTAAGTGCTTGTCTAAAAAACTGCAGTCCAAAGCTTTGGTGGATTTGGATCATTGAAATTGTCAGTAAACATAGAACCTGATTTCTTCCCTCAACATGATAAAACAAACACAAGGAAAACGGGTCCTATGGAAAGAATACCTTATCACAGTGAAGTGAGCGATGCCGAGTGGAAAATTTTGGACATACTGATGCCCCGTTCACCGATAAAAGGTCGACCTCGAAAACATGATTGGCGGGAAATATTGAACGCCATATTCTATGCTGTTCGCTCTGGGTGTCATTGGCGAACGTTGCCTCATGATTTTCCAAAATGGTGGGCGGTATATTGTTACCGACACTGAGCGGCCTCAGGCGGATGAAAGTTGATGTATTTGACTCGCATTATGCGCGAATTTAAGAATGTGGACCCGATCTCGTGAGCTAAAGCGATTTGAAGTGGTTTCTTTTCCTTAATGCTACTGTAAAACCTGACAAATCCCAAAGTAAGCTTCCTCGCAGGGAAGGACTAGGGCCTGTTGACGTTTGGCTTCGCCAACGTCATCCAGGCCGATCCTTTAGTACCAGAGACTAGCAGAATCTTTCGCCGTTGCCTGCCGATGTCCTTGGCTTTCGCGTTGCCTTTGCCCTAGCCTTTGGCCTGATCATGATCGTCGCCTTGGAGGCTTTGCCTTTGGACCATCTACCTCAACTTAGTCATGAAAAATTAGAGGTCTATCAGAAGTCGATAGCACTTCTTGCCCTTTCTACGCAGGTGCTGTCAACTGTGCCGCGAGGTCACGCGGAACTCTGTGACCAGCTTAAGCGAGCGGCTCTATCGGTGCCTTTGAATATTGCGGAAGCCAGTGGTCGCACTGGATCGCTTGA
>Ga0209985_10001244_pt1 | contig 25512 bp, 20 predicted proteins | sample NOAtaG_FD_187305 | JGI IMG/M metagenome (GOLD analysis project Ga0209985, IMG submission 187305) | Freshwater lake microbial communities from Lake Erie, under a cyanobacterial bloom - NOAA_Erie_Diel6S_1000h metaG (SPAdes) (version 2) | ecosystem: Environmental > Aquatic > Freshwater > Lake ...
CGTCTCCCCGTCTCCCCGTCTCCCCGTCCCCCGTCCCCCGTCTCCCGTCTACCGTCTACCGTCTACCGTCTCCCCGTCCCCCGTCCATCCTCACAATCCTGGGCAGGAATTTCCCGAGGACGTCCACCAGCTCGGTCTGATTTTGCATGACGGTTTCGATATCCTTGTAGGCAAAAGGAGATTCATCTTTGTCCCCACCAATCAGTAAGACCCCGCTGGACTCGAGGGCGTCGCGGAACATCTTGTCTGTGATTGTATTGCGTGCAACAGTGCGGCTCATTTGCCGCCCCGCCCCGTGGGAAGCAGAGTTGACGGATGCAGGGTTGCCTTTACCCTTGACGATAAATCCCGGGGCAGTCATCGAACCAGGAATAATACCCATTACCCCGGGTCCTGCCGGCGTAGCACCTTTGCGATGCACGATTACCTCGCGCCCTTCCCAGGTTTCCTTCCAGGCAAAATTATGGTGGTTCTCCACAACCCGTAGGGGCTTTACCCCCAAGGCGCGCGCAATTTTCGCATGGATGACCTCATGGCATGCCGAGGCATAGTCGCCGGCGAGGTTCATTGCCGCCCAATATGCTGCGCCTTCTTCTTCCTCGAGATATAACCAGGCAAGATGTTTGAATTCCTGCTCCAGCCGCCGTTTGCGGATGGCCACGTCAATATAATGGGCTGCGATTTTTGCCCCCAGCGACCGGGAACCCGAGTGGGACAAAAGCCCGATGTACCTGCCTGGTTCCAGGCCAAGCAACGCATCTTTCTCCGCAATTTCTACGACACCGAATTCTACAAAGTGATTTCCCGATCCCGAGCTGCCGAGCTGTTTCCAGGCCTCGGCATGCAGCCTGCGCAACTGCGGCATTTCAAAAAATAAAGGATGGTCCATTACCTCGTGATCCGGGGATTTCTGGAAAGACGCACTCCCCCCAAAAAGAGTCTCCCGATCCAGTGTCTTGAGGAAAAAAGCGGATTTACCCGCTAAATCCTGTGGATGCAGGTCATATACGCTCAAACACATCCGGCAGCCAATATCCATTCCTACCCCATTGGGGATGACCGCCCCCTCCGTGGCAAGCACGCCACCAATCGGCAGGCCATAGCCAAAGTGCCCGTCGGGCATAATCGCCCCCGCTACGCTAATCGGAAGACGCGCAGCCTGGTACATCTGATGAAATGCAGCCTCATCAATATAGTCCCTGCCAAAAACACTGAACTGAATACCCTGCCGGTTGGCCGAAGGATCAGCCAGTACCGGTTTGCGTTCCTCCTCCGCCCCCATCTTTGCCACCAGGGAGCCTAATACGGGATCTTCCCGGTAAGCACCCGGGTCTGCCAAAAATTGCTGAAGCAGTTCGAGCACCGCATCCTTGGGCTTGAATTTATAATGCTTCTGTACCAGTAACAATACCTGTGAAATCAAAGGGCCATCCGGAAAACCAATCTTCCGGAGTGCCTTAGCGGTTAATTTTAGCTTTGCCATACGCTGAGGCCTTTATTTATGCAAATCTATTTCTTGAGGCTGTCGCCCAAGTATTTCGCCGCCTTCAGCGGCAGAATAATTTTTTTTAAAACGCTGATTTTGTTCATTTTGCTTCGCAAAACAAACAAAATCAGCGTTTTAAAAAATATCCTGGGGTTGTGTGAAAAGTATTCCGCCGCCTTCGGCGACGAAAGACAGCCCCGGAACTTTTTTCCGTAAGTCCTGGAAATAAAAAAACCCGTTGCAACATTCTCAATTGCAACGGGCTATTAGACACTTTTTGTGATTCCGCTGGGATTCGAACCCAGGACCCCTTGATTAAAAGTCAAGTGCTCTAGCCGACTGAGCTACGGAATCTTCCGCTTTTTAAAAAGCGATGCAAAGATACAAGGTATGTTAATATTCCCAACTTCAAATGTGCATTTTTTCGAACAAAACCGAAAAAAAATAAGTTCCATGCACATCGCTTAAACGATTTTTTTTCGTCACCACCGTCCTGTGGCGGTTATACGGGCTTAGGCGGGGTAGCGACGTGAATTTTTTCAAAAAACAGGGGTTGATCCTGAAAATCCTGAACGATCTGATGTGCGCCCTGATCTTTCAGCGCCTGTACGTCGGCTACGTGACCCACTCCAAGGAAATTAAGCCCCATTGCGCGGGTGGTATGGACGTCCCAGACAGCATCCCCGACATAGACGGTTTTTTCGAAATCGCCCCATCGGGAACAGGCATCCTGTATTGCCGCCTGAAGGATTTCCTCCCGCGTCCTGCACCCATCTGCGCCTGTGATAGGCAAAGTATCCGGAGAAATACCGATGTGCCCCAGCTTCAGCATGGCGGGGCGTCGCCAGCCACCAGTAGCCACACAGGCCCTGTATCCAGGCTGCTGTTGCAGATGGGCGATCAAGGCAGAAGCCCCGGGCACCTCCTGAAAAGGAAAGGGATCCCTATCCCTGGCTTCCTGTAAACGGAAAAGGTAATGTTCCTGGAAAACCTGAACTTCCGGTTCACTACTGACCCGGCCAAAATGCTGCATCAGGGCAGTGTCCAGGATGGTCAAGTCGGTGACGTGTGGATATTTGCGCCAGTCCAGGCCTGTAAAGGGACGGCCGTAAAGGGATTCGTACACCCCAGCAAAACACGCGCTGTCGCGGCGCCCGGAATGCACCAACGTCCCATCCACATCGAAAATGACCAGGAGCATGAAAATCAGGCGTCGTGCTCCGGCTCGCCGAGCTCCCGCTCCATCTCTTCCATAAACACATACTCGATGGACTCTTCCAGCGTAGGGATAATGGTCAGGACGGAATCTATACGGGAAATTTCAATCAGCTTCTTTACCATCGGGTGTTCTACCCCTGTCAGGATAAAAGAACCCAGTTCTTTCCACAAACGGTCTGCCGTCAAAATGGCGCTCAGACCAGATGAATCAACGTAATGCACCTCTGATAGGTCAACGATCAGGTTGTTTATCCCTTCGTTGAAGAGGATTACGAATTCGGACTTCAGATCCGGCGCAACCATGGAGTTCAGGTTCTCTTCGAGCACCTTGAACACGGTGTACCGCTCTTGCTTATCAACCGCATATTTCATACTGTCAGGTCTTTTTGGACTTTACGGCCAGGGGGGGGCAGACAAACCCTTCCTTTAGCTTTTTATTTTTTGCAAAGTTAACAGGTTTTTTGGTAAGCGATGATTTGGATGCGTAACTTCGGTCGAAATCCTGTCATTTTTATGCGCGTATTGCCTTAGTGCCCTTCCCGATCCCGCAGTAAAAGGATAGACTTGTTGCAACGGGCCACCTGGCAGGAAAATTGAGCTGCCGCTTGCCAATAAAAATCTTTGGCGGATTACGCCGGAGAAGTGTTTGTGCGTCAGCCACAATATTATACGCTGGAGTACGCCCCGAAACGTATTACCCGGGTGAAAAGTGCCTTTTTCAGGCAATGGTAATCACGCTGCAATAAATCGCATACCTCACTGACCGAAGATATTCCTTCCGCGCCAAACAACCTGTTTTTTGCTGCTTTGGCAAAAAAAACATAAAAAGATGAACTAAGCGAAAAAAACGTTTGTATTGTAAGCTAAACTCTTTTAATATTGTTAACGTTTGCAGCGATACGTCCATAAGAATATAATAACCATGAATAATAGAAGATTTTCACCCAAAGTAAAACAAGTTATCGCGCGTAGCCGTGAAGAAGCCATCCGCCTCGGCCATGATTTCATCGGAACGGAGCATCTCATGCTCGGCATCGTCGCCGAAAAGGAAAGCCTCGCCGTGAAAGTCCTGGAATCCCTCGATGTGGACGCCGCCGAACTCCGCCAGGTGCTGGAAGAGTCCGTGCAAAAAATCCCGGCAGCAAGCACCGGCCTCAATGTCGGCACCCTGCCATTGAACAAACAGGCCGAAAAAGTACTCAAAGTGACTTTCCTGGAGGCAAAAATGCTCAAAAGCGAGGAAATCAGCCCGGAACACCTGGTGCTTTCCATCCTCAAGCATAAAGATAACCCTGCATCCAAAATCCTCTCCCAGTTCGATATTGATTACGACATCTTTAAAGCCGAACTGGAGTACGTCCGCCAGGAACAGGACTTCTCTTCCATCGAGCCTTTCAACCAGGCCCCATCGGAATCCGAAGACCAATACGACGATGATGACCAGGGCCGCGGCTTCCAACAAAGGAAAACCAATACCAAGTCCCGTACTCCTGTACTCGACAACTTTGGCCGCGATATCACCAAACTTGCCGAAGAGGGACGCCTCGACCCGATCATCGGCAGGGAAAATGAAATCGAGCGGGTCTCCCAGATCCTCAGCCGCCGGAAAAAGAACAACCCTATCCTCATCGGCGAGCCCGGGGTAGGTAAAACTGCAATCGTGGAAGGCCTCGCCCTCCGCATCATGCAGCGCAAAGTGTCGCGCACGCTCTTTAACAAGCGTATCGTTATGCTCGACCTCGCCGCCCTCGTCGCCGGCACAAAGTACCGCGGCCAGTTTGAAGAACGCATGAAGGCAATTATGAATGAACTGGAAAAATCCAGGGATGTCATCCTGTTTATTGACGAAATCCATACCATCGTGGGCGCAGGCGGTGCTACGGGGTCCCTGGATGCCTCAAACATCTTCAAACCCGCCCTGGCACGTGGAGAACTCCAGTGCATCGGCGCCTCTACCCTCGACGAATACCGCCAGCATATCGAAAAAGATGGCGCACTCGACCGGCGTTTTCAAAAAGTAATGGTGGACCCACCATCGGCAGAAGAAGCCGTGAATATCCTCCATAATATCAAGAATAAATATGAGGAGTTCCATAATGTCTCCTATTCAGATGATGCAATCAAAGCCTGTGTGAAGCTCAGCGACCGCTATATCACCGACCGCTTCCTCCCGGATAAGGCGATTGATGTACTCGACGAAGTGGGCGCGCGCGTACACCTCAAAAATATCCACGTGCCCAAGCATATCGAAGAGCTGGAAAAGCAGATCGAGGATATCAAGGAGATGAAAAACCAGGCGGTGAAGAACCAGCAATACGAAAAGGCCGCCGACCTGCGCGACCGGGAATCAAAGTTGCTCCGGCAGCTGGAAATCGCCAAAAACCAGTGGGAGGAAGAATCCAAAACCCGTCGCTATCCCGTAGATGAGGATGATATCGCCGAAGTGGTCGCCATGATGACGGGAATCCCCGTCAAACGGGTGGCCCAGAGCGAAAGTAAAAAACTCGTCGGTATGGAAAAAGACCTTCAGGAGGTCATCATCGGACAAAGCGAGGCAATCCAGAAAATCACTAAAGCAATCCAGCGCAACCGCGTGGGCCTTAAAGACCCTACCAAACCAATCGGTTCGTTTATCTTCCTCGGGCCCACAGGGGTCGGCAAAACAGAATTGGCCAAAGCGCTTGCCCGCTATCTCTTCGATACCGAGGATGCCCTGGTGCGTATTGACATGAGCGAGTATATGGAGAAATTCTCCGTCAGCCGACTGATCGGGGCACCTCCCGGATATGTGGGTTACGAAGAAGGTGGCCAGCTCACGGAAAAAGTGCGCCGCAAGCCTTACTCCGTCGTACTCCTCGACGAAATCGAAAAAGCCCATCCCGATGTCTATAACATCCTCCTGCAAGTACTCGACGATGGCCAGCTTACCGATGGACTGGGGCGTAAAGTGGATTTCAAAAACACGCTGGTAATCATGACTTCCAATATCGGGGTACGGCAGCTCAAAGATTTTGGACAAGGTGTGGGATTCGCTACCAAAGCGCGCCAGGAACAGGCCGATGACCACTCCAAAACAATTATCCAGACGGCATTGAAACGCACCTTCTCCCCAGAGTTTCTCAACCGGATTGACGATGTGGTCATCTTCAACCAGCTCGGTCAGGATGAAATCTTCAAAATTATTGATATCACACTCAAAGATCTGCGCAAACGCCTCGAAGGGATGAATTATACCCTCTCCCTGTCCGAAGCCGCAAAACGCTTCGTGGCCGATAAAGGCTACGATCCGCAATTCGGCGCCCGACCACTGCACCGCGCAATACAAAAATATCTGGAAGACCCCCTCGCAGAGTTTATCCTTAACGATAACCCGCCAGAGGGAAGTATGCTCGAAGCTGTACTTACCGATGATGGGGATGGGCTGCGCATCGCCCTCGCAAAAACAGTTAATACCGATGTCCAGGAATGATGGCCTGCACTGGTAAAATATACTGAAAATGCCACATCCAGCTGTCTCAAAAGGATTGCCAAAGGTGGTAAAACAAGTGTTGAAGAGGTTGTCGCTCAAGTCAAACGCCGATTTTGTTGATTTTGCTTCGCAAAATCAACAAAATCGGCGTTTCAAAAATGTTACGCGGTTGTGTGAAAACACTTTCGCCGCCAAAGAATATTTTTTAGAGCGCCGTTTTCGGTGGCATAATACTGATGAGACAGCCTCAAAAAAGTATTATTTGGCAGCATAAGCTGCTTTGATGGCAAAAATAACTTTTCGCACAACCCCTGACGTATGACAAAACTCCTTAATAAACTATTTTCACACAAAACCTAAATCATTTGGCAAAGCGCACGAATTCTCCCTCGAATACCGAGCAAGGCTCTAAACAAGGTTCCCAGCCATTCCGGATCAACGAACTCATCCGTATCCCTCAGGTCCGCCTGGTAGGTGAAAATATGGACGAAATCAGCAACGCAGCAGGTAAGGAAATCAAAGCGGGTGAAGTCTATAACACTCGCGACGTCCGCGATTGGGCTGAAAAACTGACCCTCGATGTTGTCGAAATATCCCCGAATGCCGCTCCGCCTGTCGTAAGGATTATTGATTTCAACAAATTCCTTTACGAGAAAAAGAAAAAGGAAAAAGAACTCAAAGCAAAAGCCGCTAAAACCGTCGTCAAAGAAATCCGCTTCGGACCGAATACCGATGACCACGACTTCGAATTCAAGGTGCGCCATGCAAAAAGCTTCCTCGAAGAAGGGGCCAAAGTCAAAGCTTACGTCAACTTCAGGGGAAGGACTATCGTCTTTAAAGATCGTGGCGAACTTCTGCTCCTCCGCTTCCTCAAAGAACTGGAAGATGCCGGCGCCCCGGAATCCCTGCCAAAACTCGAAGGCCGCCGCATGATCGTTATGGTCGCACCAAAAAAATCAGCGAAGAAAAAGTAAATCAACCGCCACCTTACGCTTTTTTCGGCCATGTAGCCAGGATATCTGCCCTCAAAAAGCGGTCGTGCGGACAAGTAGTGCCTTTTTTATGCCGACCTGCCGCAGCAAGCCCGGTTTTTCGAATAGCGCCATAATCCCCGCTATCCGCAATAAGTTCGATTTTTTTTGCCCACTTGACAAATAAATAGCTATATTTGCGTTCCGAAAAATCACGTATATGCCAAAAATGAAAACGCATTCCAGCGCAAAAAAACGCTTCCGCCTCACCGGCTCCGGAAAGGTCAAGCGTTTCCATGCGAATTCTTCGCACCTTATGCGCAACAAAAGCAAGAAAGCGAAGTTGAAAAACCGCGATGCAGGCTTAGTCTGCCAGGCAGAAGAGCATCGCGTAAAACGCATGCTTGCCGTAGGATAATTTCTATTGTTTAACGAGAATACCGGTTCAAAGTACCCCGATAAGGTCCCGGTATTGCACAAAACTACCATTATGCCACGTTCAGTAAATGCCGTCGCGTCAAGACAAAGGCGCAAGAAAATGCTCAAAGCTACGCGCGGCTTCTTCGGCGCACGCAAAAACGTACTCACCGTAGCTAAAAATGCCCTGGATAAAGCCATGGGCTATGCATACCGCGACCGCCGCTCCAAAAAACGCGCCTTCCGCCGCCTCTGGATCGCACGTATTAATGCTGGCGCCCGTGCCCACGGCACTTCCTACTCCCGCCTGATCCATGCGCTCGATCAACAAGGGGTGGATCTCAACCGGAAAGTACTCGCCGATCTCGCGCTCAACCATCCTGAAACGTTCAAAGCTGTTCTGGACTCCGTACGCTAGTCGGACCTGTCCAAAAATACTTTGAAACCATCCCATCAGTCATCAGGGATTATGTGTAAGGCATATCGCTGTAACCAGCGTAAAATATGCCCCTGATTGTGTATCGGGATTGTATAAAAAGTATCCCGCCACCTACGGCGGCAGAATAAATATTTTTCAGGGTTCCGTTTCCACTGATTTTTCGAAGCAAAATCAGTGGAAACGGAACCCTGAAAAATTCTTTGACGGTACAAGCCGCCAAAGGGTCTCTGTGCTGTATGGTCTTCAGTGCGTCCTTTGTGGGAATACTTTCTTTACGCCTACCTGCGTTATAATGTACGTCAATGATTTGTCGAACAAGTATGAAACGCTTTGAGTATGCCGCTATTGAACTCAAACAAGGAAGCACTCCTGGATTTACTGCGTACGAATAACGCCGATGCTTTCCTGCAGCTCCGGAGCAGTAATCAATATGTTACTGCATTGCACGAATTACTCACTGTACTTGGCTTCGGCAAAGAGCTGCAATACGACCGTAATCCGGACCGCTCCTTCTATGGGGAGGAAATGATCCAGGCTATCCGTACCTTCGCATCGCGCAACCGGGCACAAAGCGACGGCATGGGGGTGTCTCCGGCCCTGCTCCACCTCATGTTACAGCGATACGACGCCATCGAAGGGCTACTTCTGATACAGCGTGCACTCTCCAATCAGGATCTCAACACTGCTTTTAATCTTGACGATCCCGATAATTTCGGGACCCGGCAGCTCAATATCATCCTGGAAAACCTCGATATTTTCGAGGAAGATACCCGTTTTGGTATTAGCGTCTATGCCCGGCAGAAAGGACAGCCTGCCACCTTACAGCTCACAGTCCCGATCGCCCAGTCAATAGTTTCAGATCTGAAACCCTGCTATGGTGGAGACTTTCAGTTAAATGAAGGTTCACCTGGTTCTTCTCCGCTAGACCCAATTGCCGGACAAATCATCACAGAACTGGATATTGTCGTCGCACCCGACTTCGTTGCTGTGAGCGACGGGACGCTGCAGGTGCGCTTCAAAAAGCATTCACCAATTGGCCTTTCGACGGGCGGTTCGCACTCCATTACCCGTTTCATTAATGATTATGCCGGGCAGCTTACCAGCCTGGAACTCAGCCCCAGCGCCATCGCGGTAATGAAGGCGGTATCTCTGAACGAGGGTAGCTTCGATGGCATCAACACTTACGATAAAGGTTTTCTCAGCGTAGGGATCTTCCAGTGGACCCTCGGTCAGGAAAACAGGATGGGGGAATTACCGGCTTTGCTCAAAAAAATCAAATCCTTCTATCCAGGTACCTACCAGACCTTTTTCGGTGCCCATGGCATTGATGTGAGTGAAGATACCAATACGACTTATGGCTACCTCACCCACCAGGGGATACCGATGGGTATGCCCCTGCAGAAGGATATATTCCGGGAACCAAAATATGCTTTCCGCTTCTGGCGGGCAGCGCAGGAACCAGATGTTCAGGCCGTACAGATCGAACACGCCATTAGCCGGCTGAAAAATTTCTACTGGAAGGATAGTTATACGGCGATGGGGTTCACACTCAATAAATTGATTACTTCTTCCTATGGGGTAGCCCTCCTGCTCGATAACCATGTCAACCGGCCTTCATGGGTAGCTAAATGCGTCGAACAGGCCATGCTGAATACCGGGCTCACCACTAACCCCATGTTCTGGACCGACCAGGAAGAACTCACCCTCATCAATGCCTATCTTTCCGTACGCGAATCCTATAAGGAAAATACTACCTTGCCTATGACATCCGCAGGCAAGCGTGCCGAAAAAATGTACGAAGGCGTCCGGCAAGGCTGGCTTTCCACGGAACGCGGTTCATTCCAGATGGGTTCAACAGATCTCGCCATACGCAGCTCCGTCCTCATGCCCCTGAGCTATGAAGCCCCGGGAAATATCACCGCACCTTTGAAGGAAGTCCCCCCGCCACCCTTCTATGCACCTTCGGATTACCCCGATATCATCATGGAAATCAACGATTGACCATGTTCAGAGGTTTTTGCTCCATACAAAGCCTCTTTAAAGGAACTTGCCCGGGCTACACAGCTCAGAAAAAAGATCCTGTAGATCACAAAAGCCTTTTTTAATCCATGATGATTCCATCGAAACAAACAGATTCGATCAGGACAACCGATCTGTTGAATAATGAACCCGCCCTATGATTAAAATCAGCAAAAACACTTGACCGGGATCAGGGCATTCTCAAAAAATAATCCTTACATTGCTATTGTAAAAAGATATTATACAGCGTTTGGCTACCTCAACATTATCCGAAGCCACGACAGGATTTTACTTCACTTCAAAATAGCCCGAACATGAGAATTGACGTTCAAGCTCCTTTTTCCGTAAGCGAACCGCTACAGCAACTGATCGAAGAAAAAGTAACCAAACTAACCGTCTTTTTTGACCGGATTCAAAGTGCAAAGGTCTTTCTGAAAGACGACGTAAACCGCTTTAATCACAAAGATACCCGAAAAGTAGAAATTGAAGTGAACGTGCCCGGCGCCACCCTTTACGCGGATGAGTCCGCAGAAACTTTCGAAAAAGCCATCGCCGGGGCAGCCGACAAGCTGAAAAGGCAAATCCGGGAACTCAAAAAACAAATCAACGAAATCCACTGATTTGGAGATCAGGAACCCGTGAAAACGGGTTTCCTTTTTTCCACGAAGGCAGCCGCACCCTCTATAAAGTCATTAGTCCGGGTAGTAACGCCGAATGCCTCCACCTCTTCATCGAACCCATCTTTGGACTTGTCAAAAAAGGCATTGACCGAAGCGATAATTTTGGATACCGCAACAGGACCTTTCGCGGCAATTTTCCCGAGCAGGGCTTTAGCCGCAGCCACCTCTTCCCCTGCTGGCACCACGGCATTGACCAGGCCGAGGCGCAGTGCTTCTTCAGCGCCGATCATATCGGCAGTAAGAAGCAGCTCCATCGCCTTCGTCTTGCCAATATACTGAATAAGGCGCTGTGTGCCGCCATACCCCGGAATAATCCCCAGGTTGACTTCGGGCTGGCCAAACTTTGCGCCTTCCCCTGCGATACGCAGATGACAAGCCATAGCCAGCTCACACCCACCCCCAAGGGCAAAACCGTTCACCGCTGCCACCACCGGAACGGTGGAACGCTCGATCAGGAAGAAAATATCATGGCCGCGCCTTGCCAGTTCTGCTCCCTGACCAGCTTTTACTTCCTGGAATTCCTTTATGTCCGCACCGGCCACAAATGCCCTTTCGCCCGCTCCGGTCAGGACTACCCCCCTGATACCCTGCCGGGCAGGAAGATCTTCCCCAAAAAAACAGCGCAGCTCTTCCATCGTCTGTCGGTTTAAGGCGTTCAAAGCCTTTTCCCTGTTGATGGTCACGACCAGGCACTCGCCGTCCTGTCCGATAACGAGATTTTGATATTCCATAAATGGACAATTCTAGGTTTTCTCCAGGGTTATGCCCTAAGAGGCGTGAAGAATAAATTAAGTTTAAAGCAAACACTGCAACGGAATGCCACGCTAATTTAACCTTTATCCGGGCCCTAAAGATCAGGAGACCCCCTTTTTAATTTCTTCTTCCAACATCACTTTCTGCTGATGGTTGATAGACTCTTCATGAATTGAACGCAACAGGATGGTGACGAAATCCTCGCTCAACCCCTTTGCCTTGCCTTTGGTAATTGCGCGGCCCAGGATTTCTGCCCATCGGTCGGATTGCAGGATAGCGATATTATTGCGCTTCTTGTAGCGACCGATACCCTGGGCAAGCAGCATCCGGCGACCGAGAAGGTTGAGCAGTTCTTCGTCAATTTCGTCTATTTCATGGCGGAGGTGCTCGATATTATGGACATATTCAGGATCATCTGAAGTTATCTGGCGCAGCTTGATCCGGGATACCAAATCGCCATATTGCACAGGAGTGATTTGCTGGGCAGCATCGCTCCAGGCTTCGTCCGGCCTTGGATGTACTTCCGTCATGACCCCGTCATAGCTAAGGTCAAATGCACGCTGGGCGACATCGAAAAGCGTATCCCTGCGCCCACAGATATGGCTGTTGTCACAGATGATCTGCAAATCGGGGTATAAGCGGCGGAGTTCGATCGGAATTTGCCAGCGGGGTACGTTCCGGTAGGAAGAATCCCCGTGGTGGGAAAACCCACGATGAACGGCCGCAATCCTGCGGATACCCGCATTGTAAATCCGCTCGATGGCGCCAATCCATAATTTCAGGTCCGGGTTAACCGGATTTTTGACAATTACCGGGATATCTACCCCTTTGAGGGCATCTGCAACTTCCTGTACGGAAAAAGGGTTCACCGTTGTGCGGGCGCCCAACCAGAGCACATCCACCCCATATTTCAGTGCTTCAAAAACGTGCTGGGTATTTGCCACTTCTGTAGTGGTCCGCAGTCCGGTCTCTTCTTTTACCCTGCGCAACCAGCTCAACCCTACCGTCCCAATCCCCTCAAACTCCCCCGGACGGGTACGCGGCTTCCAGATTCCCGCCCGGAATAAGTCAACATACCCCAGGGCCGCCAGGCCATGTGCAGTTTCCAGAACCTGTTCTTCTGTCTCAGCGCTGCAAGGGCCTGCAATCAGAATCGGCCGGTTTTCCTTGCGCTCAATGATGGGTCGAATGTGCATTTGCATAGTTCTTATGTTTTAAATGTTTAACTTATTAAACCTGTTGGGGTTGTGTGAAAATTTTGCCGCCTTCGGCGGCAAAATTAAATTTTTTCGGAGCCGTGTTTTCAACGATTTTGCTTCGCAAAATCGTTGAAAACACGGCTCCGAAAAATATTATTTGGCGGCAAAAGCCGACAAATAACACTTTTGGGAGCGCCGATTCCACTGATTTTGCTTCGCAAAATCAGTGGAATCGGCGCTCTAAGAAAATAAGATGCCGCCTTCGGCGGCAAAATTCTTTGATACCGTCATGAAATAATTTTCCGGATCCTGTTGGCTTCCAGAATCAATTGATAAAAAGTATCAAAATCTTTTTTGATCAACAAGCTCCTGAAACGGGAAAGTTGCTCGATGTGTTCGTCGAGCACATCGAGGACGTTATCCCGGTTTTGACGAAAAATAGGTATCCACATATCTGCCGAACTTTTCGCCAGGCGTACAGTTGAGCCAAAGCCCGAACTGGCAAGTTCGAATATCCGGTCTTCATCTTTTTCCTTCGCCAGCACCGTAAGTGCGAGGGCGAAAGAACTGATGTGCGAGATATGCGAAATATAGGCTGTATGTACATCATGCGCACGGGGGTCTAAATAAGCAATTTGCATCGGGATCGTCCGGTAAAGGGTTTCTACGGTTTCCACGGCATCGGGATCGCTGAGGCCCGTTTCGCACAGGACGGTGTATTTGTGATCAAACAAATTCGGAACTGCCGCTTCGGGACCCGAGTATTCCGTACCGGCCATAGGATGTGTAGCGACAAAGCGTCCACGGCGCGGGTGATTCCGAAGGGTATCCAGCAGGCTTTCTTTAGTGGAACCAACCTCCATCACTACCTGATGCCCAATACGGTCCAGGATATATGGGATGATTCCCATCATGGCATCCACAGGGATCGCGACCACGATGATATCTGCTGCCGGGATTGCGTCCTCCAGCGACATATCCTCGTCAATAAGGCGCCGGCGCACTGCCTTGTCCAGGTTATCCTGGCTTGCATCCACCCCGATAATCCGCTGGGCAAACCCATTTTCTTTCAGTTTAATGGCCAGCGACCCGCCGATCAGCCCAACTCCAACAATTGCAATATTCATGAAGTGGCATTTTCCTTTTGAGATTGAGAAACAAGTCCCCTTACCCGCCGAAGGGCTTCCACATACACCTCTCTGTCACTACATAAGGAGATGCGGATATATCCGTTGCCCCCACTGCCAAATATCCCGCCAGGAGTGATGAATACGTGGGTTTTTTCCAGGATTTCATCAGATAAAGCGTAGCTGTCGGCATAGTTTTCAGGTATGCGGGCCCAGAGGAACATCCCTACCTGACCGGGATCATAAGAACACCCCAATGCATCCAACAATTCCAGTACGATTTGACGGCGCTGCCGATAGATGGCGTTCAATTCGTGGTACCATTCCGGGGGCTCCTGTACTGCCCTGGCGGCTGCCAGTTGCAGCGGTTTGAACATCCCGGAATCCATATTGCTCTTAAAGCGGAGGACGGTATCGAGGTAGGGCTTCCTACCCGCCAGCATACCGACACGCCAGCCAGCCATATTGTGCGCTTTACTGAGGGAGTTGAGTTCCAACGCTACATCCATCGCTCCCGGAGTACTCAGTAAGCTGATGGGCAGGTCATTGAGTATGAAAGTATAAGGATTATCGTTGACCAGCAGGATGCGATGTGCTTTTGCAAACTCTACCAGATCGCAAAAAAAACCGGGGTCGGCCTGGGCTCCGGTGGGCATATTCGGATAGTTTAACCACATGAGCTTTACGCGCCCGAGGTCTTCTGCCGCGAGGCGGTCGAGATCGGTCGTCCAGCGCCGCGCGGCATCGAGTGCATACTCGCGGATGTGTGCGCCGGTGAGGTGGGCAACCGCCCGATATGCGGGGTATCCAGGATTAGGCACGAGCACTTCGTCCCCGGCTTCGAGATAGCTCATCGAAATATGCAGGATCCCTTCCTTTGAGCCGATCAGGGGTAAAATTTCCCCTTCCGGATCAAGCCGGACACCAAAATATTCGGCATACCAGGCAGCGAGTGCGCGCCGAAGCTCGGGGATCCCATTATAGCTTTGATAAGCGTGAACGTCAGGCCTGCGCGCGTGTTTGGTCAATTCCCCGATAACGGCCTCCGAAGGTGGCAGATCGGGACTCCCAATACCCAAATTGAGTACTTCTTTTCCATCTGCCCGCATCTGCGCAATTTCCCGCAGCTTGCGGGAAAAGTAGTATTCCTCTACGATGCCAAGGCGGGAGGCGGGCAAAATGATCGGTTCCATAATATCGTTGTTTCGTTTGCCAGCCGCCGGGGGTGCTGGATCAATCCTGTAATGGTTAAAAAAACTACAATTGCGTACCGGTCCCCTCACACGTCGCCGGGGCTTAGTCTTCAAACAATTTACCTTGCTTATAAGCCCCCATGACCCTGAGCTCATGGGTCAGCGGTCTTATCGCCTCTATTGCCTGCCCGAAGCCGACTTTCCCTTCGGCAACAAAGTCCACATAAAATCTGTATTCCCAGGGCCGCCCGATAATGGGGGCCGACTGAATCTTAGTCAGGTTAATATTATACGCAGCCAGGACGGCCAGTATCTTGTGCAGGAAGCCCACCGTGTGGTCAGCCGAGAAATGAATGGATACTTTATCCGCACCCTGCACAGGCCGCGCGTCCAATTCATGGGCCAGCACCAAAAAACGGGTAAAATTAAGTTTATTGGTCTCGATACCAGAGGCCAGGATTTCCATTCCGTACATCGAAGCCGCCAGTGTACTGGCAATCGCACCAACGCCTCTCGTACCATTGACCTTGAGGTTTTGGGCAGCAAGCGCCGTATCCTCAATCTCTACCAGGCGGATATACGGATATTGTTGAAAATACTCCCTGCATTGGTCAATGGCGATCGGATGAGAATGCACCTCCCGGAGGTCTTCGATCCGCTGCCCGGGCAGCGCCATCAGGTTCTGGCGAATCCGAAGGTACACCTCCCCGATGATGGTGACTGGCAGCTCGTGAAGCAGCTTGTAATTCGCCATCAGGCTTCCCGCCAGGGTATTTTCGATTGCCATCAGGGCAACATCCACGCCATCCTTATTGGCGAGCCGACGGCCAAGCTCCTGGAAGGTAAGCGCCGGGACGACTTCGAGCGGCCTGCCCATAAAGCAGTGGCGGGCAGCGATATCGTGAAAAGCCCCTGGAAATCCCTGAATACAGACCCGCAGCGGCATTACCTTCCCGGTACCATTTTCGAAACCTGTCGTATTAGGCAAAGAGTTGATCATTTTTGTTTGTTTTAACTGTAGGGCGCCCCCCAAAACCATCCGGTAAAGCGCCATCGGCCCAAAGACCAGTTTTTTTTACACAAAAAAAAAGCCCCGCGAGCGGGACTTTTTTATTTTATCTTCAACCTGTTGAACAACAAAATAGAGCAGTCCCTTCACGGTGCGCCGTAAAAGTAAAAGCAAAAAAAATAGAAGCTGTTGTTCAAAGTACGCATGATTTGATTTTAATAGCTGCTTTTATATTAACAAAGTAAAGCAAACTTAGTAGATTTATGGAGGGATAGCAATAGTTTCTATAAATATTTTTTTCCTTTTTTACGATATGAAAAACCCCAGGGCACATCACACCCTGGATTTCGCCGGAAAAGTATAAATTCGCAAAAAACTAAAATGCCTTATGAGAGCAACCGGGATAATCATTGCCATTTTCGCTTTTTCTGCTCAGCTTTGGGCACAGGCGCCGACCTCCAATATCTACCTTTTTGATATGGCCCGGCGTGGAGATACTGGTTTCGTATTTACAAAGCCCCGCTTAATGACTTATTTCAACGTCGGCGGGTATAACAACCATCCGTTTTTCATTTCGACAGACGAATTTCTCCTTTCCGCCCGACAGCCCAACGAATTGCAGCCCGATATCCTGCGTATCGGGCTCCGGGATTCTTCCATGGCTTACCTCACCAAAACTACCGAAGGGGAATATTCCCCCAAAACTGCCCCCTTCGAGTACAGCAGGGATGTGTATTACACGATCCGAATGGAATTTCAGGGCAAAGACACCTTATTGCGCCTCTGGAAAATGGCTGTTGACCCCCGGCAGGCGGAATATGCCTCCCGGGTTTTCCCTGTCTTCAAAGATATTGTCAATGTTGGCTACTATGAATTCGGGCCCGGCGGGCAGGTCGCGCTACACCTCAACAGCAGCCCCGGGGGCACCAATGCCCTCGCAATCGCCCAAATGAATATGGGCACTGCCGGGCAGCCTTCGACTGTAGCAACGAACATCGGGCGTTGCTTCCGTTTTATCCCCTACCCGGCCCAACTGGTGTACCTCCAAAAAGATACCGATTCCGGGGATATGCTGATGGCGCTGGACCTGGGCTATTCGCCCGCGACTAATGCGGGGAGTCCCCGGCAACCAAAACCCCTGATCGCACCTTTGCCAGGCAGCCAGGATTTTGCCGTACTTTCCGATGGTTCCCTCCTGATGGCCTCTGGAGGCCGTCTGTACAAATTCAAACCCGGAAAAGACACCGCCTGGGTACAAGTTGCCGATTTCAGTGCCTATATGCTCAATCAAATCACCCGACTCGAGCTGAACCGGGAAAATAACCGTATCCTGCTGGTCAATTGATGGCCGCATAGCGGTCAGATTGTCTTCTGGACTGCAAAAAAAGATACAGAATTTTCAATCCGCCATTCTACATGGATCTGTTGCCGGAAATCAGGGATCAAAAGCACCGTTTATATGGATTTATTTATTCATGCACACGATTTACAACTAAGACATACCTTCCGCATTGCCCATGGCGCAAGGGATATGCAGCCCACTATGATCGTCGCCCTGCGCGACGGAGAGCTGCAAGGGCTCGGAGAAGCTACTGCGACAAAATATTATGGCCTCAGCGTAGGCCAGATGGTCGTGACCCTGGAGCGCCTGCGGCGGCAAATCGAAGGAACCCAAATGGAAAGCCCCGAGCAATACTGGGAAGCCCTGTCCCCCTGGTTAAAAGATCATCCGTTTGAGCAATGTGCCCTCGATGTGGCAGCCCACGACTTGTTTGGGCAAAGAAAAGGCCTGCCCCTCTATAAAATCTGGGGCCTCTCCGCCGATCGTCTTCCGATGACCAACTACACCATTGGTATTGGCCCTGTCGAAGAAATGATCGCCCGTATCACCGAAACCCCCTGGCCACTTTATAAAATCAAACTCGGTACAGACCACGACATGGAAATCCTGCGGGAGTTGCGCAAACATACCCACGCTACCTTCCGCATTGACGCCAACACCGCCTGGACTGCCGATCAGGTCCTTAAGTATGCACCTGAACTGATTGACCTGGGCGTCGAATTTATCGAACAGCCCCTGCCGCCAGACGACTGGAAGGGGCAACAGCGGCTGTTTGAACACTGCCCCCTACCCATTATCGCCGACGAGAGCTGTCAAAAGGAAGAAGATGTGGAAAAATGCCAGGGCTATTTTCATGGTATCAACATCAAGCTTATGAAATGTGGTGGACTTACCCCGGCTCGCCGCATGATCGCCAACGCACGCAGCCTCGGCATGAAAGTGATGGTCGGGTGCATGACGGAATCCACGGTAGGTATTTCTGCAATCGCTCATTTGCTCCCTATGCTCGATTACGTAGATATGGATGGCCCGCTGCTCCTCAAAGAAGATATTGCTAAAGGGGTTTGTATCCATGACGGTAAAGTCCACTTCCCCACAAGACCGGGTACCGGAGCCGAGCTGCTATTCGATATTATGAGCTGAGCATAAGCCAAAGCCCTCTATGATGTCCAAACGCGATGCTCCAACGCCCATACCCCAGCATTCATTTTCCGGCACGGCATACCTCGGTATCCCGCATCTACCCGAATTCAGATCGCATTTACTGGAGGGCATAATCCAGTGGGGCACCCATTATGGCGGCTCACGGCTATCCAATACCGCACCCGCTATTTATGCCGAAGCTGAATCTTCCCTCGCCGGAATGGTCGGCGCGGCATCGGCGCTGCTCTTTTCATCCGGCACCCTGGCAGGACAGGTCTTGATAAAAGTACTTTCCAGGGAAGCCGGGTTGTATCTCGCGCCAGGTGTACATCCTGCCCTGTGGCAGGATAAAGGCCCGGAAACGAATCACTTTGACCAGTGGGCCGCATCTATGGCCGTATTATGTGCAACCCCCGGCCCCCCCATCGCCCTGCTCGCCAATTCCGTTGACCCACTGGGCGTAAGGGCTTTCGATTTTTCCTTTCTATCCAATATCCCCATCCGCAGGCAGGTCATCCTGGTCGTGGACGATTCGCACGGCTTTTTCTTGCTGGGAAAAAATGGGGAGGGTGCCTATCCAACCATTGCGGCATTGCCAGGGATCGAGCCACTGGTCATCAGTTCGCTCGGCAAAGCAGCAAGTATCCCCGCAGGCATCATTTTCGGGTCGGAAGACTGGATCGCCCGGCTAAAAAATACCCCTTTCTTCGGTGGCGCATCCCCTGCCCCTCCTGCATATATCCACGCCCTACTGAAAGCTGGGGCAGTGTATGACGGCCAACGGACACGGCTAAAAGCGTTGCTCCAATATTTTACCGGACACCTGCCTCCATCCCCGGCTTTACACTTCATGCCCGGGTTTCCTGTTTTCAGGATAGAAGAGCCGGCAAAAGCCCAGGCCCTGCAAGCTGCCGGTATCGAAATTTCTTCTTTCTCCTACCCTACTCCTTCCGATCCTCCGGTTTCCCGGATCGTCATCAATGCAGGGCATGACGAACAAGCCCTCGATACGGTATTAAAGGTCCTTTGCATATCCTGAGCACTACATTCAGCGGCTGCCGGCCAGCGCACACGTCATTTTTTGGGTAAAGTGCGCCCCATCAGGATGGGTACACGCTATCCATATTACATATAGCCCCGCACGCGGCCCGGCAATACCGCTCCCACTGCCGTCCCACCGGAATTCCCCTTCTGCAGAAAGCGGAGAATTATTGGCGATTTCGGCGATGGCGTTGCCATTGGCATCAAAAACCCGGATTGTGGCCAGGTAGCCGGGCACAGGCGGGCGGTAAACCAGCGTTGCCACGTCCTGATACCCGTCTCCATCCGGAGAAAAAACAGGGCTTTCGAGATGAAAGAAAAAAGCAGGGCGGGCATTTTGGCCGGTATTCGGGAAAAACTGGCTGTTGCGATACCCTGGCGTAGCCCCTTTTGCCGAAGAATGCCAACCTGTAGCAGAATTAGGGGCACCGGGCGATATCCGCTCGAGCGATATCCCGCGGCTATCTTTCAGCAGGGGATGGTGCCAGCTATCCGAATAGTCTACCGAATCGAGCACCATACCCGATAAAGCCAGGGTGACGTTGCCCTGTGGCGCTTCGAGGGTCGGTAAAGGCGCATAGACGATACGGGCCGTATCCGGTGGTGCATAACGCTGCCTCAAACCCGCAGGGTATGAGGAAAAAGCCAAATGCCCCCCCGGCATCAGCAGCCAGGGAAAAGTGATCCGTGTCTCGCGGATTCCCCCGGTTTTATGCGCGTTACGCAGAATAAGACCCTCCAGGCTGATGATTTTCCCCGATCTGTTGAATACCTCGATAAAGTCTGCCCCATCGGTTGAAGCCTCGAACAAGATTTCATTTACTATAATTTCCCCCGCCCCCGGCAGTGCAGGAACGCCTGTATCCACCTCCTGAAGCCTTCCGGAAGGGTTGCCCACGCAGTCGGCAACCGTGGCAGATGCCGAAAAGGTGTAGGCTTCCCCTTCCTTCATCGGGCTGCCCAGGACGATGAGCGCCTCCGTTCCATCTTCTATCCTTTGTACAGAAGCAATGGGTAAAAAAGGTCGCAGCGCAAACATCGCGGGGAGTATCGTTCCCAGTACTTCGTCAAACGTGGCCCGCAGCTCATAAGGGCTTAGCGGAAGAACCTGCAGCAGCTTCGGCCCTGTTGTGTCCACATCCAACCTGGTAAATGCATTCGGACTTCCCGGCGTACCCCCGCTCAATGCCCGCGAAGCCTGCCAGTTGGAAGCACACGATGCCGGATGGTCATAACGGATACGCTCCAGCGACCAGCCGCCGTCTTTCTTCTTTCCGTCCCGGTACCAGGTATCGGAATAATTAAGCTGTTCCAGTACCTGACCCTGGGGGTTACTCAACGAAAGCCCGGCCCCTGAATTGGCCAACACCGGGAAAGAGACCAACTCAAGTACCACCCCCGAACTACCGAAACCAGGCGACTGGCCCTTCGGACACAATAGCAGGTATCCGCCAGGTAGTAGATGGGACTCGGGAAGGATTACCGTACGGGGCCCCACCTTCAGTTGGATATCCCGCAGGGGCAATATCCGTCCCGTAGGATTGAAAAGCTCCAGGTATTCACATTCCGGCCACGACCCCGCCCCCGGACTGGGGTCTGCCATTATTTCGGTGATCAGTAACTCGCCCGGGCGGGGGGTATTCACTAAAATATGCCCGGAAGGCGTCAGGATGTATGGTAGAATCCTGATAAAGGCGGTAATCAGTAAAAACATGGGGTGGTTTTTTCAAGGCAAAATACCCTGAAAAGTACTGCGGCCAAGGTAAACGGCCTTGCCGTTTGCACCGATTTTTGAATATCTATGCAACTTAAACTTCAGGGCTATAATTCCTGCATACCTTTACATGATGGGTGCATCGGGATACACATAAATAAAAGGTGATTTTGTTTACCTTGCTTCGCAAAATAAACAAAATCACCTTTTTAAAAAATTTATGAGGTTGTATACAAAGCCCCCAGCCTTTCATTTGGCGGCTTACGCCGCCAAATAATATTTTTTCAGGGCCGCGTTTTCAACGATTTTGCTTCGCAAAATCGTTGAAAACGCGGCCCTGAAAAATTTAATGGGGTTGTGTAAAAAGCCTCCGGCACGTCCTTTGGCGGCGTAAGCCGCCAAAGAATATTTTTTTCAGAGCGCGGATTTTGTTGATTTTGCAAAGCAAAATCAACAAAATCCGCGCTCTGAAAATTTTATTCTGCCGCCGCAGGCGGCAGAATACTTTTTACACAACCCCAGGTTTTGAAAAAATAGCCCTAAAGGCGCGGATTAAACACCAGCTTCCGGGTATCCGAACGTCCGTCCTGCGATACCCGGACTATGTACATCCCGGGAGCCAGACGCAGCCCGCTCAAAACGGTCAATGCCCCGTTCAGGTTGCCTTCCAGGTGAACCCTGCCAATCAAATCATAAATCGCGTAATTCCCGCCTTTCAGGGAAGCATCCGCTTCGATGTATAGGATATCCTGTGCCGGATTGGGATAGACCGTCCAGGGCAGGGGCGCATAACGTTCATTCAGGGAAGTGGCAATTGATGTGGTAAATAAGCCTGAATTCGACCAGGTACCCGCGCGCGTCTCCGAACAAAATCCCAATACCTGGTACTCGTAAGTGGTCTGAGGTGTAAGGCTATCCACCGGAACACTGGCGGATTCCCCATGTGGGGTCGTACGCCACTCCGTACTGCCCTGCTTCCTGTAACGGAACATGAACCCCTGGTAGCTATTTCCAGAACAATTCAGGACTACACGGGTAGCCCCCACAGCAGTAGCAGAAAGCATATTGCCGCTGACGTCCGGACAATCATCCAGGGTGCGAAATACCCGGCCATTGGAAAATCCGCTTGCCTGATTGCCGGAACATTGTATGCGCACCTGAAAGACATATTCCTGTCCCGGCATAAGGTCCTCCAGCTGGACCAAAGAATCCTGACCGGCAGGAAGCGTAGTCCAGGACGCAGCATTCTGTAATTTATAGCGAAACTCATAGCGCAGTGCATCTTTCAGACAGGCCAGGGTAGCTTCCTCCTCCCCAATCTCAAAAGCCAGGAATTCAGCACCTACGGGTTCGTCGCAGATTTGCCCGCCCTGCGTCCGGAAAGTCCTGGAAGCTGAATAAGGCCCGTAAGCACCGTTGCAGAATATCCTGCACTGAAAATCATAGGAGGTGTTTTCCTGAAGCCCACTGCCCGCATAGTAGGCCACATTTTGCTCCGCTAGTACTACCCACTGCGTACCACTGGACAACTTGATGCGGAACTGATACTTATACCCCCCCCGGCGGTCGAGGCAGTTTAATACCGCACTCGTCGTCCTGATTTGAGAAGCAAAAAGGCTGTTTACCGAAGGTCTGAAACACTGGCTGTTCATGTACAGCGTCTGTGCCCCAGGATCCTCTGTCTCAAAGCGCACAGAGTCGGACCACGGACTTATCGTCCCTCCACAACTAACCCTTGCCTGGAAAAAGTACACTGTATTGGACATCAATCCGGAGAGTACCGCAAAATCCTGCGTGGAATTGGGCAATTCATTCCACTGCATCTGTCCTTGTCGGGCAAACCGGAACTGGTACCCATTCATACCTCCCACACTACAATTCAGCTGCGCAGTTGTGAAGCTTACCGGATCGGCGCTTAACGAAGAGGTGCCCGGTTCCTGGCATTCCGAAGTCCGTGGCGCATCCGTAACGACATAGCTGCTTAGCGACCAGATACCGGATTCCGCGCCGCAGGTGCCCAATACCTGAAATTCGTATTCCGTATCGGGCATCAAATTCCAAATATTGAACTCCTGGGAAATTACCACGCCTGTATCCCGCCAGACGGTCGTCCCGCTCGGTCTGTACCGTACATAATACCCCAGCGCCCCGGCAGCAGTGCAGTGCACACGCACGGAATTGGTCGTAACCTGTGAAAATCGCCGGATATCCGCATCGCAGGGCGTGCCAAACTGCTCGGTGGCACTCCATTCGCTCCAGGTCTCCGGAAGACTTTCACAAAGCAGGCGGACCCGGTAAAAGTAGAAAGTACCGGCCATCAGCCCGTCTATCGGAGTGCCCTCCTGATTCGATTGCACGCGCTGCCAGTTGGTATTCCCATTTTTCTGATACTGCCACTCCAGACCCTCCCGGATGTCGCCACCATAGCTCAACACTGCCGTATTGTTGGAAAGCTCATCTACGCCCATCAAATTTTCATCGGGAACTGTACAAAAGTCAGTACTGAAAAAGCGGCTCCCCGTGTAAGAAGAATAGTTGCCGTTGCACCAGATACGGAGCTGGACTTCGTATTCCGTACCCGGCTTCAGCTCATTTGCAGTCCAGCGGTTGGTTTCAACAAGGCCGGACTCCGTCCACTGGCTTCTGCCCACTTCGCGGTAGCGCCACCAATAGCCATATTTATCCGCTGCCTTACAGACCAAATCTGCCGATCTGTACCCGATATCCCGGAAAATAACGGCGCTGTCCCGCACACCACAGTCATAAAATTGCGTGCGGAACGCCCGGGTCTCCGACCAGAGGAAACCATCGGTGTTGGAAATACAGTTGTGTTTGGCCTGGATCTCATAGGGTGTATCGGCCAATAAATTGCGGATACGGGTCTGATTATTGGACGTGCGCACCTCCGTCCAGGTATTGTCGTCTTTGCGCTTGTAGCGGAAGACGTGTTCCTGAACCAGGCCGTCGCGGTGCTGACTGGAACTGCAGACAAGCGTGGCGGCAAAGTGGTCTATATTATTGGCTGCCAGATCTGCTAAAGCGGGAACCGGGCACGCAAAGGGGATCTCATAGGTCGTCATATCCGACCATTCGGTCCAACGTTCGAGGAAATCCCCGCAGCGTACGCGGCACTGTACTTCATAGCGTTTGCCGAGGGAAAGTGCGGAAAACGTATGCCGGTTCTGCGTCTTCTCATTGGAGGTGTTCCATTCGTTCTGGCCCCGCTCCCGGAGCCGGAACTGAAAACGGTCCGCGTTCTTGGTACTCGAGGCTTCTATGCTGCTCTCACTAAGGGGGCGGATAAAGAAGTTGCTTTGGAAAACGGGTGTATAGCAGATAGTATTGAGATTTGCAACTTGTGAATAGACAGAAAAATTATTCCCGCATTTAACACGGAATTTAAAATGGTATTTCTTGTTTTCTTGCAGTCCATTAAATTCAATTTCATCTTGTGTACTCTCCACGTTGATGTTAAACGTATTTCCGCCATCTACGCTAAGCCTACCGTCGTACAAATCAACGCAACACCATTCAGATAATATGAATCGCAGCCTTTCCGGGAAAGATAAAAATGGCACTCCCCATTGCCAAGAACCATCGGGCATCAAAAGGTCCACCGCATCGATCCTCGAAGAACAAGAAGTAGAAAGGGTTTTTGTTGCTGACCAAGGGCTCCAACCTCCGTTTTGGCAATACACCCTCGCCTGAAATTTATAGTCCGTTCCCCCCTTTCCCCCATCAATGCAATCATACCAATATTCATGATTGTTAAAGCCAATTCTTGGGAAGGTCCAAATTTTCCCCAAAGGAATCCAGTCATCACTGGGGTCTTTTCTGTACCGTAATTGCACACTATCCTTTGGAGATAAAATATTAACCCTAACCAATACTTGGACATTTAAATTACTATTCGTCGCAGTATATATTTCAATGTTTTTAACGTCAGGCGCATTGCAGTTTTGTGCCGGGAGTTTAAACCCCAGAAAAAAGGAAAAAACCAACAATGACAATAAACCACGAAAAAAGGGTGCATTATACATATTCAGGTAGTTGAGAGGGGATTTGAAAATTACAGGAATCCGCAACCCGGCACACGCAGATTTTACATAGTGCCGGATGTTGTAAATTTCGCCGGAATATCCTTATCAAAACATACCTGAATTCATACATTTTTTCCCGTCTCCCCGTCTCCCCGTCTCCCCGTCTCCCCGTCTCCCCGTCCCCCGTCACCCCGTCCACCGTCCACCGTCTCCCGTCCCCCGTCTCCCGTCCACCGTCCACCCGTCCACCGT
>Ga0209985_10001247_pt1 | contig 25445 bp, 23 predicted proteins | sample NOAtaG_FD_187305 | JGI IMG/M metagenome (GOLD analysis project Ga0209985, IMG submission 187305) | Freshwater lake microbial communities from Lake Erie, under a cyanobacterial bloom - NOAA_Erie_Diel6S_1000h metaG (SPAdes) (version 2) | ecosystem: Environmental > Aquatic > Freshwater > Lake ...
GCGGAATATGCGGATCGCCAAAATCAGATTTTAATGGTGGGGCATTTGTTGCTATATCAACCCGCGATCGCATGGATACGCGACTATTTAGCCACAGGCAAAGCTGGCAAAGTGTTTCATGTATCTACACAAAGGGTCAAACTTGGCAAAGTTCGGCGTGAAGAAAACGTCTGGTGGTCATTTGCCCCTCACGATGTTTCTGTGATTTTAGATTTATTGAGCAGTTCATCGGACAACCTCAAATTACAGGCAGTTAAAGCAAGTGGTCACGCCATGTTGCAGTCAGGTATTGCTGATAACGTCTATGTTGATTTGCAATTTGCCAGTGGACAGACTGCTCATGTGCATACCTCTTGGTATTACCCCTTAGCTCAACGTTCGACAGTTGTCCTTGCTGAAAAGCAAATGCTGGTCTATGACGAAGTTGCCCAGACCGTGACTATTCACAATAAAACCATTGATTCAGATCTAAACAATCAGGATCAAGGTATGGAAATCGTAGAAATTGCGGCTGCCGAACCACTCAAACTTGAATGTCAGCATTTTTTGGATTGTATTGCCACGCGCCAACGGCCGCGATCAGATGGTTGGAATGGTGTAGCAGTTGTAGAGATTCTAGAAAAAGCCGAGGAGTCGATGAACGCCTAAATCTAAAGTAGACGACTTATAATATTTTGAATTTTCTGTCCCTCAATTTCCGCATTTAAACTCTTGGCAGCTTCTAGAGATGCTGATTTTTTTGTATTAATGTCTTCCACAGAAAGAGCATTAATTGTTGCTGCCAAGCTTGCTGGATGAAAATCTTTGGCAACTACACCACAGTTATAGTGCTGTACTATTTTTTGCATTTCAATTGAAGGAGCGATCGCAACACATAATCCCGACATAATAAAATCAAATAACTTGTTGGGCATCGCATAAGTATAATTAAAGCCTAATGGTTGCAATAAATAGACTCCTACATCGTACTCAGAAAGTTTGCTACATATCATTTCTATAGGTACGGCATCATGAAAGAACACACGGCTAGGTGCTATATTTCTAGCCAATTTTTTTAGTTTTTGGATGTACTGATGATTGCCCACCAGCATGAAATGCATTTCAAAACGATTTTCCAGATAAGGAATGACTTGAATCATCTTTTCTATTTGACGTTCTGGCGATGCACTGCCATGATGAATTAACTTAACTTTATTAGAATTAGATATTGGTTTATATGAAACGTTTTGATAATACGGAGTATTGAGAACTACGTCAGGTAATATTTTGTACTCCACGTGATATTTTTTTGCAATTCCATCACAAACTGTCGTCATGATGTCTAGGTCTCGTAAATATTGTCCACACAAATATTCTCTATAAGGTTGATGTAAATATTTCCATGACCATCGGTTATCAAATTCAAGAGGAGCATATTCGTGAGCATCAAAAAAAACTTTTGCATTGCATCTCTTGGCAAGATTTATAGCTAAGGGTAATGTATCCAAGTCATTAGCTATAAAAATGTCAAAGTAGCGACCATTTAGTTTAGCTAAAGATTCTTTAACTATGCCTTGAGACCAGTAATATTGCTCATAGCTATGATTTAATAAATGTAGTAAAAGCTTGATTTTGGTTAAAATAGTCTTTCTGGAATCTAATGCTATAAACTCTACCTCGTCAACATTTGGTTTGCCCAATGCTAAAACTGTAATACTTCCTCTGCTAACCACTGCCTTTATTTGTCTATTGACTCTGGCATCTATAGTTAAATCTGAAAATGAAATAATGCAAATATTTGATTTAAACATTTATAAAATTTTAGAGGTAATTCCTATGCTTTAAAAAGTCTAATTTAAATGAAAAATGCTTATAATAGCTTAGGCAAGTTTATAATATTTTAGGTAAATTAATACATCTGGAAATCCATTCATGTATAAGAATGACATGTTAGCAAATAAATTATTCAAGCTACTATGTTACGAATTAAACTCACACCTATAAATAATTTAAGGTATATTAAGAAAATTGGGAATGATAGAACTAGCAATCACAATTCATGACTTAGGAAAGATGTACAGACTGTACGATAATCCTGGCGACAAAGTAATGGATGCCTTCGGAATTAACAATTTACTCTTTTGGAGAAAACTTTACTACCAAGAATTTTGGGCGTTAAGAGGGCTAAATTTAGAAGTTAAAAGAGGTGAGCGCCTTGGTATTATAGGAAGAAATGGCGCTGGTAAAAGCACTTTATTAAAAATAATTACAGGTAATATAACCCCAACTGAAGGCTTAGTAAAAGTTAGGGGTCGAGTCCAAGCTCTTATGGAGCTTGGAACAGGATTTCATCCAGAATTTACTGGGCGACAAAATATACAAGCTTCCCTAGCTTATCAAGGAATATCTTCAGCAAAAATCAAGATTCTGGAGGAGGAAATTATAGATTTTTCTGAATTGGATGACTTTATTGATCAGCCCATTAAAACTTATTCAGCTGGTATGTACGCTAGATTAGCTTTTACTGTTGCTACAGTTGTTGAGCCAGAAATTCTAATTATTGATGAAGTACTGGGGGCGGGAGACGCTTATTTTGGAGGTAAATGTGTAGAAAGAATGCGAAAGCTAACAGAAGAATCAGGAGCGACAGTGTTATTTGTAAGCCATGATTTAGGTTCTGTTCAAGCATTATGTGATCGCGTAATTTGGGTACAGAAAGGAATTATTGTCGGTGATGGTCAACCATTAGATGTTATAAAACAGTATTCAGCTCTAGTTAGGAAGGACGAAGAAATTCGGTTGAAAGCAAGGGATTTAAAAGTTTCTAAGAAACAAGCTTCAATATTAGAACAACACAAAGATATATATCAGAAGTTTCTGTTTAGGTTTATCACCACAGACAACAGTCATCCTAAATACAAACATAAAATTCGTTCTATTGTTCTAAAAAATGATCAAGACATAATTGGACGAATTGATGTAGGTTCTCCAATGGATAATCACCCAGATCAGGAACATTATCTTATGACTAATAATGGTTTTATGGATTGGGGCAGTGTAGACAAAGATCAAATTGGATTTTACAGATTGTATGCCAATTTCAAAGGTAAGTATGCTCACGCACCCTTTCAATTCTCCGTTCCTAGGTCATATTTACATAACTCATCTGATTTTATTCTAGAAGTTCAAGCTGACTGTAAACAAGAAAGAGTTTCTATTGAATTGTTCTCGCCCCAAGACAATACCTATCAAAATATAGGGTTTCTCAATACTAATGATTATCAAAACACATTAGTTATTCCTAAACAGATGTTTGTTGAAGATGATAAACATCTGTTTGGAAATATAAATAAATCAACAATTCCCTCTAAAAATACTGACAATAAATTTGTTTTGTCAAAAACATCTGCCATAGATGAATACGGTTCAAGACAAGAAGCAACTATAACAAATATATCACTTCTAAATGCTTCAAAACAAACGACCAAAACACTTCATTCCTTAGAACCTTTTCAAGTGGTTTTAGAGTACATAACAAGTATAAGTATAAGCAATCCTACTTTTGTTTTTTGTGTTTATCTGCCATCAGGGTTAACCGTATCACAATGGGTAATTTCTACTAAGCAGTTGGGACAAGAAACTGTAGAGGGATCTGGGAAAATAATTTTTCATTCTGACCAGTTATTGCTAGGTACTGGTTCTTACATTGCTAGTGCAGCTATATTCAAATCTTTTCCTAAAAAGAATCTAGAACCAGATTCGTATCATGTTCTAGATCGCTGTATTCATTTCCAAGTAATCAACCAAGAAGGTTTAGAATCTATTGACTATGGTCTATGTAGGCAACCAATTGAATTTAAGATTCAAAGTACTATATAATAAATCCCTAGTTACTGAATATATTGACAAAGCTATGGATATATATGAGAAAGAGTATTACAATCAACCGTCGCTTTGGAATACGCAAGCTGAAGCATATCAAGTTCAACTACTTGCGGATATTTTAAGTTTACTCCCTGAAGATACTCACAGCATTCTTGATGTTGGCTGTGGAAATGGAATTATTACTAATGCATTGCCTAAAAATATTCATGTTGTTGGTTTAGATAGTAGTACAGAAGCATTAAAAACTGTTGTACATGAAACTGTAGTAGGTTCTATCGCAAATTTACCTTTCGCTGACAATTCTTTTGACTTAGTAATGGCTAATGACGTTATTGAGCATCTACCTGAAGAAGTTTACATCAAAAGTATTTCTGAACTTTTTAGGGTAGCCTCAAAATATGTTCTAATTTCAGTCCCTCATGCAGAACAACTAGAAAAAGCGCTAACAAAATGCGCTGATTGCGGATCAAGGTATCATATTAATCATCATCAACGTTCTTTATTTGAAGATGGCTTGGTTGAGATTTGTCCATTGTTTTGGAAAATCAATGAAATCAGATATTCAGGTGATATTACAAGATATCCACTAGACAAACAATATTCATCTCTGCTTCAAGATCTTGAAATTAATATTGATTGGAATAACGGAATTTGCCCTAACTGTGGAAGCTCAAAAACACTTAAATACGATTTGGGTAATACTCATAAGATACTTGGGCATATACGAAGCAAAGCTTTTTTTAAAAATGGGTTGAGCTTTATCAATCAACATATAGATCGTTCAGAAATCATAGCATTATATACAAAAGAAGCAGTTTCTTATTCTAATAAGGTTAATAAATATATAAATATTAACAGCATTCAACATCTCCAGAAATCTCCTTTATTATTAGACTTTAAGAATCCTTTCCAGCAAGTTAATCAAGGGTTTGTAGAAGGTTGTTTTTGGACTAAATATTTTAATCGCATTAAAGACAAAGAAATTGCTAATAAAAATACAGAGAATACAGATTTAGATCAAGATATTATAATTTGTTTTCCTGTTATACCTCAAGTTAACGACAAGATATTAATCAAAACATTAGAATCCATAACTGAGAATATTATAATTCATGTGATTGCTCATGATGAAATCAACAACTTTTCAATTCCAATTCCTAATAGTTACGTTAAAAATAGTAATGAGTTAGAATACACTATTGATTCACCTTTTAAGTCTAGCTTATATGGCACTCCGATTAGCATTCAAGTGATTGGAAATATTAATTTGCAAAGTATTGAATACTTACCTAGCCACGAACAAGCTTTCAAGGCTGATTTTATTAAAATTAACATTGGTCACAATATTTTAGTAAACACCAAAAACAATTACTATAGAAGTTGGGGTTTGTTAGCTGATACTCCTGGATACTACCCTACGCCAGAGTGGTTGTGGAATGATAGTTTAAATTTGTGTTGTGAAGTATTTTCAAACATATCTGTTAATGATTATATTCATACTATAGAAGGGAAAATTCAGACGCAAGAGATACAGATCAATCAAATCCAAGAAAAATATGCAAAACTTTTATTTAAAACCCGTGGATTGTCTGTAAACCGGATTTTAGTGCTTTCTCATATGTTCCCAAATGAAGCACAAATTAACTCTGGCTGTTTTATTGCTGAACAAGTTAAAGCTTTACGAGAACACGAAGGATTAGATGTAAGAGTTATATCTTGTCAGCCTTTTTGGATTCACACGAAAAATCCATTTAAAGTGCTTGATAGAATTAGTGAGTATAAAAAATGTTTGTATTCAAGTATGTGGTCTTCATGGAATGATATTCCTGTTTTAAGGATTCCATATCTTGTGGGTCGTCCCTTTTTTCCTTTTCATGTTCATGGTTTTACTTATCAATATTCGGTAGCTAGGTGGGCTAACCAGATTCACAAAAGTTTCAATTTTGACCTAATACATGCTCATACAAGTTATTTAGATGGTTTTACTGGAAGTTATTTAGCAAAAAAATACCAAACTCCTTTACTTATTACAGAGCATACAGGACCTTTTAGTGTCCTGTCAGACAGACTAATAGTGCGTCAAGTTGCAGCAAAAGCTCTACAATCGGCTAATAAAATTATTTCTGTCAGTCCAACTTTAGAAAATGAGCTTATAAAGATAATTTCTCCATTTCATCAACAAAAAATAATTTGTATCCCTAATGGAGTAGATACAGAATTATTTTATCCAGATCAAAATAACAATAAGAACAACGATTTTCTAATGCTTTTAAGTGTAATTTCTTTGGATGACAACAAAAATCCTTTTTGTTTATTAGAGGCTTTTAAGATTTTGCATATTCAAGGAATAAAAATTAAATTAAATATTTTGGGTGGCGGTGAGTTACAACAACAACTTCAACAATTCATAGACAAAAATAATCTAACACAATTCATAAATCTTTTGGGGTGGCAACCTCGTCATGAAGTAGCTCGTATGATGAGGGAAATTTGTGATATTTTTGTTCTGCCGAGTCGGTCTGAAACATTTGGTGTCGTCGTGATTGAAGCAATGGCTTCAGGGAAACCGGTTGTTAGTACACGTTGTGGTGGTCCTGAGAGTGTGATAATAGAACCTTATTTGGGTGAGTTGTGTGCAAATGATGATCCTCAATCTTTAGCTAGTACTATTAAAAAAGTAGCAGATAATCTAAATAAATATGATTTTCAAAAAATAAGAAATCATATTTTCAAAAAATATGATTTTAAAGTTATCGTTGATAAGATAAATAGTATTTATCAAAATTGCTAGCCATGCTTAGTTCAAGAAAAAATTTTTTTATTTCTCTATTTCTAATTTTGTTCTGCACAAGTAGTTGTTTTTTAGATTACTTTAATACAAATGATTTAATGGCTGTTGCTCAAGAAATTCAAGATCAAAAATTTGTTTTTCCCAATTTACCGTCAGGTATAGATTTAGGTGAAAAAATTGATATAGAAATTAAAAATATTGATAATCAAGACTCACAATATGAGTACCGTTTATTATACAAATATAAAGATCAAGATTGGAACTGGAATGCACCCTGGCAAAAGTCTAATAAATTTATGTGGAGATTTGACACCCTTAGTACTTATCATTTTCAAATTGAAATAAGAGAAATAGGAAAAACAACTACTCTGGTAGCGAAATACATAGGCTCAATATCGGTAATCATAAATTCTTTTTTATTTAGCTTGTTATTCTCAATAGTTATTTCCATTATTCTTAAAATATTTTTAAGTTTATATATCGAAATAAGAAAAGATAATCAATATCAATTTATTGAAAAAACAAATCTTATAGTTTTTTGGATAATCACTGGATTTATTTTATTTTCTGTAATTATTAATGTTTCTATTTTCTCAAAGATTAATGCTCAGGATAAAAACCACAAGATAAAATTAAATAATTCTCAAAAATCTATTAAAAAAACTATGTTAAATTATCCCAAATGGGATGTTTCTTTAGCAATTTACGAAGATATACGTCCTTTTTTACAAGAACAATCAATCATAATTGACAGGGTAGATAAAGCTAATTTAAATAAATTTGGAATATCAATAGATCGGCTTATGTATATATCAGGAGTTGATTTGATAGAAGAAGAAAAAATGATGTTCAATAATGAACAAAAATACCAAGAAATTAAAAAATGTTTAAATGAAGAGCAAGTAAAAAATTTGCTAAATAATCGAAAACCAATAATAACAGTGACAAAAACTCCAATTTTTATTCTTTCTTGTTCCGATAATCAAAAAAATTTATATAAAATCTATTTTGACACTAACAAAATACTAATTTATCCTTTCATAGATAATGGCTCAATAGGTGTTTCGGGGAGGTAAAGAAAGGCAGAAATTGATAAAATTGTAGCGAAATCTAGAAGCAGCGATCACTATGCTGAGTGTGAACTTAACCCATCTAATTGATGATGAAAAATGTTACGAAACAGTTCGTCAGATGAGATGGACAGGAGGAGTAAGCTGTCCAAAATGTAAAAGTACAGAGGTAGTCAAGCGAGGCAAAGATGAAACACAACCTGCCCGTCAACGATACCAGTGTAAAACTTGCAGCACGAACTTTGACGATCTAACCGACACAATATTTGCAGGACACCATCAACCACTACGGATGTGGATATTGTGCCTATACTTGATGGGATTAAACCTCTCAAACCGACAAATTGCCCAAGAACTAGACCTAGATAAGGATGTGGTGCAAGATATGACCACCCAATTGAGAGAAGGTATTGACCAAAGCAAGCCTGAAGTAAACTTATCTGGCGCAGTCGAGTGTGACGAGGTATATGTGACAGCAGGACACAAAGGCAACCCCGAAGAAGTTAAAAAAAAGGTCGCAAAGGAAGACGTAATCGCCTCAAGGGGGTTCGGGGGCGGGGGACACTTGAGAAAGAAAAACCACCCATCTTCGGCATGATTCAGCGTGGTGGTGAAGTGGTAATTCGCATGATGGAAAACGTTCAAAAACGAACTATTGAGCCTCTGATTAAAGCAACAATTGCTCTTGGTACTATGGTTTACACTGACGAATATGCTATCTATAACCCTTTACAAGATTGGGGCTATGCTCACAAAACTGTTTGTCATGGTGTGGGAGAATATGCTAGAGATGAAGATGGTGATGGCTTTTGTGAAGTTCATGTCAATACAATGGAAGGCTTTTGGTCGCTTTTACGCTCTTGGTTAAGACCTCATCGTGGTATTTCTCAAGAAAAGTTACCTTTGTATTTGAGCTTCTTTGAGTTTGTTCATAATGCCAAGATCAGGGGTAAAGCTTTGCTCAGTGCTTTGCTGGACTCCCTACTTTCTTTATCTCCCCGAAACACCTATTGAGCCTAAAGGTTTTGTTAGTGGATTTTTAGCAGAAATTAACACAAGAGTTGATGTTATTATGTTAGGAATATTTGTTTCTGATGAAATGGTAGGAGTTTATAGTTTTGCATCTATGTTTGCAGAAGGTTTTTATATGCTAACAACAGTTATTCGTAATAATATTAATCCCATTCTTTCCAAAATGGTAATTGCTAAAGATTTTGATGGAATCACTAAATTTATTGATAAAATCAGACGGTGGTTTTGTCCAACTATATCTTTAATAATATTAATATTTATAAGCTTATATCCACTTTTTTTAAAAATGGTATTTAGAACGGAAAAATATGATTTATATATTCAAAGTTGGCTAGTTATCATAATTTTATTGCTTGGTATTCTTGTAGCCTCCGGCTATATTCCTTTTGAAAATATTTTAATACAAGGTGGAAATCCAACTTATCAAAGTTTGTTAACAGTAATTAATGTTACTTCTAACATTATTTTTAATGCTATTTTTATCCCATTAATCGGGATTAGTGGAGCGGCTATAGGTACTACCTGTGCTTATCTTATTTCCACAGTCTATCTTTGTCAAATGGTTCAACATTGCTTTGGTTTTTCTTTGTTTAGGTTAAATTTTTCGAGCAAGTAGTAGATCAGCACTATCACAGATCCCATGATGTGTGATAAAATCTTAAAAGAAAATTTCAAATATTTATATCTATAATTATGTCCTTAAACAATAAAACAGAGTTGTTTTTTAATTCAATACCTGCTTCATCCTCAGAAACAAAGAGATGGGATCAAGAATGGATTGAGTATTTTAATACTGAAGATCCAAAACCATTTTTATTAGATTATCGAAGACTAAAACCTAACCAAAATATTATTAGAAATTTACAAAAATTGTCAGACAAAGAAATACTAAAGACTTCTCTTGTGAGTCAATTACCTCCTTTGGCAATTTGGTGTAATGGAAGTGATTTGGCTAATAAGAAAGTTTTAGAAATTGGTTGTGGGCCGGCTTTTTTGGGAAAGCAATTAGGCTTTTTGTGTCAAAATTACTTAGGAATTGATTATTCCCAATTAGCATTATCAATTGCTAGGTTAGTGTCCCCAGATAATTGTAATTATATCCATATATCAGATACTCAATCTATCATGGAACAGGCTAACACTATAGACACAATGGTGGGCAGATTTTTCTTTATTCATCAAAATTTTAATAATGCAATGTGGGTGTTAAAATTGTCAAATCTTTTATTGAAACAAGGTGGTATAGTCAATGCTGATTTTTATAAAGCCAATCCCAAAATTCCTCAAGGTATAGTTTTTCCTGCGAAAAGTCCTTTATCAGAAAAATATCCTAGTTGTGCTTTTGAATATACTGAATCAGAAGTTCAAGAGTTAGCCAATAATCTTGGTTTTAAAATAATAAAAACTGATTTTGATCAAGAAATGCAGCGTTTCTTTGTTCGTTTTGAGAAAACTCAGGATTTTACTCAACTATGAAAATTGTTATGCTTACGCCTGATTGTTATATGATAGACAGGCGTATCCTCCTTGAAGCAAAAAGTTTAATTAAGGCTGGTCATCAAGTCACATTATTAGCTGGTTTTGAAACGGCTAAAGAAGAACATTTTGAACAAGATGGGATCAAAATTCATCGCTATGTTTATGATTGGGATGATGAAAGGCTCAAAAAAATTAGGGAAAAATTATTTTACAATGAGAAACTTCAACTATTTGTTAATAGAGCATATATGTTTTTAGCAAAAAGATTTTTGGAAATATCTCCTTTTGAGCAATTCATGATTTCTAAAGCCTTAGAATTTGAAGCTGATGTTTATCATGTTCATGATCTCCCTTGTCTTAAGGCGGGTTATTATGCAGCAAAAATCAAAAATGTACCTCTTATTTATGATGCACATGAATTGTACTATGCACAAAAAGTATTACCTGCTCGATTACAAAAATCATATTTTTTATTAGAAAAAAAGTATATTCGTTATCCCAATGTTGTAATTACAGTTAATCCTTTTATTGCTCGTTTAATGGCTGAACGCTATCAAATTAATGAGCCACAAGTTATTTTAAATTGTACGGAAATACCAAACAACTTTGATCCTCAAACAGCAAAAAGTAAACTAAGAAAAAAGGGTAAAATCCCTAATGACTACAAAGTAGTTTTATATCAAGGATGGATTTCCCCTGAACGTAATTTAGAGACTCTCATTAAAAGTGTTAAATACTTTCCTGAACATACTTGTTTAGCAATTATTGGTTATGGTGACTATGAGGTTACTTTACGTCAAATTGCTGAACAAGAAGGTTTAGCAGAAAAGATTTTCTTTTTCGGACAAATCCCTAGTGAAGAAATGTTGAATTATTCGGCAGGAGCTGATCTAGGAGTTATTCCTTATCAACCAATAGACGACAATCATCTTTATTGTTCACCAAATAAACTGTTTGAATATATATTGGCTGGTGTACCGATTATTACAGATAATTTACCTTTTTTTAATATAATCAATGAAAAATATGATGTCATCGAAATCACTGATTTGAGTTCAGCAGAAAAATTAGGAAAATTAGTATCCCATTTATTTGATAATTCTATTAGGTTAGACAATATGAAGCAAAATTGTTTGAATGCTAGTAAAGAGTTAAATTGGGATGTTGAAGGAAAGAAATTGTTAACAATGTACAATAAATTAAAAAATTAACAAAAAGTAGTAAACATTGTTACAAAATAATGTATTTTTCATTATTTAATGGGCATTTTTTTTAATAGCCAAGAAAAAGAGAAATCTTTAACCTCTGATGGGAAATCATGTTCTCCACTAAAAAAAGCCCAATTAATTGTAGGGAAAAAAGTCATTAACGTTTTAACTTCATTATAGGGATATGTTGAAATTAGAATTTTATCTTGCAAATAATTATTTAATAAAACATTGCGTGGAGCAATAGCCGCAACAACTTCTTCTAATGTCCAATTATTGGGGACAACAGGTAAAGCTTTATACCATTCTTGCCTACTCCATCTTTCTGGATTATGATCATGTTTAAAATTGAGAAATCCTGCATTAGCAATAACTGTATCAATTCTGTTATCTAAAGCGGCAGCAAAGAGAGCATAAAGACCTCCCTGTGAATGACCAATAATTGCAATATTAGAAGTATCTAATCCACTTACTTCTAATGAATCAATAAACCATGAAATTTCAGATACATCTTTGCCAAAAGCAGACCAATTAGGATATTTTTGATAGAATTTTTTAGTATTCCACTGATTTTCTCTTTGACGAGCGCCAGTAAAGCTTAAAGTTGGACAAAAAACAATATATCCTCTTTCATTTAACTCTTTTCCATAAAACATATTAGGATTATTTTCATTTGATTTGCCACAAGGCTCTTCACCACCAGTTTTATTGGTTTGATGCAAAGCAATGATAACTTTGAGATTTGACTTTTTCTTTATTTCATCAAATTTTTTTTCATTCGACAATAAAATTACTGGGACTTCTTCTTCTAACGGATTTCTATAAGTATAAATATTTTCTTTTTGATAAACTAAAAAACCTACAGGCTTATTTATTCTTGGCTTTTCTCCAAATGATTTAAGCAAAGTCTCATTAAGAAACTCTTCTCTGTTAATTTTAGGGGTTTCGTACCATTTTTGTTCTATAAAATTAGAATTAGAATTTCTATAAAAAAATAGAATAACAGCAACTATAATAACTAAAATTGACAAAATAAAAAATGCCAATAATTTGTTGCGATAGATTTTTTTTACATAAATCATATTATTTGCAAAGATTATAACCAGTATCGAAGTTTTTGTTTTTATGAGAATCTAAAAATTCCTGTTGCCATAATTCTAAACATAGCAATCCCCAAGTCTTTCGACCAAACTTCCACTCTTCTTCTAAACCTGATAGTACTTTTTTATTATCAATAAGATTACGGCTTAATGCTTTTTGGGAAGAAAAAGTGTCAAACATAAAATCCCTAATATCTGCTTTCATCCATTGTACTAATGGTACTGGAAAACCCATTTTATCTTGACGATTAGTAATCATCGGTGGCAGACAATAACTCATAGAATCCTTTAAAATTCTTTTCATTGTGCCATTAGTAAATTTGATATTAGCAGGAATAGTAGCAACTAACTCAATCAAAGGATGATCTAAAAAAGGTACTCGTGATTCTAACCCATGAGCCATACTCACACGATCTTCTATTTGCAACAATGCAGGTAATAGTGTCTTAAAATCAAAGTGTGTCATGCTATCAAAATAACATTCCTGCCCCACATTCTCTGCCAAGAATATTTTTTGAAAAGTCTCAAAGGGTTGATAACCATTCAATGCTTCCCAATGGATCTCATCACCCAAAGAAGGCGCACGATCAATTAAACGAAAATAGCGATGTGGTAAGTCCTCAAATAGTCCTTCTTGCCAAAATTGCTTTAGCATCGGCTTATAATTCTTAAGCGCAGTTAAATTGGGAATAATTGATTCATAAGTTACAATAAAATTTTTAGAGTTGATCGTGCCATCGATTGCCCCTTTGATACATTGTTCAAAATAAGCCACAAGATATCGAGTGTAGCCACCAAATATCTCATCTGCACCCTGACCGCCTAAGACGACTTTGCGGTGTTGGCTAGCTAGCTTGGAAATCATGTATTGAGGAAACGAACCTGGACCTGCGACAGGATAATCAAGGTGGTAGATAACCTTACGGATATTCTCTACAAAATCATTTGCTGTAATATCTAATTCTTGTAGTTGGAAATTTTTATGCTCTGCTAAAGCTCTTGCATATTCACTTTCATCATATTCTTTGCCAAGGGAAAACTTTCCAGTAAACCCCATAAATTGATTAGTATATTTGTCACTTGCCAAAGATGCAACAATGCTTGAATCCAGACCACCACTCAGATAACTACCAACTGGAACATCACTACGCAAATGCAAATTTACAGATTCCGTTAATAATTCAGCAACCTTCTCTTCAAAATATTTAGCGGTATGATCAAAATCAGTATTATAGTGAACTTCCCAATACTTTTTAACCTCAATCTTGCCATTGATCAATGTCAAAAAATGTCCTGGTAATAGCTCATGAATCCCCTTAAACAAGGTTTTACCTACCAAACAAAATTGGAATGTTAGGTAATCTTTGAACCCCTCTAAATCTATTTCTGTATTAACAAAAGGTAAAAGGGCTTTTATTTCTGAAGCAAAATACATTGTGTCTTTAACTACCTTATAGTAAAAGGGTTTAATCCCAAAACGGTCTCTAGCACAAAATAACGTTTGGCTTTGTTCATCCCAAAGTGAAAAAGCAAACATTCCTCGAAAATGGTTGACACAATTAAAGCCCCATTTTCGATAGGCATATAAAATAACTTCTGTGTCTGACTTAGTTTTGAATAAATCAACTCCTAATTCTTGCCTTAATTCTATATAGTTATAAATTTCTCCATTATAACTTAACCAATTTTCACCCTGATCTTGCATAGGCTGGTGACCAGTAGTTAAATCGATAATACTTAACCTCCGATGACCAAACCCAACAAATTTATGATGGTGTTCCCAAATTCCTTCACCATCAGGTCCCCTATGACGCTGTAACTCATTCATCACTGACAATCGTCTATTAAGTTCTGGAATAGCTTCCTTTGAAAGATTTATAATTCCGACGATGCCGCACATATAAAATATAGTCCTTAATATTAATTAAATAATCTACTAAACATGATCGCTTAATAGTTGTTTCATGCGATCAAAAAACCAATATCCCAAAACAAATATAAGAAAAGATATACTGACAAAAGGTATAGCAATTCTTAAAGGTGGAAATTGACCTAGCATGAGTAATGATTGATAAGACATAATCATATAGTACAGAGGATTAAGTGCCAATAGAGAGCGTAGTCCTTCTGGAACCATTTCCTCTGTGTAAGCGATCGGACTTAGCATCATCAATACTAAGATTAAGACGGCAACAATATTTTGAATATCTCTAATATATACATTTAAACTAGATAGAATCCAAATTAAGCCAATTGAAAATAGTAATTGACAGATCCAAGCTAGGAGAAAAAAAGGCGACCAAATAGAAAGCTTACCTAGGAAGAGAAGAACCACTAACAGCATTCCCATTCCTACAACTTGAGTTGCTTGACCAATTAATACAGCTTTAACGGGGACTAGCTCAATAGGAAATAAAGTATTCTTAATTAGATTTGCACTAGAAACCACAGATGGTACGCCTAAACTAATAGCTTCAGAAAATCCAAGAAAAGGAATTAAACCGCAAAAAATAAGAGCAACATATTCGTTGGAATTAAATAGTTGAAATCGCACCTTAAATATGTAGATGTATACAATTGCATAAGTTCCTAAAAAGAGCAATGGATATATTAGCAGCCAAAAAACTCCTAATACTGATCCAGCATGGCGTGTTCTAATATCATTAATTGTTGTTTGATAAAGAATATTACGATATTGCCATAGCATATAAAAGGGTACAGCAATTATATCGCGACCAAGACTAATAAATGACTTGGCTAGTTTTTGTACTGATTTTGAAATAGGACGATTAATTTTCATTCATTGATATTTAGATAGCTTGCTCAAACATAGAAATTTCTATGCCAAAATTTTGAATCAATCAAAATCCACTAATCATTTAGAGCCATGAATGCTTGAATTGCCTCAGCAATGATTGTAGCTTTCTGATCTTCTAGCTCTGGCCAAATTGGTAAGCTTAGTACCTGAGTTGACAATTGATCGCTAACTGGATTTGCTGGATATTTGCCATGATATACAGGTAGCTTATCTTGGGGAATTGGATAATAAATCATAGTGCCGATTCCTTGCTGACTTAGATATTGTGCTAGCTGATCGCGCTTGCCATTAGTAACACGAATTGTATACTGGTGAAATACATGACTATCGGTTATTTCAGGGGTAATAATATGGGGAACTTCTACTAACAGATTGTTGTAGGTTTTAGCTACTGACCGCCTACCTGTATTCCATTTGTCAATGTATGGCAATTTAACCAATAGAATAGCTGCTTGCAAGGTGTCTAAACGAGAGTTATATCCCAACGCTTCGTTATGGTATTTCTTTTTTGCACCATGCACACGGAGCATTCTGGCTGTTTCTGCCACTTGATCATTATTGGTAGCAATTAAACCACCATCACCATAGGCTCCCAAATTCTTGGAAGGGAAAAAAGAATAAGCTCCCACATCCCCAATAGTTCCTGTGTGCTTGCCATCAAACTTAGCTCCGAATGATTGGGCGCAATCTTCGATAATTTTTAAACCATACTCCGAAGCAATTTTTGTGATCCGATCCATTGCGGACGAATTACCATAAAGGTGAACAGGCATAATCGCTTTTGTCCGAGATGTAATTTGAGACTTGATTGCTTCTGGGTTAATGTTAAAACTATTGGCATCAATATCAACAAATATTGGTGTTGCACCTACATTACTAATAGATTCAGCAGTGGCAAAAAAAGAAAATGGTGTAGTAATTACTTCATCCCCTTCTCCAATATTTAATGCTCTTAATCCAATGATTAAAGCATCAGTCCCAGAATTTACTCCAATTGCGTACTTAACTCCTAAATAGTTAGCTACTTCTTGTTCAAATTGTTTAACATCAGGTCCCATGATAAATTGACCAGATTCCAATACGCGATCAATAGCTATGTGAACTTCTTCTCTGATGGCGTTGTATTGTGGTTTTAAATCGAGAATGGGAATTTTAATTGAACTCATGCAATTTTCCTAACTTCTATTGCTGATACTTGTTGATACTTTGCTCCGATTGAGTCAGTAGCATAGCCATCAGCATCAAACTCTAACACATCACCGTAGGCACTCATCCAACCAATAATTTTTGCAGGTACTCCAGCCGCAATCGCATAGGCTGGTAAATCTTTTGTCACTACTGCTCCCGCTGCTACAAAAGCGTGTTCATGTAAAGTAACCCCACAGACAATGGTAGCGTTAGCTCCAATACTTGTCCCCCTTTTTACTAAGGTTTGTAAATAGTCACTGCTAGTATTACGAGGGAATTCGCAACGAGGAGTTTTGATATTTGTAAAAACCATGCTGGGACCACAAAAAACATAATCTTCTAAAATTACGCCTTCATAAAGAGAGACATTATTCTGAATTTTACATCCATTGCCAATGATGACGTTATTTGCTACCAATACATTTTGCCCCAAGGAACAATTGTCGCCAATTGTAGCTGCACCAAAGACATGGCAAAAATGCCATATCTTTGTTCCTTCTCCAATTACAGCACCTTCATCTATGTATGCCGATTGATGCGCGAAGTATTTAGTCATTGCATATTCCCTAATGTTTTATTTTAGTGGTGCGGAGGACTCTAACCTTACCTGATCCCAAGTTAGCCCCGTTGCCTGCTCAGGCGATATCCCTATTTTCAACATATTACTAGCCACGCAAAACACAGCTTCCTGTAAGCCTTCAGCCTTGCCCTCAGCTTTACCTTCAAGTTTAGCCTCTTCGATAAACTCCTGAACCAGCCAAGTTTTTTTCATCTCCTCTTTCGTAAACATAATCCTTAACTCCTGTTCTTGCTCTTTACCAAGCTTATAAACTAAAACCGCTTTTACCAAATCTAACACTATTTAAAGCCATGTGTTACAGTTTCTATAGAACCTATAGAAACTGTAAATCTATGACGGGAAAAACTCTCTCAGCCCACGTTGACCTAGAAACAACACAACGAATTAACACATTGTCAAAACTGGAAAATCGCTCAAAGTCGCAAATAGCCAGCGCCGCTATTAAGCTAGGAGCTATGTTGCCTCATAATGCTTGGTCGGCACTACTGCGATTAAATGCAGATGCTTCTGAAACTGAGTGGCAAGAAATTAGCCAAGAAATCACCAGAATCTTATTACATCACCAGTACAAATTAGCGCAATCAAACATTGCCCAAAATATAGATAAACAGTGGCTACATTCTCTAGAAACTGAAGATTCTCTGCTTACAGCCTCTATTGCATTAACCCATAATGTCTAGTCGATTGCGCCTATGTCTAGATCTCAATATTTGGTGTGCAGCCTTATTAGCTGACATTAAAGGAACCAAAAACTCAGCTTGTCAAAGTATTGTTGATACGGTTCGCTATGGTCGATGTTATATGGGAGCAGTAGATCTTGTGATTTCTTGGGGGATGTTAAACCGTTTAGAACAAGTTTTATTACGACTAACTCCTTTAGCCAATGATGCTTCTTTTTATGTAGATGTTATTCGTAGCTATGCTCAGCTTCACCCTCAATTAACATTAGGTGGAACAGGTGTTATTCCTATTGCCGATACAGAAGATCAGCATGTCTTGTAGAAGTATTGCTAAGATTTTTGTAATATAATGACAATATATTGCTAGACCAATACCCATCAAACCTATGGTTGTGCAGACCCTGATTCGTCAAAAATCTATTGAAGAATATCTCGTAGAAGAAGAAACTGCCGAACAGCGCAGCGAATATTGCAATGGAGAAATAATAGTAATGGCTGGCGGTTCAATTAACCATAATCGCATTATTCGCAATTTTAGTAGGTTGCTAGAATCACAATCATATGAAGTATTTATAAGTGACTTACGCTTGTGGATTCCTGCTTACAACGAATATACATATCCAGATATTTTGCTAATCAAGGGGGAGCCAATCTTTCAAGAAAATCGCACAGATACGGTGATTAATCCCAGCATCATTATCGAAGTTTTATCTAAATCCACTAGCAATCGAGATCGCGGTGACAAGTTTGCATTTTATCGATCGCTTAACACATTTCAAGAATATATTTTAGTTGATCAATATCGAGTTCACATCGAGCAGTTCCGCAGAAATGACGATGGTAACTGGTTGCTGAGCGAATCTGACAATCAAAGCGGGATCTTGACTTTAGCAGATGGGCTTTATCAAATTTCCCACCGTGATATCTATGCAAAAGTCAAATTTGATCAGGCATAAAATTTCTTGTCTTAAAAATATGGCAAAAGCGATCGCTGATATTTACTTGTCTTACAGACTTTAGACTAACGGTGCAATTCCCAAAATCCGAAGAAGCTCCCCAGCTTTTGGATGTTTCGGGTTTATTTCTATGGCTTTGAGCCATGCCGCGATCGCCTGTTCAAACTCTCCTAGCAAGGCAAAAGCTTGTCCTGCCAAGACATAGAAATCAGCATTAGAGGAATATAGCGCGATCGCCTGTTTGTTTTGAGAAATTGCTTCCATGAGATCGCCAGATTTGAAAGACTGAATGGCTTCGCGGTGATGCCAGAGAGCCAAATCATGCAGACAAATTAGTGGGGCAAGATCGACACCACAACGGTGACAACAAGTAGATGCGATCAAACGAGAATCTTCGCCTATTTTTGATGGACGGTAAATAGCTCGACAAACGGGGCATTTCATTGTGTTTAATATTAATTTAAAGCCTAAATCTGTAAGATTGCCTCCCGCAGGGACGCAACCTTACGGATTTAGCTAGGATTCTTTGGTGGTGGAGTAGTAGAGAAAATCGGATAGTTCTTCTTGAAGTTGAGCAATCAGTGCTGTTTCTTCGTTAGAGATCGCCTCTTCTAGGCGATCGAGCAGATCTTGTAATTCATCAGCTTGCTCATCTTCAATGGTATCTATGAGCTTTTGTCCCTGCTCCACCAGTTTTGCCAACTCAGGATCGAGTTCAGTAAATATCGCATCTTCATCTTCAATATCTTCCTCAAATAAAGAATCTAGATAATCCTTGGCTTGATTGAGATCGTGGCTAGAAAGCTTCTGCACACCTGTGGCGCTCTCCACAACCAGCTTGACTTGCTGCCCCTTGCCTTTCTCAGTCGTAGTAACAGTAAGGATACCATTGAGGTCGAAGTCAAAATGGACTTCAATTTTAACGCTACCTGCTGCCCCAGGGGGAATATCTTCGATTTTATAGGAACCCAGTGGCACATTTTCTTCAGCAATTTGATTTTCGCCTTGAAAGACATCGATTTTAACCACAGATTGATTGTCGGAGGTCGTGGAGTAGACTTGGGAACGGGAGACAGGGACAACACTGTTGCGCGGAATAATCACGCTAAAAAATCCTGGCATCATCCCCATGGGTGTCATTACTACTGCCGAAATGCCCAGAGAGTGAGGGATTACATCCACCAAAATCGCTTCTACATCCTCGCCCACAAGCACTCCTGCTTGTAGAGCCGCCCCTAAGGCAACACAGAGATCGGGCTGAATACCATCCACAGGTTTTTGATTTAGGTGTGCATCTACCATCTGTTGTACGAGTGGAACGCGGGTAGAGCCACCAACTAAAATGACGCGATCAAGATCACTAGGAGCCAAATCAGCATCTGCAAGCGCTCGATCGATCGCTTCTAAAGTCTCATTTACTAATGGTCGAATCAGATCTTCAAAATCAGAACGGGCTACTTCAGTTTCTAGATGCAGTGCAGTGTTGCCCTTAGTTCCCAAAAAAGCTTCCCTAACTGGAGCGAAGGCGTGAGAACTAAGCTCCATCTTAATTTCTTCGGCAGCCTGTAACAGTCTCGCTTGAGTGGATGGCTCATCAGGAAAATTCACTCCATGTGTCTTCAGGAATATATCTGTTAAGTGTAGTTGCAGCCTACGATCAAAATCATCTCCCCCTAAACGGTTGTTGCCGTGACTTGCCAGCACTTCTGTGACTGAGCCTGTAATCTCAACCACCGACACGTCAAACGTACCACCGCCTAGGTCATATACCAGAACGCGTTCGGTGTCTTCCGATCGCACGTCATAGGCTAGTGCCGCAGCAGTGGGTTCATTAATGATTTGCAGTACCTCAAAGCCTGCAATCTCGCCAGCCGTTTTGGTCGCCTGCCGTTGAGCATCCGTGAAATAGGCAGGAACTGTAATCACCGCTTTGGTCACTTCTTCCCCTAAAGCACTTTCAGCACGTTGTTTCAGCGAACGCAAAATTATTGCCGAAATTTCATGGGGTAAATAGTCTTTTGTTTCTTCAGATTCAGAGCCGCCTATACGCAATGTTGTTTTGTGGTCAGTTCCCATCCAACGCTTGATCGATCGCACGGTACGTTCGGGCGCAGCAGCATACTGTCGTAGGGCTTCGCGTCCCACCAAAAGTTTGCCCGTATCGCTAAATCCCACACAGGAGGGCAACATCAGATTACCATCTGCGTCGGGTAATATCCTCGCTTGTCCATTCTCAACGATCGCTACTTCTGAATTCGTAGTTCCCAAATCAATGCCGACGGTTCTGCCCATTATTTTTACCTCTTAATTTCTGTAGTTTTAGTAATACCGCAAAGTAAAAAATAGTGTTTTTTACTTTGCGGCGACAATCACTTGTGCTTCTCGCAGGACTTGCTCTCCCCACATATACCCTCGCATCACCTCTTGAATGACGGTGTTTTCTGGGAATTCTGTTGTTACCTGACGACCAACCGCATACATGGTTTTCGGATCGAAAGACTTGCCAAGGACTAGGATCGGCAATACTTGACGTTGGCGTAACACATCAAACAGCGATCGCCGAATTAGCTCGACACCCTGCTGATCGCTGACTAAGATCTCACGAATCGAGGATGAAGATAAGCTTTTGCCAGAATCTGGAGTCTTGCCTATCAACTTTTGCCATAAAGATTGAGGGTGATTTGCCGAATTCGTTTGAGCGAGATCTAGATCTGCAATCTGTGCTTGCCAATGGTTACAAGCTCGATCAAGCGCATCTACGACCCCAATCAAATCGCGCCATAGCGCTTTGCGATCATCTTGAGACATTTCCTGCTGTTGAGCGATCGCTAGCTGTTGTTGCAGAGATGCTTTGTCTGACTGGAGCTCTGTCAATGCTGCTTGGAGTATGTTAGATGCCCCTTGAAAAAGTTTTCCTTGCTGCTTTACCTCCTGTCGCAGGGCTATCCATTCCGCTACCATTTGATATGGGTCAAATTCTGTCACTGATTCGGGAGGCTCTCCTAAATACTCAGGTAATGGTGGTGGAGTCTCGATAACCGTGAGAAATTTTTCAAATAGTGCTTGTTTATCGATCATGCTTGACTGACTGTTCATTATAAATTTTGCTTGATACTGTAAGGGATTGGGGATTAGTTTACCCATTACCAATCACCCAATTCAAATCACCCAATTCAAAAGGTTTCTCGAATTAATTCGTCTAAACTTATTTCTAAGCGATCGCGTACCCGTTGCCTCAAACCTTCTAAATCATTAGGATTGAGTGTTGCTTCCAACGGACGAACCATAAAGAAGAAATCATCAACTGGCGATGATTCGCCTTTACGAATAGCTTCGTAAGCTACACGAATAGCTTTAAATTCCTCAGGGTGACTGTGGGCTGGGAATTCTTTTAATTTGGCATGGTACGCTGCTTTAATTTCAACGGGAGTGGCGGTGGGAGAAACGCCCAGGCGATTGTGGGAAGAAGTCATAGCTAAATTTTTATGGATTTTGGAGTTTGTTATCCAAACCCGTAAAGTTTCGCCCCTGCGGGGCGAAACTTTACGGGTTTGAATTATGTACATCTTATCTACGACGGCGCTTTGAAGTCTTTTTATAACTGAGGGAAATGCCTTTGAGCGGATCGTCGTCATCATCATCAAAGTCACCAAAATCAGGCATATTATTCATCATCATTTTCTTCATTTCTGGGAGCATTCTTTTTAACTCATTTGGAGGAACTTTATCTCCAAACATGTTGCGAATCATCGCATCTAGCATATCGTCTAAATTCTCAATATCGAGATTGTCGAAACTCTCAGGTGATGGGAAAGACTGCTGTACTTCCTGAGAGCTAAGGTAAGCATCTTCTTCTCGGAATGCTTGCAACGCTCTAGCATCTTGCAAGCGCCGCGCAATCTCAAATCCTTGTTGCCGCAACTCCTCATATTTTTGAGGATTACCATCGTAAGTTGTAGCTTTGGCAAGCAGCAGCAGTGGATTTTGAGGTTCTCGCTTCAGGGCATCTTCTAGCATGGAGCGTAAAACTGTATTCTGCATAAAATCCGCATAGCGCCGTAATTGTAGCTGAATTAGGGCTAGAGCATTACTTGGTTGCGGTGTTGTACTGAGGTAATTTAGGAAAGGAATTTGTAGCTTTTTGAGGTCACGCTCTTTGAGCGCGAGGATCACCAGATGCGCTTCTCTGGCGGCAGGTTGTTCAGCTCCTAGATCAAACAGCTTAAGCATATATTGGGTGATCAGCGCTGCAATCCCCTTTTCGCGTTTGGCAAAAAGTTGAACTGACAGCGCGATCGCTTGCAATGTTGGTACTTGGTCTTTAGCCGATAGTCTTTGCAAAAGAGCATCCCATCTTTGCTTAGCTTGTGCTTGGTTGAGGATAATCTTATCGCCTGCTTTCGTTTCTCCTTGAGCCGCCTCCACAAAAATCTGACAGGCACGTATGGCTGGGTCGCGATCGCTGCCATCTTTGACCAAACTGCGAAAGAATTGATAGCTGCGGGTAGACAGAGCATCGACCCAAGGCAAAACTTCCACTTCCGTCTCAGGGCTGAGATCCCCAAAATTCTTGCCAAAACGGCGACGGGTCTCGCTCGCAGCTTCGGGTTTACCCAAATGTTTCCAAGTTTTGATTAAGGCGCTATAAACTTCAATAGAGCGACATCCTTCATCTAACGCTTCGGTGAGCATATGAGTCGCTTTGTCGTAATTCTTTTCCACCAACTCAATTAGCCCATAGCGCCCTTTGACTTCAGGAGATTCTCGCCAAATACGTTCGGCAGATTGGAGCGCTCCTAGAGCCGTTCGAGATCGCCCCATCGCCATCCAAGTATCTGCTAATCGGCAATGGGCATAGGCTAGGGTGGTTTTACGGCGAGTTTCTGACCAGTCTTGAGGATGTTGCTTAATCTCTTGTTCCAGCCATCTGATTAGCTTAGTGATTAACTGTTGTAGCTCTTGGTAGCCTTCATTGAGATCTAGCATCTTCATCAGATTAAGAGCTAGTTGTGGTTGAAAGGGCTGCTCTCGATATACTAACTGCCAAAATGTGCAAGCACAATCTATTTCCCCTTGAACCATTGATTGTTGTCCAGCCATTGTTAATAGGGTTGGGCGTAGGGCTTCTAACTCAGGGAATTGCTTAGAACGGCGATCAATTTTCAGTAATGCATGGGCGGCATTGTGCGGATCATCTGCGTCAATCAGTTCCAGCATCGCCAAAACATTCGCCATCTCCATAAAAGCTTGGTAATCTTGATTTAAGGACATACTTTTTATGGAAGGTTGTCCAGTTTTGCACTTCTGCCAGAGGGCTAACCGCGTTAACATCGGATGATAGGCATAAGTTGGTTTCCCAAATAAAGATCCCACCATGGCTGCTCCTCCAATTAAATTTTGACTTTGCAGTTTCAGTTTTTTCGCGGCGGCTTCCCAATTCTGCATAAGCTGAAGTGTGTAAACTTGCCAGATATCAGGGCGATCGCCTGCTGTTAGAGGGGATTTTAGTTTTTCAAAAGACGATAATGCTGCTTCAGGATATCCTGCTTTCAATGCTATAACACCGCGAATCCATTGCTGCTGAGCGACAAAAAAACGTTTAGACTTTTTGCTTAGCAACTGTTCAACTGTTGCGGTGTCGCCTTTCAATAATAAGAGTTTGGCATAGCAAATGCTGTACTGATTGGGTAAACTCCCATTGTCGAAAGCATTGCCAATTAAGGTGATCGCCTGATCAAGCTGATCTCTCGCGAGCAAACATTTAGCGAGCCAATAATGCGTTTCTCCCACTATCCCCAATTGCAAAGAATGCTGCAATGAGGTTTCGGCTTTTTTAAATTCTCCCTTATGAAATTCCTCTTTGCCCATGAGCAGCCAAACTTCCGCCTCAGAAGGAGTAATCTTTAAGTCAGGTTGAGATCTTTGAGCCTTCTGAATCTTTTCTAAAGCTTGACGATACTTGTTTTGCTTCAGCAGCGATTGAAGTTGTATCTGTAAGCCATCCTGAGGTGAGGATTTTTCTGTTGTTGGAACTGGTTGCTTAGCCACAGATATTTCTCCCAAAAATAGCCTTAGTAATTTATTTAATACCAATTCACAAAACTTTTGTGAATTAAAAACAAACTCAGTAAGGGTTATGCAATTTAGATTTTTGAGGGCGCGGCTTCGCCGCGCCCTCAAAAATCTGGTTCCTTATTTTACGACGCAGCCCTAAGGGTTATAACCAACAATACTTCAATGATTTCTTCAAATCAAATTGCGACTTCGGGAATATCGGCGATATTACCTGATACATGGTTACTCAACATATCTCCCCGATCGCAGCGATCGCGAAACTCACAGTAAACACACTCAGAACTATCAGATGCTAATTTTGGATAGTCTTGAGCTTGGGCGATCTGTCCCAGAATATGCTGTAATTTTTTTTCGGTTTGATCATTCTCTATCTGCGAATAAGAAATGATTACTGATTCGGCAGTATTGGCAAACCAATAGGTCATTGATAATTGCTCAGGTGCATAGTTAGTTGTTTTGGCTAACAGATATAAATAAAGGCGGGTTTGCCAATTGGTTTTTAATTTTTCAGCAGCGATCGCAACTTGATGGGTTTTCCAGTCGAGAATTTGCGCCTTGCGATCGCCCAAAATCAAAAAGTCGTAAATTGCAGTTAAGACAAAAT
>Ga0209985_10001248_pt1 | contig 25430 bp, 33 predicted proteins | sample NOAtaG_FD_187305 | JGI IMG/M metagenome (GOLD analysis project Ga0209985, IMG submission 187305) | Freshwater lake microbial communities from Lake Erie, under a cyanobacterial bloom - NOAA_Erie_Diel6S_1000h metaG (SPAdes) (version 2) | ecosystem: Environmental > Aquatic > Freshwater > Lake ...
CGGGGGTGGCTGCGGGGGCAGGTTGATCGAATGCCGGCAACTCTGCGGCCGCCATGGCATCCAATTCCTCGGAGGTAAATTCTCTAACGGGGGATCCAGTTGCCATTCGGTTGTTGGATAAAGGTGCGGCCCCCGATGACGCGGGTGGCGGGTTGTTGGGGTTGTGCCGGTGCGGCTTGTGGGGCTGCTTGGGGAGCGGCGGCTTGAGGTTCTGGCTGTAAGCGAGACTTGGCGTCGAGCAGGTATTCCTTCCAGATGGTGTCGTTTTGGTGCAGGCGCGGGGTCATGCTCTTGAGGAACTTCAATTCATCCTGGGAAACTGGCTTGAGGAATTTGGTCAGCTCCAGGACATCGGTATTGACGAGGCGCTCGAGTTCGGCGCGTTGGGCAGAGCGTTGGTCATTGGCTCCGCCGGCATCGAGCACGGCGCCAGCGGTGCCGTCCCATTTTCCTACGAGCGGCTCTATGTTCACATACCCATCAGCATTTGGATTTGTGTATTTTTCGATCTTTGAGAGGACGATGGATTTGCGTGCGGAAAGTTCGGCTTGCTCTTTGGCTTTTGCGATTTGTTCCTGCTCAAGTTTGGCTTTTTCAAGCAGGGTTTTCTCTGCGGAGAGTTTGGCCGATTGCGCTTGCGCTTGGGCTTGGGGGGTGGATTGCTCCAGTTGCTTTTGATTGAAAGATTCCACGAACGAAGCGGCGGCCTCGGGAGTGTAATCAATTCCCTGCTTCATATTTCGCAGGAGTTGCTTTTGAGATTCTGGCAGTCGGGCAAAATCCTCGGTGCTTTGGACGACGATACGACTAAAGTCGAAGCTATTGCCTTTGGAGGGCTTCGGTGGCAACTCACGCACGGCGCCAGGGATGTCGTAGCTTTGGGCAAACGCATCCAAATCCTCGGGTCGAAGTTGGTCGCTCATTAGTTGACAAAGTTGAAGTTCACGCCGCCCATAGGAGATGCGGCAGGAGCGGCACCGCCACCGCCGGCGCTGACCGGCTGCTGGTTGGCGGGGACTTGGTTTTGGAGGGCTTGGCGCTGGCCAAACCCAGCGATCTGCGCGGCGAGGTATTGATTTTTGAGGTTTTGCTCATACTGGGCCATCAGCGGCACGATCATTCCTTGCTTGGCTCCAAGGCTGCCTTTGCTGAATTTCTCCAGCATTTCGGAAGACATCAGAGGAGTCTGCCCGTCGGCACCCATGGTGTTGGAGAAATGTCCAGCCATGGAGTCGAGATAGTCGCTGGTCATTTTGTTTTGGCCTGCTTTTGCGAAACCTCCGGTGATTCCGCCAGCGAGGTTGGTCACGCCGTCCATGATGCCTTGAGCGAGGGCTTCGTTTCCGGCGGCGCGGGTCTCGGCGGAGCTTACCTTGGCTCCGGCGAGCATGTTTGAAGAGTTGATTTGATGCTGGGCGAGGATTTCGCCGGAGCGGTCATTGACGGTTGGGGCGTAGGGCATGGTAGGGCTTTCTGTTTACGGGCTTCTAGGCAGAGTGGGCTGCCGGGCTGGAATGCTCGGCAGGCTTGTGGGCGGACATCGTATATTGAGCAGGAGACTCCTCGGCCCACCTCGCCACGGAGGGCGATGCAGCGCCCGCAGGGGTCGGTTTTGAGCAAGGGGTAGTCGGCGCGGAGGTAGTCGGCAGGGATGCCGGTGGCGTCGGAGCGGTCGCGCCGTAGCACGGGCCAGCTCCATTTGTGGGAGCAGCAAGCTCCACACCGTTGGCAGTCGTATTCCATATGGGTTTGAAACCGAGGTCGGGGAAAACAATGTCTTCGTAGGGGGCGAGGTGGCTGATGTTGCTGATGCGGGCTTTGAGCTTGGGGCAGTCCACATGCGGGCCTGCATGGCGGTCCACGCAGTTGAAGCAGGTGGGGTAGAAGTCGGCGTTGAGGGATTTGTCGGGGTTGTTGACCCATCCGGCTTCGGTCTTGATGTAGCGGGTGGGGTCTGGGGTGACGCCGTGGTTTTCGAGGTAGGTGTAGATGTCTTTGTCGCTCCAGTCGCGCATGGGGTAGAGGCTCACTGGACCACCTGGGACATTACGGATGTCGAGAGCGAGAGGCACATGGCCTTTGATGAGGTCGGTGTCTTGGTATTTGGTGCCGATAAAAACGGCTTCCCATGGCCAGTTGAAGTTGCCGGTGGGGCGTTGCAGGAAATCGGTGACGCCGCAGAGGAATCTCTCGCCGGGCTTGGGTCGCTCGGTGCCGAGGCTCATGACTACGGCGGTCTCGCCCCACTGGTAGTATTTGAGCATGTCGAAGCGCATCTCGCCGGTCTCGGTATCTGGTCCGTCGGCGATGGCCATGCGTGTCGGCGGGTAGTCGTAAATGGTGAGGCCCCATTCTTTGATGAGGCGGTCGCTGTAAGCGTAGCGCTCACGCAGCTTGGGCTCGCGGTATTGCACAACAGGGAGATCGATGCCGCAGTAGTGCAGAAGCACATGGAGCATGGCGGTGCTGTCTTTGCCACCGCTCCAAAGCACGGCGGCGTTGGGCCAGCGGGTGTGCCAGGCGTGGATTCGATCTACGGTTGCCGCGATGAGGTGTTTCATGAATTAGATAATAACAGCGGCTCCAATCATGCCGACGGCCATGCCGCCTCCGGCAATGCCCATTCCCATCATGTTGTTTCTGGATGCGGCTGCGGTGGCTCCGGCTTGCATGTTTGCCGCCCTGCCGGACGCATCGCCTTGGAGTCGCGCCCCTTCAAGATAGGCCGCGTTATTCAAGCTGCTGTTGTAGATGCTGGCGTGAGCGTTGAGGTTCGTGTTGTATAGGTCTTGGCCGTAGCCAGTGGTGTTAGTGAAACTCTGGCCGATCATGTTGGCGGAGTTGCCTTGGGTGGCGATGGGGATGTTGCTGCCGAGGGCGCGTTGGTAGGGGTCGAGGGCGACATTACCCTGGGCGAGGCCGAGGTTGTTGGAATACTGGTTTTGTGCGACGCCTGCTTGCTGTCCGTAGAGGTTGCCGAGCATGTTTTGCTGGCTGGTGAATTGATTGAAATCCTGGTTGGCGACGCCTTGCAGGAAGTTTTGGTTGGCGTAGTTCGCGTTGTAGTTGATTGCTTGGTTAGACCCTTGCGCTGCGAGGTTTTGGCTGCTGTTAAATTGAGAGGCGCGGAGGTTGGCGTCTTGGTTTGAGAGGGTGGCTTGCTGGGCGTAGCCGGCATCGGCCATGGCGCGTTGCTGGGAGGCTTCGTAGGAGTTGGCGTTGGCCTGCTGCTGGAGTTGGGCGTTGGTGAGGCCGAGCTGGAGGCCGGTCTGCTGGTTGGCAAGTTGGGCTTGAAGGTCGCGGGCGCGGTTGCCTTCCATGCGGCCTTGGTAGGCTTGGTTGGCGGCTTGTTGGATTCCTGTCGCTTGGTTGGTTATGGCGCTGGCGAATCCCCGGCGTTCTGCCTCGCGCTGGGTGGCGAAGCGGTCGCGGTTCAGAAGCTCGGTAGCCATGGCAGACTGGCCAACGCCAAGGCCACGGGCGGCGGCTGCGGCGCGGGCGCTTTGAGTGGCGTCGCGGGATTGCTCGGCGGAGAGGCTGCGGCCGAGGGCGAGGTCGTTTGAAGCCTGTTGCTGGAGCTGACCCATGATGCCGCCGCCAGTGGCCTCACGCATAAGGGCACGCTCTGCCCCGCTGGCTTGAATGCCGCGAGCGCCAACATTTGCGACTGAATCGACTTGCGCAGCTTGCATGCGGCCGACATCGGCCACTCGGGCACCTTGCACTTGGTCTGCGGAAATGTTTTGCGCGGAAACTTGGTCGGGACGGTAGAGGTTCCCAAGGGCCATCTGGTTCAGCCGGTCTTGGACGGGGTTGTTGTAGGCTGCTACGCGCTCGGCGGTTTGGCCGATTTGGTTATAACTCTGCCCAAGCTGGGCGGCAGATGCCCCTGCGTCCGTTATGTTTTGTGCAGCGGCATCCGTGTAAGTGCTGTTCTCCAACCGCTCGGCAATGTCGCCTGTGCTTTCGAGGGCTTGGTCGCTGAGTCGGCCTGCGGTGTCCACGGTGATGTCCGCTTGGGATCGGGCATTGTCTGTGGCGAAGTTTGAGATGGATCTCATCTCATTTGCAAAGTTGCGTGGTTGGGGCGGGCCAGAAAAGCTCGCGCCCATACCCATGCCCATGCCGCCAGACATGGCGTTGGACATGGCGTTGGACATGGCGTTGTTGCCCGCACTCATGGCGTTGGACATTGCTGACCCGGTTGACCCTGATGACATGGCGTTGTTGTTGCCGCCGGACATTGCGTTGCTCATTGCTGCCGGGGCTGCGCTCATGGCGTTGCTCATCGCTGCGGGTGCGCTCATTGCGCCACCGCCACCGCCAGACATACCGCCTCCTCCACCGCCGCCGCTGCTCATGTTCATTGCCATAGTATTTAGTCTTTCTGGAAGGATGCGGCGTTTTCTTCGCCGTAGTTGAGGGTGATCTCCTCACCGGCTGCGATGGCGCGGGTGGAGTAGTGGCGCATGACCTCGTTTAATTTGTCGAGTTGGTGGTCTGCGTTGGGGGTGGTTGCGTGGTTGTAGAGCCCGGCGAGGCCGAGGCCGACGATGCTCCAGGCTTCGTCGAAGTAATAAGTGTATGGCTCGCACGCAGGGGTTTTCTTAACCTCGCGTTTCTCGATGTAGAAAAACGGCGACTCTTCAAGGAGTTCGTGCGCGGCAATAGGCTCGACCGCAAAGACTCCCCAGCGATGCACAGGGCTCCGCCGCACCGCGAGCTTCGGGCTGCGGTAGAGGTCTTGCTTGAGCATGGAGGGGGCGGAGGTCATCGGGCTTCGAAGGCGGCGACGCGGGCGGCGAGTTCTTGGACGGCGGCGAGCAAGAGGGGAACGAGCTTGGATTGGTCGATGCCTTGGTATTTTGGTTTCCCCTCGGCGTCCACTTCGTCTTTAGTGCCAACCACGCATTCTGGCACAACAGCTTGCGCTTCGTGGGCGAGGAATCCATCGACTTTTTTACCGGTCGGATCGTGCGTCCAATTAAAACGGTGAACTGGGATTTGCAAAATGCGCTTTATAGCGTTTGAAATAGGTTCTAAATTTGTTTTAAGACGGTAATCAGAGGATGTTGAATATGCGACACTTGTCGGGCTTGTTTTAGAAATAAAACCTGCTGTATTTCCCCCTCCAGAAAATTGCACATATACAGTTCCAGCCGCCCCATTGTTTGATAAAGATACATGACCTGGTTTTAATATGCCATAATTTGTTCCATTAAGTGACCATATTTCACCCCATCCATCTAAGGCCAACCCAGTCGGATCGCTAGGCCGACCTAAAGAAATACCTCCTAACGCACTTCTGCTTACAATAGTATCAACAATTGCAGACGAAGTTGCTGTTGTCCGCGCATTTGAGAGAGTCCCTGTTGTAATGTTGCTGGCGTCATTAGTTCCTCCTCCGCCACCGCTTGGAATACCATCCAGTTTTGATTTATCAGTAGATGACATAAACCCATCTGCCGAGGTAGTTGCCACAGCATGGGTGTGAGAGGAAGCCGCCGCGCCGAGATTGGTGCGAGCATCGCTAGCTGTCGTTGCGCCCGTGCCGCCTTGGGTGATCGGCACCGTGCCAGAAACGCCTGTGGCAATAGTGATGTTGGCTGAACCATCGAATGCCACTCCATTGATAGTGCGCGCCGTAGCTAGCTTGGTTGCTGTGGCTGCATTTCCAGATAAAGAAGCAGTAATGGTGCTTGCTGAGAAATTACCAGAAGCATCGCGGGCGACAATAGCATTGCCTGCGTTTGCGCTTGTGGCTGTCGTCGCGGCGTTTGCAACTTTTCCTGCGGAACTAATGGTGGAAAGTTTATCGTCAGTTATTGCAGCGGCATTGGAAATGTCTGAATTGACTATATTTGAAACAGATCCTAGATCGACTAGCTCGTGTAGCTTTTGCGGCGTTACTAGTTCGCCAGAAGTGAAATTTTTGCCTTTAGTGAGAGTGGCCATGGTTAATTAAGGGTGCGGGTTTCGGTCGGGTCGAAGGCGCTGCGGGTCGCCTCGGCGCTGATCTGGCGCAGGATTGGGCGCTCGGCGCTGGTCGTAAACTCAAGGTCGAGGTAGGTCGCCTTGCAGCGGAGAGGGGCTTTGAGTGTGTAGTCTTCTTGTTCTTCGGTGGTGTTTGCCAAGGTGGCGACGGTGAAGTTGGCGTCGTAGTCCGTGGTAAGGGCGTGGAGCTCGCAGGCTCCGGTGCCCGGCAAAAGCACTGAGGCTTTGGCACGCAACAGGCGTTTGCTGTTAAGGCTTCCGAATCCGTAGCGGCGAGTCAGGAGGTAGCCATCGACCGGCGTGTAAGCATTTTGATCGTTGGAGTAAGGCACATCGTCGCCGCGCTCCATTTCATCAAGGAGGAAGAGGGTGCCGGAACGGGAAGCCGTGAAGAGACGACGACGCTCGTCGTAGCCAGCGATCAAAAGCTCATCAATGTTGATGGAATAGCTGTCGCGACTCTCCCATTGCTGGTTAAGCGCGTTGTAAAGAAAGAGGGTGTTGTTGGCTACTGCATCACCTACTGGACACGCAAGGTGGTATCGGTTGTTCCACCACTTGCCCACGCTGAGGTAAGCGTAGTTGGAATTGATTTCCTCCAGTTGGTCGGCGATGGCATCCGAAAGCGGCTGCGTATTGGCGCGCAATTTTAAGTCGAGCTGGGTATCGAGCCGGTAAACGCCAGCGTCACTCAGGAAAAACACATATTGACCGGCGGTGACGATGCTGCGGCGGGCCACGCAACCGATCTCGTCCGTGAGGAGTGTGAGCCGGGAAACGGCATTGTCCACCGTGAAGTCTGTGCCGCCCGCATTCGCCGAGTCCGAGAGATTGGCGATCCAGATGCTGTTCCGCATGAACACAAGCGCCTGCCCCTCCACCCACGGATGAATCCCCACAAGGTAGTCGTTGCTTCCTGCGTTGGCGCGGAATGTTTGAAAAAACGGATCGAAGGTATCGGGATCGAGGACATCGCTGATGGCCACCGTGTCGCGGCCATCCGGAATCCAGAGCCGGTTGCCGATGTAGGCCGCCCAGGGAACGGATCGGAGGGCTTTGAACGAAGCTCCGGCGGCAGGCACTCCGGCCTCGGCGCGGACAAACTCGGCGGTCGAACCATCCCACCAGAGCGGCGGCTTCACGCGGCGTATGGCAATACCCGCCGATAAATCACTAGCCGTGCCACTTGGAACGGCAACCGTGAAGCTGTTGGCCGTTACCGAGAGAATGTCATATTCATGCCCGGCAAGAGCGGCGCTAGCCCCTTTCTCGATACGAATGCGATAGCCCGTAGAATAGCCGTGTGCTGGTAAATGGATCGTCGCCGTCGTCCCAGAGACGCTAATTCCAGAAGCACTCGTGTATTTCCATTCCCATCCGGCAAGCGAGGTGTCGGCTTCGCGCAGTAAATAAAATCTGTTGAAAGATTGGATACACGAAGCCTCATCCGAGATAGCTAGAGCCTCCCCAGAAGGGTATGAGATTTCTTGGATAGCTTCGTTTTGTTTCCACAAAAAGGCACTGCTAGGCCCGCACAGCACAATGTATTCGTTCTCTTCGTTGTAATTTGGCGAAGAAAATGTGCCGCTCGCCAAGATGCCGCCATCGTAGCTGGTGCGAACAATCGCATTGGCATCCAGCACAAAAGGCACCACCAGCGGCTGAGTGCCAGCAGCGATTTCATCGCCGAGCCGCTTCGCGCCTTTTCGCGTCTGCGCGACGCCTCGGTCGAGTCGCATGTTCTCGCACCGCTGCACCATGCCGGGCGGGAGTTGGAGCGGGTTGAGACGCGAGGCCATGCCGAGAAATCCGGCATCTCCTTCAACTATGGTGGCGTCGTCTGGCATTACTTTTATTATGGGGCTAGGCTGTCAAGGGGTTGACTTGGGGCGGTAATAAAACATTTCCCGCAGGCTCGACCCGTTGTTCACGCGGACTTTCTTGGCTTCAAATTCTCCCGATTCGGATGCCCGCCGACACAGCATCCGCGCCGCGCCGATGGTTGTTTTGAGCTGCGCGGCGATGTCATTCGGGGACCGCCAGCCTTCCGCATAAAGTTTCTTGGGGTCTTCGGGTTTCTTGTCAGAAAAGAAATTCTTCCAAGCGGTCTCGATGGCGTTTGTCTTGCGTTTCATAGCGGCAAAAGCCACGGCATGTCGGGTCGGCGCTCGACCAGGTTCACGGCGCACGCGCGGTCGTTGTAAAACCCGTAAGCAAATCCCTGGCTCCACCCAAAGGTCGCTCGGCGTGTGCTGGCATACTCCATGCCGAGACGGGCGAGCGTGCCCACGCAGTAGCCGCTGGCGTGGTCGTCGCGTCGGGCGCGCTCCCAGCCCACGCGGTGCAGATGGGCGAGCACGCAGTTGCCATAGGTCTCCGCGTGGTCGCGGACGGCTGAGACATTATACATAAAGCCGTGCAGAAATTTGGTGCCGCCAAAGGTGAAGTGAGCGCGAATGTGATACGGCAGAGATTTCGCCTTCAGTTGTTTTAAAGTGTGGTCAATTTTATCAAGCGTGAGCGTGGCTGCGTGGGCGAGCAGGGCATTTGGCGACGCGGCGAATTTTGCTAGGCGGGCCTCGTGATTTCCAAAGAGCACATGGGTGGGGCGGAGTTCGTGCAGGAATTCCATGCCACAGCTCAAATCCTCACTCACGCTCGCCGCGTGGTCCGAGTCATTGCTATCGCGCACGGCTCCGGCTCGAAAAGCGGCGAGGTCCAGAAAATCGCCCAGATGAATCACCGTGTCGGGCTTCCACCGGTCGTTGCGCATCGTTAGCACGGCCTTGCGGGCCTCGGGACAAATCTCCGCGCCGTGACTGCACCCGACCGCGAGAAATTTCTTCCAGCCCCTCATACTTCTTCCTCCTCTTCGTCGTCGGCCTCGATGGGCCACAGAATTTCCTCAGCGTCTCGGGCGAGAGCGCGGGCCGCGTGCGAATTTCCAAATTTGAAATCCATGTCAAAGGTGGTGCCCTGGTCTTCCCAGCTCACAACGCACACCCCGACCTCGAAATGCTCGGCGAGGATTTGGCGGACCTGTGTCATCACGGCCTCGCGGTCTGGCGGTGGGGAGGATTTCGATTTGCGGCTCATGCGGCGCGGTTGAGGGCGGCGAGAAGGGCGGCGTGAGCGGCAGGGCTGCAATCGTCTTTGCGGCCTGGCGCGATGTCGGCGTGGCGAATGATGTTGGAGAGTGGGATGTGGTATTCGTCGAGGATCGGCAAAAGGTATTCCACGGCGCTGAGGATGGCGTCTTCGCCCAGTGGGATTTGATAGGTGTCCCCTTCCCATGCTAGGCCGATGGCGAAGGAGTTGGCGTCTTTGCGGCCTTGCCACGAGCTGACTCCGGCGTGCCATGTGCGTTGGCTGGGCAGGGCGAGCACGGTTCGCTTGCCGTTTCTGGCGACGATGCAGTGGTAGGAGACTTTACTCACGGGGTCCATGCACCACGAGACGCTGCCAGCGTAAGCGCCGGAGCTGTGGTGGAGCACGATGTGGGTGGGCTTGATGACGCGGCCGGCCGAGACATTAGGCGTCTTGCGGTTGGTCTGCGGGTAGTAGCGGACGGGTGCAGATGCCGTCGGGGACGAGGGCGTTCCTGCGGGCTTCGACTTCGCCGGTTCTGGCGCTGGCGTGGCGGGTGGCTGAGCCATTGGGAACATTCGGCGGAGGAAGTCGAAGAGGTGCATCACTTGTCGCGGAGGGTGCGGCTGGGGATTTCGGGCAGCGTGTAGCTGAACCGCCCGTAGTCTGTCTCGAGCGAGACCCCGAGGGTTTCGCAGCCGGTGAGAAACGCGCTCGCGATGAAGACCCAGCCGAGGATCAATGCGATGGCGGCGATTTTCGCTGGGCTCATTATTTCTCGCGGCGCACGATTTCGTAAAGGCCGACGAGGGAGATAAGAATCGTGCTGGCATGGCCGTAGAGTTCGGGATCGACGGCCAGACCAAATGCCCCGAGGAGCGCGAGCAGCCCAGCGTAGGTGGAGCGTTCTTTTAAGCGTGAGAGGATGGTGTTCATAGCGTGTGTGGTGGTTGGTGTTTATTTGCGGAAATCGCGCAGGAGCTTGGCGGCGGTGAGGATGGCCACGAGCAGGCCGACCGTGACGCTGGCAAGGCGCATCCAGGCTTCGAGGTGAGGCAGGAGCGAATACATGGCGGCGCCGAGGCTGGTGCCGGTGCCGACGAGGCCGGTCGCGAGGGTTTTGAGCGGGTGGGTGTCCATTATATTTCTTGAGGTTGTGGGATGAGGGCGATGGCTTCGGCCATGGGGATCACGGCGACTTGAGCAAAAAGCTCGGCAGGGAGGTGCGCGAAGCCTTGGGCGTAGAGGCCACCGGTGCCGGTTTCGGTGAGGAGGTCGGCGCAGAGCATGAGTCGGCCATCGGTCAGCGGGACGGGTGCGGCGACATGGCGTGGGTTGCCGTATTGCGCTTGGATCGCTCCGAGCGTGGCGGACTGCTCGGGGGTCAGGATGATGGCGAGATCGCGAGCGGTCTCGTAGCTGAGGGGCTGATTGATGAGGGCGGCGAGGGTCATGGGATGGCTGCTGCAAGTGCGGTCATTAGGTTGGACACGCGGGTGTCGAGGAGGGCGAGGTCGAGCGATTCGCCAAACGCGTAAAACGACATTCTGGCGTTTGAATGCAACGCAGTTCCGACGCTGAAAACCGTCTGCGTGCCGTTGAAAGGGGTTTGGCTTGTAGTATTTTGAGAAGTTGTCGAGGCCGCAGCTCTGAAATTATAGCTTGCGGATGAGCTTCTATTTGTTCCAAGAAAACCTGTTGCAGCACCGCGAGATAGGATATACTGAAAAGCAGAGTTTGCATTGTAGGAATACAAATCTGCTGGGCGCGATCCAGATCGGCCAAAAGAAAATGAACCGGTTGGCCCATCGCCAGAACCTATGTATGCTTTAGCTGTGCCAGAATTGGCGGTCGTCACATAGACGCTCATTTGTCTGCTGTTTTGAGGGTCTACATTGTTGTTCCTGTTTGTTGAAATTCTTTTATTTGAACCGTTTCCAATCAAGCCTGTTTTTCGGTTGTAGTCTCCAGAGACGAAATTCACATTAGTCGGAGCCGCGCCAACCAGCGGCGTCAGCGCCCCCGCCAGCGTCCTTGCGCCTGCGAGGATGCAGCTTGCCTTGATCGCACTCCAGATGCCGTCCGCTTTGCAGCCGAGGACGAAATTCTCGACAGCGGTGATGACGCCGGATTCCAGTTCTTGGCCGTCGGCGGCTTCGACTAAATTTAGGTAACTATTAACATCTGCATCGATTGAAATTATACGACTTGATGTGACGAAACGATATGGGTTAATGAGTAGCATTAGTTGCGAGTTCCGATAATCCAGACTTTGAGGCCAGAACCGGCCGCGCCGCTGCCGACTTGATCTATGTCGATAGTGATCTCGGCGTCGTTAGTGAGCGTGGATGTCGCTATCACAGCGGGGGTGGCGGCGGTGTTGCTGGTTTTTTCATCTGCATCGATGGTAAGCAGGGTCGAAAGAACCGAGGTGCCGTTTTGGTTAATATCCACGGTGATCGTGGAGCCGCTGGGGGCGCTGGTCACACTGGCGCGCACGGCGGTGAGTGTGATCGCGCAAGGCATACGAAAGGTGACTTTCGTGCCAGTGGTGAGCGCCGTGGATTCATCCGAGCAAGCGAGGCCGATCTCGATGGGCAACGCGCCCCAAGTATTATTCCCGCGCAAATAGGTGCTGGCGCTCGCGGTGCCGCTGCCGAGCCGGGCGGCTGCCACGGTGCCGCTGGTAATGGCGGAACCGGCATGGGCGTGGTCGCCGGTAGCCACGGTGCCTGCGGCGGTGCCGGTATTTAGAGTGGCGCTATTGCCAAGGCCGAGCGTCGTGCGCTGGGCGGTGGCAGAAGCATCGTCAAGCAAAGCGCGGCCTGCGGCGGTGCAGATGATTTCTTCGACCTCGCCTGCGCCTGCGGTGGAGCGCCCAAGCAACCGGTCGGTGGCAGAAACATTTTGAATTTTCGCGTAGGTGACCGCTGAATTATCAATCGTCCACGATGATCCGCTGGCCGATACAGTGATGTCGCCTTTGTCGCCATCGGCGACTCCGGCGGTGGATTCCAAAGTGGTGCCAGTAATGGCAAGGCCAGTGCCGACGGTGAGGCCGGTGGCGCGACCGGCGGAGTCGTCCCAGAAGAAAATTTTGTCACTGCCGAGGTCGTCGGCGGACAGGGTGCCGGAGGAAAAGGAGAGGAGGTCTGCGGCTGTGGCGTCAATGGTGACACTGCCTCCGCCGCCGATTTCTTGCACAACTCCCGAAACTGGATGGCGTGCGAAAAGTTTTGCGTCGGCGTGATTGATGGCGATCTCTCCGAGGGCGAGGTCGCTGGTCGTCGGTTGCTTCGCAACGACGGTCGATTTTTTGGGGATCAGGACATTTGCCATTATAGAATGAGCGTTGCGAGGGCGGAGGGGGATGGAACCCCTCCGCTCTCATGGTTAGTTGTTAGCGACTAGTAAGTTCCGCCGTCCAGAGTCACATCGCTGAAGGTGACATTGGAGATCGCTCCACCTGTGATGGAGACATTGTTCGCGGCTTGGGTGGCGATGGTGCCGAGTCCGAGGTTTGTGCGGGCGGCGCTGGCGTCGGTGAGGTCGCTGAGGTTGCTGGCTTTGACGAGTTTTTCGCCGAGAGCTGTCGTCAGCGTGGTGGCGTAGTTCGCGTCGTCATTGATGGCGGCGGCGATCTCGTTGAGGGTGTTGAGGAGGTCAGGCGCTCCGTCTACGATGCTGCTGACGGCGCTATCTACATAGCCTTTGTTCGCCGCGTCGCTGGAGGCCGAAGGATCCGCGAGGTTGGTGACCTTTTGGCTGGAGAGCGAAACCGAGCCGGTGGGCGCGGCCATTTGATCGAGGCGGGAAGTGCGGACTTGGGTGTCGAAATCCGAGACTTTCGCTGCGGTCAAAGTCGGGATGTCGGAGGCTTCGAGCGTCGTGCCGGAGGTGGCGAGACCTTTGGCATTGACGGTGATTTTTGTGAAGGTGCCTGCGCTGACGCCGCTGTTCGCGAGTGTCGCAGAGATTGAGGCGTTGGCCGAGCCGTTGAAGGCCGAGGCTGTGCCGGTGACATCGCCCGTGAGCGAGATGTCGCGGCCAGTGGCCAGGGTGGTGGCTGTGGCGGCGTTGCCGTCAACAGAACCGGAGATTGTGCTGGAGAAGGTCTTGACGCCTGCAACGGTCTGGTTGCCTTCGAGCATGACAACGGCGCCTTTACCGCCAACTTTGTCGTTGTTGGTGCCGTCGCCTACATAGAGGACTTCGTTCGTTAAATCATACGCGGGTTCGCCTGCAAGGAGGGTCGAGCTAGGGGCTCCAGAGCCTCTGAGGAATTTCAGTTTTGGATTTGCCATGGTGGTGTGTGCTTTCTGTTTGGTTGGGAGCGGTGGTTAGTAAACCCCTCCGTCCTGCTCGCCGGGGACGGGTGAGTAAGTGGTGCCGGTCCAGCGCCACAAGGTGCCGTTGCTCATGTCGAGGTAGAGGCGGTTGAGGCGGCCGGTGGCGGGAAAATCGTTGTAGGTGTTGTGCTGGATGAACCCCTCGGCGTCGGCGATGAGGCCGGGCAGGGTCGTGCTGATCGCGGTCTCGGCGGTGGAAACTCGGGACTCGATGCCTGAGACGCTAGCGATGGCGTTTGTGAGGTCGCTGGAAACGGCGCTGATGCTGGAGGAGACATCGGCGATGGCATTTGCCCTCGCTGTCGCCTCGCTCGAAATTGCGGCGATGCGGGCATTGCGCTCGGTGACCACCGAGGTTTCGGCGAGATCGACCTCGCCTTGCAATGCGGCGAATTCGTCGGTGGTCGGGGAGGTTTTCTGGTAGCCGGTTCCGGTCCACGCCCAGACGACTCCCGAATTTTGCTGGACATAGAGGCGCTTCAGGCGGCCTGTGGTCGGAAAATCCGTGCGGTCCACATAGTGGACAACGGCGTCGGTCTCGACGGGGAGGAGGATGGTCTTCGCGGAGAGGTCGAGCTGGCTGGAGAATTGGTCGGCTGTGAGAGTTGTCATGGCTTAAAAAACTCCTCCGTCTACAACGCTGGTGCTGGTGAGCCCGCCTGGAGTTCCGGTCGTTTCCACGGGGATGAGGCCGAGCGTGGTCACGACGAGCTTGTTGCCGTTTGGCAGGGCGCTGGAGAGGGTGACGGTCTGGCTGGTGGCGTTGACTTGGTAGTCGCTGCCGGGCTCTTGGGTGACGCCGTTGATACAGACGAAGGTGTTGGAGGGATTATTGTCGGCGAGGCCGGTGACGCTGAAGACCGTCTGCGTGCCGTTGCCGGAAAAGGTGAAGCTGTTGAATTGCAGCGTGGGCTTATTTTCAATGGCATTCCACTCCGGCGATTCGTCAGAGATGAGGATGTAGGAAGCCGCGAGCGTCTTGTCGCCTGCCCCTTTGTATTGCCAGCGCTTGCCGTCGCTCGTGGTGACAAACGATCCCTCCTGCACGAGCGCCTGCTGCGGCGCGGTGAGGTCGGCGAGCGTTCCCGTAGAAACAATCGCGGCCTGCGCGGCAGAAGGTGTGAGCGGGAAAATTCGCATCGCTTAGTCGGCGTAGTGGAACTTGACCGTGACGGGCGACCCGCTCAGGTCGGTGCGGCGGACGCTGACCTGCTGGGAGCCGACGAGTCCGTCGATGGCGACGGCCGTGTTGTTGTTCGCTTCGATGAACGAGCCGTTGTCGATCTTCCAATCGATCTTTTGGCCGGTGTAGTTGAAGAGGGTGACCTTGGTGGCGCGGAAGGTTGGGAGAGCCACGAAATTTGCGCCGGTGGCGGATGTGGCGACCTCGGAGGTGCCGCCGTTTTTGTAGCGAATGTTGGCGTTCATGAATTATTATGGGTGGTGCTTGTCAATAGGGTGAGACGGAGTCGCGCTGGAGCGACCAGGTGAGCGGGGTGTTGTTGTTTCGCAGGAAAATGTCGTCGTGCGTTTTGACGATTTCGGCCTCGGCTTTTTGGAGCTGGAAGGCGGCTTTGTCGTATTGGCCGTCCTCTTCGAGCGTGTTGGCAAAAGCGGCGGCGCGGAGGTAGGGAGCGAAAATGGCTGGGATGCTCTGGCGCTCCCAATGCGTGGCGGAGGTCGGCAGGTTGCCGGTGGTCGCCGCGATGCAGAGGTAGCAATCGCCGGTGGTGTCGAAGTAAACGACATCGCCGGGCGAGTAGGCGGTGCCGGCCGAAAAGGCTGTGCTGGTGAGGCGCGGCTCGGGGCGGCGGAATTTCACCTGCACCTCGGCGCCGGCCGTGTAGCGGGCATCGGTGATGGTGGCCGAGTCGTCGTTGTCGGCAAACGAAAAGGTCTGCACGAGGCGGGTGGAGGAAGGGAGGAAATCGGTGATGCGGAGGATTTGGCCGATGGTGCTCTCTCCGGCGACTCGGTAGGTGATGACGCTGCCGACGGGCGTGCGGGCCTCGGTGAGCGTGGTGTCGGGCCAATCGTAGAGTCCCCACACATCCGAGAGGCCGGCCTCGATGTAGTCAGCGATGGCGGCGGCTTGGGAGCCGAGCACCGGCTGGGCGGCGTCAAGCCCCATGCGGCGGAGCACGGAATCGCGGAGGGTTTTGAACGAGGCGGTTCTCACGCCGGGCCTCCTTGCTGTTGGGCCATTTTTTCGAGGGCGGGCTGGGCTCCGACGCGGCCGATTTGGGCGTTTTGTTGCTGCTGGAGGGCGAACGAAAATGCCTGCATGCGGGCGTCGAGCATGTTTTTGAAAATCTCGTCCTGAGCGTATCGTTGCTGAACGGCGGGGTTCGCTTGGACGATCTGCTGGAGTGTTTGCAGGCGGAGCTGGGCGTTTTGGCCGTCGCTCTTGAGTTGAGGCTCGGTGCCGGCGGCGATCTTTGTGAATTGCAACTGCTCGTCTTCGATTTCCTGCTGGGAGGCGGCTTCGACATCCTTGATGAGGAATTCGGCCATGGTGGGATCGATGGCGCTAAACAGGAATTTGACGAGACCGACGCGGTCCACGACGCCCATGACATCGAGAGGGAGGAGCTCGATCATTCCCTTGATTTTGACCTGGAGGGCTTCGGAATCGAAGGTGCGGGCGTCGAAGTCGAGGCGCATGTCGAACTTGCCTTGGATCTCCTGGCGGGAGGCGCGGAAGGGCATGGGCATGCCGCCGGCGACTCGCACGAATTGCACATCGTCGAGGTATTGCTGTGCGAGTTGGAAGGTCTGAGCGAGAATGAGGGAGCAATCGGAGAGCCAGCTATCGACGAGGTCTTGCTGCGCGAGGGCGGACCGCTGCGGGGCAAGGTCGGCGCGGGGGATGCCGAAATACTCGTCAACATCGCGGCGGGTGGCGGCTTCGATTTCGATGGTGGCGTTGGTCGTGATCGGCGGCGCCATCCAAGAGAATTCGCCAGGGCGGCGCTCGGGGAGTTGCTTGGCGGGCCCGAGGACGATGTCGAGCTTGCCTCGGTTCGCGGGGACTTTGAGAACGGGCAAAATTTCTATACTGGCGCGATCATTGCGAAAATCGCGCTGGGTCTTGATTTCCTGCTGGTGGGTGCTGAGAAGCTCGGGAACGCCGCGGGACTCGACGAGCGGGCGGCTGGTGCGCTCAAGCGGGAGCTCGATGAAGGGATACTGACCGTGCTCGTAGCCCATGGCCTCGCTCTTGGCGACGCGGTCGGTGACCGAGGGCTGCATGTGGGTGCAGATGACCTCCATGGCGCCGAGGGACTCGTTCCATTTTTTCTGGTAGACGCGCCAGACTTCCACGAGGTCGCGGTCGTCACTCAGCAGGATGGTATCGGTCATCCGGTAGAGGTTGCGGGCATTGCGGCGATAGACGCCTTTGTGCTTCACCGCTTCCTCGATCCACTTGGGGTCGTAGTCCTCGGTGACCTCTCGCTCGCGGATCTCGTCCTCGCGCAAAAGCTCGCGGCAGGCGATAAATGGGGCGCGTTGGAGGTCGTAGGTTGATGGGGGGAAAACGATGTCCTCCCAAGGCTCGTAAGCCTGCCAATCGGGGAGGTTTTCAAAAATGTAGGGGGAGTCGTATTCAAAGAATCCCTGCTCGCGGAGTCGGCGGACATTGGCGGTGGTGCCTTGGCCGGGAAGGAGCATCTCCATCTCGCGGGCGACGGCCTCTTCCTGCGTGGGATCGAGGATGGCCTCGATGATCAGGGCGAGATTCGGATCGCCGGTCTCGGCGAAGGTCTGCTGGAGGCTGTCGAGGCGGAAGGTGAGGACTTCGTTGCGAGTGGTGCGGCGCCAGAAGACGCCCATGATGGCAAGGCCGTAGGTTTCGCGGATGTTTGCAGCGAGTTCGATTTCCCGCTTGGTCATGGCCGCGCAGTGGGAGTTGAGGAGCCACTTGATGACGGTCTCGACCTTGCGGCCGGCCTGCATGTCGGTGCTCTCGGTCGGGAGGATCGACATGCGGGATTTCGCGAAGGAATTTTTCATCATTCGCACCCGCTCGTTGACGATCATGTCGGCGAGGCGGATTCGGGAGTCGCTGGCGCCATCCCATGGAAAAGCGGGCTTGCCGAGGACGGAGGAAAGTTTGCGGCCGGAGTCGTCTTGGCCGGGCCAGAGGCAATATCTCAAATTGTAGTTGAGATTTTTGCGGGTCCAGTAATTGGCGGCGTCTGTTTCGGCCTGCTCGACGAGGCCGATGAGTTCGGAGACTTCGTCGGATTTCATGCGGTGGCGAGGCCGGGCGTGGTGAAAGTGGTGGAGGTGGAAACGACTCGGGTGTGCGGGTTGGCTTTGGCGAAATCGTCGCGGAATCCTTTGTCGGTCCAGCAGCCGGGGAGTTGTTGGTTCCAGAAAAGGTAGGAGTCGAAATCAATCGACATCGTGTGCTGGCCGATGCCGTCCACGGTGCGGCGGGCTTCGGCGAGGCGGTCGCTGGCGGCTTTGATGCGCTGCTGGCGCATCTCGGCGGTGACCATGCTGGCGAAGTGGCCGCGCTGGAGTTCCTCTTTCACGAGGGGCGCGAGATCGCCGAGATCGGCTTCGAGTTCGGATGCGTCGTCTACCACAGAGTTTTTGGTTTTTTTCTGAACTGCGGAAAATGGGAGACTCCAAGGCCCGTGGGCTCGGCGGCGGGAGTCAGGGACGCCGCCGAGCCGGGCATGCCAGAGATTAGGCTGGGTCGAATTTACCGAGGCCGAGGGGCGACTTGACGCACAAGGCGCAGATCGCATCGACGATGCCGCGGGATCCGCCGCCACGGTCTTCCAACTCTTGGAAGCGGGGCTTGCGGTTGTAGCGCAGCTCAACCATGTCCATATCGAGGACATAGCCACGGGAGAGTTGCTCGGCGGTGCTGGCGTTCTTCGCGAGGAAGAGCGATGGGATGAGTTCTAGCGTGCCGAAATCGCCCTCGAAGATATCCACCGTGCTGGTGATCTTTTTGGCTTCCGCATCTTGATTCAGAGTGCGGATCGCGCTGGCGACACTGGTGGTGGCGAACTGAGTGCGTGTGAATCCTGTAAAGGCACGCTTGAGGTTCGGCCCGCAGATGAGGCTGTAGGTCGAAACCTTGCCGGTCTGCTCGTAGATGCTCTGGAGCACATCCTGGACATTCGCTTCGGTGAGGGAAGCGGTGGCCGTGGTGTTGATCGAGGCTGTGGGTGTGCGGTAGGCGGCTGCGACCGGGAGATCGGTCTGGGCGCCGTTTTGGATCCACTTGCCGAGGCCGCGGGTGAGGTAGGCATCGCTGCCGGACTGCTCTTGGGACTCTTGATCCGAGCAGAAGGCGGCTTCCATGGAGCGTTTGATTTGCTCAAGGCTCTTGGTGACGGCTTTGGCCATCTCGCGCTTTTTACCGATGCCGGCAACTTCGGAGATGTTCTGAGCCATATCATCAACGCTAGGGACTTCGCGAAACTTCTGAACTCGGGCGCTCAAGATTGCGCGGTTCGCGGCGTTGTCGATGAAGTCAGACGAGCTGATGTCTGTATTTGAGAGGACGCCCGATGGGACGCCAGTCGTTGCAAAGGCATCGGCTTGCCATTGTGTCAATGGGTTGATGGGCTCGGACCCCTTCTTCGCGGTTGAAACGACGGGACATGTTTTGGCATCGACAACGGCGATGAGGTCGCTGAGGTCTTGGCGGATGCCGACTTGGTTGGTGATGAGTGTTGCTGCCATAATTTTGGTTGGTTGGGTGGGACTACAGGGCGCCCTCTAGGAAGGCTGCGATGTCGTCGGATTTAAGGTTGTGTCCGCGCTCGTAGAGGCTTTTGGCACTGGCGCGGTTGTTGATGTCTTTGGCAGGCACTTTTTGACCTTTGGCAGGAGACGGGGTGGATGGGGCGGATTTCACAGGGGCGGCCGAGGATTTGAGCGCGGAGGCGGCTTTTTGGGCGGCTTGCTGGCGGGCGAACCGGAGCTTTTGGCCCTCGATGGCATCGCCGATCACCATTTCGAGATTCGGCATGTTTTTTAGTGCCGGGTAGGCTTTGAGCGTCTCGCGATACATGGCCTGCTCGGGCGATCCGGTCTGGAAGAGCGCGGGATACGCGGTGCGGGCCTCGGGCAAGACGGTCTGGCGCTGGGTGAGCCACTCGCGGCGCTTCGGAGCGTGCTCGGTGAGCATCTCGTCGGCGTTGGCGAGGTATTGGCGGACCTGGGCGGGCTCGTGGTAGACCTCTTCGCCTTGCGCGTTCGTCACGGTGCCGCCTTCGAGGTTTTCGAGCGCCCACTTGCGAACTTTCTTCGCAATGGAGATGCGTTCTTCGAGTGCCTCGGGGCTTTCCACATCGGCGAGCGGGTCGGCGGGAGTGGGAGCGAGCGTGATGGGTGGCGCGGCGTCAAATTTGGCGCGGAGGTCGGAAATTTCGGTCTCCAGTTGCTCTGCGCGTTCTTCGGCCTCGCGGCGTTTGGCGGTAATCCTATCGATCCGCTTGAGGAGCTTGTCCTGCGTGGGGGCGGGAGCGTCTTCCTCGGCGTCGTCGTCAGATTTTTCCTCGGATTCGGGCTCGGCTTCTTCAGCCGGTTCGGAATCTTCGGTTTCCTCGGTGTTTTCCTGTGAAGGATCTATTTCCGCATTCGGGTCGGCCTCTTCGGTCGATGGTTCCGGCGGTGTTTCCTCAACTTTTTCCAATGTGAGCCCCATTTCTGTGGCCAAATCGGTGAGGTTGAGCGTGTCTTCTGTTTGGGTTTCTTGTGTTTGCGTCATGGTAATCCAACCAAGTGGGTCAGCGCGGGATTCACGAGCGGCGCAGAGGCTCGATGCCGGTTGGATTGCGATATTTTTCCGCTAAGTCGATGGACTTGAGCAGGAATCGACAGATATCGACGCGAATCGACAGATATCGACGCGAAAAAGGGAGGAATTGGGGGGCGCGGCCCTGATTTTCCCCGAAGTTTTCCCCGAAGTTTTCCCCGAAGCCGCCCGCCGAGCTAGGTTTTCACCGGAGCTTTTCTTCGATACGCTCGAGCCACGAGCGGGGGTCGCCTGCGGGGCTTTTTTTTACCGGCGCGATGGTGCCGGCAGCGAGGATTTCGGTGGTAGTCCACCGCATGAGACACGCGAGACACTCCCGGCGGCGCTTGGCCTTGCGGGTATCCACGACTTTGCTGCGGGGGTGCTGGCAGGCGGGGCAGGTCATTGTGAAAAATGGCGAGACTTGACGATCAACCGGCGGGCTCGTTCGATGAGGTCGAAATAAATTTCCTGCTCCGTGATGTCCCGCGTGTATTTGGGCGGCTCGGCGTAGGTAAGCACTTCCTTGAGCGTGAGGGCCAAATCGATGGCCAGCTTGCAAGTCGGCTCGACGCCCGGGTGGTCTTGCCACTCGCGGCCACAGGCGTTGCATTGGAAAGAGGAGGTCACGGCTGCTTGCTGGATTCCTCGATGCGCTGGATGAGGTCGCTCTGGAAGGCGCGGAGGGCGTCGAGGCCGCCGGCGCAGTGGGCGAGGGTGCCGTGGTCCGAGGCGGTCTTGAGGTTGCCGACCAACTCGACGGCGTCGTCGATGTGGTCTTGCAGGACTTGCTGGAGGGCCAGGACGACGAGGGGCTTGATCCCGGGCATGCAGAGCGCGGTCTGCATGTCGTCTTCGTCAAGACGGTCGGGGGCGGTAAGGCGGATGGTTTTTTTTATGGTGATCATGGGTTTCATTTGGATGGGGTGGGGTGGAGGTCGAATTTCTGGACGACTTGGGCATGCAGGAAGGCGTGCCGCTTGGATTGGCTCGGGATGGGCTGGAGGAGGCCGATGTCGATGTAGGTGCGATACTCGCGCTCGCTGATGCCGAGGAGGTCCATGACATCGCGACGGCGTAGGATTTTTTTAGTAAGAGCCGCCGCCTGTGACATTGAGGATCCCTCCTTCCACATTCTCGACGCCGGAGCAGACGAGGTAGCGCAGGCAGTCGATGGGGTCTTTGCAGGCACCTTTCTGGCCGTCGGCGCCGGTCCATTCCTTGAGGGCGAATATGGTATTGGCGCACCGCTCGCTGATGTAGAGGCGGGGCGCGTTCTGGTGGTCGATGGGTTTGTCGTCATGGTAGTAGAGCCAGTCGTTGATGAGGGAGACGCCCTCGGAGATGTTTTCGGTGGGGCAACTGCGGAAGGGCATGCCGGCCTCTTCGAGCTCCTCGAGGAGCGTGGTGGCGTGCTCGCGGGTGCCGGCGACGGTGGTGTTCCCATAACGGGAATCGATCCACCGCTCGAAGGGCTGGACGCCGTCGAGTTTTTCCAATCGCAAAATCTCGGCGGTGTAGGCGAGTAGGCCGAAACCGAAGGATTTCTGGCCGTCGCCGGGCTCGCCGTCGGCTTTCTTGCCGCTCGGCTTGCACCACTCCTCGGGGTAGCCGACGCCTTCGATGTATTCGTCGGCCTGGGGCCATTCGCGGTAGACCCATGCTCGGCCGTTGGCGTCGATTTTGATCCATAGCATGAACCAATTTTTGTTCCCGGCGGGGTCGCAAAAAAGGTAGACGGTGCCGTCTTTGGGGATCTGGTCGGCTTTGACGACATGCACGGACTCGCGGAACCGGGGGAACGAGGTGGCGGTGGCTTTTGTGGGGACTCCGTAGGCGCGGCAGAGGATTTTTTCGCGGGGCTGCTGGGCGAGCTCGACCTTCATGCGCTCGTAACCGGCCCAGGGGTTCGCCTGCGTGTGGAAGTAAAAAATGGCGGCGTTGCGGGTGGCGCACTTCTGGAGCGTGGGGACGGTCTCGAAGCCTTTGCCGTTGCGCTTAGGCAGGAGCTCGGCCTCGATCTCTCGCAGGGTCTTGGCGCCTTGGAGGTATTCCTTCACGGTCGCGCTGTAGCCTTCCACTGGCGTGAAGGTAACGATGAGGATTCCGTTTCGGGTGACGAGGCGGTAGCGGATGGTCTCTAGCCAATCCAGCGGGACCAACTCGTCGCACCACACCACATCGACCTCGCCGCCCTCAATCGTCTTGATGTCCTGCGCGTAGTTGCGAAACCAGCACTGGCTACGGTTTGGGAGCACAAAGGTGTTCTCGGAAAAGCCGTTTTTTTGAGTGTAGCTGATATTCGTGACCTGGGTGCGCTTGGCTTTCCGTAGCTCGGCCGGCATGAAATCCCACAGGATCGGCTGCTGCATCGAGATCGAGTTGTCATTCGTTGTTTGGAAGCACCAAGCCCGGGCGTCTGGCTTCTCGACTAGCAGGCGCATCAAATATTTCCCCGCCCAGGTAGACTTCCCCGAGCGGTTGCCCCCGAGCACAAGGATGTCCCGATACTTCGCCGCCGCCTCGTCCACCTCACTCCAATGCTCCGGCTCGTAGCCATACCGAATCGGATCCTCCTTCTCCAAAACGATACGCTCCTCGCGCTCGCACAGCAGCCGCTTCGCCTCTTCGTAATCCTTCTTGAAGAGACTCGCCGGGACTTCGGGGATGACGGGGTGGGTGGTCTGGCCTTTCATGCGTTATTCCTGCCCACCCCTCAACAACGCATTCGTCTTCGGCTTCGCATCCACCAGGCTCCCGTCCGCAGCCTTCGCCACGATCACCTTCTCGTTCGCCCGGTAAAACGCATTGTCCCGCACGCCGATGCTGGCAGACTCCACCTCGCTGAAGTTCACCAATAACAGGCGACGATTCTGCGGCTGCCTCGCCCGAGATACCCTCGCGGGCCTCGGCCATTCTTGTTCCTTCTCTTGTTTATCTTCTTGTGGTTTTTGTTTTTTCATAAAATTTTTCCGACGGGTGGATGAGTCGGGGGTAAAAATGAAACGCCGCCGAGGCACCCCCCTCCCCCCCCTGTCGAGGTCATAACTTCATATAAGCATACTTATCGATAATGAGCCAGCATTGTGTTTCAATCATTTACAGAATCAGTGTCTTTTTTGGGCTCGGATAACGCCTGTTGTTGAGACTGAGAGGGGGTTTTGATTTCGGAGTTCTGCGCCCCCGCACTCATCTCCTGAGCCTCGACTTGGAACTCTCCTTCGACGACATCCTGTTTGGAGCTAATGGCTTTGATGAGCTCATCGTAAGACATCGCCTCGATCTTGGCGCGGATGTTGACATTGACCTGCTGTGGACCTTCGCCCTTCTCGAGCTTGTCGTGGGCCGTGCCGGCGAGGAAGTTGAGGTCACCGGCCTTAATCTTCTTGCGTTCCTCGGGATCGCGGAGGCGGTTGCGGATCTCGGATTGGGCGAGGCGCCGGATGTCGGACCAGGCAGAGGCGGAGAGTTCCTTGTCCTTGTCCTTGGTGCGGGGGTGGTTGTTGATCACCCGATAGATGACTTCCTCGGAGACTCCGAGGATTTGGTTGATGCGGGAGGTGACCATGCCGGCGAGGTAGAGGTCGGCGACGACATCGCAGAGGTTTTTGAATTCGGGAGACATGAGTTCCCAGTTGGGCTCTTTGTTGGCGTTTGCAGCCTCGCTACGGGCTCTTTCATACTTGCAGGGTGTCGTGACACTATGCTGCCGGATTTTCGCCTCCTCGATCCTCTGGAGCTTCCAAGCCTTGCCCTCCTCGAAATTCTGAGGGCAGCCGGAGTCGAACCACTGCAATGCGGATTCTTTCTTCACATTAAACTCAGCCGCCAGCTTCACGGCGACCTGGTGGCGGGTTTCGACTTTGGGGATTTTGCGTGGTGGTTTCATAGCTTTGTCCAGATTTCAGAATTGTTGGACAAACCTTGGGCCAAACGGCGCAGTCCATGAAAGTGTCCAAGTCCAGAAATATCCCCCCTTAAAGGGGGATTGCTGGACGGACATTTCTGGACAAGCCATGGCGAGTCCAAGAATCAATTTCTGGACACATTTCTGGACTATTTCTGGACATGGTAAAAAATGTATTGAGCGCATATTATTTTGAGTGGATGGCATCGTAGATTTTCGAGCGGGAGCATTTGTATTTCTTCATGGCCGCAGCGATGAAAGCCGACATCGGCCCGGAGTGAGCGGCATGCTCCGCTTTGAGTTGGATCAGATCAGCGGCCGACATTGTCGGCTTGCGCCCCGCGTGGCCCTTATTGTCTTGCTGGTCATCCTCCTCGAGCTTGCCCAGCTCCCAGTGCAATCCTTGTGCCGCATGCTGTAGCACAATGCTGGTCGTCGGCAGGCGATGCTCATCCACCACGCCAGCCCGATTGCCACGCTTTGCCAGCAGAAGTTTGAAAACCCCATCCTCTCGTGTCGTTTGCAGCACGGCGATGGCTCGCGCCCAGTTCGTCAGCTCGCTAGACCCCAGCCCGATGTAGGCGAAATCATTCGTATTCCAATGCTGTCTGCTCTTCGTATCCTCCTTCGGCTTCCCCGTGTGGTGACTCCACACCCACGCAAACCCATACTCAAACGCCAGCGGGTTACATAGTTGCCGCAGGAAATGCGATGCCACCGATTGCTGCGAGATGTCGTCCCCGATGTAAGACAAAAGCGGATCTCCAAAGACCAGGTCACGCCCGCCGTGGGTCTGGAGCAGCTCCCGCACCACTCCCATGAATTCCTCTCCCACTTGAGCCGTTGCCCTCACGAACATCAGGTTCTCCTTCAATATCTCTAGTGCATTGGCATCCGTGTAATGCGAGTTGGCGATCACATACGGCAGCACGCCCTGCACGATCTCAGCCATATCGCCCTGATCATTCTCCGCCTGGATGAAGAGCGACCGCAGCGGCCTTGCCGGCTTGATTCCGAAAAACGGCAACCCCAGCGCCCATGTCACCGCCGCCTGCACCGTCAAGCTGCTCTTCCCGATCCCCGACTGCCCCACGAGCAGCAACTGCCCACCCTTGCACACCCATCGATCCCCCAGCAGCGTGCTCTCGTCCGCCTCTGGCTTGTAGGAAAACAACGACTTGAACGAATGCACCTCCACGCCCTTCATCCCAGACTTCGGCGCCGCCAGCTTCTGGAGTTCCACCATTGCCTCGCGGTAATCCATCTCGCCCCGCTGCATCATCCCGGCAATCTCCACAGACCTCCGACGCCGATACGCCTCCCCGAT
>Ga0209985_10001249_pt1 | contig 25427 bp, 16 predicted proteins | sample NOAtaG_FD_187305 | JGI IMG/M metagenome (GOLD analysis project Ga0209985, IMG submission 187305) | Freshwater lake microbial communities from Lake Erie, under a cyanobacterial bloom - NOAA_Erie_Diel6S_1000h metaG (SPAdes) (version 2) | ecosystem: Environmental > Aquatic > Freshwater > Lake ...
CAAAAAGAGTAAAAAACAAGCAGCTCCCCCTGTGCTCGAGGATGCGGATCTCGAACAAGTGATCAACGCTGAATAAGCGTCTGCTCATACTCCTTCCCTTTGCTGGGGATCCTGCAAACGCAGGGTCCTTTTTCCTAGGATCCCCTAGTGCAGAGGAGGAAGTCAAAAGCCCACCTGTGCGTTGTTCCTGCCGCGATCTCATGCCTTCCGCTTCCCGACCTTGCCTCGCGACTTAAGATCTAACTCGGTTCTATGACGAAAGTCCTGGCATCTTTGCTTTCCATACCGGGGTTTATGGATTACGATGAGGACCATTGTGTGCCATCAAAGTCAGCATGAGCCGAAAGGGCTCCGGGATCAGGAATAGATATGGAACTGCCGAAAACCTTTCGAGAAGCCCTCGACAGAAAAATTCCCCTACTTTTCGATGGAGCCACGGGAACCGAACTCTACAATCGTGGTATCTTCATCAATCGTTGTTTTGAGGATGCAAACCTCAGTAGTCCAGCCATAATTGCTGAGCTCCACCGTGACTATCTGAAAGCAGGTGCCGAGGTTCTCACCACCAACAGTTGGGGAGCCAATCGCTATAAGCTAGCGAAGCATAACCTCCAGGACCAGACCCTCGAAATCAATCGCCGAGCCGCTAAGCTTGCTGTCGAAGCGGCAGCTGGAAAGGCCTTTGTGGCTGGCTCGGTCGGTCCACTGGGACTTCGGATCGAACCCTGGGGACCCACCAGTTTTGCAGAAGCCCAGGAAGCCTTCGCGGAGCACATTCAAGGGCTCAAGGAAGGTGGCGTCGATCTGATTGCCCTGGAAACATTTGCTGACCTGAGCGAGCTACAACAAGCCATTATTGCTGCTCGGACCATCGCCCCCGAGCTTCCCTTGATCGCTCAGATCACCGTCGACGCCGAAGGCGTGACTCCATTCGGGACGCCTGCTCAGTGGGCTATGAAGAAGCTGATCGAGTGGGGTGTCGATGTCGCGGGATTCAACTGCTCGACCGGTCCTCAGCCGATCCTGACTCTCGTTCAGAAGATTTTTCCCGACATTTCGGTGCCTCTCATCGTGCAGCCCAATGCCGGCTTGCCAAAAGAGATCGACGGCCGCACGCTCTACATGTGCACACCGGAGTACATGGGCGAATTCACCAAGCATTTTCTTCAGGCCGGAGTGCAGTTCGTTGGAGGGTGTTGCGGAACTTCGCCTGAACACATCCGTGTGATGGCTCAAGCCTTTCGCCATCAACGTGCGATGCGTTCGGCCGAAGAGATCGTTCACCAGCCCAGAACACCGGCGCTTGAATTTCAAGTGAATGAGCCATCGAAAGTCCAAACGCACATATGCACCCCGGTGCCTTTTGCCGAGAAGTCACGTTGGTCTTGGAAGATTGCACACGGTGAGAAGGTCACGAGCGTAGAACTCTTGCCCCCAGCGGGTGTTGTGCCGACCAAAATCCTTGAGAGTTCGGCTCGCCTCAAAGCTGCCGGCGTCGACGCCGTGAATATTCCTGACGGTCCTCGTGCCAGTGCTCGCATGAGTGCCATCCTTACCGCGGTGATGATCGAGCAAAAAGTTGGAATTGAAACGGTCCTCCATTACACGTGTCGTGACCGCAACCTCCTTGGTATGCAGTCGGACATGTTAGGAGCTCACGCCATTGGCTTGCGCAACATGTTGCTTGTCACAGGCGATCCGCCGAAGATGGGAAGCTATCCGAATGCGACGGGCGTGTTTGATATCGATGCAATCGGCCTCACCAACATGGTCGCCCGTCTCAATAGTGGTATTGACTTAGGCTCGAGACCCATTGGTGAACCGACGGCGTTATCCATCGGTGTCGGCGTCAATCCGGTGCACCGAGACTTTGATTATGAAATGAAGCGTTTTGCCTATAAAGTCGAGGCGGGTGCTGAGTGGGCTATCACCCAGCCGGTCTTTGATCTTCGGGCCCTGTATCGTTTCCTCGACTACATTGAACAGCATAAGCTCAAGATTCCTATCATCGCCGGGATCTGGCCTTTGCTGAGCTTCCGTAATGCTCAATTTATGAACAATGAGGTTCCGGGTGTCTTCATTCCGGACGACATCATGAAACGCATGGCTGTCCCGACTTCAGCCGACGATGCACGGAAGGTGGGTATCGAGATCGCTCGGAGCATGGTTGAGGAATTAGGTTCGGATGTCCAGGGCGTTCAGGTATCAGCTCCCTTCGGACGAGTTGAGCTAGCTTTGGAAGTCCTCGGTCACAACCAAGCCAGACCACTCATGAACGGAAAGAGTAGCGAAGCTGCGCTGACTCCCTAATCTCAGCCCCGCTTCGCTTGGTCAGGCCTCGCTCACGGCGTTGGTCACCAAATGTGACTTGCACCCTTTATACCGCTGGTCTCAGATCGATGTGGGAAATTCATCGTTATGCGACAGATCCCAAAGAGGCGATGCCCGCAATCCTTGCGGGGCAACCCGCTTGGGGAATCCGGAAAAAGCGGTCTTGTTCTGGGGTGGCCGATACTCTGGGTGGGGCCTCATTCAGCACAATGTGCGGAAAGGCTAGGCACTAAGACCCAAAGCGAAGACGCATGCGCACGGGGGATGAGGATTTCTCCCCAGAGCCCTTGTGCGTCCTTCTTCTGCAGGAGACTTAGTTCACCGAAAGATCGGGTCTGCAAAGTTCGATGTCCACGGCTTGAGCAGGAGCTGATGGAAATTCACACTGAGGACCCTTGCGGCCGAAGGAGACTTCAGAGTATCCGGCTTTGCCGTCTTTCACGCAGTAGGTGATCACATCCTGAATACAGAAGGTAATAGCCTCTTCGGTTTTACCTTCTTCGGTTTTAGCTTCTTCGGTTTTACCTTCTTCGGTTTTACCTTCTTCGGTTTTACCTTCTTCGGTTTTACCTTCTTCGGTTTTACCTTCTTCGGTTTTATCTTCTTCGGTTTTATCTTCTTCGGTTTTATCTTCTTCGGTTTTATCTTCTTCGGTTTTATCTTCTTCGGTTTTATCTTCTTCGGTTTTATCTTCTTGTACATCGTTTGGCTGGGATTCTTCTGGGGTCGAGCCTGGCTCTTTAGGCATTTCAACAAGCTCAGCTCCGTTTTCGGTAACGACTGCAGTCACGGTTTCTCCTTCTGCTTGGGTATCAACCACTTTAACTTCTTCTTTGTTGACGGGAGGAGCCCCTTGATTCCGTTTGTTGCTGTCATTTTTGCCGCAAGCGGTGATACCAAGAGTCGTGACGAGAGCCAGGGCGATCATGCTGTTCATGTTCATTGTTCTGTCCTTTAACAGTTTAGTTGAGAACTTGAATCGTCTCATTCAAGGTTTTGCATCTTGACAGTTGAGGCTTAGCGTTGGCCTCCTGTGCTTTGTCTCGCACAGATAGGCTACATTCATATCTTGTTTCAGGTGCTCGCTTGAGCCTTGCTAGAAACCCCTCGTTTCAGGCACTAGCTAAGGTTGAAGCCTCAGCAATGACCAAACTGTGCTTGCGCTGTTTTGGGTTTCTATCAAAACCGGCTCAGTGTCATCCTTTGCTCAGGCTCATCGAGAGATGCAGGATCGAAGACGAGATTGCAGGAAGAATAAAAATAATTTGCGCAGTTTGACTCAAAAAGTGCAATGTCCAAACAAAATTCATGATATTCAGGACATATAGAGATAAATTCCCCCCAGAGTCATCATGAAAATGCCGCCAGCCTTAGCAAAGCCACCAGACTCCCGGAGGATCTTCATTCCGTAAAGACTGATTAGAATCACACTCAAACGTTTGATGCTTATCACAACCGCAGCATTCCCCCCTTCACTATATGCCAGGAACTGGCTCAGGGCCGAGCCACTCGACACGAGACCCAGGAGCACAAGCCAGGTCTTTTGCTCAGCCCAAAGGGGTCGCCAGCTTTGAATTCCCGGATAACGTCGAAGAAAGCTTGGAATGAGACAGAGGCAGATACCCAAGCTATTGCAGAAAAGAGTGAGGAAGGGATCATAACTCACGACCAAGAGTTTCTGGATGTGGGTCGTCCACACCCCAAGTACGATGGCAACCCATACAAAGCGCGCTCCCGGGTCGGTATAGAAGCGGATGATAGGAACCCAAGGTCGCCGGAATGATTCTAACTTGAGTAAGTAGCCTCCGAGTCCGACCAATGCAATCCCAAACCAGCCCCAAGCAGAAAGCTCTTCATGGAAAAACACATGACCACTCACAGCTACAAAAACCGGCAAAAAAATCAACAACGGCGACACTTCCGACATCTCGCCCAGCTTCGTAGCCTGGCTCAGGGCCACAACACCTAGCATCGACGGAAGGATCAGAGCCAGCATAAAGAGCCAAAAGTCGGCATCCAATCGACTCCAAGGTGCACGCACGATGAGAGGCGAGAGGCATACAACGATAGCAAGTTGGTCGCATAGAGAAAAGGCTACAGGCTCCATAGTCCGAAGCAAGCGCTTGGCTAAGATTGTTTTGAAGCAACAAAGCAGCATGCAAACTAAAGACAGACCGAACCAACTCAAGGACCGAATCCTCCACCTGTGCCGGAGAGGATCGGCGTTTATTTTCGAAACTTAATCAAGTTCGAACCCAAGATATTTAATTTAATCTATACAACAACTTAACCGCCTATACTCAGCCTGCAAAAGCTATCTTTCACTTCAGTCGCAGCTCGTGCTGCCGATATCTTACCTGTCACAGAGACCCACGCAAGATAGGCTTGAGGGATGGAGAACTTTAAGAAAGCGTTGAAGCAAGCCATCATGGAAAAGGCCGAAGGGGTGCGATTTGAGGAAGGTCAAACGCCCACTCTGCTATTTTTTTCCAACGAGCGATCTCTATCGAATCTTCAGGGCATGGATCAGTACACTCTAGAGCAATTGATCATTTCGCTTCTACCATCGAGCACTTCGCCCTCGTCTTCCCTGCGTGAGGGGTCGCTATCAATCGTCAACTTTGGGGAACTCAAGCTACTGGCTGATCTTCAGACACCTATACGACTATTCACATTTATTCCCCCTCAAGGAAACCAGTTGTTCCAACAAATCAAAGGCCAGTTGCTACAACCCCAAAGTCGCTCCGCTCCTCCTAAGCCTATCGACTTGCCCTCAAGCCACGTTGCCGATTTCGAACCTACACTTCGCCCAGGACACTTTGCGATTTCAAACGTGACCGGGCAAACGTCAACGAACGGGACAAGCACTCATTCGAAAATCGAAGAACCAACGATTCATGCTCCCCCCATTATGAAGAGAGAGGATGATCCCTTCGTCCCTGAGGAGCCTCACGGACTGACTGAAAGCAACAACACACTCGTCCGACCTCGCATGCCCTTACCAGTTAGCACCGCCTCTGCCGAGGAGGAATCCGATTTTGGATTGAAAGCAAAATCCATTCCAACGAGTGTGGCCCCTCCCATCCCGAACCTCAACTCACCTTCAGAAGAGGATGCTGACACAGAGGACTACCATTTCAACCAATCTGTCCACTCAATAGCCCGTCTCCCTGCGTCTGAGTTTACCAACACATACGCCTCAAGCAGCTTGCCAGCGAGCAGTCCAGCGAAAACGGAACATGTCGAAACCGCTATCCATTTTGGATCAGTGGTACCAGGAGAGACAATCGAACGACTTGGCCAATTGCCGATTGATAGCTTGCTAGGAGATATGGTCCAACGGAAAGCATCTGACCTGCATATGACGATGGGAGAACCACCCTGCATGAGGATAGACGGTGAAATTCAGCGTCATCCGTCGTCTCGCATCACCGAGGAGCAGATGCGGTCCTACCTTATGCCTATCATGCCTCCGAAAAATCGTGAAGAATTTGCTAGGACGCACGACACAGACTTTGCGTACGAAGTCCCTGGACTCGCCCGCTTCCGGGTCAATGTCTTCCGGGATCGTCAAGGTGTTGGGGCAGTCCTCAGACAGATACCAGATCGAGTGCTGTCGGCTGATGACCTCGGTTTACCGGCTGCAATCCGCAAGTTATGCGAACTCCATAAAGGTCTAGTGGTCGTGACGGGTCCGACTGGTTCTGGAAAGTCGACCACCCTTGCTGCAATGATCGACCTTATCAATGAGACACGCCACGATCATATCCTCACGATCGAAGACCCGATCGAATTCGTTCATAGACAGAAAAACTGTCTCATCAACCAAAGGGAAGTTCATAAGCATACCACCTCCTTCTCACGGGCCTTGCGTGCAGCTTTAAGGGAGGATCCCGACATTGTCTTGATCGGTGAGATGCGGGACCTTGAGACGATCGAGATTGCAATCGAGACGGCCGAGACAGGCCACTTGGTCTTCGGCACCTTACATACCAACACCGCAATTTCAACTGTCGATCGACTGATCGACCAATTTCCTCCCGAACAACAGGAGCAGGTCCGTGTCATGCTTTCAGAATCTTTGAAGGGTGTTGTAGCTCAGACACTTGTCAAAAAGAAAGGTGGGGGCCGAGTCGCTGCCCAGGAGATTCTGATCGTCGACAAGGCAGTGTCTGGTCTGATTCGGGAGGGTAACACCCACATGGTTCAAAACCACATGCAAACCCAAAAAGCCAAAGGCAACCTCCAACTCAACGAGGCCCTTTTAATGCTGGTGACCAGGGGACTGGTCGATCCCAAAGACGCTTACATGAAGGCGGTGGAAAAAGAGGCCTTCCTCTCCCTGCTGCAACAGAAGGGCATTACCCTTGAGCTGGCGAAAAACGCCTCCTAAAGGGGCGCTACCTCATCCCAGCTGATCCAAAGTTTCAGACAGACACATTCAAGCCTAGAGACATGGTCATTAATCAAGAACATCTGGTGTTGAGGGTTTATCCCGCAATGCTCGCATGGAATCGGGACTCTTGCTTCTCAAGCTCACGCAAGGCCAATCCTATCGATTCTTTTAACGAAGCTATTAGAAAGACAGACCAATATGCTCTAAACTAGGAGATGCAACCCCCACATGTCGAGTTGAGTGCATATGAAAGAAGTCAATAACGATCTCATTGCCACCCACGAGATTATTCGGGTCCTCGAAACTTCTCTCTATTTTTCCCGCAATATCATTGACAAACAACCTGATATCCTCATCATTACCGATCGAAGCGGCCGGATTTACCGCATCAATCAGCACGCTGCTAACTTTCTCAAGAGAGCAAAAACTGATATTCTGGGTCAAAACATCGATGAGCTTTGTACCGGACTCGTGAAGCGCAAGTTTTCTGAATTTCTCGAAAAGGATTATCAGGACCACGCCAGCTTTTCGAATGAAGATGAGAGCGATGCCATCAAGACATACTGGCAGATCACCCGTATGGTCGATAGTCATATCAAGATCCCGCTTTTTATGATCAAGGGAACTGACACTACAGAATTGCACCATGCCTACAAAAAAATGGAGGCTATCAATAGCGAAAAGCAGAGAATTGAGGATGAAATTCGGAAAGCTAAGATCATTCAAGAGACGCTCTTGCCCGATTCCCACCTTCCTCCCGGGATCCGACTGGAATCTATCTTTATCCCTGCAGCCGAAACGAGTGGCGATTGGTTTGGCTATCACCACGACTACGCATCCAACATTTTCAATATCTATGTCGGTGATGTGACTGGGCACGGTCTCTCTTCAGCGCTCCTCACAGGAGTGGTATATGGATCGATTTATTCGACTGAGCAAATGTTCCATGACCATGAAAATGTTTTTGGCTCTTATAGCCAAATCCGTCGCTTGAGCCTTCTCGCAAACACCGCAAATAACATGATACTGAAGGCAGACGCTCGCCTATCGATGACTATGTTCTTTCTATCGATTGATATGAATACAGGGAAGATGTGTTTCCTTAATGCAGGCCATCGACTTCCTTTTTATTACAGCAAAAGAAAAAATGCACTCGTCCGCCTTAAAGGGGGAGGTGATGTTCTCGGATTTAGCCACGACCCTCGCTTCGAAGGGAATGAGATTCAGCTTGATCCAGGGGATTTGATCGTTCTCTATACCGATGGACTCCTAGAAAACAAGAATCGACACGGACACATACTTAAGGAGAAATTCATTCGCCAACTGATTACCGACGAAGCTCACGATCTTCATGGACTCAAGATCGCTGCCCTTAAAATTATAGAAGAGCACAGCCACGAATCCATTGTCGACGATGATGTCGCAATGTTATTTGTATCCTACAAATAGCTTGTACCCAGAAATGTCTCACGGGCTCCTTTATAGAAGAACCCTCAGATTCTCATGGACCTCTGTCTACTGCGGGTTCAAAAAATTATGTCCCTTAGCTCCAGATCAGTCTTTACACCTTGAACCAGACATTCAAGCCGGACACTGAACAGACCTTTGCTGAAACAATGTTTATATGCCTTTCAAGAAGCAGATGATCAAGAGGAGAGCACCACATGGTTGATAGCTCATCAGACGAAACAATCCGTAACAATCTAGCCTCCTCCATGGCACCAATGCTCGAGGAATTCTTCAGATTGCAGCTCCCACAGACGAGAACAAAGATTGTTCCATCGACGATTGATCGGCTACCTTTCATCGAGCAAATGGTGATCATGCTCCTGACCAATCCCCAGTTTCGCATGTTTCTCAAAGTGCACTTCCACCTCCTCTGTGCTCGTCAGATTGTGGCTAAGCGCCAGGGTAAGCCATTAGGGGAAATCAGCGAACGTGTCGCAATCGACTTTATGAAAGAACTGTGTAATGTGATCGGTGGCCGTTTGAAAAAGCGCATCGCCTATCTCGACTTTGATCTGGGGCAAAGCATCCCTCTGGATCTCGAAGGATTCAGCGAGATCTTTTTTCATGACGTAAATTGGAGCAGTCAAACACTTTCTTTTCAGGTAAAACTTGATGACCATGAACTATACGTTTCAGCTCAATATGAGGTCACAGGATCTGAGGCTCAAGCAAAACTCGCATCTCTTAGCGTCCAGGAAAGTGCGCCCGAAGACGATATAGAATTCCTCTAGGAATTCTTCACACCCGAGCTTTATCCTCCAACGCTTGAATGATATGCAGTCGAAGCTCTGCAGGACGAATGATGCGATGGATCGAGCCGACTCGGAGAGCTCTTTCCACACTATGCTCACGGTCAAAGGCCTCAGCAAGAACTCCGACAGTCTCCGCACGAACCCGAGCCCTCACAGCCTCGAACTCACCTTTGAGACTGGACCTCTCACTGTCTGGCGCGGCTGCCATTCTAGCCTCAAAGGCCCTGATCTCAGGATGCAATTTCGTCCGAGCCTCTACTTCACCTGCGAAGACGACGCCAGCCGCTGGCGCCCCTCCGATGACCGAAGCATAAGTCCCTTCAAGAGCTACCACGTCCAGCTGTTCGTTCAAGGCTCGAGAGAAAACTACGTAGGCGCCTCCATGAAAGCGAGATACAACGCAGAGGAGTATAGGACCCTGGAAATTGACGACAGCACGGCCAATTTCTGCTCCAAACTCAAGTTGACCATTGCGCATCGACTCGGGTGACCCATCAAAGCCAGATAGATTTGCGAGTAGGACCAAGGGACGATTCCCGCTGGCTGCATTGATCATCCGTGCAATTTTTTTCGAGCTAGCTGGAAAGAGGGTTCCTCCCGTCCACTGCTCTGGACCATCAGAAGCTGGAATACTTTTGCGTGGTATTGGCTCAGACTCGATCCCGACCATCGCCACCGGAAAGCCTCCGACCTGTGCATCCCAGCAAACGGCGATTTCAGCATCTCGCATATCCTTCCACCTTTCCAGTGGCTGTCGATCTACATCGACGACGGCCTCCATGATGCGACGAATATGAAAGGGACGTTTGCGTGCTTGATTAGACTCCTTTGACCACACATCAGCTAAGGTCGCAAAATCGTCTCCATGAACGGATAAGGTAATATCACGTCCCGGAGAGTCCGCTGTCGGAAGACGTGCTGGGAAGGTTTGTCCCGGAGCCTTGTAAGTATAGTCATAATGTTGGAGTAGGAGGGCACAAGCAGCGGCTGAGTCAGGCGCAAAATACTGCGCCTGTCCATTGTGACCCATGACTCGATCATAGCCCCCAATCCCTTGATCATCATCGGCCGAGACCCCCCCCGAGTAATCGAGAGCCCGTTTGCCGGTGAGGACCATAGCACTTTGCGGCATCATGATCAAAATCCCTCGGGTATGCATCAGCATCGTAGCCTCGGCGTTGAAATAGGGTTGAGCCCCAACATTGATGCCCATAACGATCACATTGATCTCACCGCCTGCCTGGGTAAATAGCACGATGCGACGAAGCGCGGCAGCAATCCAGTCCATGTTTTCGGTGCCGCTGTCCATGGCAATTTTCGCTCCCGACGAGAGAGCAAACCATTCCACGGGGACTCCCAGCTCACTTGCGAGATCCAAGGCCCCAATGATACGGCGGCACTCGGGCTCCGCGAGGGACCCCAGCGCTCGGCTGGGATCGCCCATCAAGACCACACGCTTCATGCCCTGGGGGTGACGGTCCGTCCTATGTTCCACGATCCCGCAGATCAGATTCGCCTTTTGTTCCCCCCAGGGGCGATCCACTGGCTGGAGGCGCTCGTCATCGAGATCGTATTCTGTAAAGCGACCAAGCGGAAAGTGACTCAAGTCTGTTGCAGATGGACAGTACATCTTGATCAACTCAAAAGGATAGACCAGGCCTCGTTGCCGTAATTTAAGCACCTTTTGATCATAAGCAGTCAGGGCTCGGGGACTGAGATCTGTATGGTCTAGCTCCCGCACGAGCAGCCCTAATCCATGGGGTTGGCTGAAACCCAAACATCGCTTCTTCGGTTCATCTTGCCATTGTACCCGAACGACCACACATTCCAGCCCAACATGTTCGGTAGAGGGCGCAAGTGTTTCAGCAAAGTCTCGGAGCTGTTCAAGGGACCAAGTCATGGACTTGGCAACTTCGATATAGATACGATTCCAATGCAGTCGTTGGGCCAGGGGACGCTCCGCTTGCATCAGCCTTAAAAGATAATTGGCTCTGCGAAACCTCTGCGTTAACTCTGGCCAAATCTTCGTCGTTGGCGCATCGATCCGAAAGACTATGATACCCCGTTCGTCGGCGCTAGGATCATGGGCTTTCGCTTGGAAGAGGTAAACACCATCGATCTCTTGGAGCAAAGTATAATGAAAGAGCTCTTCATGCACGAAGCTCCTCAGGAGCTGAAATGCAGACTTGGGAGGCTGAACCTTCTCTTCCCTGTAGTCTCGATGAGCTAGGATCAATTCGGGATCCTCCAAGAGGGTTTGGAGTTCGTAAGCAAGATCCGAGGCAGCGATTGATCGATGACCCACTAAGCGCTGCAAGGGAAGCAGAAGGGGACGGAGCGCCGCCGCTGAAGCAAAACCCCGTCCCTTTTGGAGGAGGCTTCGCCATGTTTGCAGCAGAGCCGTCACCATATCGAGCTGCACTGCATCGGTTTGCTGGGCTAAAAACAGTTGATAAAAACCCTGATATTGCTCCTCCATCGGTGCGGACGTAAAGTCGATTCCATAGTGGTCTAAGGCTTTGCTGGCATAAAGTTGGAAAGCTTCGGGATTCTTCAAGGATCGTGTGGAACCTGTCGCCAGATAGAGGAGGAGATCCTCTTCGGCACTGGAGTATTTCCTCTCTGGTGCTGCGACACTCCTGGCAAAGAGTTGCTGGCGGTCGACATACATCTCGAGCCAGATGCTTTCTGCACCTAGATCCCAACTTTGCGCCTGTTCTTGCTGAATCTCCAGCCGCTGCTTCCAGGCTGCTGTGATTTGCCTGAGGCTGGCCTCGTGTCTTTCTATGCCCAGAAAAACCTGTTTGAAAATTGGTAGATATGTCAGGTCAGGCTGCGATGACCGCGCGACATTCTGTTCAAGAAGCCGCGAGAGAGCTGGCATCTGAGCCGCAACCTCTTCGACTTCGCCCTTTTGCCGTTCTAAATGCAGCAGGGGAGCTTCGAGACCGACCGGATTGTACTGGAGCACGTGGATCGTCTGCACCTTCCCCTCAAAGGGTGCGCGCAATGTCATTTCCATCTTCATGGCTTCCAGTTTGAGGATGGGGTCTCCCCGCTTCACAAAGCTTCCTATCGTCACAAGAATCTGCTGCACCACACCGGGAGCGGGCGCTCGAATGAGACCCTCGGGTTTGGTGTAAATTCTATGATTCATTCCTGCAACAGCGACAAGGAGGCTGATATCTTCATGCACGACGGAGATTTCGATCCCGCGTCCGGTCTCGATAGACAGACGTCGTTCGAAAGTTGTCAGAATCTGATAGCGAACTTCCAGAGACTTCGAACCTATTACGATACGATAGCGATCGACGGCGAGACGAAGACAGCGAAGCGATTGTCGGTATCGGGATCCTATCAATTCATAGGTCGAATCCGCATCAGTGGCTAAAAGAGGAAATCCGTGAGCTGCTTTCTTACGAAAAGCCTGCAGAGCGAGGCTTTCGTCCTTTCGAAAGCTTTCGATTGCCGTGACAAGAAAAGCGATGGCTTCGGACTCATCATCATATTCCATGCGAGCGAGAGAACCCAACCAGTCAGTGGTCTGAGGTGACACTTGCAGATCAGCATTGCGGACTAAAGCGCTAAGAAAATTCTGGTTGGTCCACCCTTGCCTTAGAAGAACACGCATGTGGCGCAAAGCAGCATCGAGACGTACAAATGCTTCTCGGCGGTCTTCACCTTCCACAATCAACTTGGCAAGAAGAGGGCTTAAACCCGGCACCATATGATCGCCGTTCATCGCTGAAGTCTCCACCCGCACCCCTGGTCCTGAAGGGGCACGGAAGACATCCAAGAGGCCTACAGCCGGGGCAAAATCCTGTAAGGGATCTTCGGCCCGCAAATGGACCTCAACGGCGACCTTCTGGGTCTCAAGGCGCGGACGTGGCAGTGGCAGACTCAGACTGATGCGCAGCTGAGCTTTGATAAGATCCACATCGGTCAGTGCTTCGGTCAGCGTAAAGGCTGTCTCCAAGCGAGGGTTGACCTCGAGCAACCAGATTTCGCCGCGATCACTGTCCCAAAGAAATTCCACCGACGCGAGACCAACCAAGCGACCCTCGCTGAGTAGACGGTCTGTCCACTGCAGCAGGCGCTCCTGTAAGTCTTTCGGTAAGCCCTGAGCGGGAGCCTCTTCGAGAACTTTGTGACCCTGCAACTGCAGACTTCCCTCCCTGGTTCCAAGGAGTATCAGCTGACCATCCCGTCCCGCCATAGCCTGCACAGAAATGAGGCGAGCCCGCGGGACCTCAGCCTCCAGAAAGCAGCGCGAATCCCCTAATTCCTCGTGGGCTTTCGACTCCATCCGCAGCAGAGCGTCTGCGAGTTCGAAGCGGCTCTCGACACGCTCTTGATAACGCCCCGCTCCGCCAAGACAGGCCTTCAGATAAGCAGGAAAGATCCATTCGGAGGCTTGCGAGGGGTCTGCAGCTGGTAAGGTCGGAATGTCAAGCGATCGTGCCAGAGCTTTCACGCGCAACTTATCTTGAAACAAGGGAAAACAAGCAGGATCAGCTCCAACGTAGGTGAGGCCTAGGCGAGTCACGAGGGAAGCAAAGGGTAAAAAAGCTGGTACATAACCCCATCCGACCCAAACAGCATCAGCCTGAGTCGCCTGCAGGGCTCGTGTCACAGCCTCTTCGTCCAGATAGCGACTGCGTCTGCGAGCTTGGGCATCCGTATAAGTGCTCGAACCTAAGCAATAGGAATGATCTGCTTCCCGCACGAAACGGGCCTCACGGTCTGCCTCGGTAAACAAAGCGATCGATTCGAGCGCTAAACCTGTGCTCTGCCGAAATTCTCGTAGACTTTGGATAAAGCGCTGGGCGACATGACCTCGATTGACAATAGCGATACGACGAAACTCTGGCTGGCGATCTGCTAGGACCACGATCGACCCCCTCCAAGGCGGTTGAACCCTCTCCCTCAAGAGGGCTTAGTGCTCATAGAGATTCGCTACTCCTTTTCCCCAGAGGAAGGAAGATCGAAACTGAAAACGTGACACTTCAATCTGGTATCTGCTCAAGGCATGCTCAGTCCTGAGATTGGTGGGGCCACGACCGGCGTTCAGCCTTGCCTGAAGCGCCGATGCTCCTTCCCGCAGGTAGGATAGAGATCCCAAGCAGCCACTCGATGGGAGTAAACCCAAAGAAAAGATCAGGTGATTCGACGGGGATTGCACTGCTGAGCCACAATCGCTGGAATAGGCTCGCCGTTGATGATGTCAGCCAGAAGACGGGCGCTGCCGTGGGCCCACGAAAAACCATGTCCCGTATATCCTGCCACCGTATAGATGCGAGGACTGGAGGTTGGACCGATAAAGGGAAATCCTGTTTTTGATGCAGCCATGATACCCGCCCAGGAATAGTCCCAGACCGGCTCTTCATCGAGGTGATAGTGACGTTTGACAAACTCTTTCAAACCCTCTTCAACCAAAGGATTGGGCGTCAAATCATAGGTTCCGGTCTCACCATGGGGGGTGTGATTGCGCCAACCTCCGATCATGAGCCGATTGTCAGCAGTCCGCAGCGCATATTCGTAGCCGTGATCGAAACTATGTGGATAGGCCACAGGTAATCGACTGCGCAGAGGTTTGGAGGTGATGATCTGACCTCGATAGGGCTCAATCAATCGATGCTCAGCAAAAAATCGTGAGAGCAGCGGTGAGTATGCGTTTGCTGCAACGACGGCCGCCTCGTAGGGAATCGCCCCCCAGGCTTCACTGGTGACGTAGACTTTGTCATTCCTTTCACTGACGTCCAGCACCTTGACACCCGAATAGTAACGAAGACCTTGCTTCAGACAGTACTGAAGCAGACCGTTGCGAAACTGAGTGGGATGGGCCTGCGCGGATCCCGCCTCGAAGCGAGCGCCATACACCTCACGAAACCCCATCAATCCGAGTTGTCGAGCTGTGACGTAGTTACTTTGAAAGCCAAAGCGATTCAAATAATCGATCGACTGCCGTATCTCCTGCTCCTCGCTCTCATCGATTGCAATCACAAGATATCCGTCCTGCCGATACTCGCAGTCCAGTCCCAAGCGCGCGACAGTATCGCGAACCTCATGGCACATATCGATCGACAATGCCCAAAGATCACGAGCTACAGACTCGCCATGCAGGGAGACGAGAGCCGACATTGATTCTACGGTTCCATACAGAATATGGCCGCAGTTGCGGAAGGTAGCTGAGGAGTCCGCTGCAAAGTCTACCAGGACCAGATCCTCGTAGCCTTTTTCTAAGAGCCAATAGGCGGTACTGACGCCCGATAAGCCCGAACCGATGATACAGATCTGACCCTCGGTTGGTCGATCGTCCTGACCCAAAATCAGAGGGATATCGAGCCAATAGGGATGCGAAGTACCGATCATGGCTGAGGTGTCTCCGTTGCATGTGAAGAAGGTTCAGAGCTTGTCTCTGAAGCTTCGCCCGCCGCCTCGGGGCCTGTCGATTCAGTGAGCTCTTCGGGTGACGCTGAGGGAGCTTCGGTCGCCGCTGCTTCTGCCCCTGGCAATTCCATCGCAGCGGCTGGAGGCAATGTGGTCCCGGGCGACTGTGGTCCTTCGGCCGGCACAGACGACAGCTCGCTGGCAGCAGTCGGTGCCGGCTCGGTAGGGTTTTCGTTCATCTCCCGTCGCAGCTCTTCCAATTTTTTCTGCAGCTCTTCCATATTGGCTTTTTTCGCAGACGTATTGGATGCCACATACTGATCCATCACTCGCATAGTCGAGGCGATACGATGGTAGCGGCGTTGGAACGCTCTCGTGCGGGATTTGGGGTTATGATTCTTGGGACTCGGCAGGCTCGCCGCTAGCTCGATAGCCTGAGCCTGACTGAGATTGTGGGCGCCCGTACGGTAATAAGCTCGAGCGGCTGCTTCGATCCCGTAGATGCCGGGACCAAATTCAGCGACATTCAAATACATGTGCAGAATCTGATCTTTGGTCAAGAAGCTCTCCAAAAGATAGGTGAAGAGCACCTCATGAGCCTTTCGCAGAGGATTCCGCGAAAGACTGAGAAACATATTCTTGGCCGTTTGCTGACTGATGGTACTGGCCCCAAGCAGAATCTTTCCGTGCCGCCAGTTGTAATCGATCGCCTCACGAATAGCCTCAAAGTCAACACCACCGTGTTGGTAAAAACGAGAGTCCTCCGCGATCACGAAGACCTTCTTCAGCGAGCGGGGAATGGACTTTTCAATCGGCTTCCAACGCAGCTCGGGTAGCTTGGGATCATCCTCTCGTTGTTCCTTATAATCAGCGATTAGCGCTGATTCAGGCACCTTGCCTTGACGCAGGGCTTCCCAATCCGGCCAGTGCCAGGCAAAGAAAACCAGCTCGCCCAGTACGATCAGACTCAGACCGTAGAATAGATAATGCCACCAACGCCGTCGCTTGGAAGGCAACTCAGGCTTCTCGACCGACGTTCCCTGTGGATGGTATTGATCTTGCTGTCCGTTCATGTCGGTCCTTCGTGCGCTTCGATGCGTGCATCGCCAAAGCCTCGATGTACCAGTAGCTCCGCTTCCTATCCCGTGACATGCTCGCGCATGCGGCGGCTGCTGTCTTTGTGCCCAGAAGCCGTCACGAGACATGCCGCGCTCATCTGGGAAGCCTGCGTTTCGAGGTGGCCTCCCCTATTATATCCCAAGCGCCGCGCTATTGTGTCGAAGCAAGTCGAAAAGCGAGTTGAAAGGTGCTCCCGTCGCTCCAAAGACCGAACCTGGATAGTCTCCACTCCAGTTCCAACAGGTCGCAAAGATATCGAAGTGGATAAAGGGTTCACTGGTAAATTCGCGTAAAAAGTGAGCGGCGACGTTGGATCCTCCTCCGATGTGGGCATGCGAAGGCAGACGTCCGAGATTGGTCAAATCACCGGCCTTTGTACTATTGGCTGCCTTGAAGGGCAGAAAATCCTCCCAGCAGCTGAAACGTTCGCCCCAGCGCTGCCCAGCTTCCTGCAAAGCCCCCTCAACCTTGGAGCCTGCGAAATGCACGGCGGTGAAATATCCACTGAACTGTCGAAGGGAAGCCGTCGTCAGCGTGGCAGCACAGAGCGTCATCGCTGGTCGATACCGACCATGGGCATAGCTCATGGCATCCGCAAGGATCAAACGCCCTTCAGCATCTGTGTGCTCAACCAGAACTTTGATACCCTTGTGGCTTTGAATCAAAGAACCAGGCTTCATCGAGTCCGCATCTACCAAGTTTTCACAGGTCGGAATGACCAACAACAGAGGCTTATCAAAACCACTTTTGACCAGCGAGATAAAGAGCTGACTCATCAAGGCTGCACCACCCATATCATTTTTCATGGCGTGCACCAGATTATCATGGGTCTTGACGTTGATGCCCCCCGTATCGAAGGTAATGCCCTTGCCGAGCAGCATCAGCGGACGTCCCCCTTTACCGAGATGAGAGCCCAGAAGATAGCAGCGCGAGGGGGACCGCTTGGAGGCTTGTCCGACTGCGACGAGGAGATTCATCCCCTCTTTTTTCAGCTCCTCGACACCCAATTCCTCGAAGGTGCATCCGTGGCTTTCGGCAAAGGCCTTGAGACGGCGACCGATCTCGAGCGAGGTGAGCTCGTCCGGATTCTCGTTGATCCAACGACGATAAGCTAAGACGCCATCCCAGCGAATCGCACTGTAGGGGTCGTGAACATCGACCTGACTGGCCACCGTGTGCAGAATTTCGAAATCGCTCCAATCGTTGCCTTCATCGTTGGGCTTCATAGCTGCAAAATAGGCATCTTCAGCCAATACGACGTCCTGGGTGAAGCTGTCTGAGTCAAAGATGAAGGTACAGAGCTGCTTCACACGAAACTGCTGCCTCAGGGTTCGCAGAAAGTGAGACAGCACCCACCGTCTTTCAAGGCTTGACCGCTCCTGCTCCAGCCACTCTACGACCGCATAGGGACGTCGGGGTCCTTTGAGACCGATATGAATCCGTGCATAGTGAATCTCGCGCTGGAAAGCAGGAATGGCTTCAGCTTTGAGTTCTTCAATCCAGGTTCCTCCCCCCGTTGCCGGGGTTAGAACGAACAAAAGTGTGTCATCGGAGTGTTCATTGGAAGGATAGCGGTCAGCAACAGGTCGGCGACGCACCACAGGGCTACTCCTTACTCGCAGGCGAACCGACTGGGTCCTACCTGAAGATGGGTGGATGGCTTCGTGCTCACCAGTCTGCTTCGCTCGGCGCGACCGTGCAAGCAAAAACCTGTTTAACCTGGGCTTTGCGCTCCGAGACCATCACAAGCCGCGATGGCTGCAGGACCGACTGCTACGACACCCAAGACGTAAAGACTCTGGGAGGGATCGTTGGTGAAGAAGATACCTCGATCGACCAGTTCTCCCTTCATCATGGGTGGGTGCTGAGCTTGCAGATCCTTCGCCATCGCCTGGAGGGATGTCCAACCACGTGTCTGAGCTTCTAGAACCGAGACCGATTGCCAGATGCTGGCCTGCCCAGGACTCACGCGCTTACGAAGACCGCGTGCGACATGGCCCATCGTCATGCGGCAATTCACCTCACCTAACACCCTCAGATGCCATTGGCCTTTCCATTCATAAAGCATCGTGTCGATACCGGCTGCGTAGCGATAACCATGTTGCTGCAACTTCTGTCGGATGGCACCTGCGACCAGAAGCAACTGCTCGTAGGCAGCCACGGGACTGCGCCGTGTTTCAAAGAGGAAACGCCGCTGATCGGGGCTAAGAGCATAGGCGAAAGGCTGCAGAGAATGTCCCTTGTACTGACCCTTGGCATTGGTGAAAAACACAAAAGGATGCAGGGCTTCGGATTCTTCTGACCAGACCACAGAAAAATCTGCGACCCGCTTAAGCCAGGGTTCGATCAATACCGCTCCATAGAGATCCAGCTGTCGTTCGATCCAACCAAGCTGAGCCTCCGAGAGATCTTGCCCAGGATAAGCCCTCAGCATGCCTGAACCAGCAAACCCGTAGGGACTCTTGATAACGGCCGGCGTCCCAAAGGCAGCATGCATCTGGCTGATAGCCACGAGCACATCCGTCAGATCTCCTACCAACGCTCCATCAGCCTCCTGAGGGCCCCAAAGGTCATCGTCAGCGCCTTCCAACTCCTCACGAAGCTCCTGTCGAAGACGGGGCAAAGCAGACTTGCGAAAGAGCTGCATCCAGGGACTTTGCCAAAAATCATCGGTCGCCAGATCGATGGGTAGTGAGGTCCCAGCATCAGCACTTTTTACGCAGTTAACCAACTCAAGGCTCCGGGGGGTCCATCCCCAGGGATAGAAGCGATCCCAGCGTCGACTCTTGAGGAGTGCCTGAGCGGCCTGTGGTTGGTCAGGAAGGACGCAAAACTCTGGTAACTCGAAACCGAGTTCTTGCAATTGACTCAGATAGGCGGATGAAGGAAGCTTCTGGGTTAACACGACATCACCCGGTCGCGCGACATACATGAGGCACGACATCAATTCGCCCATCACCTTGCGCATACCCTGTTGGGGGCTATAGCCGGGTCCTTCGCGTGAAAGTTCTAATTCGCAGTCCGCGTTGTACCAAAAAAGATTAGGAACACGCCCCTTCGTACCTGCATACACTTGTAGCTGTTCGCTGAATTCTTTTGTCAAGTCCGCCCTCCGCCGTGCTTCGCGGTCAAAAATTGGTCCTTTGGCTCTTGCGGGACTCAAAGGCAGACGCAGATGTTGGCTGTAAGCCTGCCACTGCGTTTCCTCAGGTTCCTTCCAGTATTCAAGCCATTTCACCCCGTGTTTCACATGCCCGATTTCATCTTCGTAAACACGATCCATGATGGCTGCTGTTACCTTATCGCCCAAATGGGCGAAGATGTTCCGATAGTAACGGGCAAAATCAAGATTGGCTTGCTCAAAGGTTAGGCTCATCCCGAGCACGAAATCGAGGGGATTTCGCATTTCCTTCAAGCAGTCCCAAAAGAATCCGTTCATTGGAACTTCACCAAACTCCACACCCAGTTCACCCATTCTTTGCAAATAGCTGCTGAGGTGACCTTGCTCCTCGATAATGGTCCGAACTAGCCCTTGTCGAAAGCTCAAGGGTGCTTCCGGAAAACGAAGCAACGTGAGTGCCATGATTTCGATGGCCAGGAGCTCATGGTTAGCAAAAAAATGCAGCACGACACCGCGCGCTTGCTCGCGTTCGAGCTCCCGTTGCGTAGGAAACGGCCGTCGCCGACTGGATTCAGCCAAAGTCAGCTCCGGTGGGCGGCCTGGCTGCTCGGGAATCGCCGTCCACGCGCGCCCTCGAGTCTTCCAATCAAGACTTTCAGGGTGCAAGAGCTTATCCTTAAGCGAGAGGCCGAGAAGCAAACGCTCCGCGTAGTCCTGAACATTCATCACCGCAACCATCTCCTCAGAGGACGATAAATCCCACCCGTTCATAGACGCGCTTCAGGGTCTGCTCGGCGTGGGTCGCAGCTTTCTCAGCACTCTTGCGCAGAATCTTTCCGAGTTCGCCGCGGTCTCTCAGCAGTTCCTCTGTGCGCTCCTGAATGGGTCGCAGTTCCTCTATCACAATTGCGGCCGTGTCTACCTTGAGGTGTCCGTATTGTTTGCCTTGGTACGAAGCCACCAACTGCTCGATGGACATCCCACGAATCGCTGATTGGATGCTGAGAAGGTTGCTCACACCTGGCTTTTGTTCTGGATCGAAATGGATGTCCGACCCTGAATCGGTCACCGCACGTTTGAATTTTTTTTCGATCTCTTTGGGGCTATCGTTCAAAAAGATCGAGCCACCTTCGTTCACAGCACTCTTGCTCATCTTGCTGGTCGGAATCTGAAGATCCATGATCCGCGCTGCAACTTTCGGAATAAAGGGCTCCGGTACGACGAAGGTATCCTCACCGTATAGACCATTCATCCTCTGTGCGAGATCTCGTGTCAGCTCCACATGCTGCTTCTGATCATCGCCCACTGGTACGAGGTGGGTATCATACAAGAGAATATCGGCGGCCATGAGCAAAGGGTAAGTAAAAAGACCGACGGGAATATTAGCCCCAGCTTTGGCACTCTTGTCCTTGTATTGAGTCATGCGCCCCAGTTCACCCATGTAACCATTGCAATTGAAGATCCAATTGAGCTGAGCGTGCTGTGGCACATGCGATTGAGCAAAGAGTGTACAGTCTTGGGTGTCGATACCGGCCGCCACATAAGTTGCAATGGCAAACCACGTATTCTCCCGCAAGTCAGCTGGGTTCTGCCGCACCGTGATCGCATGCTGGTCGACGGCCATGAAGTAGCACTGGGCATCATGTTGGGTTTTCACCCAGTTTTTGATAGCTCCCAGGTAATTACCCAAGGTCAGTCGGTTGGTGGGCTGGATACCAGAGAGCATCACTTTCTTGGCGGAAGACATAGATGAGATTCCTTTCCCATTGGGCAGCTCAGGCTGCTTCATGATCTCCCGGATATACCGATTCTCCACGAAATGCGCTACCCAGGAGGTGTCCCTCCCCTCTCTACGCCAAAGAATGAGCGCAATGGAGGTCAGGTTGCTTCGACGTGGGTTTCCAGCTAGAGTAAGCCCGTTGTCGTGACCGATGCCAAGCGTTTCACATGTCTTTAACCTGCTAAGATGGAAGAGAAAGAGTTTGGACCTCGCGCAATTTTTTCAGGGAATTTCCCCCACTCACCTCGGAATGGTTCTGCAACTCGCAATTTTGGAAGGTCTCCTGAGCTTCGATAACGCGCTCGCCCTCGCTGCTCTTGTGTCAGATCGACTTAAACACCCTCTCGATCGCAAGCATGCTCTGCTTTGGGGCATTTGGGGCGCCTACGTCATGAGGACCGGCATTGTGTTCATCGGCGTGTGGCTGATGGAGCATCAATGGATCAAGTTGCTTGCTGGTCTGTATCTGATTTGGCTGGCCGTGAACGAGCTGTTTCTCAAGAAAAAAGAAGAGCATCTGCAACCGGAACACGAGGCCCATGAGTTTCGCTTTCCATCAGAAGAAGGCCAGCCTATGGTGCCACGCGCGGGGTGGAAGGCCGTATGGAAGACGATACTCGCCGTTGAGCTGATGGACCTCATGTTCTCCATCGACTCTGTGGCTGTGGCTCTTGCCGTTTCGAAAGAGAAGTGGGTGCTGATAGCAGGAGCGATTGTCGGTATTCTGATGATGCGGATCGCTGCAGGTTACTTCATCAAGCTCATCGATAAATTTCCGATCCTGGTCGAAACAGCCTTTGTCTTGGTCGGTATCGCGGGACTAAAGGTCTGCCTCGAGATCTCCCACATCGAATTCGGTGCCTGGAAAATGAATCTCCTCGGTCTGCACATCCCGGAAGGCATTTTCCTGCCCGTGATGCTGAGCGTACTGATGGGCGCCATCGGGCTGAATCTTCTCTATCCTGAGCGTTTCAATAAGCCTGGTTAACTTGTGCGCGTCCAGATATAGCCCAGAGGCGTTGTTGCCTCATAACACTCACCTCCGCAGGGACAGCATGTCCCTTCCAGGCTTCGGAACTTAATGCTTCGGGTCTCTGGACCATTTCTCAAAAGGGCCTTTCAGAACCGACACTCACTCCAAGTCCCAGCTGTGAGTTCCTCGGTTGGCATGTGCCAGCCTTGAAAGCAGCTGCCGACCGCAGCTCTCTACCGGCTCAGTCCAGGCCTCTTCCTATGCAACGAGACAGGGCACCCGCTCTCGTCGCCGCAATGAGATTTCGCTCTGCAAAATTTCGATCATCCACATCGAACCATACTGGCATTTACCTTGCTACAAGAATGTAGGACAGGTCCAAGGGAACGAAGTTCTCAGCCCGCCTTGAATCAACGCCTCGGGAGACAGTAAGATGAGACAGCTCAAGATGTTTATGACAAGCCTCATGCTGATCAGTGTGACCGTCACAGCCCAGAGCCGCGAGACTCTAACGATCACTTTGACGCCAGAGCTTTGCGAGATGACGACCCTTCATCTGCCGGATGGCAGCATTCCTAGCCCCGAGACTTTGGCAAAAGACGCATATTGCGCTCAAAGATTGCTGAAATCACACGCTCCCAAGGGCGCCATTACGATCTTCGGGAGTGCTCGCACCAAGCCCGACCAGGATATGTACCAACTTGCTCGGGATTTTGCCTTCAAGTGGACCCAAAAGTGGGGACACACCTATCCTATTCTGACAGGCGGTGGTCGTGGCATCATGGAGGCGGGCAATCGGGGAGCCTTCGAAGCCAAGGGCAAAAGCCTGAGCATCGGGACCCGCTTCTCGAGTGGGATGGAGAAACCGAATCTCTACACAACCCACAGTTACATGGCGACCAGCTTCGCCCAGCGAGAAGCGGATCTGGTCGACTACGCTCGTGCTATCGTCGTACTGCCAGGCGGCTTTGGGACAGAATGGGAAGTTTACGAATCCCTGTCTAAAGTCCAAACTCGCAAAAAGAACCAAGTCCCCGTAATCCTCCTCGGTGGCCGTCGAGCTTGGACCAGCCTTATTCTGCGGATTGAGGACATGAAGGCTCAAGGAACGATTGCCCCTGCAGACGTAAATCTCTACCAGGCCGTCGATACAGCTGATCAAGCTGTCCTAGCTCTGGAGCAGGCCTTGGGTGGGATGACGGAGAATACCTCCCCTGCCCCCCATATGCTTCACTGAACCTTTACACTCAAGGGAGCTCGCCATGTCACTCTTCTCGCGGGTCTATCAGTCTGCACCGAAAACTGCGAGCGTTCGTGATCCCGCTCAGGTCGATCGGCTCTATCGCTACTGGCGCATTCGCGTGATGTACGCAATGATGACTGGCTATGCCCTCTTTTATTTCGTGCGAAAAAATATTTCGATCGCAGCGAAATCGATCACGGATGAATTTGGCTTGAGCAACACCGAATGGGGGCTCGTCTTGAGTGCGGCGACCATCGTTTATGCTCTATCGAAGTTTTTGAGTGGCATACTCGCCGACAGAGCAAGTCCTAAATACATGATGAGTTTTGGTCTCCTTGTCTCGGCTCTGATCAACCTGTTTTTCGGCTTTGGTGCAAGCCTCACCTTTTTTCTTTTTTTCTGGGCGCTGAACAACCTCTTTCAGGGCATGGGGATGCCACCCTGCAGTCGGCTGCTCACTTCCTGGTACAGTCCTCAAGAAATCGGCCGTGCCTGGGGTTTTTGGAACGCTTCTCACCAGGTGGGTGGCGCGATCATCGTGGTGTGGGCAGGCTATCTCGTCTCGCATTATGGATGGCGCGCCGCGTTTTGGATCCCTGGTTTGCTCTGTGTCGTTGGCAGCTTTTGGCTCTTCAATCGACTCACAGATGGCCCGGAAGCTTTGGGGTTACCTCCAGTTGAGGTGTACAAAGGCGAAGTCAAAGACGAGGTGATTCAAGCAGAAAGTTCATTCTGGGATACGTTTACCCGTCACATCCTTCTGAATCAATGGGTATGGGTTGTCAGCATAGCCAATTTTTTCGTCTATATCGTGCGGATCGGGATTCTGGATTGGGCCCCAAAGTACCTGCAGGAGGCGCGAGGCTTTGACATCAAAGAAGCGAGCTTTGCTCTCTCGGGTTTTGAGCTTGCTGGTATTTTTGGAGCTTATGGAGCAGGCTGGTTGTCGGACAAAGTCTTTCAGGGTCGTCGCGGTCCTGTTTCTACTTACTTCATGCTGCTCTTGATCGCCGCTGTCGCGATTCTCTTCCTGATACCGAGCGGCCATTTCTGGGCAACGGCCGGCATTTTTGTCGTCATCGGGTTTTTCGTCTACGGTCCTCAGTTACTCATTGCTGTCGCTGCCGCAGACTTTGCAAGCAAGGCTTCCGCATCCAGTGCTGTGGGGCTTACGGGACTGCTAGGCTATCTTGGAGCGACGCTCTGTGGTGTCACGACCGGTTGGCTCGTTGATCATCACGGATGGAACGGAGCCATCCTCTTCTACGGAGTCTCCGCTTGCATCGGCTGTGCCCTGCTTGCTTGGACGTGGAAGCAAAAGCCCACGCTCAAAACCTGAGTGCGTATCGGCGACTGCTGAACGTCCTCGATCCTATATGCTTGCAGACACTTTGTTGCATAAAGAGAGTGGGATCGAAAGGTGATCCAAAGGAAGAGGGCGTTCAGTCGAACGGCATGAAGAGGTAGGTCTTTTCGCGGCTGGACTGGTAACCACGCTGCTCCTGATTGTAATAAAACTCCCGCTTTCGATTCATCACATTCTGTAGACGTTTGAGGAACTTCTGAGCCATGATTGAGATTCTCCAATGTTAGGTCTTGAGTCGCTCTCTTTCGAGCTCTCATGAGACAGCGGAGATCCAGGAACATTGCGGGGGCGAAGCAAAAAAAAATATGTCACTTTGACTATTCTGCTGTATTGACCATCCATTGAGAGAAGCTCTCGAGAAATGCTTTGAAGCCTGGCAGATGCTCAGGGGGAAATTGATAGCGTTCGGACGCCTCTAAGACCTCATAGAAACACGCGAGCCACACC